>Ga0209060_10001824_pt1 | contig 21582 bp, 20 predicted proteins | sample Coa_R1_8_FD_187155 | JGI IMG/M metagenome (GOLD analysis project Ga0209060, IMG submission 187155) | Surface soil microbial communities from Centralia Pennsylvania, which are recovering from an underground coalmine fire - Coalmine... | ecosystem: Environmental > Terrestrial > Soil >...
TCGCCATCTTCAACCGTCAAGGTCGCAAAATCGAACCCAGCCGTGCCGATTACTACGCGCCCGGCCGCCTCGCCTAAAAAATGGCGTGTCATCTTGAGCGAAGTGGGATGAATCGCTTGCGATTCATCCACGTAAGCGAAAGACCCGGTATTGATAAAGAAATTAGCGGGCTTAATTTTTATCGAGCCTTTTCCCGGCTTTCCATCATCCATTCGACTGATGACTGCCATCCCCAGCTGGTACGAGCGAAAGTTTGAGTTTGCTTTTCCTGTAGAGCAATATCCCAACATTGCTGTGCGCCTTCGCGGCACGCCTGCCCACTTGGAAGAACTACTGCATAGCAGTTTGCATGACCGCCTAATCGCCAAGCCCGACGGCAAATGGTCGGCGCAGGAACATGCCGGACACCTGCTCGATCTCGAAACTCTATGGTTGGCCCGCGTGGAAGATTTTGTTCGCGGCGGCGAGCCATTGAGTGTCGCCGATCTAACCAATCGCAGAACCGACGAAGCCAACTTCAATGCGCAGCCCTTGGATGAAATTCTGTCGAATTTCCGCCAGGCGCGAATGAAGCTGGTTGACCGCGTAGGAGAGTTACAGCCTGATTTCTTCGGGCGCACCCTGTTGCATCCGCGATTGAAGCAGCCCATGCGGTTGGTGGATCATCTCTTCTTCGTCGCCGAACATGATGACCACCATCTGGCCAAGATTTGGGAGCTGGTTAGCTGACGGTAATCAGCGGCTTGCCATACGGCAACACTTCCCCAATCTCCACAGCCGCAATTCCCGCGTCATTTAAAGCTTGCGCGAGTGGCGACGCCGATTTTTCATCCACCGAAATCAGCAACCCTCCCGCCGTTTGCGGGTCAAACAAGATCGCCTGCATCTCTTCGCTGATGTCGCCTTCATATCCGACCACACACTCGGCGAACTCGCGATTGGCTTTCAATCCCGCCGGAACATGCCCGGCGCGAATGCATTCGAGCGCGCCATCGAGCACGGGAATTTTGTTAACGAATAACCGCATAGAAATTTTCGAGGCCAGCGCAATCTCACGAGCGTGCGCGACTAATCCGAAGCCCGTGATATCAGTCATGGAATGAACGGTCGTCCCCGCATACGGCGCAATCACTTCGGCAGCTTTCTTATTTAGCGTCGTCATGGACTTGATCGCGCCATCCACCCAGCTCTGCTTGGCCTCACCTTTTTTCAGCGCGGTCGTAATCACGCCAGTGCCGAGCGCTTTTGTAAACAGCAGGCGGTCTCCGATTTTCGCGCCGTCATTCGCCAGCACTTTATGCGGATTAATCAGCCCCGTCACTGAGTAACCGAACTTCATCTCTTCATCGCGGACGCTATGCCCGCCGACCACCGAGCACCCGGCCTCGATCATCTTCGATAAGCCGCCCTGCAAGATCTGTTCAAGGATGTCTGTATCACCCGTACCCGGAAAACAAACATGCGCGAGCGCCGTAATCGGCCGTCCGCCCATCGCATAGATATCGCTCAGAGCATTCGTCGCTGCGATCTGTCCAAACGTGAAAGGATCGTCCACCATTGGCGTGAAAAAATCGACCGTCTGCACTAACGCAAGTTCTTCACTGAGCTTGTAAACTCCCGCGTCATCGGCGTGGTCGAACCCAACTAAAACATTAGGGTCGGTTTGCCGCGGCAGCTTCGGCAAAATTTTGTCGAGAATCGCCGGGCTAAGCTTCGACGCGCATCCTCCGGCTTTTACGGTTTCGGTAAGGCGAACTGTTTTTGTTTCTGGCATGCAGTCCTACTTCGCGGTTAAATCGGTGATCTGAATTTCAGGATACGCCTGGTTCCACTCAGCGCTGACGTGCTCAAACACCAGCCGGAACTGCTTGCTCTGCCCCGCTGCAAGTGGTGAGGAACTGAGATCGGCGGTATCAAGATAAGGGCCCGTATTTTGCAATACTTTCAGCGGCAAGTCTTCGGCCTGAGCGACTTGTGCCATGGAATCTCTGAAAACGATGTGCACGATGACGCGAGTGACCGTCTTGTCGCCGGAGTTCGCAACCGCGCCGTCAATGTAAGTGACGGTTGAGCCGACAAAGTTCTGCGCCGTACTCATTTTGATGTCGGAGATTTTGAGATTCGCGGCGTAAGGGTTGATCGTTGGGGCTGCTTTTGGATGAGCTCGTAAAAAAAACACAACTATGCCGACAACAACTAAGACGAATCCAACACCCAAGACAATCGGCATCGCATTCGATTCGCGCTCCGGTGTCGAGAGAGGCGCAAGTGTGGGTTCATCCATGGAGGGATTTTACTATCGTGGAAACTGGGATGCTAAAACACACCCGTTAATCTTGTAATTCCGAATGGGCTTCAGCCCTGAGGAATCTGCTGTCGCATCTATCCAAAAGCAGATTCCTCGCAGCTAAAGCTGGCTCGGAATGACAGATGGTTAAAGCGATATCAGGCTATTCGCCACCGACAATGAGTCCATCCAGTCGAATGGTCGGGCAAGCCACCGAGCCCCGGAATTCGAGATCACTGCCAATCTCGCTGATATTAAAAAACATCTCTTTCAAATTGCCCGCGACCGTAATTTCCTCCACGGGATAGGCCGGCTCGCCGCTCGAAATCCATAATCCTGAAGCGCCGCGCGAATAATCTCCCGTTACCAGGTTCGCGCCGTGGCCGAGAAACTCAGTGACATAAAGGCCATCGGGAATCGCAGCAATAATCTCCTGGGGAGTTTTCTTTCCCGGTTGAACAAAGAAATTTCCCGGCCCAATGCCCGGCGTTCCGGCCAATCCACGGGAAGCATTGGCCGTGGTTTGCAGGCCGAGCTTCTTTGCCGTGTAAGTATTCAGCAGGTACGAATTCAGCACGCCGTTCTCAATCACGACCGTTCGCCGAGTCGGAATGCCTTCGCCATCGAATGGGCTGGTGCCAAATCCTCCGACGATCGTCCCGTCGTCAATCACCGTAACTCCATCGCCGGCAATTTTCTGCCCGAGTTTGCCCGCAAGAAAAGATGCACCGCGATAAACCGAGTCGCCGTTAATGCCTTCAAAAATATGTTCAAGAATCGAAGTCGCAACCATCGGATCAAACACAACCGGCACTTTTTTCGTTTTTCCGCGCTTTGCTCCGAGGCGGCGAAGCGTGCGTTGCGCTGCCACCGTTCCTACATGCTCCGGCGACTCCAGTTTGCTCAAATTTCGTGAAACTGAAAACCAGTAATCGCGCTGCATGGCCCCGTCTTCGGTTTGGGCAATCGGTACAGCTGAGATCGAACAATAGGAACGCTTGTACTCGCCGACGAATCCGTGCGAGTTGGCCATGATTTTGTGGCCAGTGGCGGCGTCGAACGACCCGCCGTCGGAATTCTTGATGCGGGGGTCGTAATCAAGCGCAGCTTTTTCGGCACGGCGCGCATAGTTGATGCGCTCTTCGCCAGAGAGCGAATAAACATCGGAATAGTACAAATCGAGATTCCCCGGGAGTGAGCCTAATTGCGAAGCGTCGGGAATGCCTGCAAACGGGTCTTCTGAAGTGATTTTCGAAAGCTCGATCGCCGATTTGATCATGCGATCGAGCCCTTCGCGTGAAAAGTCACTCGAATAAGTGCTGGCAGCTCGTTGCCCGTTAAACACACGAATACCGATGGCCTTCGATCCTGACTGCTTTAGCGTTTCCACCTGGCCGAGGCGCACGAGCGTGGAGAATTCATCCCCTTCCCGAATAACACACTCAGCAGCGGAGGCCCCGCCTTTCACAGCGCGGCGGACGACATCTTGAGCAAGGTCTTTCAGGTCGGTTTCAGACTTCGTGTTTCGAATTTCCAGTTCAGTAGAAGGCATAAAGTCCTATTATTTCAGATAAATAGACGTTGCTTATTGGATGTCCGGTGTCTGCCGCAAGAACCAAGCCTAAGAGCCTTAAATTCACAATTTGAAGTGTAATGCATTTTTGCATTATAATGCCCTGAGAGTTGATTTATGGCGACCTTGACCGTAACCGAGCGGGGGCAGGTGACTTTCCGAAAGAAGGTGCTGGAACATCTGGGAATTAAGGCTGGAGAGAAAATTGAACTCGATTTGCTTCCTGATGGCCGGGGCATAATCCGCGCAGCGCGCCCGTCCGGGAAAATAGACGACTTCTTTGGTGTGCTTGCCGGCAAAACGAAGAAAGTCGCGACCATCGAAGAAATGAATGAGGCAGCGGCGCGAGGGTGGGCCGGTAAAGTCAAGATGGGCAAAAAGTGAGGATTACCGTCGACACGAACGTATTAGTGCGGGCCGCCGTCCGCGACCATCGCGAGCAAAGCGATGCAGCGACACGAGCCATGGATCGAGCCGACCTCCTGGCGGTCCCGGTGCCTTCGTTATGCGAGTTTGTATGGGTCCTGCGTAGCGTCTATGGATTCAAGGCAGCTGAGATCGGAGTTGCGATGCGCAGTCTTTTGGCGGCAGAAAATGTCGAAACTAATCGTCCGGCGGTCGAGGCGGGATTAGTCATGCTCGATGCCGGAGGGGACTTCGCCGATGGTGCCATCGCCTATGAAGGTCGCTGGCTTGGCGCAGATACATTCGTTTCTTTTGATAAGAAAGCCGTGGAGATGCTCAAGGCGCAGGGGCAACCATCCCGTCTTTTGTGATGATTAGAGTGTGGCGTTTGTGTCATCCCGAGCGAAGCATGCGCTTCGCAAAAGCTTGGGAAATTACTGCATGAAGCCGCCTGGATCTTTACGCGCAGTGCCGCCGACGGTGAGCCGGTCAACTTTAATCGTCGGAATGCCCACGCCCACCGGCACAGCTTGTCCATCTTTGCCGCAAGTGCCTACGCCCTCATCAAGTTGCAGGTCGTTGCCTACCATGGAGACCCGCGTCAGCACGTCGGGCCCGTTGCCAATGAGCGTCGCGCCTTTAATCGGCGCGGTAATCTTTCCATCTTCAATCAGATAGGCTTCCGAAGCCGAAAAGACAAATTTACCGTTCGTGATATCCACCTGCCCGCCACCAAAGTTCACAGCGTAAATGCCATGCTTCACCGAGCGAACGATATCTTCAGGATTATCATCGCCGGGGAGCATGTAAGTGTTCGTCATCCGCGGCATGGGGATGTGCTCATAGCTCTCACGACGTCCGTTGCCGGTGTCGGCAATGCCCATCAGCCGCGCCGAGAGCTTGTCGCTGATGTAACCCTTAAGAATCCCGTTCTCGATAAGCGTCGTGCTTTGAGTTGGTTGGCCTTCGTCATCGACGTTTAAAGACCCGCGCCGCCACGGCATGGTACCGTTATCGACTACAGTGCATTTCTCGCTGGCCACGCGTTTGCCAACTAGCCCGGCGAATGCCGAGGTTTGCTTGCGGTTGAAGTCAGCCTCTAGTCCATGACCAACGGCCTCATGCAATAACACGCCGGGCCAGCCGGGGCCGAGGACGACTTCCATGTCGCCTGCCGGAGCTTCACGGGCATCGAGCTGCAAAATCGCCTGCCGCGATGCTTCTTTGGCAAAAAATTCAGGCGTCTTCTCGCCAAAAAAGAAATCCAGAGCAACGCGTCCGCCGCCGCCCGAGCTGCCGCGAGCGGAATTGCCTTCCGTCTTCGCAATGCAGGAGACATTCATGCGCGCAAGTGGTTGCGAATCTTCGGCATAGGTGCCGTCTGAGCCAACGATGAGAATATTGCGCAGCTCATCGCTATAACTGGCGCGCACTTCCTTGATTCGCGGATCGAAGGCGCGAGCAGCTGTATCCGCGCGCATGACAAGTTCAACTTTCGCAGTGATTTCCGCGTCCACCGAGGGCAAAGTTATGGGGTATAAGCTGCGTGCTGGTTTTTCCTGAAATCCAACGACTGGCGTTTTGGCTGGCCCACTAGCGATCAATGCAGCGGTTCGCGCAGCGTGCAGAATACGCTCCGACGAAAGGTCGTCGGTGTAGGCGTAACCCGTTCGTTCACCGGAGATTACCCGCACTCCGCAGCCCGCTGAAATTCCCTGCGAGGCTGACTTGACCATGGATTCGTCCACACTGAGCGAAGTCGAGCTTAGATATTCGAAATAGAGATCAGCGTAATCGCCTCCGGCAGAAAGCGCGGCAGCTAAATAACGCTCCAAGTCGTTCTGACTAAGGCCGTAATGTTGGAAGAAAAATTTGTTGTTTTCCACAGTATTTAGATGCCCCACTGGCCGAATTGACTCTTCGGAATCAACCAATTATCCCATAGCGCCCGCGGATTCCCGATTTGGAACCGAATCAATGGTCACTTGTCACAGACGACATTTCGCCGAAATTAGGAAAATCGTGATTATGACTCCTGAATCCCTGGTTCGCTCGGTGGACGATTTTCTGGCTGGATCGCGTAGCGCAGTCGTGATTGAAGATGGCCTGATCGCTTTTAACCTCGAAGAGGCCCGCTACAGCATTACCGGTGAACGCAATAAGTGCCTGCTGCATTTATGGTCAGCGGAGCGCAATGTTGTGCGGCGCGTGCTTGACGCGGAAATAAAACAGGAAACCTTGCGCCTGGCGGTGCAGCGCATGGGACAAAGTAAGCCGACCAAGCTGGAGATTTGCCGCGAGCGCGACGCGCGCACGCCAAGCGCCAAGAAAATCGCGCGCGTGGCCTATTTGCGCAAACTGCAACATGCTTTGACGCGGCGTTATCCCGGCTATGTGCTGATGCGCTTCAGCACGGGCATGGATCTTGAGCAATCATTCAGTCCGATTTACGCGCGCGGATTGATTCGGCAGGGGCAGACGGCGTATGCCGTGATGGGTGTGAACTCGCAAGAATCGCAAGGGGCGATTGATGCTTCGCTGACGTTCGCCATTTTGTGGATGGATGCGTGCCGGGCGTCATCAAGCGGGAAATACGTTGTGAATGGGCTGAAGTTGTTCTTGCCGAAGGGAGCCACGGTGTTAGTGCGGGAACGCATGGCGCATTTGAATCCGCAGGCGGCGAAGTGGCAGTTGTTTGAGTTCGATGAGGCAGAAGACAACATCACGAAAATAGATCTGGAAGACCGGGGCAATGTTGCGACGCGCTTAGTGCACTTGCCGGATGAAACTGCGGCGCGAGAGAGATTTGCTGCTTCCATTGAGTGCGTAAGAGAAATCATGCCCGAGGTGGAGGTCGCAGTTCTTTCTCCAGCGGAGATTGCATTTCGGCATTTTGGCCTTGAATTTGCGCGAGCACAGATGATCCACGATCCCGTTGCATTGCGAATGGTTCCAGAGATTGTTTTTGGTCTCGGCGCAGCGCAGCAAACGCTTAATCCGGGCAATCACGAGGTGTTTGTGCGGATGGTGCGCAGCATTGGAGAATCGCGTCACGCAGAGGGCCCGCGTGATCACATTTTGTGGCGGTTGCATCCCGAGCGATGGCTGGAATGCCTAGTGGCGAAGAACGTTTCGCGGATTGACGAACGTCTTGATGCAACCCAGGTTTATGCGCAGGTGCCGGCGTTTTCAGCCTCGGACCGCGCCATGATGGATGTTTTGACGCTTACGCATGAGGGGCGGTTGGCGGTGATTGAGTTGAAAGCAGATGAAAACATCAACCTGCCGCTGCAAGGGTTGGATTACTGGGCGAGAGTGGCATGGCATCACGAGCGTGGTGAGTTTTTGCGATTCGGGTATTTCCCGGGCAAAGAAATTTCAGGCGAGCAACCGTTGTTGTATTTCGTCGCTCCTGCGTTGCGAATCCATCCGTCCACGGATGCGATATTGCGGTATTTCTCGCCGAAGATAGAGTGGATCGTGGTGGGGATAGACGAGCGCTGGCGCGAAAACGTACGGATGGTGTTCAAGAAACGACCGTCACCACGTTGGACGGAGGAGAATTGTGCTTGAACATTTCAACCGCTGATAACGCAGATTAATACACAATATTCTGCATTAAATCGGCGGTGAAGCGATAACGTTCTCGGGTCTTTCTCTGCGATATACACGCGAGACGCCACGGACGACGCGGCGCATAGGAAGTTCGCCATTCGAGTCTTCAAGAAATATCTCTCCCATGCGGCTGCTCCGAAAAAACCAGCGCGAGAGAATTGCAAGATGTTCCGAGGTTTCCAATGCGCTCTTCGTCTGCTCGCGTGCGACGGCTTCAAGTGCTGATTGAATGCGGGCTTCCATCGAGCGAGCCTGAGCGGCCTCGGCGGGTTGGATTGGGAAATTAATTGGACAAGAGATAGAAGCCGCGGACACACTAAATAATGCGACACATTCAGGGTTCGAACTTGGTTGAACGATCAATCCGTTCAGTCGGTCAATGCGTTGGAAGACTTCAGGGAGGCGGCCTTGAACGGATTTCAATTTTTCAACTCGGGTGTGAAGCGCTGCGGCGTTTTCGAAGTCTAGATCTGTTGAGGCGGAGTCGCGAGCAGAGGAAATTTCGCGCACCAGCGAATCGCCGCCGGAATCGAAGTAGTTCTTCACGCGGTTTACTTCGCCCGCATATTCCTCATCCGTGCAACCCTTGAAGCAGGGCGCAAGGCACATTTTCATCTCGGAATAAATGCAGCCGGGAAATTGAGGGTCAGGATGAAGATCGTCTACGCAACGGCGCATTTTAAAAAAATCCAGCGAATCGCTGGCGAATTGCTCCGCGAAGGCGCGAGAGGGAAACGGGCCGTAATAGACCGAAGCGCCGTTGAGTCTGCCAATGCGCGTTGTGATGGAAGCGCGAGGGTAGGCGTTGTCGAGATGAAACTTGATCAGCGGCGCAAAGCGGAGGCGCATGCGCTCTGAGTATTTCTTCGGGAAAATTTCACGGAGTACTTTGTAGAGAAGAAACCCGGATTCAAAATCCGAGCCGGTTGGCGTGTATTCGATTTGGCGAACTTGATGGCGAAGATTAAGGCGCTTTGTGTGCTCCGTGGGCATGGCGAGAAGGCGCTGCAAGCGGCGGCGAAGGTTGGAGGTCTTGCTGATGTATGGCTCGGATGCGTCATTGGCGCGCAACAGGAATACGGCCGATGCGGCTGGAACGGCGGCGAAGATGGCTTCGTCGAGGTCGGGTGCGAATTCGAGCGAGTGCGCGAGCACAAAGTAATTCTAGCGGCGAGCATGTACCTGGGCGAGTGGTGAGCGAGTGACCCCGGCGGCTAAAGCCGCCGATTTTATAGAGAAACGTCGCCGTGCCGAAGCGCTGCGCCACCCAAAAGCAACAGCAGGTCCTTCGACTCGGAGATTTCCGCAAAACGCGGAAATCTCACTTCGCTCAGGATGACAATTTTGAGTGGCTGAATCAATAATTCCACTCAGGAAAACAAGATTTTTAGGTGGAACTATCTGAAGCTGGCGCTGCGGAGGGTTTGGCGGAAGTCCTGGCCTTCCATGCGGACGATTCGGCACATTTCGTGAATTCGCGAGCGCATGCGTTCTCCGATGCGGTCTCCAAGCGTTTCTTCGCGCGATGCTCCCCGCAAACCGGAAACTGCGGCGGCGGGTTTGTCGTCGAAATTTGTAGTAATGATGGTTGTGCGGTTGTCGTTGTAGCGGGTGTTGAGGATGAGGCTGACGGTGTCCCATACCCATTCGGTCGGTTTCACGGCCCCAAGCTCATCGAGAACGAGAACTTCCGCCTCAAAAACCGGACGCAGGACTTCGAGCTCGGTCGTCTTCACAGAGTCGTTGTAAGAATTCTGAATCTGCTTGAGCAGCTCGCGGTAATCGTAAAAAAGGCAGGAGATGCCTTTGCCCAGGATGAGCTCGCGAATCACACCTACGGCCAGATGGGTCTTACCGACGCCGATACTTCCGGTGAGAAGGAGGCCTGTGCTGTCCAGGGGGTATTCTTCGACGAAGCGGCAGGCCGCGAGGCGCGCAGTGGCGAGATCGCGGTAAGGGCCGTCGAATTCAAAGTTCGATAACTCGCAATGCTCGTAGCGCTTCGGGATGCGAGCGGAGACAAGCAGAGTCTGCGAACGCGCCTGCATACGACAATCGCAGCGGGTGACGCGGCTGTTGCCGGCAGGCTTCCATCCGGTGCCGTTGCATATCGGGCATACCGCTTGTTCTTTGGGCGCAGGGAAATCTTTGAGCATCTTTGAACGACCTTGTATCCAATTTGAACCTTGAAGCGGGCTGAGCGCAAGCGGCCGGGGATGATGATCCGTGCACATCTTGTGGATATGAGGCTTGAATTGTGGAGAGCAGAGGATAAGTGGATTCTCTGCCGGTCTCACTGCAATTTGGGGGAGGCGCACGCTCGGGCCGGACAAAATCAAATTTTGGAATAGTTCATTCAGGCTAATCCCGCGCCAAATCTCCCAATTCTGGAGGCCCCGCACCAAACAAGGCATCCGGCGCGGATTTCCACAGTTGACTTTCTTCTCGCATAGTAGCTAAATGGTGCCGCTGGGTTTCAAACCAACTTGGGCATGTGGTTCCCAATGCGCTGTTGGGACAGAAGAGACCTGCGAGGAGAGAGAGATGAACAAAGCTGATCTGATTGACCGTATCGCAGCAGGCAGCGGCATCAGTAAAACTCAAGCTGCCGGCGCCATTGACACCGCCGTGGAAAGCATCACCTCCGCCTTAAAAAAAGGTGACCGTGTCGCATTGATTGGGTTTGGCACGTTCTCCATTTCACAACGAAAGGCCCGCAACGGGCGGAATCCGCAAACTGGGGCCACCATCAAAATTGCCGCACGACGAGTGGCGAAGTTCACTCCGGGCGCTGAACTGAAAAAGGCCGTGAACCGCGGGAAGTAGTCTAAGATTCGAGATCATGACGGCAGGGGGTCGGCCCTGCCGTTTTATTTTTGCGGAGATTTAAAGTCCGGGAAATAAAAAGCCGGTTTGTCTGCGATATTGCTGATAGGTTTCTCCGAATTCAGAAATCATGGCAGCTTCCTCTCGTTGGGCTTTGAGAGTATGGGCCACGGCGAGGATGGCAATGGCTGCTACTCCACGCCATTCGCCAATCACGATTGTGGTGCCGATAACGGCAAGCAAAAACCCTGTGTAAATGGGATGACGTACGTAAGCATAAGGGCCTGAGCGCACTAATTCGTGGCCTTGCTTGACCACGACCCGGGCGCTCCAGTTGGAGCCAATCGCAATCCGGGCCCAAATGGCAATGGCAACTCCTAAGAATGTTAAGGCTACCCCAAGTTTTCCGAAGAGTGAATTAACAGGAATGAAGCGCTGGTTGAGCCAGGGTATTGGGACTTCGTGGGCAAAGAGCAGATAGAAGGCCGCAGCGAGCAAGGCGATCGTATAAATGCGGGCGGGCGCAGGCTCGATGGCCTTGGTAGATTTTACGCGAAAGGCCGCTGCCAGCCAGAAAAGACCGAAAGCGTACCAGGGAATCATTTCAATTTGCCATAACGATGAGTAATTCATTTTTCCACCTCCGATTTCGTGATCCGGCGGATGCGCCGGATCCAACTTAGTTCAACTTCCGCTTTTTCCTTGATCAGCTCAATTGCCTCTGTACCGTAAACCCCGGTGTCCATTTTTTGGGGTAGCGCGGTCAGTTTGGCGATCCGCTGTTGCAGGTAAGCTTCCCGCGCGCTCAGGATGCGTTCACGCGCCGGTTGATCGAGCAGCTCAAACATCCCGGCGCGTAAAACGAATGCATCAAAGGAACGAGCGTCGGCCTCGCCAAATTCCGTCAAGCGGTCCAGCAATATTTTTTTGCCAAGGGGAGTCATGGAGTATTGCTGACGGGTCTGGCCGCGCTCACCGGGTGTTTGTTTCTTTGTCACCCAACCATCCGCGGTAAAACGGCGCAGCATGGGGTAAACCAGGTTATTGTGCAGCGCTTCATCTCCGAAAACGAACCCGGCTTCCCTTTTTAATTGATAGCCGTGCTTGGGGCCGGAGAGGAGGGTCGCCAGCATTATTAAGTCATTCATGACACAGTCATAATTGACTTAATAATAGACACTTGTCAAGTGAAATCTGCGGACAAAGAGGAAAGACCCCCGAAGCAAGGGAAACCCGGTTTGCTGAATCTTTAGGGATTCCGTTAGAATCTATATTTGCCCAACGAGGTCAAACAATCATGAAAGCAGCCATTCATCCCGCATATAACGAAATCCGCGTGCTTTGCGCCTGCGGCAACAGCTTTGCTACGCGCTCGACCCATAAGGGCGACATTCACGTGGAAATCTGTTCCAATTGCCACCCGTTCTTTACCGGTAAACAGAAGTTGATGGATACCGCAGGACGCGTGGAGCGCTTCCGCCGCAAGTATGCCAAAGCCGAACCGGCGAAGGCCGAAGTGGCCAAGAAGTAGCTTTTTCGCATTCCATTAAGTTGAAGCCCCTCTTTAGAGGGGCTTTTCTTTTGGGTCACGGACTCAAGAGGCTAAAATAAGCTTGTGCGTAAGTACTTTTCAACTCCGGTGCCGGTAGCAACGGCCAGGCAAGACGGGACCGTTTCCGTCCCGGCGGTTTTGCGCATCGGGAAGGTTGAAATTTCTCCTGCGACCGTGCTCGCGCCTATGGCAGGAGTAACGGATACGGTCTTTCGACGCTTCATTCGCAATCTCGGCGGATCTGGGCTCATCATGACCGAGTTCACTTCGGCGGATGGCGTGTTGCGGGCGAAAGACAAAAAAGCCAAGCGGTACCTGCATTTTTATGAAGACGAGCACCCGATTTCGGCGCAGCTGTTTGGCAGCGATCCGTATGTGATGGCAGAAGCGGCGAAGATGGTCGAAGGGCTGGGCTTCGACATTGTGGATTTAAATCTTGGCTGTCCAGCAAAGAAAGTCGTGAAGTGCAATGGCGGGTCTGGATTGCTGCGGGATTTGCCGGCGATCGGGAAGATTTTTGAGGTGGTACAGGCAGCCGTGACCATTCCGTTTACAGTGAAGTTTCGCGCCGGTTGGAGCGATGAAGAAATTGTCTGCGTCGAACTCGCGAAGATGGCAGAGGATTGCGGCCTGGCCGCGGTTGCTCTTCACGCCCGCACGCGCGAACAGGGCTACAGCGGCAATGCCAAGTGGGATTGGATTGCCGCGGTCAAAGATGCGGTGAAGATTCCTGTCATCGGCAACGGCGATATCCGCACGCCAGAGGATGCTTGCGCGATGGTTGCGCAAACCGGATGCGATGCCGTGATGATTGGGCGGACTGCGCCGTCGAATCCGTGGATCTTCCGGCAGATCGCGCAACATTGCGGACATTACGCTGCGGATGTTCCAGTTCCCACAGACGTTAATCACTACGATCAGCCTGCGGAGGCAGACCGTTATCAGATGATCCGGACATACTTTGCCATGCTGATTGAAGAGGGTTTTCCCGATGCAGAAGGGAAGATGAAGCAGTTTGCCTCATGGTTCACGCATGGTGTTCCGGGGGGAGCGGGATTGCGCAAAGCGATTTATGAATCAAAGAGCGCACCGGAGATTCTCGAAAAAGTAGAAGATTTCTTTGAGCCTCGACTCGGATTTTCTACAACCACTATTTTGTCCGGGGCATAACAGCTACGGCGCCACTGCCGCGAGTTTTCCCTTCTCACCCTTTTCCAAATACGCCCAGGGAATTGCGGGATCGTGAGTGAACATGGTCAGCCATTTTCCTGCTAAAGCTTCCGCGTAGTACCGCTTGCGGCTCTCGATGGTTTCCAGAGGATACAAGTCATACGCCATGACCCAATTGAGTTCGAGGTGGGCTGAGGTCGGAATTAAGTCGGAGATGTAACAAGCTGTTTTACCGCCGCTCTCCAAAATGATTGCCTGCATATCGCGCGTATGCCCGGGATAAATTCTGACCGAAACGCCGGGGGCTATTTCATGATCGCCGCGAAGCAACGTCATTTGCCCACTTTCGACCAGTGGATCGTAGTTCTCGGTTAAATAGCTGGATGAATCCCGTTGATTTTGGTGAGCATGTTCCCACTCGCCATGCTGCGCGTAGTATTTCGCCTTGGGAAATGTTGAGACGATGTTATTGCCCTGCCGTATAGTGTTCCATCCACAGTGATCGAAATGAAGATGGCTGTTGATGACGATGTCTATATCTTCAGGTGCGATGCCGGCAGCCGCGAGATTCTTCAGCAACTCGGCGGGCTGACCGAAAAATTTTGCCATCTTTTCGGAGAGCTTATTGCCGATACCGGTTTCGATGAGGATGGTTTGCTTGCCTGTACGGACAACGACAGAATTTAGGCCGGTCGGCACGAGATTCTTTTCATTGGCGGGGGCTTTCTTCTCCCACAGGGTCTTCGGAACAACGCCAAAAAATCCTCCGCCATCGAGGTGGTAGATTCCGTCAGAAACTGCGATGAGTTCGAAATCGCCGAGCGTGAAAGTTTGCATGGGTACTATTTAATCAAAAGCAGATTACTCGTCGTCCCGCTTCTTGGAACGACAGTAAATTCTGGATTTATTTAAGATCCTGCGCGAAGTGGTCTTCCATCATGTGAAACAAATGCATACTGGCGTCCGGCCCGGAGATGCCATGCGTTTTCCCCGGATAAACCATGAAACGAAATTGCTTGCCGGCTTTAATGAGGGCATCAATCATTTGCACGCTGTTCTGGAAGTGAACATTGTCATCGCTGGTGCCGTGTACGAGCAGCAAAGCACCATGTAAATTGCCCGCAGCTTTAGGCAAAGTATCGTCATAAGCCTTCGCGTTCTCATTAGGCAAGCCCATGTAACGCTCGGTATAGATGGAGTCGTAGTTGTGCCAGTCGGTGACGGGTGCGACGGAAATCCCAGCTTTAAATGCGTCGGAGTGCGTTACCGAATAAAGCGTCATGGAGCCGCCATTGCTCCATCCCCAAATGCCGACGCGCGTGCGGTCAAGCTGGGGAACTTCGGTGAAAAGTTGGTCGAGCGCTGCCAACTGATCTTTTAATTCGATCGCACCGAATTGATGGCGGATCGCAACCTGGAATTTGCGATCTCGATTTGGCGTACCGCGGTTGTCCACAGTAAAAATCGCAAAACCTTTCTGTGCCAGAATTTGATGGAACAGATCGCCCCCATCCCAACTGTTCGTTACGGTTTGCGCTGCCGGGCCGCCATAGATGTAAACAATGAGCGGAATTTTTGTGTTGCCGCTTCCTGCGGGCGGCAAAAGCAACTCACCGTGTAGAGTAGTTCCGTCATCGGCTTTGAAATCCAAAAACTTCGGCGGAAGCAAGCCATAGCTTTCGATGCTGCGCGATTGCCAGATCTTTTTGCATCCACTGCCCGGGGAACAAAGCGAATACTGCGGCGGCTGCAAAGTCGCGGAGAAATTATCGGCATAGCGTTTGCCATCATCGGCAAAACTCACTCCGTGTGAGCCATCCTCAGCCGAAACTCGTGTCAGGGCGCTCCCATCAAGTTTCACCGAATACAACTGGCGCTGTCGGGCATCGTCTTTGTTGCAGGAGAAATAAACAGTGCCAGTGGAATCGTCCACGCCTTCCACGCCGAGTACTTCAAAATCCCCGCTGGTGAGCTGCTTTTCCAGCTTTGCGTCGTCGGCAAGGGGATTTTCTTTGTTAAAGCTATAAAGATACAAATGTGTATTTCCGTCGCGCCAGCTTGACCACAGGAACTTGTCGCCTGACTTCAGAATTTTGAAATCGTCGTTAACATTGATCCAACATCCTTCGCATTGTTCGCTCAAAACTTTGCGGGTCCGGCCGCCATGCACATCGATAAAATAAAGATCCAGCTTGTCTTGCGCGCGGTTGAGCACTTCGACCCAGACGAAACCATCGCGAATCCAGCCGAAACGGGGAATGTAAGGTTCGCTGTCGGTGGTAAGCGAGAACCACTTCGTCTTGCCGCCTTTGGAGTCAATCACGCCGATGCGAACGGCTGGATTAGGATCACCTGCTTTGGGATATTTTTCCTGCTCCACTACTGGATGCGTGGGCATCCAGTTGGTGATGGGATAGTTCGGCACGTGAGTTTCGTCCATTTGCAAAAAAACGAGCTGTTTTCCATCGGGCGACCAGAAATAATTGCTGCGCACGCCGAGTTCTTCCTCATAAACCCAATCCACTTCGCCATTGAGCAAGTTTTCGTCTTTGTCGCCCGTGAGCTGCTTTTCAGAGTTCGCGGCAAGATCGTGGACAAGTAAATTGTGTTTGCGCACGTAAGCTAGGCGGGTTCCGTCGGGCGAAAACTTAGGATCCTGGCTGGGGTCAGCCGACGAAGTCAACTGGACGCCGATTCCCTTCTCCAATGAATAGAGCCAGAGCTGGCCGCGGGAATCGAAAAGAAGCGTTTTGGAATCCGGCGCCCAAAGATATTCCGCCACGTGGTAGCGGAGAAGACGTTCCTTCTCGCGCTCATCCTGAATTTGATTGACCGGCGGAGCGAGGGAAGATAATTTGCCCTGGCTCACGAGAACTTTCTTTTCGCCCGTAGCCGCGTCAACATAGAAAAGCTCTCCATTGTCGCCGGAATCATCGCGCTGCACGAACGAAAGCTTGGAATTGTCAGGGCTCCACTTGAGATTCTCGGGAGCGCGCCCAGTAATGCCGCCTTCGGCGAAGATGGCTTCGATGGTCAGGGGCTTGGTTTGTGAGGCCTGGGCAACGGCCGGATGACCGCTAATGAAGAAAAACAGTGCAAGAAAAACTGCAGGAAGGCAGGAAAATGGCCAAAATTTCACAAGAATCTCCAGAGAACAGCAGCTTCGGCGAAACAATGCAGTGTACACCGGAGTGGCGACATTCCGCACCGGACAGAGCCGCCGCCCATGCTAAACTTAATTAGTTCTTCCGCATGTCTCCTGACATTGAAAATCTGATGAAGTTGCAGGACGCGGACAAAGAAATCCGCCGCCTGCAGGAAGAAATTGCAGCGCTGCCCAAGCGCGTGGCCGAGATTGAACAGAAACTGGCAGGCCACAAAGCCGCCCTCGAAGCCGCCAAGACCGCCGTGAAAGGCGACGAAGCCGACCGCCGGAAGTACGAAACAGCCATCCAGGACCTCAAAGGGAAAATCACCAAATATCGGGACCAGTCACTTGAGGTCAAGACCAACGATCAATACAAAGCTTTGATGCACGAAATCCAGTTTGCCGAACAGGATATTCGCACGAATGAAGACAAAATCCTCGACCTGATGGTCAACGTTGAGGCGCGAGAGCAAAAAGTTAAAGTCGCGGAAGCGGAATTAAAAACTGAATCGGCGGAAGTCGAAAAAGAGAAGAATGAAGCCCGCGAGCGGACGGCTGAAGACCAAAAGCTACTAGCTGATTGGGCCGCAAAGCGGGAAGCTATTCGGGGAGCGATCGACCCGGACCTCATACGCCACTATGAGCGCGTGATGAAGTTTCGCGGAACGGGCATTGCCGAGGTTCGAGACCAAAAATGCCTGGGCTGCCAGACTCTGCTTCGACCGCAGACCTACAACGAAGTTCGATCGGGCAAGACGATTGAATGCGAATCCTGCCAGCGCCTACTTTATTTTGACCCCAAACGTGAAGATCCTGCGAATAAGCCCGTGCCCACCGCAAAAAAACGCGCGAAAGCCAAAGTGGTTGGTGGACGCTCCTGGTTTTACCGCCCTGATTTCGACGAAGTGGGCGAAGTCTTTCTCGCGCTAGCCAACTCAGAAATGCGCTCCAGTTGCCGCGTTTACGATGCGCATAGCGGCCGCAAAATCGGCATTACGCGCAATCGCGAAGGCGATTTCGCCACGGCCTTTGCCCATGAACTTGGCGCTGGCATTCAGCTTCGCCCGGCGCCATCGGATAAGGCGCTCGACGATTGGGGCGATGAGCTTCCCAGCGTCATCCTTGATGAATTGCACGCTGATGTAAAGTCCGCCCAGCCCGCTCCCACCACCGAACCACAAACCGCCGCCAGCTAAGCGATTTATATAGCAACAGGGGTCCGACCTGTCCCGTTAAGCGTAGCTCGACAGCGTAATATCACTCCATGCCTCCAGTTCCGACAATCAAAGTTTCCTCGCGCGGCGCGAAGCGCCTAAAAGACGGCCATGTTTGGGTTTACCGTTCGGACATCACATCTGACGGCAGCGCTGCGCCTGGCGCTCTCGTCCGCGTCGTCGATGATCGCGGCAAGACGCTTGGCAGCGCGCTCTACAGTAGCTCGTCTCAAATCGCCATTCGTCTGATCTCGCCTGACGAAGTAAAAGATTTATCAGAATTGCTTCACAAGAGAATTCAAGCAGCCATCGCCTACCGCGAGCGTTTTGTCCATAACACCGATGCCTATCGGGTCGTCTTCAGCGAGGCGGACTCGCTTCCGGGGCTGATTGTTGACCGCTACAACAATCTTTTGTCATTGCAAGTGGTCACACAGGCAATGGACGCAGAACCAGTCCGGCAAGTCGTTTTGGAAGAGCTGAACAAGCTGAATCCTGAGGCCATTGCTGAGCGCGTTGATCCTAAGATTCGTGAGCTCGAACAACTGCCCGTAAAAGAATCAGGACTTTTGCAGGGTGACAAATCCACGACCATCTTCACCATGAACGACGTGCGCTTTCACTTCGATGCCCTCGAAGGCCAAAAGACCGGAGCGTTCCTCGACCAGCGCGAAAATTATGCCGCAGCTGCTCGATACGCCAGAGGTGAGGCTCTCGACGTTTTCACATATCAGGGCGGCTTCGCTCTTCATCTTGCAAGAGCCTGCTCCAGCGTCACCGCCGTGGATAGCTCTCGCCCCGCGCTTGAAGTCGCCGATCGAAACGCCGCCCTCAACGCGGCTCAGAACGGCCGCGAAATTGAATGGATCGAAGCCAATGCCTTCGACCTGCTGCGTGACTACTCTTCTTCTGGTAAACACTACGACACCATCGTTCTTGATCCGCCTGCATTCGCCAAAAGCAAACGCGCTCTCGACACCGCCCTCCGCGGATACAAAGAACTCAATCTTCGTGCGCTAAAGATGCTCCGTTCCGGCGGGATTCTGGTGAGCTGCTCCTGCTCCTTCCACGTTTCCGCGCCGGAATTTCTGGCAATGGTCGCAGCGGCTGCTAACGACGCCCATCGCACCCTCCGGCTTCTCGAAAGTCGCGGCCAGGCGCAGGACCACCCAAGCGTGCCTTCCATCCCCGAAACCGCCTACCTAAAGTGCCTCATATTCCATGTAAGTTGATGTAAAATAAGCACATTTAATAGTTGACAATAAAGCACTCATATTTTATGATTCTTTTGTGCTAACTAGCACATCAAAGTAGTGGCTAAAGCCACACTCTTAAAGACATCTAGAAATTGAAGGAGATTTAGTCATGACTGTTATCACTCGTTGGGATCCATTCCGTGAGTTCGCTACCTTGCAAGACCGCATGAATCACTTGTTTCGCAATTCCTATGGCTCTGAGGGACAGGAAGCCCTGACCACCAGCAGCTTCGCGCCTGCCGTTGACGTTTACGAGGATGAGCACCAGGTTTCGCTCAAGCTCGAAGTCCCCGGCGTGGATGAGAAAGACCTCGACATCCGCGTGGAAAACAACACGCTGACCGTGACCGGCGAGCGCAAGTTCGAGAAGGAAGAGAAAGAAGAGAACTTCCGACGCATTGAGCGTCAGTATGGCAGCTTTACCCGCACCTTCACTCTGCCGACCACGGTGGACGCAGAGCAGGTCAAGGCCAGCTACGACAAAGGCATCTTGAAGATCAGCTTGCCCAAGAAGGCCGAAGCCAAGCCGAAGCAGATCAAGATCAGTGTCGGCACTGGCAACGAGAAGACACTGGAAGCCAAAGGCCCCAGCAAAGCAGCGTAATTGCTCACGTAGGGGCGGACGCCTCGTCCGCCCAGTTGAGCGTAGCTCGACTCGTTTTAGGCGGGAGACGGAAATTTCGGCCGTCTCCCGCTTTATGTTTGCAGCATCTAGTGATTAGCAAATAGCATTTAGGCGTTGCCACCAAACGCTAATTTGCCAATCGCTATAGGCGAGTAGGAGATTTTTATGGCTATTCGTTGGGACAAATTTACAGTTAAAGCGCAGGAGGCTGTGCAGCGCGCGAGCACCATCGCATCCGAGCATGGAAATTCGGAAATTCTGCCTCTGCATTTGCTGGCGGCGTTGCTCGAAGATAAAGAGGGTATCGTTCCGCCGGTGCTCGACAAAATAGGCATCGGTGCCGAGGCCGTTCTGCACGACGTTTATCAGGAAGTCGGACGTCTCCCCAAAGTTTCCGGGGAAGGTGCAGCCCAGCCCGGTGCATCGAATGCATTGAACAAATTGTTGGACCAGGCATTTAAAGAAGCATCCAATTTCAAAGACGAATACGTTTCGACCGAACACCTTTTGCTCGCTGCCACGCAGCAAAAGCGCGACGCTGCACAGCAGATTCTGTCGAAGCACGGCGCGAGCTATGATGCAATTTTGAAGGCCCTAGCTTCAGTCCGCGGATCCCAAAAAGTTACCGACCAGAATCCAGAAGCCAAGTATCAGGCGCTTGAACGCTATGCTCGTGATCTTACCGAGCAGGCCCGTCGCGGAAAACTCGACCCCGTCATCGGGCGCGATGAAGAAATTCGCCGCGTAGTGCAGGTGCTATCTCGCCGAACGAAAAACAATCCGGTCCTCATCGGCGAGCCCGGCGTCGGCAAGACCGCCATCGTCGAAGGGCTTGCGCAACGGATCATTTCCGGTGATGTGCCCGAAATTCTGCGCAACAAGCGCGTCATCTCACTCGACCTCGGAGCCATGCTTGCGGGCGCAAAATATCGTGGCGAGTTTGAAGACCGCCTCAAAGCCGTCCTCAAAGACATCGAAGATTCGCAGGGTCAGATCATTCTCTTCATCGACGAACTTCACACGCTGGTAGGCGCTGGCGCGGCCGAAGGCGCGATTGACGCGTCCAACATGCTCAAACCCGCGCTCGCTCGCGGTGAACTCCGGGCCATCGGCGCGACCACGCTCAACGAATATCGCAAATATATTGAGAAAGATGCTGCGCTCGAGCGCCGCTTCCAGATCGTTTTTGTCGGTGAACCTAACGTCGAAGACACCATCGCAATTCTCCGCGGACTCAAAGAACGCTATGAAGTGCATCATGGCGTGCGTATTAAAGACTCGGCAATTGTTTCCGCCGCGACCTTGTCGCATCGCTACATCTCGGATCGCTTCTTGCCGGATAAAGCAATCGACCTGATTGACGAAGCCGCATCTTCTCTTCGCATTCAGATTGATTCGCTACCCACGGACATTGATCAGTTGGAACGCCGGGCTACCCAACTCGAAATCGAAAAGCAGGCACTGAAAAAAGAAGACGACGCCAACTCCAAAGACCGTTTGCTGGTCATTGAAAAAGAACTGGCGGAGATTCGTGAAAAATCCAACACGCTCAAAGCCAATTGGAAAAAAGAAAAAGACCTCATCGCCCATCAACGCCAGCTCAAGGAAAAACTCGAGCAACTCAAAATTGAAGAGCAGGCCGAGGAGCGCAAAGGCAACTTGCAGCGCGTCGCTGAAATTCGCTACGGCCTCATCCGCCAGACCGAAGAAGAACTCGCCAAGCTCAACGCGCAAATGGACGGCAAAGGCAAGCCGCGAATGTTGAAAGAAGAAGTGGACGAAGAAGACGTCGCCCGCATCGTCTCCAAGTGGACCGGCATTCCCGTCAGCAAAATGCTGGAAGGCGAAGTCAAAAAGCTGGTCACGATGGAAGACCGCCTGCGCCAACGCGTCATCGGCCAGGACGAAGCT
>Ga0209060_10001826_pt1 | contig 21561 bp, 17 predicted proteins | sample Coa_R1_8_FD_187155 | JGI IMG/M metagenome (GOLD analysis project Ga0209060, IMG submission 187155) | Surface soil microbial communities from Centralia Pennsylvania, which are recovering from an underground coalmine fire - Coalmine... | ecosystem: Environmental > Terrestrial > Soil >...
AGGTCCAACGATCAGTCCGACTACCGTGCAGCCGGATGTCGTCGTCGTATGTCCGCCACAGCCGAGGGCGAAAATCAACATGCCTGCAGGCAGAAGCGACAAGAAAATCTTCATGGCTCACCTCACGTGTCTCTGCTCAACGCTCATTGTAGCCAGCACAATGTGCGGTCCATGTTGAAGTTGCCGCGGCTGTGTCATCGAGGCCAGGTCGGCGCCGTAGGCCGTTCGCGCAAAACCGTATCGGCCCCATAAGAAAAATCAATCAAAACACTGGTACTTTCCGCAGTATGATACAGCCAGTGTTGCGCTGGGGAAGTGCTTTTAAGCGGATAGTCCCTGCGCATTCGGCGGCGGACCCAAGATGTGCACGCTGACCTTTATTCCGAAGCCCAACGGATATCTGCTCGGCATGAACCGTGACGAGCGGCTGACCCGCGAGGTTGCGCTTGTGCCTGAGGCAACTACCGTCGCCAACATGTCCGCTGTTTATCCCCGTGAAAGCGGCGGGGGCACATGGATCGGCTCAAACGCCGCCGGTGTAACCTTTGCACTGCTCAATCAGAATCCCGGCCCGCAAGCGAAAGCGAAGGAGCGCAGCCGCGGGGAGATTATTCCCGCTCTTCTGGAATCGTCGCGATTTCCCGCAGCCATGCGGCAGTTTCAGCATCAGGACCTGCGCGGCATGCTGCCTTTTGTGCTGGTCGGTATCTTTCCCACGGAGCAGATCATCAGCCAGTGTCTTTGGGACGGAAAAGAATTAAAGTTCCTGCGCATCGGCTGGGATGTTCGCCACTGGTTTTCCTCCGGCGTTTCCGATGACATGGCGCGCAAAATCCGCGGCAGCACGTGTTATGAAGCCTGGCGTCGCCGCGACGCGGGCTCAGCGGAATGGCTGCGCGGACTTCATGCTTCGCACTCGCCCGTGCGTGGCTCGTTCAGCATCTGCGTCCATCGACCTGATGCGGCCACAGTGAGCTACACAGAAGTGTCATTAACAGGAGACAATCTCTCTATGCGCTACCACGCCGGGCATCCATGCCAGGCGCTGGGACGCTTTGACGCTGAAGTCAGCCTCCAGACAGCATCGCCTATCGCTGTTGCCAGTTAAAACTTTTCAGCACAGCTCTCACAAATAAAAACGCCCCCGGGTTCGTCGTCGGGGGCTGGAGCGCTTCTTGTTCGTGCGGTCTTACTGCACGTTCGCTGTCACTGACGAATTTGCGTTCAACGTCAGCGTACAAGTTTTGGTCTTGTTGCCGCCGCTGGAGCATGCGCCACTCCAGATGGCATCGCGACCGCTAGCCACACTAAGCGTCACTGCTGTGCCGGGAGCAAACTGCGCAGAACCGGTGCTACCAGTTGCAACACTCAGACCTGTTGGGTTTGATACAACTCGCTCGCCGCTGCGGCCGCCCGCACTTACCGACAGTGTGGTTGTGCTTGGCGCAACTACTGGATTCAGAGTCAAAGTGGCTGAGCGCGTTACTCCGCCGCCTGAGACTGAGATCGTGGCCAGAGTTTGTGTGCTTACCGCAGCAGCGTTGATATAAAACCCGCCGGTCGTGCTGCCGGCCAGAATCGTCACTGAGTTTGCCGTCAGCGATGCTGCCGCGTTGCTGCTGCTGATCTGGAAGATCTGGTCCGTAGCTGCAGGCGCGGCCATGGTCACGGTCGCAAAGGAGCTGGTTATTCCGCTTACTGAAGCCGGGCTCAATGCAATCGACGCGGGTTGGCCTTGCGGCGTGATTGTCTGCGGTGATTGAACGCTTATGCCGTTCCATCCGGCAGTAATGTTGGCCAGAGTGTTTGCGGCTACGGCGTTCGTAGGTATGGCCACCGTGACGGAATAGCTGCCGGCTGGGATGGTCGCCAGCGCGGGTGGCATGGCTGAAGGCGAATCGCTGGAAAGATCCACAACCGCGCCACCTGCCGGGGCCTGGCCGTTGAGCATCACGATTGCGCCACCCTGCGCTCCGCCGCTGATGGTTGCAGGCGTAAGAGTGATCGATTTAAGCGATGGCGGCTGAACGTTGAACTGCACAGTTGCCTGGCCTGAGTTAAGCGTGGCCGTAAGAGTTACCGGCGTTGCTGAAGTAACTTGTCCGGCCTGGATCTGGAACTGCATCCATGCGGTGTTGCCCGGCATATTCACTGAAGCCGGCACTGGCGCAGCCGCAGGATTCGAACTGGTGAGGTTGATGATCGCACCGCCGGCCGGAGCTGCCGCGCTGAGCTGCACCTGTACCCAAGTGGTGTCGCCGCTGTAAAGAGTGTTATTCGTCAAAACCAGTGATGCGGGCGCTGCCGGCGCTGCGCTGATGCTGAACGATCCCTGGGCCGACCACGCTGTTACGGCAGCCGTGGTGGGAGAAGAATCGCCCTGGGCCGAGCGTACGCGCCAGAACTTCTGGCCTGATGTCAATGAAAGCACGGTGCGGTTAGGATTATTGAGCTGCGGTGAATCATCCTCAATCTGCTGGAAGCCGGAATCTTTTGCGATCTGCAATTCGTAGCCGCTGGGCTGCGGATTCGCTACGTCAGTCCATGCCAGTTGTATCGGCAACGTCAGCGATGCGCCATTGGCGGGCGAAACCGGCGCCGGCGGCGCTCCAATCGGATTGTTGTAGAAAACTGAGTAGTTGATGATGTTCGATGGCACTCCGGCGATGCCATTTGCATTCACTGCGTAGACGCGCGCTGAGTATGAACCTTCATCCGGCGTAGAAAAAGAATACGTGGGGTTCGGAATGTTGTTGAATGAGGTGGTCGTGCTTATGGGGAAAGTTGAGTCTGTCGAAACCTGAAGCACATAACTCGCTGCTCCGGTCACCGGAGACCAGTTAAACGTCATGACTTCCATCGGATGAAATGTGGAATATGCCTTGGTCGGTGACAACACGGGCGCTGCCGGCTGTCCTGCTCCGGCGCCTGTAATGTTGAAGCTCCGTGCCACCGACCACGCGCTTTTCACGAATGCGCCACTCACCGCCTGCACTCGCCAGAAATATGTGCCGTTCGGCAGGCCGCTGACCGTGTCCTGCGTGGTTCCTACGTTTGTCGAATTTTGCAGAGCAATCGTTGGGAACGTTGAAGAAGTGCTGACCTGCCAGTTATAGCCCAGAATCCCGCTGGGATCGGTTACGGCGGACCACGAGATCGTTAGCGGTGATTGCAAACTCGCGCCAGAGGCAGGGGACAGAGGATTAGGCACCGCTACAGCGGCAAATGCGGAGCAGGATGCGCCAAGAACCAGGATAACGGCAAGTATCAGATTGATTGCACGCGTTTTCATTGGGTGTGTCTCCAGTGGTTTTAAAGGGGGACGGACGATCATTTGGCCCGGATGGAATGATTCAGCCGATTAACCCTGATTGATGAAGCTGTTGCCACGCTCCGGACCGAAAAAACTTTTCGTTGTGCCGGAATGTGGCTAACTCTGGTAAGACACGCATGTGCCTGTAGGCAGAACAACTACGAGGTACATGTCCTTCATCGATGTCGGGTATTGGCCTGTGCTGTCCGTAAGGACAATTCATTTAGTCGTGGAAATGTCTGAAGAGATCGAATCATCACGCGCAGAGCCGCTTGCGGCCATTCCACGATCACTGGGATGATTTTTGTTGGAAAGGGTGGTAAATATCCCTATCGGAAGAAAAAACTAAAATCCATTGCTTATGCGGAGCCAATGGAGTCCACGCCGTACGAATCAAGCACGTCGCGCAACGTAACCACGCCTTCAAGCTTGTGGACGTTGGCCCGGTTGACCACCGGCAAAATATCGATATGCGCGCTGCTCATGCGTTCCAGCGCGACATGCAAAGCGTGGTCAGTATGCACGTGAGGAAACTCGATCGTATCCAGCAGGCTCAAGAGCGTTTCTGCTGACCTACCTTCATCAACAGCATTCGTTAGCTTTGTTCTGTTTAAGACCCCGACAATGCTTCCTTCGTCCATAAGCGGCCATGCGCGGAACTGGCTGTTGGCAATCAGTTCAATCGCCTGTTGCACGCTCAATTGAGCCGTCAGGCTTTCCGTGGCGTTCCGCATTACCTGAAAAACCTTGCGCTGCCCGAGTGTTGCCCGTGATTTTGAGTCCGGCAGGTGAATGCCATCCTGATGCGCCAATGCTTCATAAATGGGTTGCTTTTGCAGCCGTGAAGAAATAAAAAGGCTCGCGAGGTTGGCGATCATTAACGGCACAATGACCGCGTAATCGTGCGTCATCTCAAAAATCATCAGCACGGAGGTCATTGGCGCGCGAACAATCCCCGCGAACAGTGCTCCCATGCCAACCAGCGCATAAGCTCCCGGCAGGGCCGTGGAAGCAGGGAAAAAGTGGTGGGCTATGCTGCCGATGGTCCCGCCAAGCATCGCGCCAAGGAACAGCGCCGGGCCAAATATTCCGCCGGCGTTGCCTGAGGCGTAACTCACGGTCACTCCAAAAAGTTTCAGCACTATAAGGAGCGCCATCAACTTCAAGGCCATGTGGTTGTTCAGCGCATCGCCCACGTAACTATAGCCAACCCCCAACGCCTGCGGTACAAACCAGCCCATCAATCCAACCAGCAGACCGCCGGTTACCGGATGCCACCATCGCGTCTTCATGGGCAACAGCAAAAAACGCGTGCGCATGCCCAGTAAAAGTTTTGTGAATGCGGCTGACAAAAATCCGCCCACAATCCCCAGCACCGCATAGATGGCAAATTCCCCCGGATGGACCAATTCATACTGCGGGACATGAAACAGCGGATTGTTGCCCAGCAACATTCGCAATATCGCCCAGGAAGTTGCTGAAGCCAGCACAACCGATCCCAGGATCGGCGCATTCAGGTCTCCCATGACTTCTTCAAGAGAAAACAGCACAGCAGCCATGGGCGTATTGAACGCGGCGGCAATGGCAGCGGCCGCTCCCACCGGAATGAGCGCTTTTACTTTTTCCTGGCGTAATCCTAGCCGCCGTCCCAGCACGGAAGCGATTCCTGCGCCCACCTGCACCGACGGGCCTTCACGTCCCAGCGGAATTCCGCTGGCCAGCGTTGCCGCGGTGCAGCCAAACTTGCCTATCACCGTGCGCAATGAGATATATCCTTCGCGCGCAAACAATGCCGCTTTTGTCTGGGGCACACCGCTGCCTCGGGCATTCGGAAAATAACGTGCCAGCAGATAGCCCATCGCGAGTGACCCCGCAATGGGGATTAACACCCGTCTCCAGGTATCGCTCCCGACCGGATACAGCCGCAGTCCTATGTGCTCGGTCAGAACGATGAACGCAACCACGGCCAGGCCGACGAGTGCGCCGATCACCAGCGTAAGGGCAAGGAAAACCTGCTCTTCGCGCTGGGACGCAAATACAAGCCAGCGCTTTAGAAATCCGTTATTGATCTCCGATTCGGAAGTTATTTCGGCGGGAGAAATGCTCACTCCTCTAGCTTACTAAAAATATCGTATAACGATAAATATCAATGCTCTGAGATTTGGGCGTTGATTGCAGAACTTTATAGCTCTTCAAATTTAAGATGCTCGCCGATCACTCACAGATGACTGTTGAAGAACTCAAGCGTCCGCTGGCGCGCCAGCTTCGCGGACTCTGGCTCGTAATCTTTCCGCTGATCGCAGTTGAAGCCATGTCCCGCGTCATAAATGAACAGTGGCAGCTCAGGATGAGCTGCCTTGATCTTTTCGATTTCTGCGGCACCAATGTGGGGATCCTTGGCGCCGAAATGCATTATCACAGGACAACGCGGCGTCTCCGCGGCGTTTGCCGCGATCTGTCCACCGTAATAGCAGACTGCCGCGGCGGGATCGAGGCGAGTGGCAGCCAGCCACGCCAGACTGCCTCCGAAGCAATAGCCCAACACGCCAACCCTCAGCTCAGGCCATTCCGCTCTGGCGTGCTGGATAGAAGCAGCAACGTCCAGCAAAGCTGCATCCATACCGATCTGTCTTGCCGCTTTCATCCCCTGCGCAGTATCAACCGGGTTATAGCCAAGTTCAAGGTTACGTTGCACGCGATCAAACAGCGCCGGAGCAACAACGTGAAAGCCTTCGCTTGCATAGCCATCGGCCACGGAGCGTATGTGGCTGTTGACGCCAAAGATTTCCTGGATCAGAACAATCGCGCCGCGCGCCGGACCGCTGCTTTCGGCAATATATGCGTCAAGTTCATGACCATCGGCGGCCTTCAGGTTTATTTTTTTGCCCATCTTCTAACCTATATATGCGAAGCCGAGAGTTTCTCGGTTGCGTCCAGCACCTGCGCCATAAAATCCACCAGTTGCCATTGCTGCTGCCACGTTACTTTATTTCCCATATCCACGTGGACGAGCGCGGAACTGACCAATGACGCCCTGAGTTCAGCCGAGGGCACGTCTTTCGCCAGCCACAGCGTTTCCGAGGCTGGTATGACCGTGTCTCCCGCGCCATGCAGCAAGAACACTGGCGTGTGCAGCTGCACCAGATGCCCATGCGGCGAAACCGCCTCCATCTCCTCTTGATGCAGCGTGATCTCTCTTAGCAGAGCCTCCCGCAACTGGTCGCGATGGTGAAGAAGCAGGTCAAGCTCATGCTTCCCTTCAGGACTCAATGCAGCCGCTGTCTTCATGGCTTCTGGTTGTTCCCAAAGCCATTGCCGCAACGCTTCACGCGCGGTCGGAATATCCACGTTCGAGAAAAAATCTTCCAGGTGCGAGTACGCTAAGACCAAAGCGCCATACTCATGGGCCTGCAGCGGAGTTTCAACGCCATCAGGACTGGTGATTACATTGGCGGCAAAAAATCGCGCGACGCGGGTCATATCATCATGCGCGCCAATGGCCACCACAAAGCCGATATTGTCGCTGAACTCTTTGCGGTCCGCCGCAAGCAAGGCAAGTCCGCCGGCAAAGCTGAGTCCCATCACGCCCACTCTGCGCCGCATGCGCGTGCTCAAGGCGACCGCCGAATCGCCGATTACATCAATGGTTCTGGCCGTCACTCGATAGTCGGCCAGGTCTCGCAACTCCGGAGTCATCACGAGCACTCCTGCACCGGCCAGCGCCCGCGCCAGGTTCCACATGCGCGGATCATCGATGCCTAGATGATGAACTCCGTGCAGCAGCACTACGGCACCAGGATCCTGAACATCCTGCGGCGTGTACATCCGATAGCGAAGCGGGCCATGAGGGGTCAGCGCATAGCCGTCTTCTTCTTTGAAAGGGTGGTCGGCAAAGCGGGTGGGCAGGCCTTGCGCATGCGCATCAGAGAAGCGCAGCAGCAGTGACATGGCGCGCAGGTGCGCCCCAACAGGATGCAGCAGGACCGACCCGGTCAGGACGACCGAGGCCAGCAGCACAAACAGGAAAATAAAAACTCTTTGCCTGCGTGTGAATCTTGCCACTCTATATCTCCAGGATTACCGGCATAATCAGCGGCCGCCTCGCTGTCGTCTTCACGATAAACCGCTTCAGGTCAGCGCGGATCTTTTCCTTGATCACGCCGTAATCGGCCTTTTCTTCCGGGGTTGAGCCATCGAGTGTAGCGGAGACAATGCGCCGCGCCTCGCGCACAAAGCCTTCTTCTGAACCCGCCGCAAACCCGCGCATCACAATTTCCGGAATGGATTCCACTGTTCCCTTCAGCTTGTTGATGGCGATAATCGGCAGCACAAAGCCGTCTTCGCTCAGGTGGCGGCGATCTTTAATGACCAAATCTTCTACCACGTCCGTGCGCGAACCAGAATCAATGCAGATGCGGCCCACCGTGACTTTATCCAGCTTACGCGCACCCAGTTCATCGAACTCTAGCACGTCGCCGCTTTCAAGCATCATCACGTGTCCCACTGATCCATGCATTGACCGCGCCATATCGGCCTGAATCCGGAGCTGCCGGTATTCGCCGTGGATGGGAATAAAATATTTTGGCTTTACCAGGTTCATGATCAGCTTTTGTTCTTCCTGGCTGGCGTGGCCGCTCACATGGACCGGCGGATTGGAGCCATCGTCATAAATCACGTCGGCTTCACGGCGGAAGAGGTGGTCGATCATCCTATAAATGCCTTTTTCATTGCCGGGAATAATGCGCGACGAAAGCACCACGGTGTCGCCCTTCTCGATTCGCGCATGTTTATGGTTATCGACCGCCGCGCGCGAGAGCGCGGACATTGGCTCGCCCTGCGTGCCGCTGATCATCACGCAAACCTGCTGCGGCGCGTAATCCTTGATCTGGCCGGGATGGATCAACAGTCCTTCCGGCACATCAATGTAGCCCAGGTCCATGGCGATCTCGGAAGCTTCCGTCATGGACCGGCCCACCAGAGCGATCTTGCGCTTGTATTCCCGCGCCATCTCAAACGCGAGCTTAATGCGATGGATGGATGATGAGAAGCAGGAGATGAAGAGCCGGCGATCGGCCCGAGCAAAAATTTCGTCAAATTTGCCGCGCACCGCCCGCTCGCTGGGCGTATAGCCGCGACGCTCGGCGTTGGTCGAATCCTGCAACAGCGCCAGCACGTTGCCTTCTTTGCCGTATTCCGCGAAGGTATGCAGATCAAATAAACGCGTGTCAGTGGGTGTGGGATCAACCTTGAAATCCCCTGTATGGATGACGACACCCAGCGGCGTATGAACAGCCAGAGCGACGCAGTCCACCAGGCTGTGCGTGACCTGTATAGGATTGATGGTGAACGGCCCAAGGTTGAAGCGTGAGCCGGCGCGGATCTCACGCAAATCAGAATCCTCAAGCAGGCCATGCTCTTCCAGCTTGTTTTCCACCAGCGCCAGCGTGAATTCCGTGCCAAAGACCGGGACCCGCAGCTCAGTAAGCACCCAGGGCAGCGCTCCAATGTGGTCTTCATGCCCGTGGGTCAGCACAATGCCGCGCACTTTATCGCGGTTGTGCAGCAGATAGGTAATGTCCGGGACGACGATATCCACGCCGAGCAATTCGGACTCAGGGAACATCAGACCGGCATCGATAACGATAATGTCGTCACCGTAGCGCACGGCCATGCAGTTCATTCCAAATTCGCCGAGGCCGCCAAGGGGTACAAGATGGAGTTTATGGGAGGGCATGGTCAACAGATGATGCTATCACTTCATTCTGTCGCTTCGCTCCAAACCGCTTACTTTCATTCTCGTGGGGCAGCGCCGCTCGCCGCGTGGTCGGGCTCGCAGCTTTCCTGCAGGTCTTTCATTGGATCTGAGCGCACCTATTGTGCCACAGCATCCATTACTGTAGGCGATGGAGTCTCAGTCCCCAGCTCGCCTTCCCATCGGGCCACCACAGCACTGGCCAGGCAGTTGCCCAGAACGTTGGTGGCTGTCCGCGCCATGTCCATGAACTGGTCAATGCCAAGGATCAGCAGAACTGGCCACGCCGGAAGGTGGAAGGAATCCAGCGTGCCTAGAAGGATCACCAGAACAGCGCGCGGCACTCCGGCCACGCCTTTGCTGGTGAGCATAAGCGTAAAGACCATGACCAGCTGCTGGCCGAAGGTCAGGTATATGCCCGCGGCTTGTGCAACAAAGATGGACGCCAGTGAGAGATAGAGCGTGCTTCCGTCCAGGTTAAAGCTGTAGCCAGTCGGAAGCACAAAGGCGACAACCTGGCGCGGCACGCCAAAAGCTTCCATGCACTCCATGGCGCGCGGCAAGGCTGACTCTGAACTGGCCGTGGCAAAAGCAATCGTTACCGGCTCTGCAACCGCTTTGATAAAACGCCTGATCGGCAAGCGCGCAATCAGCGCCACCGGCAGCAACACGCACAACACAAACACGATCAGCGCCGCATAGAGCGTTACCAGAAGCTTGGCCAGATTCGCCATCACGCCAAAGCCCATGGTCCCAACCGTGTAAGCCATGGCCCCAGCCACGCCGATAGGCGCAAACAGCATGATGATGTTAGTGAACTTGAACATTACTTCAGAAAGACTCTCGCAAAAGGCCAGCATGGGCCGCCGCTTTTCTTCGCCGATTAGGGCCAACGCTATCCCGAAGATGATGCTGAACACCACGACTTGAAGCACCTGGCCGTCAGCGACAGATTTGGCAATGTTTTCCGGAAAAATATGCAGGACGATATCAGTCCACTTCTGGGGCGGAGCGCCGGAAACCGTGGCCGTAGCGGCGTTCGGCGGCGGCGTGAGTCCCACGCCGGCCTTCGAGAGATGGATCGCTCCCAGCCCGATAAATAGCGCCAGTGTGGTGACGATTTCAAAATACAGCAGCGCCTTAATGCCCATGCGCCCAACCTGTTTCAGGTTGGAGTGCCCAGCAATACCGACGACCAGCGTGCTGAAGATGAGCGGCGCAATGATGGTCTTGATCAGCCGCAGAAAGATGGAGCTCAGTACTTGCAGGTCGGCTGCGACCTTGAGCCGTGTGGCTTCGCTGGCGAATGTGAGGTCATAACCGATTTCGGCGCCTACCAGCATGCCGGCAAAGATCCACGGAGTGAGCGAGCGGCGAAAAAATGCGTAGCCGCAAAGTGCCACAATCGCTGCCCAGCGAAATCCCGCAAGCAGATAAGGATGGACTACTACGCCGCTATAGTGCGAGATTGCCCATAAGATGGAAGCAATGCCAGCCAGCGCTAGAAATGCGATCAGGAATCTGTTCTGCAAACTTTTCATTGAAACGCCTTTGCGTTATTTCCTTATGCGGTGACCTTCATTGATTTCAGTGGCGCTCAAGCCCTTTCCCTGCAAAAACGCAATGTTGCTCGTCGGTGCCCGGCCTGAATAAACGCCAGTGTTCACCCTCTAAGGAATCATTGGGAAATATCTGTAAGGTAAGACCACCTTCCAGCATCAATGCAAGCTCTTCAGCCTGTCCCGCCTCAACCCGCTGCACAACAAACTGGTTTGCTCCGCCTGCAAACAGCTCGGCCAGCAATTCGTCACACCGGTTGGCCCCTTGCACATCCCAATTGAATCCCCTGGGAATCTCTTCTTTTGCGTCCCGATATCCGCGCGGGTAGTACAAGTCCCGATTGCCTACCACTACCTTTTCATCTTGGACAAAACGCCATGCGCACTGCACGTGCAAGGCGTATTCTCCAACCTCCCTGGGTTCGCCGCGAAAATCTTTGATGATCTGGCGTTGACCAAAAGCTAACCACATCAGGTCGGCGGCCCTTCCCGCATCCCACAGAGGCTGTCCAACAAGAGGGGTCATTACATTCGCTACCTGTTGCGGGAGTGAGAGAGGATCATTCATCCAAGAGACCTGCCGGTTTGAGTCGACCTTTTTCTCCTCGCCTCTATATCTCCATGGCGGATTTTGTTTTGCGCAAAGATCATCGCAGCAGGTCCTCCAACTCAATTGATCCCTGGGTCTTGTCGTCGCGGTATTTCACGATCACAGGAGTATAGAGTGAAAGCCCCCATTCGGCGGCTTTTCCTTTGCTGATGGTGCGCGATCCCGGCACCACCACGGCGTTTTCTGGAATCGTCAGGGGTTTGTCGGCGGAAGAACGATAAACCTGTTCGCGCACGATATCGTAAATCGGTGTTGCGCGGGTAAGAATTACGCCTGCGCCCAGCACCGCGCCGCTCAGCACCTGCGTCCCTTCATAAACGCCGCAATTTCCGCCCACGAGAACGTCATCTTCAATAATCACGGGAGATGCGCCCACGGGCTCCAGAACGCCGCCAATCTGTGCCGCCGCGCTCAGATGTACGCGTTTCCCGATTTGCGCGCAGGAGCCGACCAGCGCATGCGAATCGATCAACGTGCCTTCATCCACATAAGCACCCACGTTAACGTACATCGGGGGCATGCAGATTACGCCCGGAGCGATATAAGCGCCACTGCGGATCGACGATCCTCCGGGCACCATGCGCACACGGTCAGACAAGCCGAAGCGGCGTGGCGGGAAAGTATCTTTATCTACGAAGCTCAGCACGCCGCTACCGGACTCTTCCAGGTCGCCCAGGCGAAAACCCAGCAGGATGCCCTGCTTCACCCAGGAGTTGACTCGCCACTGGCCGTCAACCTTCTCTGCGGCACGGACTTCGCCGCGAGTAAGCGCTTCATGAAATTCCCTGAAAGCATGCCGCGCATGCACCGCCACTTCCGGGGGCAAGGTACCCTTGGCATATAGTCGCTCGATTTCTGCGCGTAAGACGTCCATGATTTATGTGCCGTGGAACTCAGGCCAGCGGTTGGCTCCCCAGTTTTGAGTTTAAAAGAACAAGTGCGGAGTATAACTGCAAGAGCGTTTGGCCAGCAAAGCCTTTGCATCCATGATTTGGCTTCGGCCTGATTTTGCATCTAAAAGAGCGATGGCACGGATTCTTTACATTGCGTATCCCCTGCTTCAGGTGAATGACGAGTCAGCGGGCGGCGCGGAACAAATTTTATGGACGCTTGAGCGCGAAGTGGCTCGCGGCGGCGAGCACACCACGACCGTGGCCGCTTCAGCCGGATCGCGTGTGAGCGGCGAACTGTTTTCTACCGGCAATGCCTGCACCGAGCCTGACGATTACGAGCGGCGTCGCAGCGAGCACGAGGATAAGATCATTGACTTTGTGCGCCGACGCGTGCGCGAGGGCAAGGCGTTTGATCCTATCCATGACCATTCCGGCAGCTTCTGGAAGCGAGCGGCTGAGGTCGATACGCATGTGCTGGCCACGTTGCATCTGCCGCGCAGTTTTTACCCGGCAGGAAGTTTCGTTGATGTTCCCGCCAATGTGAGCTTTAGCTGTGTCTCGGATTCGCAGGCACGCAGCTTTGCCGATCTTGATGCGCTGGCTGGTGTGGTTCCAAATGGGATCGCCTTGGATTGTTTTGAGGCCGCAGGCGATGTGGCGCAAGCCAACGATCGCCAAGGGCTGCTCTGGCTCGGGCGCATCTGTGAAGAAAAAGCACCACATCTGGCTTTGGATATTGCAAGGCAAGTGGGACTTCCCATCACCATTGCCGGGCAGATCTACCCGTTTTCTTATCATCAGCAATATTTTGAGCGGGAAGTCGCGTCGCGGCTGCAAAGCGTTCCGAATGCCAGGTTCATCTCCGCGCCGCCGGCAGAGTTGAAGCGGCAGTTGCTGCGAGAGTCACAGGCCCTGTTGATCACCAGCATGGCGGAAGAGACCAGCTCTCTGGTTGCGATGGAAGCGGCGGCCTCTGGAACTCCCGTAGTTGCCTTCCGCAAAGGCGCGCATGCTGAAGTAGTGAGAGACGGCGTAACGGGCTTGCTGGTGGAAGATGTGCCTCAGGCTGTGCTGGCCTTGCAGAAGATTTCCGCAATCGACCCAAAAACTTGCGTGCGGTACGCGCAGAAAAACTTTAGCGCGGCAAAGATGGCTGAGCGATATTCCTCTCTCTATAAGCGGCTTGCCGATCCTGAGAAGATCTTCCGATTTGCTGAAGAGACAGCTTAGGGCTTTTTTCGTAGGCCTAGCGATCCCGAAGAAAGTCATTGAAGCGGCTGCAAAATAAAAAATCTTTGCAAGAAACTTTTCCTGCGGCGATCTTCCAGTGAGGGATGTTCTCCTAGGTGGGTGAAAAGCCCTCTGGAAACGGATGCCGGGCAAGAATTTGAACTCCTTCCCCCGGCTGCCGTGCCGGAGGCGATGCATGAGCGGTTGCGCTAAACGGCGTGGCCGCTCTTTTTATGCTCAGCACTCAGCATTCGGCACTCAGCATTCAGGCAAACCATTTACCGCGAAGGACGCAAAGATTTAGTACTTGGTATTTGGCTTTTATCGGAAGTCCCGAGGAGATCTCTCTTGAAGGCAACAAATGGTCAGCTTGGAGAAAAGCCCAAAACCTTCTTCCTTTGCGCTCTTCGCGTCCTTTGCGACGAAAAGGGTTTGGCTGAATGCGGAGCGCTGAAAGCTACAAATCAGAGACCGAGGCGTGTACTTGCAACAACCCGACTTCAGCGGCAATCTTTTCCAGCTTGGAACGCGTCTCCGGCTTGACTGGCAGCATGGGAAGGCGTAGCACTTCTTCTATCCGGCCCATCATTGCCAGCACGGCTTTCGCGGGCATGGGGTTCGACTCCAGGAAGTTCGCCTGCATCAGGCGCAGGTACTGGCGCTGGAGGCGGCGGGCTTTGTCCCAATCATTGTTCAGCGCGGCGGCTGTGAGTTGCGACATCTCTTTGGGAATTTCATTTGAGCAGACAGAAATGATGCCCACGCCGCCCAAAGCGATCACGGGAATCGTGATGGCATCGTCGCCGGAGAAGACGAGGAAACTTTCCGGCACGTGGTTAAAGACCTCAGCGATTTGTGAAATGTTGCCGCTGGCTTCCTTCACAGCAATGATGTTGGGAATTTTAGCCAGCCGGCCCAGCGTCGCTGGTTCAATGTTGGCGGCGGTGCGCCCGACGACTGAATAAAGAACCAACGGCTTGTCCACGGCTTCCGCAATGGCCTTGAAGTGCTGGTACTGTCCTTCCTGTGTCGGTTTGTTGTAATAAGGTGACGCGGTCAAGATTGCGTCCACACCTTTGCGGCGGCTGAGTTCACGCGCTTTCTCCACTGCTTCAGCGGTGCAGTTCGATGTTGCTCCCGCGACGATCGGCACGCGGCCGCCGTTCACCTCAATCGTGATATCGATCACGCGCAGCCATTCGTCCTTGGTCAGGGTTGGCGTTTCACCGGTAGTTCCGCACGGGACGAGGAAGTGAATGCCTGAAGTAATCTGCCACTCGATTAGTGAGCGAAGAGCTTTCTCGTCAATGCTCTGGTCCTGCTTGAACGGGGTAATGAGCGCGGTGCCGCAGCCTTGTAGGTTCATAATTTGAGTTCTAGGATAACAAAAAGGCAGGGAAAATTTGGTAATTGGGTAAATTGGTAATTTGATAAATAAAACTCACAAATCATGGGCAAAAGTTCCTTTCAATTTACCCATTTACCAAATTACTCAATTACCAAATTCCTAAAGCTGGTCCACGATCCCCGGAAACTCGTAGAACCCGGTCTTCCCCTTGATCCATTCGGCGGCGCGGACAGCGCCTTCGGCAAAGCCGACGCGCGATTTGGCGTCATGAGTGAAGAGGATCGTGTCGTTGGCTGAGTCGAGCATCACCAGGTGCATGCCCACGGTTTCGCCTTCGCGGACTGAGGCAATCTCAACTTTTTCACCGGAGCCAGATTCCAGCAGTTTTTGGATAGTCACGGCGGTTCCGGAAGGTTTGTCTTTTTTATGGACGTGATGGCGCTCCACGATGCTGCCGCGATATTGGTGTTGCAAGATGGGCGCAACGGCCTGCACGGCCTTGAAGAAAAAATTCATTCCGATGGAAAAGTTTGAGCCGTAAAGCACGGCGGCTTTTCGTTCATTGGCAAGCTCACGGACTTTATCGAGGTGCTGGTACCAGCCGGTGGTGCCCACAACGATGGGAACTCCCGCCTCAACGCAGCGAATGATGTTGGGAATCGCCGCGTGCGGCGTGGTGAAATCAATCACCGCGTCAATCTCGTTCAGCGTGGCGGGCGTTAAGGCGCGGCCGTCCTGGTTTTCCTGGCTGGCCAGTGAGCGGACGTCATGCCCGCGTTCTTTGGCTATCTCTGCTACCAGTGCGCCGGTCTTGCCGCGTCCTAGAACTAAAATTTTCACGCGAATACCTCGGGATCCACCTGCGCGAAGAATGTGCGGTGCAGGCGCGAGACTACATCGGGCACGGCGTCTTCATCAATCACAAATCCTATATTAATCTCGGAAGCCCCCTGGGAGATCATGTGGATGTTGGCTTCAGGAATGGCGCTGAAGACCTTGGCGGCAATCCCCGGCGTGCTTTTGATATTTTCACCCACCAGGCAGACGATGGCTTTGCGGCCTTGATATTTCACGTCGGCCAGCTTGGCCAGATCATCGGCAATGGCGGCGATGGATTCATTCGAATCCACAGTGACCGAGACGCTGACCTCAGAAGTGGAAACCATGTCCACCGGGCAGCGATGGTTGGCAAAAACTTCAAAAATATTCTTGAGAAAGCCATGCGCCATGAGCATGCGCGTGGCGACCACATCTACCACGGTAATACGCTTTTTGGCGGCAATGGCCTTGAAAATATTTTTGCTCTTGGGCGCGGTGGCGGTGATGCGCGTGCCTTCGCATTTGGGATTGCGCGAGTTGAGAATCAGCACCGGAATATTTTTCTGGATGGCCGGCAGCAACGTGGCCGGATGCAGGACTTTCGCGCCGAAATAAGCAAGCTCCGCCGCCTCTTCAAAGCTGATGTTCTTGATGCGCCGCGCGTCGGGGCAGAGATTTGGGTCTGTGGTCATCATGCCGTCCACATCCGTCCAAATCTCAATGCGCTCAGCATTCAAGCCTGCGCCGATGATGGCTGCGCTGAAGTCCGATCCGCCGCGTCCCAGCGTTGTACCAATGCCCTCGCGCGTGGCCGCAATAAAGCCTCCCATCACCGGAACACGCTTGCGGTCGAGCAGCGGCTTCACGGTTTCCGCCAGGCGGGCGTCCGTCTCTTCAAATTGCGGGACCGCCTTGCCGAAAGTAGCGTCCGTCACAATGCACTTGCGTGAGTCAACATGCTCGGCTTCAATATTGCGCTGGGAAAAAGCAGCGGCGGCGATCTTGGATGAAACACGCTCGCCGAAGCCGGCAATCGTATCAATGGTTCGCGGCGTGAGTTCGCCCACGGCAACAACTCCGCGCAAAAGCTCATCCAGTCCGTCGAAGTCGGCTTCCAGTTCCGGCGCGATCTGCTCGAAGGCATGCGTGCCCAGCAGGTCACAGGCGCAGTTGTAATGGCGTTCACGGGCAGCGCGTGAAAGCTCAAGCGCTTTTGTGCGATCGCCTGCGCCGGCAGCGGCTGACATGGCCAGAAGCTGATCGGTGATTTTGGCCAGCGCGCTTACCACAACTACAGGGCACTCATTCAGCCGATCACGCACGATGGCCGCGACGCGGTCAATGGCCTGCGCGTCCTGCACGGAGGTGCCGCCGAATTTCATCACGATCATGCGGATAGCCCCCACCAAAGAGACAACCACCCCACCGAGCCAACAACGGGCTCGTCGGGGACCCCGGACACGGAGGCGCGGAAAAAAGCAAATCCACCGCGGAGGCGCGGAGGCGCGGAGAAAAAACTGTGCGATGCACTGTTGAACAGAACGGCTTTATTTCGGACGAGACAAGTGTCAGGGCGCGACTTCAGTCGTGCCGTTCGCGACAGAAGAAGTTTGGCGTTTAGGCCCTGAGGCGTTTTGCGGTAGGGGCTAAAGCCCAAATCCCTTTTCGGCTGAACGGCACGAGCCCTTATCCATCCTTCCAGCTTCGCGTTGCTCGACTCCGCCTGGGCCAAGCTCTTTCGCGCCTGTGGCGCTGGATAGGTGTCCGGAGTAAGGGCGCTTGCCGACGTTGACGTTCTCGCAGGAGGAGGCTCCGGATAATTCTGATAATAAAGTTGGATGGAATAAAATTCGCGAGTTACTTCGGATTTAACGTTGCTGCAATGCAGGATTGCCCTATATTCCGGCGTTAAAAAGATAATCCACGGATTTCTCGGATTCAAGTCACCGATCTCATCACCCGCATATGTAAAGCCATGTTTGGGAAATTCTTTCTTATAATGCGCCTGCACCTCTGCACAGCTTGCATTTAGTACATAAGTGCCAAGAGCCATTGGCATAGTTTTCGAATAGATGACATCAATTTCTACCTCGGCTCCCCCAGGCGGAGCAACATTCCGAAGGACCTGCTTGAGCCTATTTGCACGTTGGTGGCTCTTGTAATAGCTGGTGCGTGGAAATGTCGCCCCAAATATACCTACTAATGCCAGAGCGGCGACGATACTCACAATGCCGATGAGGCGTTTTTTGCGAGTAAACTCCATCAATCCAGATATCCCTGCGCTTTGAGCAGTTCGCCGTTTAGCAACGCCGCACCGGCTGCGCCGCGTATGGTGTTGTGAGAAAGCACGGTAAATTTCCAATCGAAAATATTGCAGGGACGCAGGCGCCCACAGACGGCGCTCATGCCGCGTCCGCGATCACGGTCCAGACGAGGCTGCGGACGGTCTGGCGCAGTCTCATACATCACCGGCTGTTCCGGCGCGGTGGGCAGCTTGAGCTTTTGCGGCAAGCAGCGGAACTCGTTCCAGGCTTCGATAATTTCTTCAGCTTGCGCTGGCTTGTGCAGCTTGAGCGAGACGGATTCAGTGTGTCCATCTTCCACGGCCACGCGGTTGCAGTGCGCGCTGAGCGTGAGGTCGGCATCGAGCACGCGTGAGCCGTTGAGAGAGCTTTCTACCAGTGACCCCAGCAGTTTGCGCGTCTCGGCTTCCATCTTGTCTTCTTCCTTGGCGATGTAGGGAATCACGTTGCCCAAGATGTCCATGGACGGGACGCCGGGATAGCCTGCGCCGCTGATGGCCTGCATGGTAGCGACGAAAATCTTGTCGATGCCGAAGCGGCGGTGCAACGGCGCCAAGGCCAGCACCAGTCCGATGGCTGAGCAGTTGGGATTGGTGACCATGAAGCCGCCATTTTTCTTGTACCACTTCTGTGTCTTAATAAGCGGAACGTGGTCGCCATTGACTTCAGGGATGATGAGTGGAACGTCTTCCGCCATGCGAAATGCGCTGGAGTTGGAAACCACAGCATGGCCTGCTTCGGCAAAGGCGGGCTCAATCTGCTGCGCCGCAGTGGCGTCAAGGGCGGCAAAGACAAGTTTAGGCGTGCTGCTATCTGGAGCAGCAGCGGAAACTTTCATTGCGGCGATCTTTGCGGGAATCGGCATGGCCAGGTTCCACTTGGCGGCCTCAGGATAAAGCTTGCCTGCAGAGCGATCTGATGCTGCGAGCCATGTGATTTCAAACCACGGGTGTTCGTGGAGCAGTTGGATGAATCTCTGCCCGACGGTCCCGGTAGCGCCGAGAATGCCGACTGGAATTTTGCTGGTCATGATTGTAGAAAATTAGATTTTAGCATTGGAGAGGAAGCATTCAGCCGTCAGCACTCAGCATTCAGCCCTGAATCGGTATTGATGCCAAGAAGAAAAACCTGAAACACAGAGCAAAGGAGGAAGCGGAGGGGTTTCGTTCTGAAATCTCGAGCTGAGCGAGAGATCCCTACCTGCTTATTGGTTGTTAGTTGGCCGCCAATCAAGGAGTGTTTTGCACTAGAAAGCCTCCGGTGTGATAGGGTTCCCTCGCTGCGCTTCGGGATTTCAGAAAAAGCAGCTCAATCCCCTGCCGCCGCTTTCGCCGCTTCGGCGGGCTTGCGCTTGACTAGGTATTCATCGGCCAGGACCATGACCAACGCTGCTGTCGGGACGGAAACCAGCGCGCCTACAACGCCAGCCAGCGCGCCTCCGAGCGAAAGAGCGATGATCACAGTAAGAGGCGAAAGATTGAGCGTATGGCGCATGATGCGCGGCGAGAGGAAGACGCTTTCAATCTGGAAATAGACAGCAAAGAAGATGATCACGCCAACCAGCTTTTGCGGCGAGTCCATAATGGCCACGGCTGAAGCCAGTACAACCGCGCTAATGGGGCCGGCAATGGGCAGGATATTGGCGATGCCGGCAAACATGGCCAGCAGGTAAAAATATTTCAGGCCCAGCGCCCAATAGACGATTAGGCTGCATACTCCGAGGCTGAGCATGAGCATTGACTGGCCAATCAGCCAGTTGCGCATACGGGCTTTGGCCCGCAGCAGAGTTAAGTTCAGCCTGTGCTGCTGGTGAAGCGGAAACATGGAGACAGCCCACTGAAAGGTACGATCGCCATCAATAATGAAGTATGCGGTGAGGATGATAGCGGTAAAAAATCCAAAGATACCGCCAGCCAGATTCAGGAACAGTCCACCGGCGCCTCCGGCAATTTCAGCGGCATACTTCTGCAGTCCCGCGGGATCAATCTTAGCCGCAAAGGGAAGGTGCTTGATTCCTTCAGTGAGTTCCGTCATGTGCCGGGGCCAGTCTGCGGAGAAGTTGCGGCCGTCGCGATAAACAGGCGGTAGGGCGAACACCGCAAACAAGGTGCCCGCAAGGGCAAGCATCAGGATCAAAAAGACGATGGCGAAGCCGCGTCCAGCGCGCCAGCTGCCAATATGCATTTTCTGGATCATGCCGATGGCCGGCGACAAAACTACAGCGAACAGCGCGCTTACATAGATGAGCATCAGCACGTCACGGACGCTATAGGCGACCCACAAAGCAAGGATCACGCCGAAAAAGAACAGAATGTCAGACCGGTGGTTATTCGCCATACTTTAGTCAAGCAAAATGAATCGAGCCAACATGGGGGAAGGGTTAACAAGAGTTTAACCCAGAATGGCTGAAACGCGGTTTCCAGAGGTACTAAAACTTTGGGAAGAACGAGATTTGGTGAAGGCTGGGACAATTGCGGGTGCAATAGCCGCGAAAACGTACAGGTAAATTTCAAGTCAACTGTCTCAATTATCGATAACTTACCGTGAAACGCCTTGATACCGAGCGTGGAACCGTGCATCTTACTGGAGAGGCAGATTTCCCATATTCCATGAGACAGCTTTATATCATTCGTGTTTTTTCCGCGCTGCTGCTGGTTGCGGCTTTGTGTCCCGTCACGTCGGCGGCTGAACTTAAACAGAAGACCAACACCGCGTTTGACCGCTACGTCGCAGCCACAGAGGCCCGGTTCGCCAACGAACTGCGTCCCGGTGGGACTTTCCTTTACATCGATGCCATGAACCCAGACGCACGGCGACAGGCTTATGATCAGCTCAAGAACGGCGAGATCCTGGTAGAGAAGCTCGAAACCAAAGCGTCGGGCGTGAGCTCTGACGTTCCGGACGGCATAGTGCATCACTGGGTAGGGCTTATCTTTATTCCCGGCGCCACGCTGGCTAAGACGTTGCCGATCGTCAAGGATTATGACCGCCGTGCCGAGCTCTACAAGCCGGATGTGAGCGCGTCCCGCACCATTGCCCACAATGGCGACGATTTCAAGATGTTCCTGCGCCTGCATCAGAAGCGATTTACCACAGTGGATTTCAATACTACGTATGACGTCCATTGGGGCAACGTGGACGCAAGCAAGGTCTACTCTAACTCCATCAGCACGCGCATTGCTGAGGTAAAAGATCCCGCCAAGCCGGACGGAGAAGAGTTGCCGGTCGGCACCGGTCACGGCTATCTCTGGCGGCTGAATACCTATTGGCGTTTTGAAGAAAAAGATGGCGGCGTTTATCTGCAATGTGAAGCGCTGTCACTCACGCGCGATATTCCCACCGGTCTGGGATGGCTGCTGAAGCCGCTGGTGACGTCGATCCCGAAACAGTCGCTCAACCGCGCGCTGGGCCAGACGCGCAACGTTGTGCTGCAGGAAGAGAAGAACTGCTGTAAGTCGGCGCAGATGCGTTAGAGCCGTTAGACCATTGATCGGCGGCGAGAGCTGAGATAAAAAAAGGGCCCGCCGAAGCGGACCCAGTTTTTTGCAAAGGACGAACGGTGGTGGTTATTTGTTGTCGTCAACGCGCGACGCGATCATGCTGTAAGAGCCGGCGTTGAAGAAGATGAGACCGCGCACGCGCACGGTGTTGGCGTTCACTGGTGTGACTTTCAGGTTAGTGCCGCTCACGATTGAAACGGCAATGGTCGATTGACCGGTCAGGGTAGCAAAAGC
>Ga0209060_10001829_pt1 | contig 21545 bp, 19 predicted proteins | sample Coa_R1_8_FD_187155 | JGI IMG/M metagenome (GOLD analysis project Ga0209060, IMG submission 187155) | Surface soil microbial communities from Centralia Pennsylvania, which are recovering from an underground coalmine fire - Coalmine... | ecosystem: Environmental > Terrestrial > Soil >...
AGCGTGACGACGTGGACGGTGCTGTCGCCCTTGCCCAGGAACGCCAGCCGCGAGCCGCCGCCCGGGATCGGCGAGATGGCCAGCGGCGTCAGCCCCAGCGCGGCGCCGTTGTTGTCGACCTCGTTGTACGCGTAGCTCGCGCCGACGTCGATCTCGGTGATCCGCACGCGATCGGAGAGCGCGGACGCGCAGCTGCCGGTGGCGCTGCTGCCACCGCTACCGGTGGTGCCACCGGTGGCGCCGGTCGATCCGCCGCTGCCGGTGGCGGTGGTCCCGGTCTGCTGCGACGAAGCGCAGCCGAGCGCCAGCATGATCGAGATACCGAATGCCAACGCGGCGTAGCGAGCTGCGCTCATGGGTTCACCTCGGGTATCGGAAAGTGACGACCGTGTGCGATCGCAGCTCAACTATCTGTCATCACTGGCTTCCGTAGTAGATGCGGAAACGCCGCGGGTAGAGCACAATAGACGCCGACATGCGACCGAGGCCCAACCCCTTCGAGAAGCGCCAGAAAGAGCTGGCACGCAAGGACAAGCAGAAGAAGAAGGCGGAGCGCAAAGAGGAGCGCGAGCGCGAGCGGGCCCAGCGGCCCGCCGGCGAGAGTGAGGAAGATCCCGACATCGCCGGGATCGTGCCTGGGCCCCAGCCTCCGCTCGAGATCGAGTGACCCGACCGCGTCGCTGACCCGTCATTGACCCGCATTGGCGCCGGCCGGACACCACCGGGAAGGCGCGCTGGCCGCCCAGAGCGCCGAGGCCGCCTTCGACAACGTCGTCGTCACCCAGCCCTGAGCGATCAGTAGAACAGCACCGGCCACCAGTTCTTCATCGGCGTCCCGTCCGACGCGATGGCCTGGTTCTGGTAGCCGGGCATGCTCTGGCGCCAGTAGATCTGCCAGCCTGCCGGGCACGCCGAGGTACCGGTGTACGTCTGGTCGTATCCCATGATGATCGGATCCGAGGCCGAGTAGGCCGCGTAGGCGTCGGTGCCGCCGTTCTGCTGGAGCCCGAAGCCCGCGCAGCGCGAGTTGACGGCGACTGTCTGCTCGAAGTCGTCGAGCGCCGTCGCGTTCGGCGGCAGCAGCGAGCTGCCGCACCCCTGCAGGAACGGATTGATGTCGAAGGTCGTGGTGTCGGCGGACGTGCTGCGAGCGCGCATGGCGTTCGGGTAATCGATGCAGGTCGTCCCCGGGGCGCAGATCTCCGACCAGCTGTTGAAGCTGACCCCGAACTTCTTGAAGTCCTGGTTGAGAAAGGCGCTGGCGTCGACGGCGAGCTCGCTCGGCAGATCCCCCCACATCCCTTCGATCCCCCAGCCGCGGACCTGGACGTCGCACCCGGGGCCGCCCGCGGGGGAGGGATCGAGGTGCGCCAGCCGGACCGTCACGCTGCAATTGATGTTGTTGAGGCAGGTCTGTGAGCCAGAGCTGCCGCCCCCGATGCAAGCGTTGAAGACGCCGGTCGCCTTCCCGTTGTCGTCGTATTCCATCTTCCTCTCGGCGTAGAGCGGGGCGCGCGGGAGTTGCTTCCCGTTGACCACCGTCCCACCGCCGTCCTGGATCCAGACCTCGTTGATGGTCCCGTTCTCGAACAGCTGGCACAGCGACTGGTAGCCGCCCGGCGCGCTCGCGTCGGCGAAGCCGTAGTACTGGTTGAACTGCGCGTTGTTGAAGAGGGCGCTGGTGTCGAAATCGTTGGACGACGTCAGCGGAACGTAACTGTTGACCGACGGTCCGGTCATCGAGTCGGTGATCTGAACGACGGGCAAGATGTTGTACTGAAGAAACTGCGGCGCCGAGGCGTCGATGTAGCCGTGGTACGCCGAGCCGGCGGCCAGCGCGACCTGGACCGACTGCGCGTACATCATCGTGTCGGTGCTGCTCTGGCCGTTGTCGAAGTTCAGCACTAGGACCTTCGGCTTCATCAGCGTGATCACCTGGTTGTGCGAGACCAGCCAGGGATCGGAGTTCTTGGTGTGCTTGCCGTCGAGCGTCGGCCACTGCGTGGGCGCACAATCAGGTTCCGTCGACTGCGGCGTGCAGGGCGCCATCCCGGCGTCGACGGGGAGGACGATGTCGAACGTGCGCGTGCAGGACGCGACGCCGAGGGCCAGCGCCACGACCCGCGCGAACCTCGCCGCGATCACAGCCGCCCCCCCAGCGAGGCGCCGATGCAGAACAACGGGCGCCCGGGGCTGAGCACCTCTTCCTCTTCGGCGCGGAGGGTGGTCGAGGTGGCCAGGAGGAGCACGCGGGCGTCGAGCGCGATGGTCAGGCGCGAGACCACGACCGCCGCCCCGACGCCGCCGCCGCCGATGGCCGACCAGAGCCGGCCCGATTGCGCCGTGTAGCCGGACGCGCCCGTGCTGTCGACCGTCAGTCGCGCAGCTCCCGCGCTCAAGCTGGCGGTGGTCTCGAAATGCCGGCCGAACGGCTGGCGCGCGGCCAGCTCGACGAGCGCCAGGCCGTACGCGACGCGCGCCGATCCCGCGGTTCCCGACACCCCGGTCGACGAGCCGAACCCGGTGGCGATGACCCGGCCGCCGACGTGGCCGGAGAACGCCGACACCGCCACCAGAGGCGCCCAGTTGCTGACGCTCCCGGCGCCGATCCAGCTCGCGCCGGCCGCCAGATCGACCCCTCGTCCGAGCGGCGCCGCGGGGCGCTCTTCCGGCTCGGGCTCGAACCGCCGCCGGACGGCGGGGGCTTCGACCGGGATCTCCTTCTCTGGCGCCGCCGCGGGCGGCGGGGGAGTCTGCGGCGGGCTCGGCGCGGGCGGTGCGGCCTCGGCCTCCGGGTGCGGCGCGGCCGGCGGCGGCGCCGGTGGCGCGGCGGCCGTGGGTGTGCCCGGCGCAACGACCCAGACCTCGGCCAGCGTCGCCTTGAGCAGATCGACCGCCTTCACCGCCAGGACCGCGGCCCGCCGCTCCGGCGCCGCGGCCGAGAGCGGCAGCGTCTGCACGACCGTACGCCCCCACAGGCTGTCGCTGACCCAGATCTCGGCCACGCCGGCGCCGAAGAAGATCCCGAAGGCGGCGCGCGCGTCGGCCTTGCGGAGCGCGCGCTCGATGGTCGCGCGCCGGTCGACCCCGTTCGGGACGACCTCGGTCTCGACCTCGAAGCGCGCCGCGCCGAGCTCGCCCCGCACGCGCGCCAGCGCCTCGGTGGCGACCGACCCCGACGCCTCGGGCACCACCAGCACGACCCGCCGGGCCGAATCGGCCCGCGACGGGCCCGCGGACGCCACACAGATCATCATCACCACGCCAACCTGGGCGCACGCGACACGACGACCTCGCCCGGGGCGGCGAGGCGCGGCGCGCGCGGGGGTCATTGCTTCAGTATGAGCTTAGCCGCGTCCGCGTACGAGCCCGAGGGAAACCTGTGCAGGTATTCCTCGGCGTCGATCCCCGCCGCCGACGAGCCGCGCCGGCTCTCGATCAGCATCTTTCGCCCCAACGCCTGCGCCGCGTAGGTGCCCGCCGCGTCTTCACGCAGGTAACGGCCGTACCAGGAGACGGCCGCCGAACGCTCGCCACCGTCCTCGGCCAGGTTGCCCAGGAAGAACGTGGCCTCGCGCCCCTCGGCGGTCTCGGGGAAACGCTCGCGCTCGGCGTTGAGCGCCCGCCCCGCCAGGCGGTTGCGGCGCGTGTAGCGGGCGGCGTCCGCCAGCGCCGACAGCTCGGTGCGCGAGCCGTGCGAGAGGACCGACTCGATGCCGCGCCGCTCGGCGGCCTCGACGACCGCCTCGAAGTCGCCGCGCGCCATGCGCCGGCTCCAGGACTTGGCCATCGGCGGGTGGCTGACGCGCGCCGGGATGTGCGCGGGCGCTTGCTCGGGCGCCTCCGCCGGCGCCTCGGTCTCGGCCTGCGCGTGGGTCCCGGCGGAAGGCTCGGGCGCCGCCTCGTCCGCCGGCGCGGCCTCGGGAGGCGCTTCCGGCGCGTCGGCGCGCTGGTCGTCGAGCAGGATCTTGTTGTCCTTCATCCGCGTCCGCAGGTGCTGGCCGTGAGTCATGGCGATGCCGTCGCCGATCAGCGGACCGCTGACCCGCACCGACCCCTTGTCCAGCCAGACGTCGAACGCCTCGCTGTCCGCCGACCACTGGACGTCGAACACGGTCCCGGTGACCTGGACGACGTACGGTCCGGCGGCCACCTGCCAGCGCGCGCCGGGCTTGTGCACGAAGAAGGTGTGGGCGCGCCCGTTCGACAGCGCGATCCGCGCGCCGACCCGGGTGACGTCGCTGACCTGCGCGCGCGCGTCGCGATCGAGCGCGATCTCCGAGCCGTCGGAGAACCGGATCCGCGTCCCCACCCCGGGCAGGATCTCCCCGGCCGCGCCGACCGTCCCGTTGATCACCTCGAACGTGAGCGGGCCCGGGCTGCGCACCGCGAACCAGGCGGCCGGCGCCGCCAGGAGCAACAGCGCGGCGAACCCCATCGCCGTCATCGCCTGCCAGCGCAGGCGCGCACGCGGCCGACCGCCGGCCTCCAGCCGGCGCAGCCCGCTCTCGTCGACGGGCCAATGGACCCGCGCCGCCTCGTCGCTGTAGGTGGCCTGCGTCAGCTCGACCAGACGCTGAAGAGCCTCGTCCTCCGGCCGCGCAACCGCCGGCCGCAAATCATCTCGCGTCCCCCGCATAGCTTTACGCCTCTCCCTCGATTCCGTTCTCGAACATCGGCAAAAGATCGCCCAGGCCCGGATCCGTCCGGACCAGGATTGCCAGCCGCTTCCAGGTGCGCGACAGCCGGCGCTTGGTGGTGGCCAGCGACATGTCCATCGCGGTCGCCACGTCGCGCAGCTCCATCTCCTCGACGAAGCGGAGCGTGAAGACGGTCCGATCGGTCGCGTTGACCCGATCCAGAATCTTGAAGAAGCGATCGAGCGCCTCGCGCGCCTCGGCGTTCGGCTGGAACGCCCGAAGGTCGAGCTTCTCGACCTGCCCCGGCAGGACCAGCCAGCGCCTCAGCCATCGCCAGCGCAGGTGGTGGCGGACCTTGAAGGCGGTGATCGACATGATGAACGCCGTCAGCGTGCGCGGATCGCGCAGCGTCTTGACGCGATCGAAGAAGGTGATGAAGACCTCCTGCGACAGGTCCTCGAGCTCGCTTTCGGGGCCGAGCGTCCGGAGCAGGATCCGGCGAACCATCGGCCCGAACCGGCGCCAGGCCTCCCGCGTGGCGCGCGGGTCGGCGTCCAGGAGCCCGCGGACCAGCGTGGCGTCGTCAGCGTCCGCCAGCGTGGCACTGGGGAGGTACGCGATCGAGGCGGCGGGACGATCGAGACGGGGCGCCTTCATATGCACCGACTTTCGACAGAACCTCGCAAGATCATGATTGTACACACTCCGTGGCCCCCCGCTCGCCCGCGCCGGGCGCCCTCGAGAGGCCGGAGGGTAAGTTCCACCGCCGTTGCGCAACGGCTCATACAAAGCGCCCCGTCTTGTGAGAGGGCGCAGTGCGGCATCCGGCCGCCTCGCGGGGGGGGGCCGACGGCCTCGCCGGGTCGACCCCTTCTCCCTCTGGCCGAGCCCAAGACCGAGTTGGGTCCCGATCGGCGCGGGCCCTTTGAGGGTCCCGGATAAGAACGAAAAAACGCCCGGCCGGCGGGTGACCGCGGGCCGGGCGTAAGGTTTGACGCGGAGCTTTACGAACCGCAGATGGCGTCGATGCACGCCTGGCCGGTGCCGCACTGCGAGGCGAGCGAGCACTGCGGGCTGTACTCGCCCGGCGTCTCGCAGTAGCCACCCAGGCCGCACTTGGTCGCGGTCGAGCAGGTGCAGCAGTCGCTGTCCTTCTCGCAGCTGTCGCGGCAGAACCCGCCGACGCAGGTCTGACCAAGGTGGCAGTCGGCGTTCGTGCCGCAGCTCGCGTGCGGCCGGGTGTCCGGGTCGCACAGGCCGTTGTCACACATGTCGTGCGGCCCGCAATTGGAGTCGGTGGTGCAGGTGCTGTGGCAGAAGGCGTTCACACAAACGTCACCCGGCGCGCAGTCCGTGTTGAGGACGCACTGGCCGCCGCCCGTGCTGCTCGGCTGGCAGAACCCGGCCGTGCACGCGTCGCCGGTGCCGCAGTCACCCGCCGAGGTGCAGCCCGGCTGGCAGAGCCCGTTGTAGCAGCGGGCGCCGACGCCGCAGTCGCTGCTGAAGTGGCAGAGCGGCGGCGCGGTCGGAAGCGGCACACACATCCCGCCCATGCAACAGTCGCCCGTCCCGCAGTCGCTCGTGCTCATGCACGTCGTTGCGGTCGACCCGCCGGTCCCCGTCGTCCCACCCGTCGAGCCGTTGCCACCGCTGCCCGTGCCGCTCTTGCCCGCGCCGCCGCTGGCGCCGCCCGACCCGCCGCCCGCGCTGCCAGCCCCGCCCGTGTTGCCCATCCCCGAACCGCCCATCGCCCCCACGCCGCCCGTGCCTGAGCTTTCGCCGCCACCCGAGCCGCCGGTGCTCGGCGCGCCCGCGGCGCCGCCGGTGCTGGAGCCGCCTGCGCCGCCACCGGTGGCGGCATGACCCGCCGCGCCGCCGGTGCCCACGTGACCGCCGGTCGACGTCGGGGGGAGAACGCACTTGTTGTACGAGTCGCAGACCGCGCCCTTCGGGCAGTCGGCGTCGCAATAACAGTAGGTGTACGTCGAGCTCGTTCCGTAGCCGGAGCTGCCGCCGGAGTCGTCGACGGGGATGCAGCCCGCGCCCGCGAGGGCGCCGACCGAGATCACGGAGAGACCGACGAGAAAGTGAATGCGTTTCATGAGGAGACTCCTTTTGCCGACCCGCACATCGCAAGCCGCGGGCCATTTGATCGGCGCGCGCGCAGTTCCCAGATGGATCGATTTAGTGCCGTGATCGCGGACCGCAATGCGGGCGTGCCCTAAAGCGCTCGGCGATCGGGACGGCCACGGCGCGCGCAGTCGTGCCGCCGTTTCACGCCGCGATCTGTGAGCCCCGCGCGCGACTCAAATCACACCGGCGCCAGCGCACGCGTGTTAGCGTTTCGCGAATGCGCCCCCCAGGCCGTTGCGGGATGTTTGCCGCGCTGCTACTTCTCGGATGCTCGAACGGCGGATCGACACCGAGCGACGCCGGCGCGGGGACCGGTGGCGGCAAGACGGGCGGTGGCGGGTCGGGTGCGGGCGGCGGCGCGCCCGCGACCGGCGGTGGCGCCGCGCTCGGCGGCAGCGGCGGAGCGGCAGCGGGTGGAAGCTCCGCCGCAGGCACCAGCGGCACGGGAGGCGCCGGCGGAAAAGCGACCGGGGGCGCCTCGGGCGCCGGCGGAAAAGCGACCGGGGGCGCCTCGGGCGCCGGCGGGAAGGCGACCGGAGGCGCTTCGGGCACCGGCGGCTCCGGCGACGGTGGTGCGGCGCTGCCGGGGTGGGTGCTCACCTGGTCGGACGAGTTCGACGGACCCGACGGCTCGGCGGCCGACGGGACGAAGTGGGCGTACGACACGGGCGGCGGTGGCTGGGGGAACAACGAGCTCGAGTACTACACGTCCGGCACCGCGAACGCGGTCGTCACGGGCGGCAACCTGGTCATCACCGCGACCACCACGAACGCGGCGATGTACACCTGCTCGTATCCCTCGAACGGGCCCTGCGGCTACACGAGCGCGCGCCTCAAGACGCAAGGGGAGTTCACCCAGCAATACGGACGCTTCGAGGCGCGCATCCAGATTCCGGAGGGTCAAGGCCTCTGGCCCGCGTTCTGGATGCTGGGCGCGGACATCGACGCCACGAACGTGGGCTGGCCCAAGTGCGGCGAGATCGACATCATGGAGAACATCGGCAGTCAGCCGTCGGTCAACCACGGAAGCCTCCACCTGCCGACCTCCGGGACCACGAACGACGCGCAGCTGACCGGGATGTACATGCTGCCGGGTAACGCCAAGCTGGGGGACGGGTTCCACACCTACGCGGTCGAGTGGAGCGCCTCGGCCATCAAGTTCTACGTCGACGACAACCTGTACGAGACGCAGACGCCCAGCACCGCCACCGGGCGCGACTGGGAGTTCAACCAGCCGTTCTTCATCATTCTGAATGTCGCGGTGGGCGGGAACTTTCCGGGCCCGCCCAGCTCGAGCACGACGTTCCCGCAGACGATGAAGGTCGACTGGGTGCGGGTCTACCAGGCGTCCGACGGCGGCTAAAAGCCGCCGGCTGAGCCGCCGGGCGCGGCCTGGCGGCGCGGTCGGGACTCGTTGCTACATTGCCCTTAGGGGATCGCCGGGTTCACCCGGTCGTTGGTCGAGCCCAGGGCCCCGGGGGAGGGCTGCATGACCACTCGCATCTTCAACGCGTTGCTCGGCGTCTGGCTGTTCGTGACGGCGTTCATGTGGCCGCACGCGCACGGCCAGTTCTCGGTCACGATCATCGCGTCGATCCTCACGTTCGCGCTGGCGATCCTGTCGATCTACTCGGCCGCGGCCCGCTACATCAACGTGGTGGTCGCCATCATGCTCTTCCTGGCCACGCTCTCGCTTCCCCACTACACGCGGGCAACGGTCTGGAACAACGTCATCTGCGCGGTCGGTATCTTCGTCGCGGCGCTCGCCGACCGCGGGCCGGGCGCGCTGCGGCGCGAGCGCGAGCTCTACGGCCGCGTCTGATCGTCGGGCAGCCACCCTTCGTCGCGCAGGAACGCGCGCAGCTCGGCGTCCTCGCGCGACAGCGGCGGCAACCAGGGGCCGAGCCGCGTGCGCTGCCACCAGGTCTTCGACCCCAGCGGCGCCAACCTGTACCGGTAGAGCTCGACGCGCACGTAGCGCGGGCGCGCGCCATGGAACGGATCGTCGGCCAGGAGCCCGAGCGTGCCGGGATCAGCCGACAGCAGCTGCCAGACCAGGTGCACGGCCCACGGGTATTCGCGGGGCGTCGCCATGGCCGCGAACCAGAGCAACCAGTCGAGCCGGTAGTGGTAAGGGCTCATCCAGCAGGGGCGCCGCGCCGGATCCCCCGGCTGGCACTTGAACGCGTAGGCGAGCCAGCGGGCATCGGGCCTGATCGCCTCGTCCGTCGTCCCCTCGAACACCAGCTGCAGGCGTTCGCGGCCGACGGTACCGAAGGCGCCGTAGGTGTTCACGATCGGCAGGCGCGTGAACGAGGTGTTCATGATCTGCGCGCCCGACAGCATGTTGAGCACGGGCGCGATGCTGAGCGCCGCCACGCCCGCCGCCAGCGCCAGCGCCGCCGCCCCTTGAGCACGCGAGGGCGCGGCCGCCGCGGACGCGGCCTCGGCGCGTGACGCCAGCGCCCGGGGAAGCAGGCGACGCCAGACGCCGTCGTCGAAGCAGGCCAAAATCGGGACCAGGGTCAGCCAGTTGAGGAACGAGAGGTTGCCGCTGGCGATCAGCACGATCTGCAAGGCCACCATCAACGCCGCACCCGTGCGGCGCGTCCAGCGCGGCCCCAGGATGAGGAACGGCGCCAGCAGCTCGACCAGGTGATTGAACAGGACGCCGAGCGCGTGCGCCCAGTGCGGCAGCGCGTGGAAGTACGGCGTCAGCGGGCTCGGCACCGGCTGGGTCTCGAAGTGGTAGTCGAGGCAGCTGAGATCGCGCCAGCAGCTGTCGCCGCGCAGCTTGATGAGGCCCGCGCCCCACATGATCCGCAGCGCCAGCCAGCGCAGGAGCCAGATCACCGCGCGCGGCGGCGGCCGGCGCGGGAACGGCCGCGGGTCGACGAGCGGGACCAGGAAGATGCAGAGGAAGCCCGTCTCGATCAGCTGCAGCTCCCAGCCAAACCCGTAGAACGTCTGGCCGACGTTGCTGATCGAGATCTGCAGCGCGCAGAGGATCGCGAGCGCGAGCGCGTTCGTGTATCCGGCCAGCATCGCCAGCGACAGCGCGGCGCCGAGCAGGCCCGCGGCGCGCAGCGCACCGTCGCCGGCCCCCAGCCAGAACACCGACGGCAGCTGCCAGAACCCGGCGGCGCGCGACCCGGTCTCGGCCGCCACCTGGGCCAGGTAGCTGTCGATCGGCAGCAGGCCGCGCGGGCCCAGCAACGCTGGCCCCTGCCAGAACAACGTGAGCGAGGCCATCAAATAAACCAGCCCCAGGAGCCGCAAAATGACCCAGCGGCCCAGCCAATTCCCGTTGAGACTCGCGTCGTTGCGCGCGGAACGATCAACGAGGCGAGTCAGCGGTGCGAGCCGCTCGGCGAGCGTCGGCACGGTGCAATTGTAGCGATTTCGGCGCAACTCTCCGCAGATTGCGGCCGCGCGGAACGTGTTATGGTCCCGCCCATGCTCGACCACATCAGCCTCCGCGTGCAGGATCACTCGCGGGCCGTGGCCTTCTATCGGGCTGCGCTCGCTCCCCTCGGCTACCAGGTCATGATGGAGTACCCGGGTGCCACCGGGCTCGGCGCCGAGACGCCGGACCTGTGGCTCATGGCCACGGACCAGCCGCTCAACCCGACGCACCTCGCGTTCTCCGCCACGCGGGCCGCCGTCGACGCATTCCATGAAGCCGCGCTCGCCGCGGGCGGCATGGACAACGGTACGCCTGGCCTGCGGCTCGACTACCACCCGCACTACTACGCGGCGTTCGTGCGCGATCCCGAGGGAAACAACATCGAGGTCGTCTGCCACGTCGATCCGGACGCCAAGCCGGCCCCCGCGCGCGCCTCGTCCGCCGGCAAGACCGTCCGCAAGGCGAAGCCGAAGGCCAAGGCCCGAAAGCCGGCGGCGAAGGCGAAGCCGAAGGCCAAGGGCAAGGCCGCGGCGAAGAAGCCGGCCGCCAAGAAGAAGCGCCGCTAGCGCCAGGGGCGCGATGTCCCCGAGCGATTCCGCGCGCCGCTCGTGCGGTCGTTGTGCGGCCTGACGTCGCCGGGCGCCTGCTCGTCGGAGCCGCTCGGGCCCCAGACGGGCGGCGTCAGCGCCGGCGCCTGTCCGCCGGCTGCCCGGAGGGCCTTGCGCGTCGCTCGCCGACTGTGGCGGCGACAGCTACGCGAACGTGGTCGCGTGCATCCCCACGAGCTGCGGCGCCGCCGCCGGAACCTGCGTCCCGATCGGGCTGGCGTGCACGCCGCGGCCGTTTGACGGCGTCGTGTGCGGCTGCAACGGGACCGCATATGACGACGGCACCTGCGGCGCCCACAGCGACGGCGTGACCGTCTCCCACGCGGGCAATTGCCAGTGAGCGCTGACCGCGGCGCTCACTGCAACTTCTTCAGCGCCGCCAGCTCCTGATCGTAGTAACTCGGCAGCGCTCCCCAGGGATTCGGCAGCGTCCCGTCGGTGGCGTAGATCCAGCCGGCGCCGAAGCCGATCGCCATCGACAGCGCGTGCGCCGCCTGGTCGGGGGGAACCTCACTCACGAAGTGAATGAAGCGCGAGGCCGAGTTCCCCGGCATCCAGGACGGAGGCGTGAAATTCTGGTACGTCGACCAGGTCTCGGCGAACTCGACGAGCAGGTCGGAGAAGGTGATGTACGTGGGACAGAAGCGGGTGCCGATCGCCACGTAGGCCTTGGAGTCGTGCGACCTGGCCAGCGAGGTCAGCTGCGAGTACTCGGCCTGCATGCTGTCGCAGTCGTTCTCCATCGGCCCCTCGGCGAAGTAGATCCCCGACGGCGTGTACAGGCTGTAGTAGCCGTTCACGTCGGCCTCGATGTCGGCCTGCGCGCGCGCGCCGTACTGGGTCGACACGTAGCCGAGCACGATGATGCCGGCCGCCTGCGCCTTGGCGATCGCCATCGTGTAGGCCGGGTCGGTCGCGGCCCCCGGCCCGCTCTGCGGATTGAAGATGATCATCCCGACGGTCGGCGCGTCGGCGATGATCTTGTTCCACTGGTCGTCCGGCGCCCAGTACGCCGGGACGATCATGCGCACCGTCCCCGGACGTGCCGTGCCCGCGTCGAGCACGATCGGCGGCCCATCCGTCGCGCCGGCCGTTCCGCCGCTGCCTGTGTTTCCGGTCGTTCCGCCGCCGTCGCCGTGCGACCCCTCGCCCCCATTCACGTTGCAGGCCCCGAGCGCCGCGCACGTCAGCACCGCGACCCACCCAGCCCGTCCGAGCTCCCCCATCCGCGCCAGAACCTCCGGTGTTCAAAGAAGTAAGCATCGGATGGGCACCCGTCCAGCCATGGCCGAACCACGCAGGGACGGGCGGACGCGCGCACCACGAGCGACCGCGCGCAGCACGAGCGTGCGCGCCGGGCGAGCAAGCGCGAGAGGACCCGCGCTCGCCCGCCCTCACGCTGTCAGCGGCGCCGGCGTCGAGCGAGCGTGGCGGCCAGGAATCCGAAGAGCAGCAGGGGACCACCGGCGTTCCCGCTGCCGCCCCGCTGCACGCTGCACGAGCAGCCCGAAGAGCTGTCGCCCGTCGTTGCGCCGTCCGTCCCGGCCGAGCCGGAGCCGCCTTCACCCGTGCCGCCCGCGCCGACGCCGCCGGAGCCGCTCGTCGAGCCGCCCGCTCCACTTCCGCCGGTGGCGTTTCCGCCGCTGCCGGTGGTCCCGCCCGCGTGGCCCCCGCTGCCCATGCCGCCGCTTCCGGTTCCAACGGTTCCGGTTGTTCCACCGCTCCCGGTGCCGCCGGTGCCCGTGGTGCCGCCGGTGCCCGTGGTGCCGCCCGAGGCACCGCCGCCCGTTCCGGTGGACCCGCCCGAGTGGCCGCCGCCGGTTCCACCGCTGCCCGTGGCGCCGCCGGAGGCATGGCCGCCCGCCCCACCGGCGGAACCTCCGTGCCCCCCGGCGCCGCCCGAGCCGCCATTGCCACCCGTCGCGTGCCCGCCGGCGCCGCCGGTCGCGCTCGACCCGCCGGTCCCGGTGGTTCCGCCGGTCCCCGTCGACCCGGCGGTCCCCGTCGACCCGCCCGTCCCGGTCGACCCGCAGTCGTACGTCGGGACCGGAGTCTGCGTGCCCTGCGGGGTCATCGCGGGAAGCGTGATGAGGTCGGCCAACCAGGTGAGGCCGCTGTCCGGGGTGTGGAGGTTCTTGATCGTTCCACGCCCCGACCCGGTGCCGGTCGCGCCATCCATCGCGCCGGCGGCCCCGGACCCGGTCGCCCCGAACTGCGGATCGGCCGCCGCCAGGTGGATCTCGGTGCAGAGGTAGTACTGCGTGTCGATGGTGTACGAGTTGGCATCGGCCTCGGTGGCGAAGCCGAAGCCGCCGCCCAGCATGAGTCCGCTGGTGCTCGTCAGCGTCGAAACGACCTTCCCCAGCTTCATGGACGTCACCGTCTGGGTCCAGGTGTTGTTGTCCGACCCCAGCTTGTACTCGATGGTGATGTGATCGTCGGGGTCGACGGCGACGCTGGGGCCGCTGCGCTGGCCGAAGCTGCCGAAGACCGACGCCTCGAGGCACCACTGGCCGGCCTTGGCGCCGCAGGCCGAGGCGTTGTCCCCCCAGGCGTCAGCGGTGGTCTGGATGAGATCGCTGGTTGGGTTGGAGAGGCCTGGCCAGAGAAACAGGGGGCCCGTGGGCGACGACCAGGGCGGCAAGCGGCCCGGCACCAGCGTCGTCTTCGTATAGATGATGTGATTGCTGGTGGTCGGGTGAACCGGCCCGAAGCTCCAGCTGGCGCCCCACCCGTCCCCCGCCGCCGCCAGGGCCTGAGCAGGTAGACCAAGGGCCAGAATCGCGCACAACCCGAACGTTCGTGATCTCATCGCGGCATCCCCTCGCATCAGGAGAGGTCCGCTCCGGCCGAGCTCACGGCTCACCAAAATCGCGTCAGGCGGCTCGGCCGCCCGGCCCGCAAATCGATGCACTCAATCGCGGGTGCCCGCCCCTATGGTCGGGGCGGTGCCCATTTCGTCAGGGCATCGTGTTCTGAAAGATGCCGACGCCGTCCACGTTGGCGACGAAGAGATCGAGCTTGCCGTCGCCGTTCGCGTCTCCGAGGGTGACCGAGGACGGATTGCCGACAGGAACGTAGATCGGAGCGCCGAAGGTCCCGTTCCCCTGGTTGAGCAGCACGGCGACGTCGGAGCACGAATCAAAAGAGGTCGTGCCCGCCAGATCCGGCCGGCCGTCGCCGTTCAGATCTCCGATGACCACCCGCCCGTTGCCCGAGCTCTGGGGGTAACTGTAGTTGACGGCGGCCGCGAAGGTGCCGTTCCCGATGTTGAGAAGCACGCTCGCACCGCCGGCCTGGTTCATGACCGCCAGATCGAGCTTGCCGTCGGCGTTCAGATCCGCCGCGGCGACCGAGCGGGGATTCGTTCCCGCGCCATAGTTGGTGGGGGGCGCGCCGAGGGTCCCGTTCGCGTTGCCAAAGAGGATCCCGACGCCATCGCTGCTCGCTACGGCCACGTCGGTCCTTCCGTCGCCGTTCAGGTCGGCCAGGGCCACCGCGACGGGGCTCGTGCCTGCCGGATAGTTGGCAGCAACGAACGTTCCACCGCCCATGTTGAGCAAGACACCGACGTCGTTTCCGCTCTGGTTCGCGACGACGAGGTCCGCCTTTCCGTCGCCGTTCAGGTCTCCGGCCGCGACGCCGGCCGGCCCGTTGCCCGTCGCGAAGCTAACGGGCGACAGGAGGTTGCCGCTGCCGTCGTTGAAGAAGACGCTGACGCCCGCGCTGTTCACCACGGCGACGTCGACCTTGCCGTCACCGTTCAGATCCGCTGTCGCGATCGACCCCGGGTAGCCGCTGATGCCGTAGAACTGCGGCCCGCCGTAGCCCGCTGTCGAGCTCAGGAACACGCCGACGCTGGCCGAGGGCGTTCCGGGCGCGCCGCCGGTACCAGCTCCGCCCGCCCCGGAGTTGCCGCCGCTGCCGCCGGCGGGAGGGGTCGAATAGTCGAGAACGGCGAGGTCGGGCTTGCCGTCGCCGTTCAGATCCCCGAGCGCGACCAGGACCGCCCCCGCGTTGGTGAAGTACTCGGCCGGAACGCCGAAGGACAGGCCGCCCGTCTCCACCGCGCCGACGACGCAGGTCGAGCCTCCGGCGCCGCCCCCCGTGCCGACCGAACCGCCGGTCGCGAATCCGCCCGTGCCGACGTCGCCCCCCTCGCCTCCGCCCGTGCCCTGGCCGCCCGTGCCCACCGCGCCCCCCTCGCCTCCGCCCGTGCCGGTGCCGCCCGTGCCCGTCGACCCGCCACGTCCGGTCTGCTGCCCGATGATCGAATGGCCGCCGCAGCCGCCGGCGGCCAGCACGAGGGCGAGGGCGAGTCCGGAAGCGAACCGAGGGGTGAGGGAAGAGCTCATGAGATCTCCTTGGCCTGCTTGGTGTCGCGAGTCGCTGGGAGGTTACGGGTGAGGCGCGGGGGCGGACAGGAGGCGGCGAACCTCGCCGGCGAACCGCCCGCTCGGGAATCGGCGCTGGTAGGCGAGCAGATCCGCGCGGGCGCGGTCGTCCTCGGCCAGGTGCCCGAAGCAGACCGCGCGCCCGTAGAGCGCGCGCTCGCTGGCCGCGGCCGGGCCGCCCTCGCCCTCGACGCCGCGGGTGAAGTCGGCCAGCGCCTCGCGGAACCGGCCGGCCGCCGCGCGCAGCTCGGCCCGCGTCAGCAGCAGATCGGTCCCCGGCGCGTCGTCGAGGCCAGACATGGCGTCCAGCAAGGCGAGCGCGGTCTTTCGATCGTCGAGCCGGAGCACCGCCTCGACCCGGGTGCGCGCGGCCTCGGGCTCGAGGACGCCGTGAGGGAAGGCGCGCGCGTACGCGTCCAGCGTCGCGAGCGCGCCGCGCGGATCGCCGTGCTGGCGAAGCTGCGAGAGCGCCGAGGCGACCATGTCCGCCTCGGTGGCCCTGGCCGGTCGCGGGTCCGGCGCCTCGGGGCTGGGCGGCGCCGGCGCCGGCGCGGGTTCGGGCGAGGCGCCGGCGCGGGCGCGGGCGCCGAGGTGCCGCCAGCGACGGTCGGTCCGGTCCGGTCCGACCTCGTCCGACGCGGGCGGCGGCGCGGGTGCCGGTTCCGCCTCGGGCGTCGGGTCCGGGGACCGCTGGTCGTCCAAGGCCGCCGTGCGACGGACCGGCCGACGCGCCGGCGTCGGCGACGCGGCGGGCGCGGGCGGCGTCGCCCGCCCAGCTGCCCGGGTCATCCGGACGCGGCGCCACAGGATGCCTGCGCCGTCGGCGGTCGCGGCGCAGAGCAGGAGCAACGCGAGGCCGGCCGCCAACCGGGCGACGATCGGACGCCGGACGACGAGGCCTTGCCGATCGGTGTCCTTGGCCAAGACCTCCGACCGGATCCGGGAGACCGCCGCCGCGGCCAGCGGCTGGACTGGCTGGGCGCCGTCCGCCAGCACGGCCGCGCGCGCTTCGAGCGTGTGGGAATCGACGTCGCGATCGCGCCAGCGCGCGGGCTCGTGAGAGGGAACGCGCTTCATGTCTGCTGCTCCGTCGAGCCGGGCTCTTCACGGGCCAGCGTCGCCCGAAGCTCGCGCTCGGTCATGCGCCGGAGGAACGCGGCGCGCGCCCGGTGCAGCAGCACCCGGACATTTCCCGGCCGGAGCCCGAGCAGCGCCGCGATCTCCGCGACCGACATCTCTTCCAGCTCGAACAGGACCAGCACGCGACGCTGGCGCTCGTTGAGCGCGTCGAGCGCCCGATAGAACTCTGTCCGCCGCTCGCGTCTCTCCAGCTCTTCGAGCGGGGTGTCGGCGGTGGCCACGGCGCGCTCCACCGCGTGGGGCGCGAACCGCGTCCACCAGCGGCGGATCCTCCGGCGGCGGCGATCGTTGGCGACGATCTTGGCCGTGATGCTGAACAGCCAGGTCGAGAGGCGGCTCTCGTGCCGAAAGTCGGCGAGGCGGCGGTTCACGAGCAAGAACACCTCCTGCGTGAGATCCTCGATGTCGGCCCCCGGGCCACCGAGCCGCGCCGCCCAGCGCGCGACGGTCTGGACGTGTTCTTGATAGACGGCATCGAAGTCCACCGGACGCGACGCCTCTTCCGTCCCGGCGCCGCGATCGACCGAACGGAGCGTCACGAGCCCTTGGTGTCCCGAGCCCGCCAAATGTTTCATGGGGGTCCGTAGAAATCGACGCCCAGCGCCAGCATCGGTTCGACGACCGGTAGCGTCACCGAGGCGCCGGCCCCGGTGACGTCCAGCGTCTGCCGCCGCAGCCAGGTCACGAGCACCAGCCCCAGCCAGGGTCGCACGGCGTCGAGCCGCAGGTCGACCCTCAGCGTCGACTCGAGGCCCACATCGGCGGTCCGGGCCGTCCGATCGGTGGTGAAGCCCGCGCCCTCGACGGTCGCGAAGCCGAACACGCCGGCCGCGCCCAGCGCCAGCGCCCAGCGATGATCGAGGGGCAGTACGTAGTCGGCCCCGAGCGCAAAATACAACCGCCACCACCGGGCCTCTCCGGGCGGCAGGCTCTCGGTGTGCGTCCCCAGGAAGGCGAGCGAGAGCCGGCCGCGCCAGCGTGCGTCGGCTCGCCCGAGCACTCCGTCGAGCCGCCCGCCCGGCGCCAGGGACCCCGGTTGCCAGGCGCCCATCACGGCCGCCCCCACGCCGGGCTCGACCGGGGGCGACGGGCCGGTCGCCGCCGCCCGCGTGATTGCCAGCTCGTCGGTCTCAACCGGCGGTGAGGCGGCGGGCGCCAGGCGATCGAGGCGCAGCGAGATCTCGGGGTGAATCTGCGCTTCCCAGACGGCCAGCGCGACGGCGACCGTCTGGGACTGCTCGCCGCAGGTCGCCGCGCGGGGGAGCCGTCGGCGGGCGATGGCCTTGCCGTCGGGCCGCGCGAGCGAGACCGACAGCGTCCCGTCGCCCTCCTCGACCAGGACCGCCGCGTCGTTCGAGCTGGAGGCGAAGCCGGGGGGGAACAGCGGCGCCAGCCTCGCCTCCACCTCTGCAGGTGACGGGCAGCTGCCCACGCCCTGAACGTGCAGCGCGAGCAACGACGCCACCACCTGACCGATCATCGGCCCACTTTATCGGGTCTGCCGCCTTGACGCGCAACCGGAGCCGCGGCGGGCCGATGACGTGTGGTCCACGTCATGCGCCACCGGAACGTCGATCCCGAGACGGAGACCCAGACCCTGCGCCCACAGGCGGGCGGCAGGCCGCGGAAGATCGATCGATACGAGATCCAGCAACTGATAGGGCGCGGCGGGATGGGAGCGGTCTACCGGGCGGTCGACACCAGGCTCTGCCGTACGGTCGCGCTCAAGACCGCCGCCGGAAAAGGGAGCGGCGCCCGGCTGACCGATCGGGTCAGGCAGCGGTTCCTGCGCGAAGCGATGGCGCTGTCGAAGGTCGAGCACCGCAACGTGGTCCAGGTGCTCGACTTCGGCTTCGCCGACGACGGGACGCCGTTCCTGGTGATGGAGCACCTCAGGGGGCGAGACCTCGGCGCGCTGCTGGCCGCGGCGCGATCCCCGCTGGCGGTGCCGGACGCCGTCGACATCATGCTGGGCGTCTGCGCGGCGCTGCGCGCCTGCCACCGGGTGGGGATCATCCACCGCGATCTCAAGCCGGGGAACATCTTCCTGGCCGAGACCGATACCGGGACCGAGGTGAAGGTGCTCGACTTCGGCGTCTCCAAGGCCCCGACGGCCGACGAGCTGACGCGCGAAGGTCAGATCCTCGGGACGCCGCAGTACCTCGCGCCCGAGCAGATCGACGGCAAGGTCGGCCCGGCGAGCGACCAGTACGCGCTCGGCGTGCTGCTGTACGTCTGCCTCACGCTGCGCCTCCCTTACGAGGAGACGGAAGATCGCCGCCTGCTGCGCGCGATCGAGGCGGGGCGTTTCGAGGCGCCGCGCGCGCTACGCGCCGATCTCCCCGAGGCGCTGGAGGCGATCGTGCTGCGGGCGATGCACGTCTCGCCCGGGGAGCGGTTCGAGTCGGTCTACGCGCTCGGGCGCGAGCTGTGGGAGCTGGCCAGCCCACGCGCGCAGGCCGAGTGGCGCGCCTACTACCACCCCTCGTCGCGCGGGGGGACGCCGCCGACAGCGCAGGCGGTGACGGTGCTGGAGAAGACGGCCATCCTCGAGGGGCCGCTCGACGGCGAGCGCCCGGCCCTGACGCCACCCGCCTCGGAGGAGCTTCGCATTCCTCGTCGGCCGCACCCCTGGACCTGGGCGGCCCTGGTCGCGCTGGTGCTCGTCGCTGCGGGATCGGCGCGCTGGCGCGCCGGTCGGTCGCGCTCGACCAGCGTCGTCCCCCGGGAACGGGGCGCTGCCGCCGCGCGGGCCCTCGCCAAGGCCCCCGCGAAGCCCTCCAAGACTGCAGCCCATCGGGCCGCGCCCGCTCCGGCGCCGGACCCGCCCGCGTCCGTTCCCGCGCCGCCCCCGACGCGACCGCCCCTCCACCGGCGCCTCCGCGCTCGGCGCCCCTCGCTGACGAACGCACCGCCCGAGACCACCCTGCCGACCATCGACCACGAGGGGATCGGGATCCCCTCCGAATGAGGACCCGCATGAACACCTCGCCGCGCACGCTCGTTCTCCTCTCGCTCTTCCTCGCCACGCCGTCGCGGGCCTCTGCCCAGACCGTCGCGGACCGGGACCCCGAGCTCCTCATCCTGCGCGGGCTCGACCTGCGGCGCGCCGGCCGCTCCGAGGAGGCGCTGATCCTCTTCCGCCGAGCCTACGAGCTGGCGCCGTCGCCGCGCACGCTGGGGCAGATGGGATTGGTCGAATCGTCGCTGCAGCTGTGGATCGACGCCGACGCCCACCTGACCGCCGTGCTGGCCACGCCGGACGACACCTGGGTGCACCGCAACCGGCCGTTCCTCGATCGGGCGATGGCCCGGACCCAGGAGCACGTCGGCGAGCTCTCGGTCAGCGGGCCGCCGGGCGCGCGAATCTCGGTCGGTGGCCGGCCGCTGGGGAGCCTTCCCCTGGCGCCGGTCCGACTCGTCGAGGGCGATCTGACCCTCTCGGCGACGTCCGAGGGCAAGAAGCCCTACCGGGTGGACGTGTCGATCAAAGGAGGCGCGCGCGCCGCCATCACCATCGTCCTCGAGCCGATCGATCTCGCCGCTCGCGATCACGAGGTCCCGCCGGCCGTGGCGCTGGCACGGCCGCCCGCCAGGATGCGCGCGCGTGTCGGCGGCGCGCTGGCCGCCGCCGGCCTGGTGGCGCTGGCCTGGGGGGTGGCCTGGATCGCGCTCGACGGGCGGCCGAGCTGCGACGGCTGCGGCTCGAACTACGACACCAGGACCGCCGGGATCGTGCTGGCCGGCGGCGGGAGCGCGCTGGCGCTTGTCGGTGGCGCGCTGCTCTTCGCCGCGTCGCACACCGCGGCGCCCGCGCCGGCGACGATCGGTCTTGAGCCGCGCTCGGTCAGTTTGGGAGCGCCGTTCTGAAACCTCAGCGGTCTTGGTTGGCGGCGCGGGCAGAAATGCGGAATATTCGGCTCGGCGGCGATGGGACTGTCCGGAAGCGATCCTTTGAAAGGCCGACGCATCGATCGTTACGAGCTTCACGAGCTCATCGGCGAAGGGGGCATGGGCGCCGTGTATCGCGCGATCGACAGCCGGCTGGGCCGGACGGTCGCGCTCAAGACCGTCGTCTCGCACCGCTCGGGCGAGGGCCTCACCAACGAGCTCCGCCAGCGGTTCATGCGCGAGGCGCTGGCGGCGTCCAAGGTCGATCACCGCAACGTCGTGCAGGTGATCGACTTCGGCGTCACCGACGACGGGACGCCTTACCTGGTGATGGAGTACCTGCGGGGCCGCGACCTCGGCGTGGTGCTGAGGTCGGCGAGAGAGCCGCTGGCGATCGCGTACGTGGCCGACATCGTGCTGTGCGTCTGCGCGGCGCTGCGCGCCTGCCACCAGCAAGGGGTCGTCCACCGCGATCTCAAACCGAGCAACATCTTCCTGGCCGACACCGACACCGGCCCGGAGATCAAGGTCCTCGACTTCGGCGTCTCGAAGGCGCCCGTGGCAGGCGAGCTAACCCAGGAGGGGCAGATCCTGGGGACGCCGCAGTATCTCTCCCCCGAGCAGGTCAACGGCAAGGTCGGGCCGGAGAGCGATCAGTACGCGCTCGGCGTGCTGCTCTACGTCTGCCTCACGAAGAAACTGCCGTTCGAGGAGCACCAGAACCTGAGCCTGCTGCGCGCCATCGAGGTCGGTCGCTTCTCGGGCCCACGCGCGCACCGCCCTGAGATCCCTGCGGCGCTCGAGGCGATCGTCCTGCGCGCGATGAGCGCCGACCCACGCGCGCGGTTTCCCTCGGTGCACGCGCTCGGTCAGGCGCTCTGGAGCTTCGCCAGCCCGCGCGGCCAGGTCGAGTGGAAGAACTATTACTTCCCCGCCCCGCCCACCGACGACACCGGCGGCGGCGCGCCCGCAAGGCCGGCCGCCGCCGCGCCGCCCGTCGAACGAACGGCCGTCCTGCCGCCGCTGGATCGAACCGCCCGCCTCGCGCCGCCGGACGACGCCGTGCCCGAGCGCCGCCCGACCGAAAGCCCGCAGTTGCTCATTTCGACGAAGCTGGCGAGCCCGCCGGTCGATCCTCCTTGGCCACCTGCCCCGCGGACGGCCGCGAAGCGACGTGGGTGGATGGTCGGCGCCGCGGCGATCCTGGTCGTCGCCGGAGCCATCATCGCCCGACGCGAGCTCGCCGCCACGTCGGCGACACACACGCCGCCGGTACCTGCGCCCGACACGGTTTCGAAACTGGCCACGCCCGCGCCGCCCCCGGTCGCAACGA
>Ga0209060_10001832_pt1 | contig 21517 bp, 20 predicted proteins | sample Coa_R1_8_FD_187155 | JGI IMG/M metagenome (GOLD analysis project Ga0209060, IMG submission 187155) | Surface soil microbial communities from Centralia Pennsylvania, which are recovering from an underground coalmine fire - Coalmine... | ecosystem: Environmental > Terrestrial > Soil >...
GCTCTGTGCGTCGCCTGGAGGATATTGATCTCGTCAATGACATTTGCCTCCACGATCCCGATTCCCACGCCTCGAGCCATCCGGATCAACTCGGGATAACAGCGCTCGCGTTGGGCCGGAGTCAGGGCTTTCGAGTCATTGATCCCCGCAGGGAGACACGCGTAAGGGAGGACCACGCAGGCCGCAACGACCGGGCCGGCAAGCGCGCCCCTGCCGGCTTCATCGATGCCGGCCACACAGCGATAGCCCTCCGTCCAGGCGATCTGCTCCTCCAATAGCCAGTTTGTGATTACCATGGTACGTATCCGTTGCACATTCAATAAGATCAAGATGTATCAGGGAAAGTTGCGCTGCCGGTCAGGCGGCCAACTGATGCTGACTACTTTGCCAATGATCCGATTCCGCTCCAGCGGCCCCCAGAAGCGGCTGTCATTGCTGTTGTTACGGTTGTCGCCCATGACGAAATACTCTCCGGGTTTGAGGGTCAACGTCTGTCCTTCGACCGCATACTTGGCGATGGATGACTGCGGAGCCTCCATTGGCTCAACGATCCCAACAAGCACCGTCCACCAGGGAAAGCGTTTACTTGGTGCTCGGATCAATGAGGGGTTGGAGATCGCGGGAGCGGTGGGAGCATTGTTTGGTGTAGTTCCGGAGGGAGAAGGATCCTGTGTCATGCGATACTCCTCTAATGCAAACAGGTGTCGCCAACCACAGCGTGAAAGCGAAAGGGCGCCCCTATCCCTGGTCAGGGGAGAGGCGCCCAAAACGAGACTTAGTGCAGGACGCGGATACGGTCGAAGGGGAAGAATATGAACGATGCCTTGCCGATAACGCGTTGGCGCTCCAGAGTGCCCCAGAAACGGCTATCGTTGCTGTTGTTGCGGTTGTCCCCCATGACGAAGTACTGGCCCGGTTTCAGGGTGAGCGGCCCGTTGACGGCGAACCTGGCCGTAGAGGGCTGGTCCTTGTCCATGGGATCCTTGATATAGGGTTCGTCCAGCGGCTTGCCGTTGATATAGACCTGGGACTTGGTGCCATCAGCGCTCTGTTTGACCTCGATGGTGTCGCCAGGCATGCCGATCAGCCGCTTGATAAGGATATTCTCCTTGGGCGGCTGCCCATGAGACGGACCATCCTGATCCGCTTCTGGGGGAGCTTTGAAGACGATGATGTCCAGGCGTTGTGGGTCGCCCATACGAAAGGCCAGTTTGTTGACGAAGATATGGTCATGTACGGCGTCTTCGTGTATATCTTTGCCATCCTTATTCACGGTTCGGGCATCATGCCCCAATAGGGTTGGCTCCATCGATTCGGAGGGGATATAGAATGCCTGGACAAAGAAGGGGCGAATAATCAGGAAGACCAGAACCCCGGCGATGATGAGCGATTCCAGGATTTCGGCGATGCTGCGCGCCCAGGGCATCGTCTCTTCGACGCCAGGGCGTGCCGTCGTTTTGAAGTTCATCAGGACGAGCCGCAGCAGGGTCAGCACCAGGGCGATCATTACGACCGTTCCCACGCTGAGGTTAGCCAACAGTTCGGCAGCTCCGGTGTCGGATGTCGGGGTCATGGGCTTGGAAATTCTCCCTCCAACAAAAAGGTGTTCAGGATCTCGGGTCTGCGGTGCAGGGTATTCCGGGGCTCCGCAAGAGAGCGCCCAACCCGAAACGCCGCTTTTCGAACTCCTGAACACCTATACGCGTCGTTAGCGTTTTGCGTTTCGATCCTCTTTGATGCGGGCTTTTTTGCCGATAACGCCACGCAGATAGTAGAGCTTGGCACGGCGTACCGCACCGAAACGTACCACTTCGATCTTTTCAATGCGCGGCGAGTGCAACAGGAAGGTGCGCTCCACGCCGACCGAGGCGTGCGAGATTTTGCGCACGGTGAAGCTGGCGCGAGCGCTCGTATGGTTCTGTGCGATCACCACGCCCTCAAAGACCTGGATGCGCTCTTTATCGCCCTCCACCACCTTGGCGTGAACGCGAATGGTATCGCCAGGCCGGAACTTCGGGAGGGTCGCGCGCTGTTCGACACTCACCTTGTCCGCATCCGTAAACTGACGCTTTTTCTCTTTCGCATCCTGTTCGCGGCGGCGGTTCTCATTATTGGCCCATATCTCTTTAGAGCGCGCGATCTCTGCGCGTTCGATCTCACGAATGGTTTCCGGTCCCAGTGCCATCGTTCTCCTCTTGCATTCTCTCCGTCGGAGCGTCCGTCTCCTGCGCGAAGGCCGGGTGGGTACGCTGAAGTGTCTTTATCGCATCCGCCGGAGCCTGTGGCTCCGCCGAATCGAGCAGTTTGTAGTCTTGCTTTGTCAGTTCGAGCCGGTCGAACAGGTCGGGCCGTCTCTCTCGCGTCGCGTGCAGTTGGTGCCAGCGCCGCCAGCGTTCGATCTGGGCGTGGTTCCCACTCAATAGTATATCCGGCACCATCCAGCCTTGGAAGGTGTGAGGCCGTGTATAGTGCGGGTATTCGAGTAAATCTTGTGCAAACGTATCTTTATCCGGAGCTTCGGCATCCCCCAGCGCACCCGGCTGCAGCCGGGTCAGAGCATCGGCGATCACCAGCGCCGGCAATTCACCGCCGGTAAGAATATAGTCTCCGATAGAGACTTCGTCCGTGACCAGGTGTTGGCGGACTCGCTCATCCACACCCTCGTAGTGCCCACAGAGCAGGATGAGGTGGGGCTCCTGCGCCCATTGGCGCGCCGTCTCCTGCGTGAAGCGGGGACCGCGTGGATCCGTCAGGGCGATCCGTGGGCGCGCTTCCCCCTCCGTGAGGGCATCCAGCGCACGCGCAATCGGTTCGATCTTCATGATCATGCCGCCGCCGCCCCCATAAGGGATGTCATCGGTGGTCTTATGGCGATCTTGCGTATAGTCCCGCAGATTGACCACACGGATCGTGACCAGGCCGCGCTCCTGCGCCCGTTTGACGATGCTGTGATCCAGCGCCGCGGCGATCATGTCCGGGAAAACGGTGACTATGTCAATTCGCATCATCTTCGGGCAGGAGGCCGGGCGTCGGAGTGACGACGATGCGCCTCGCCGCCAGGTCTACGGACTGTACCACATCGCTCACGACAGGCAGAAGGATCTCGCCCTTGCCCTGCCCGACGACGTACACATCATTGGCCGTCCCGCGCAGTACGTCCGTCAGCGGGCCAAGTACCTGTCCCTTGGAAGTGACGACCTCACAGCCGAGCAGGTCATGGATATAAAACTCGTTGGGTGGCAGCCGCACCGCATCCTGCGGGCGGATCTGCACACGATGGTTGCGCAGCGTCTCCGCCTGCTCAATAGAGACGATCCCGCGGATCTTCAGCAGAATCTGTCCCTTATGGGGCCGGACGCTCTCCACTTCCGCCAGGCGTCCGTTCCCCCTGGCGTCACGCAAAAAGATCTGTTTGAGACGCGAGAAACGGTCTGGGAAATCGGTCTCCAGACGGACTTTAACCTCACCGGCAAGTCCGAAGGGAGCGACGATCTCCCCGATCGTCAAACTCCACTCTGCATCTATCATGGTGGAAGCAGGCGCACTACGCGATGATTTCGACGTAGACCTTGCGCTTATCCTTCATGGCGACGGACTTGACAACGGTGCGCAGGGCATTGGCGATGCGGCCCTGCTTGCCGATGACTTTACCGAGGTCGCCGGGGGCTACGCGTACCTCATAGGTCGTGGCCTCTTCCTGAGGCACTTCGGTGATTGTAACCTGTTCCGGCTCATCCACGAGCGCTTTGACCAGATATTCGATGAGACTTTGCAACGTCTTGCTCCTTTGGGGACAGTATTTTTGCCGGTTTCGGGCCGAGCAGCGGCGGGACGCCTTCCTGCGTTACGCTGCGGGCTTGTTTCCGGCTCTCGCTTCGCGCGCTGCCGTTTTGGCAGCTTCGTGGCGATCCAGAATGCCCTGCTTCTTCAGCAGAGCACGGGTTACATCCGTGGGTTGCGCGCCGTTTCCGAGCCAGCGCAGCGCTTTATCCTCATCGATTTTGATGAGGGGTGGCTCTACGCACGGATCATATTGTCCGATGGTCTCAATGAAGCGCCCATCGCGAGATGCGGTGCTGTTAGCGACGACGACGCGATAGACAGGGCGCTTCTTGGCCCCGATACGCTTCAATCGGATTTTTACTGGCACGATGTTTCACTCCTCTGTCGGTATGTCGGGAATGAGAAGGCGTCTCGCGCCTTCGCCCCGGACGGATATTCGATTCTGCATATTCGCCCCGGTGTCCGGAGCTGCTGGGTAGGGTTGATCGCGCGCTGCCCGCATAGTAGCGGGCGGGGAGAAGCGCCGGGTGCACGTCCCTCAGCGACCGAACGGGAAACCAAAACGCTTACCGCTCTTGCCGCCCTTGGGCATTTTGGGGCCGCCTCGGGGGCGCACTCCCAGTCCGCCGGATCCACCGCCCGGCGAACCGCCTTTGCCGCCCCAGCCTGGCTTGCCCTTGTTCTGCTGCGCCATCATCGTATGGATGACTTTACGCATCTGTTCAAACTCGTTCAAAAACTGATTGACATCTTGAACGCTCTGGCCGCATCCTACGGCGATACGGCGGCGGCGCGGCCCCGTAATGATTTGCGGATGGGCGCGCTCCTGCGGCGTCATGGACTGCACGATGGCCTCTTTCCGCACCATGATCTTGGGATCGATATTGACCTCGCTCATCATCTCGCGGGTCATGCCGGGAACCGTGGGCAAGAGCTTCATCAGGTTCTCCAGCGGACCCAACTTCTTCATCTGCTGCATCTGATCCAAGAAGTCGTTGAGGTCGAATTTGTTTTGCTGGAGCTTCTTCTCAAGCTCCGCCGCCTTCTTCTCGTCTACCGCCTCCTGCGCCTTTTCGATCAGGCTGAGAATATCACCCATGCCCAGAATGCGGGAGGCGAGGCGGTCGGGATAAAATTGTTCCAGGGCGTCGAGTTTTTCGCCCGTTCCCAGAAACTTGATGGGTACGCCGGTGATGGCGCGAATGGAGAGGGCCGCGCCGCCGCGCGTGTCGCCGTCCATCTTCGTCATCACAAAGCCGGTGATCGCCAGCTTCTCGTTAAACTCTTGCGCGAAGTTGACGGCGTCCTGGCCGACCATGGCATCGACGACCAGCAGGATCTCATGAGGTTTGACCCACGCCCGCATCTGGCCGAGTTCGTCCATCAGCTCTTCATCGATGGCCAGACGTCCCGCCGTGTCGAGGAGGACGATGTCGTTGCCCTTCTCACTGGCCTGCTGGATCGCCTGTCGCGCGATGGTTGGGGGCGACTTCTGCTGGTCGCCGGTCAGGGCGAAGACGGGCACGTTGATCTGCCCGCCCAATACCTGCAACTGCTTGATGGCCGCCGGGCGATAGATGTCGCAGGCGACCATGAGCGGGTTGCGCCCCTGCTTTTTGAACCAGGCGGCGAGCTTACCGCAGAGTGTGGTCTTACCTGTTCCCTGCAGACCGCACAACATGATGACGGTGGGAGGCGAGGGAGCAAGATTGAGCCGGGATTCCGTGCCGCCGAGCAGCGTCACCAACTCATCGTTAACGATCTTGACGACCTGCTGCACCGGAGAGAGGCTCTCCAGCACATCCACCCCGACCGACCGCTCTTTGACGCGGGCGATAAAGTCCTTGACGACGCGGAAGCTGACGTCGGCTTCGAGCAGCGCCTGGCGCACCTCGCGCATCGCCTCGTTAACGTCCGCTTCGCTGACGCGGCCTTTGCCGCGAAGGCGATTAAAAACGCTCTGTAATCTATCGCTAAGACTTTCAAACATGGGAAAATACCCCAGACACACGCCGGATAAAGACAGCATAAAGCCCGACTACACCCCTCCTGCCGTTGTGTACCGGCGGGGCGAGATCGGGCGCATCGGCAACGGGAAAGGCCGTTATCTGCTTTATGGGACTGAACTAACGGGTAGTATACCTCTCCGTCATGGATTTGTCAATGCTAAATCCGCGCTAAATCGGGACGGAAATCGTTTCGTGGCGGCGATTCCCTCAGAAAACACGCTTGATTTTCCTGCCCTTCCTGGGGTACACTAACCCGGTTTGCGTCCGGATAAGGATGGCGAACCCGGCACGCCTAATATTGTAAGAGGCTGTGCCGCACATCGCACCGGCGACCGATCCGGCGGTGGGTGAGGGAATGCGATTTCCCCTGACCGCCGGAGATGACGCGCCGGGAGGCTGCGCTGATCCTGCAATAGGGCAGCGCGGGGAAACCAGGGAGAGATACATTGGCATCGCTTTCTATGAAAGAGCTCCTCGAAGCGGGGGTTCACTTTGGTCACCAGACGCGCCGTTGGAACCCCAAGATGAAACGCTACATCTACGGGGCTCGCAACGGGATCTATATCGTGGATCTGCATCAGACGCTCAAGCTCTTCGATGAGGCGCAGCGGTTTGTGCAGGAAGTCGTGCTCAACGACGGCAAGAACAACGGCAAAGTGCTCTTCGTCGGGACCAAGAAGCAGGCGCAGGATGCCATTGCCGAGGCTGCAACCCGGTGCCGCCAGTACTGGGTCAATTCCCGCTGGCTGGGCGGGATGCTCACCAATTTTCGCACGATCCGGGACCGCGTGAAGCGCCTGGACGAACTGAACCAGATGGAGGCCAACGGCACGTTGGCCCGCCTGACCAAGAAAGAGGCGCTGCTGCTGCTGGAAGAGCGCGATAAGCTGGAGCGCAATCTGGGCGGCATCAAGCACATGACGTCGCTGCCGGACTGCCTGGTCATCGTGGACTGCAAGAAGGAGCACATCGCCATTGCAGAGGCGCGCCGCCTGGAGATCCCCATCGTAGCGCTGGTGGATACCAACTGCGATCCGGATGAAGTGGACTATGTGATCCCCGGCAACGACGACGCCATTCGCGCCATCAAGCTCATTACCGGCAAGATCTCCGACGCCATCGCCGAGATCAAACAGGCTGAGTGGGATGCCGAAGAGGCCGCACGCATGCCCGCCGAAGTCGTTCTGGAGGACGGCGCGGATAAGCCGGATGTGGACAGCATCGCCTCCCCGGAAGCCGTTCCGACAGCGGTTACGACCGATTTTGTCTTTACCCCCGGCATCGAGGACGAGTACACCAATATGGGAACGGAGGATAATCTCTCCACCGTTCCCGCCTACGAGGGCTAATCATCGGGAGTATGCAACCTTTGCGCCGTGTCCGCTGTCTTTGCTAACGTGCACGGCGCAACTTTTGGGCTGTCTACGAGAAGAAAGGTGTAAAAAGGATGCCAGAAATTACCGCCAAGATGGTCATGGACCTGCGAGGGAAGACGGGCGCGGCGATGATGCTGTGCAAGGAGGCGCTCACCGCGACCGATGGCGATTTCGAGGCCGCGACCGTCTACATTCGCAAGAAACTGGGGAATAAACTGACCGGAGCCAGCGACCGCACTGCCTCCGAGGGCGTGATCGCTGTCGTGGTACTCGACCGCCAGGACGCGGCTATCGTTGAACTGAACGCCGAGACCGACTTTGTGGCGCGTAACGACGAGTTCAAGGCGCTGGCGAAGGAGATCGCGGCACACGTTGCGAAAACCAAGGGGCACGATGTCGAGACCGTGCTAACCCAGGACTCGCTGGCCCAGCCCGGAATGACCGTTCAGAGCCGCATCGAGGACGTCTATTCCCGCCTGCGCGAGAAGATCGTCTTTCGGCGGTTCGAGTTCATCTCCACCGATGCCAACGGAGTACTCGCCGGTTATGTCCATGTGCCGGCCAACGACAAGATCGGCGTTCTGGTCGAGTTGGAAGCCGCTTCCGTAGAGGCGGCTCAGGGTGAGGGAGCGCAGACGGCGGGGCGTGAACTGGCAATGCAGATCGCCGCCTCCCGGCCTCGCTACCAGAGCCGCGAGGATGTTCCCGCCAACATTCTGGAGCAGGAGAAGGACATCGCTCGCGAGACGGCGCGCAACGAGGGCCGACCGGAGGCCGCTCTGGAAAAGATCGTCGAGGGGCGCACCCGTAAGTTCTACGAGGAGGCCGTTCTGCTGGACCAGGTCTGGCTGCGCGATCCCAAGAAGACGGTCGCCTCCGTGCTTAAGGAGGCGGGCGTGACGCTACGGCGCTATGTACGCTACTCCGTCGGCGAGGAGATCGGGGCCGCAACGTCCGGGGCGATCAAGGAGACCGCCGAATGACGGACGGCTCCGACCCGCATCCGACTTCTACTCTCCGGGAAGAGGCGGCGCACGCCAGCGCCGCCTCTCCCTTCAGCACCGGGGACGCCCGCCCGCTCTGCTGGAAGCGCGTCCTGCTCAAGCTCTCCGGGGAAGCCTTCGCCGCCGAACATGGCCCCTCCCAGCAGCCCGCGCGTGAAGTCGGTTCCGAACCCCGTATCGGCCTGAACTACGCCACGATCCGCGCCATCGCCTCCGAAGTGGTTGCTGCCCATCAAGCCGGTGTCGAGATCGCCATCGTGATCGGTGCGGGCAATATCGTCCGTGGCGAACGAGCAGCGCAGGCCGGTATGGAGCGCGCCGCCGCCGACTACATGGGAATGCTCGGAACGGTCATCAATGCGATGGCCCTCCAGGACGCCCTCGAAAAGCTGAATGTACAGACCCGTGTGATGACCGCCATCGCCATGTCCGAGGTGGCCGAGCCCTTTATCCGCCGCCGCGCCATTCGCCACCTGGAGAAGGGGCGCATCGTAGTGCTGGCTGGTGGGACCGGCAATCCCTTCTTCACCACGGATACCGCCGCCGCGCTCCGCGCCAACGAAATGCGCGCCGACGCCGTACTCAAAGCCACCAACGTAGACGGCATCTACGACAAAGACCCACGCAAGTACCCCGACGCCATCCGCCACACCCACATCTCCTACGACGAGTGCATCCAGAAGAACCTGCGCGTTATGGATCAGACGGCGTTCACCTTCTGCCGCGAATACGACATCCCGATCATCGTCTTCGATATCGCACAGGAGGGCAACATCCGCCGCGTCGTCATGGGAGAGCCGATCGGTACTCTGGTGGGCCGAACCGCTTAACGGAACGATCCCGCATTCCACAGAACCTGGTAGCATGAAGCGCTTGCGAAGGAGGTTGTGATGATACCCGAACTGTTGAAAGAGACCGAAGAGAAGATGAAGAAGGCGGTCGATGCGACCCGTCATGAGTTTACACTGATCCGCACCGGACGTGCGAATCCCGAGATCCTGGAACACGTGAAGGTCGAGATGTACGGCACGACGCTCCCGATCAATCAGGCAGGTGCGATTACGGTGCCGGACCCCCGCCAACTGATGATCACCCCCTTTGACCGTACCGCACTGGGCGCGATCGAGAAGGCCATCCTCAAATCCGATGTGAACCTGACGCCCAACAACGACGGGATCTGTATCCGCCTGAATATCCCGACCCTGAACGAGGAGCGCAGAAAGGATTTGATCAAGCAGGTCCATCAGAAAGCGGAGGTCGGGCGCGTCTCCGTTCGCAACAATCGACATGAGGCGGTGAAGAAGCTCCAGACGGCCCGCAAGGACAAGGAGAACCCCATCTCGGAGAACGAGGAAAAGCGCGCTACGGATCAGGTGCAGAAGCTCGTGGACAAGTACATCGCGGAGATCGAACAACTCACCAAGGCCAAAGAAGCCACGTTGATGGAAGTCTGAGCGAGGAGACAATGGCATCGCAATCGCCAACGACTGCGGAGCAGGCCGGTCTCGATCCGGAGCGCCTACCCGCCCATGTCGCCATCATTATGGACGGCAACGGACGCTGGGCCAGGGCGCAGGGCAGAGATCGGCTTTTTGGTCACGACCAGGGATACAGGACGCTCAAGGAGATCGTCTACGCCTGCGATGATCTGGGGGTGCGTTTTCTAACGGTCTATGGCTTCTCATCGGAGAACTGGCGACGCTCGCAACTCGAGGTCGGGGGCCTCATGGAGTTGATGCTCCGGGCGATGCAGGCCGAGATCGAAGAGCTGATCCAGAACCGGGTGCGCGTTCGGGTCTCCGGGCGTCTCAGGGAACTCCCTCCTGATCTCCGCCAGGAATTCGAGGCCGCAATGCACCGCACTGCCGACTTTACCGGGCTGACTTTCAATCTGGCGATCAACTACGGGGGGCGGGGCGAGGTGGTGGATGCCGTGCGCGCCCTGGCGCAGAAGGTCCAGGCGGGGGAACTCGCGCCCGATGCCATCGACGAAGCCGACATCGCAGCGCACCTCTACGCCCCCGACATTCCCGATCCCGACCTGCTCATTCGCACCGCGGGAGAACTCCGCCTCTCCAATTTTCTGCTGTGGGAGACCGCCTACAGCGAGATCTATGTCACGTCCACCTGCTGGCCCGACTTCGACCGGGATCACCTCATCGCGGCCCTGCAGGATTATCAGAAACGGGTCCGCAAATTCGGAGCCGTGGTGGAGTAGAACGTTTGAAGAGACTTTTTGTCGTGTAGGGAGTATATGAAAAGACTGGTAATTCTCGGCTCGACCGGCTCGATTGGCACACAGGCACTCGATATCGCCCGCCGACTCCCCGATCGCTTCCAGATTGTGGGACTGGCTGCCAATAATAACGCCAAGCTGCTGGCGCAACAGGCGAATGAGTTCGACGTTCCTAACGTATCTATTGGAAGAGAGAGCCTCATCGGCGAACTGCGTGAGGAACTCCGAACGAAAACCGGAAACCGAAACGTCTTTAGTGGCGTCGAAGGAATGTGTGCGCTTGCAACGCTGCCGGAAGCCGACCTGATCGTGGTTGCGGTCGCGGGGGCTATCGGGATCGCGCCGACGCACGCCGCGCTGGAAGCCGGAAAGGATATCGCGCTCGCCAGTAAGGAAGTGCTGGTCGCTGCGGGTGAGACCACCATGCGCCTAGCACGGGAGAAAGGCGCGGCTATCCTGCCGATAGACAGCGAGCACTCCGCCATTTTTCAGTGCCTGCAGGGCGCGCCGGAGAAGAGTATTGAGCGGATCCTTCTTACGGCATCCGGAGGACCGTTTAGGACCGTGCCCAAGGAGGCGCTTACAAGCGTGACCCCGGAACAGGCGCTAAAGCATCCGACCTGGAACATGGGGGGGCTGGTGACCATCAACTCCGCGACCTTAATGAACAAGGCGCTGGAGACCATCGAGGCGAAGTGGCTCTTCGATGTGCCCATCGAGGATGTGGAGGTCGTGGTGCATCCGCAGTCCATCATCCACTCGATGGTGCGTTATAAGGATGGCTCGACCATCGCGCAGTTGGGGCTGCCGGATATGCGGCTGCCCATCCAGTATGCGCTGGTCTATCCCGAACGGGTCAACACCGACTTGCCGCGCATGCCGTTGAGCGCGTATGCCAACCTGACGTTCGAAACGCCGGACGAGACGAAATTCCCGGCGCTGGAGTTGGCACGGCGCGCGGTTTCCCTGGGTGGCACGATGCCTGCCGTGATGAACGCCGCCAATGAGGCCGCCGTCGCCCTATTTTTAGACTACAAGATATCCTATCTGGAAATTGCGCAACGTATCGAGGGGGCCATGGAGCGTCACACCCTCCTACCGGCGACGTTGGATAATGTGTTGGAAGCCGACGCATGGGCGCGGCGGCAGTTGGCAGAGAGCGTATAAGTACGTGAGAAGGAGTCTGGCCAAGTATGCATATCAATTTCGAAATAGTGAAATCCGCACTCTATTTCATCGCGGTCCTGAGCGTTCTGGTGATCGCCCATGAGTGGGGCCACTTCTTTGTGGCGAAACTTTTCAAGATGCGTGTAGACGATTTCTCCCTGTTTTTCGGGCCGCGTCTCCTCCGTCTGGGCAAGTACAACGGTACGGAATACAATATCCGCAGCATTCCGCTCGGAGGTTTTGTCAAGATCGCCGGCATGGAGCCGGAGGATCTGACCCGGGGAACGACGACCCTCCGCTCGGAGGGAACCGGAACGTTTATGATCGGTTTGAGCGAGGAGACGCTGAGTTCCCTCCAGGCCGACCAGGTCTCCGAGAGCGTGAAAGATACTGTGGACCGTGCGGTGGGGGAAGACGGCAAACTGCTGGATGCAGGCAGGGAGGACTTGAAGACCCTGCTCACCACCCCGGTGAACCCGGAGGAGCGCCGTTACATCCAGGCGGTCCTGGCAGCGGATGCCTATCGCCCCGATCCCGACGGCTACAATCAGAAACCGATCTGGCAACGCGCTTCCGTCATCTTTGCGGGCCCTCTGATGAGCCTGATCTTCGGCTATCTTATCTTCTGTGTCATGGGCTTTACGACGGGTCTGCCGGAACTGAATAATGAACACATCGCGATCAGCGAACTGCAACCCGGCATGCCTGCAGAGCAGGCAGGCTTTAAGAACGGCGATTGGATCTATGGGATCCATGGTAAAACGGTCGAGGAATTGGCAAAGGAGCGTTCCGATGCAACCCGCAAGACGGTCACGATCTTTGACGTGACACTGGATGAAATTCATGAGAACATGAACATACCGATCCAGGTGACCGTGGTGCGTGGGAAAACGCCCTTGACTTTCATGGTTACGCCCGCACCAGGAGAAGACACGATATTGGTTGACGGCAAGGAGAAGAAGGTCGTTCAGGGACATCTCGGATTCGCTCCCGATCAGGTCTGGAGCCGGTCGGGCGTGGTCGAGGCGGTTCAACGGGGCAATCAGATTATCTACCGGCAGGTCACGGGGATTTTTGAGAGCCTCACACCGTCGAAGGTCAAAGATAGCTTAGGGGGCATTATAACGATCTCACGCGTGATCCATGAGGAGGGCAAGCGCGGACCGGAGCGGGTGCTGTTTACGGCGGCGATTCTGAGCGTTAGCCTGGGCATCCTCAACCTTTTCCCCATTCCTGTGCTGGACGGCGGACATCTGGTGCTGCTGTTATGGGAGTGGGTGCGCCGCCGAGCCCTGACTGCCCGCGAAATGGCGAGCGCTCAGGTATTCGGGTTGTGCGTCATCGGGATCCTGTTTGTGCTGGTGATGTATAACGACATCATGCACCTTCCGATGTTCCACCACTAACGTTAGGGTTCACAAGCCCCCTTTCCAGGCAGGGAAGGGGGCGTGTTTTTGACTGCTTTCTTAATGGGGAAGAGAGCCGCTCGCAAATCCGATGAGTTCGGAAAGCGAGGCGATGCCGTTTGCCGTCAAATATACGCGGATCTCCTCCGTTATATCCGCGATGGCGTTCGGGTGGATGAGGTTGGCAATGCCGACAGCGACGGTGGACGCGCCTGCCAGCAGAAACTCCAGTGCGTCCGCGCCGTTCATCACCCCGCCACCGCCCAGGATCGGGATAGAGACCGATTGCGCCACACGCCAGACCTGATAGAGTGCGAGGGGCTTGATGCAGGGACCGGATAACCCGCCGACCGCACCGGGAAGTCGAAATTGCCGGCTGTTCAAGCGTACCACAATTCCGGGGGGTGACTGCGATACAGCGATTGCGTCCGCACCTGCCAGTTCTGCTGCGGAAGCCAACGCTCCGATTTCCGCTCCAATTGAGGGCAGCTTTGCAATCAGTGAAAGCGAAGTCGCCGCACGGACTGCCTGAATGGCTTCCGTAATTCGCGCCAGCGCCTCCTGCTCCGTCTCAACCTGTCGCGGATCGGCTAAAGCCAGGTTCAACTCCAGCCCCGCCAATGCTCCTGTCGCCGTCAATGCCTCCGCCAGATGCGTCCACTCCTCCAGGCTCTCACCAAGAATGCTACCGATCACCGGGTAGCCTGGATGCTGCAGTGTGGGCAGCGTTTCCGAGATAAACCCTGTTAAGCCGGGGTTGGGAAGGCCGAGCGCATGGAGCATGCCCGCGCTGACTTCGACGGTTCTGGGCATCGGGTTGCCGGGACGCATATGAAGCGTGATTGTGGGCGTAATCAGCGCCCCAAGCGAGGCACAATCTCGAAGGTCGGAGAGTTCCGACCCATAGCCATACGTGCCAGACGCCGCAACGATAGGCGATGACAGGGCCAACGATGGAGTTAAAACCGTAGACAAATCAGACATGCAAGGACCTTTGAACCACAGAGACACAGAGACACAGAGATCACACAGAGAAAAACAGGAGAAGCATTATCCTGTCTGAACTAGGATTAGAATGATTATAGAATGGACCATGATTTCACAACAAATAATCATAGTTATCATTGAATCATAATAACGTAGTTCAGACATCCGTGGATAAGTCTCTTCTCTCTATTCTCGTTTTTCTCAGTGAATCCTCTGTGTCTCTGTGCTCTATGGTTCAAATCCCGTCTATTTGGATGTCAGGGCGTGGAGTTCGGCAGTGGTGAGCTTCTCTTTGCCCTCTTTGCCGATCTGAACGGCGTTCTTGCCGATCTGGATGATGATCTCCTCTCCGATGGAGGAGTAGGCCGCCAGTTGCGGCAGGGCGTGCAGCAGGGCGAAGTGGGCGTCGCTGAACGCCTGGATCTTTGTCACGGTCTGCTTCTTGGAATCGAACGATCCATCCACCCAGACGTTGTTGGTCTGTCGGAAGAACGTCCGGTCGCCAATGGCCTGCACGTTTATGGTATTGCCACGATCCGCTAACTGCCCCGCGTTGCCTTTATCTCCCTTCTCTCCGAGCTTGCCGCCTACGAAGCCACCACGACTGCTTCCAAAGCCGCCGCCTGCCTGGTTGTATTTGAAGTTGCCAGGCGCGGCGAGACCTGCCTGACCCCCTCCGGGTTGGCCTAAGCCGCCTGGGCCTTGACCGTTCTGTCCCTGACCGCCCGCATAGTACTGCACGCTCCCGTTGGAGGACTGGTAGCGTGAGGATTCCTGTCCCGAGTTCTTGAGATCGCGGGCGCGGGCGCTCTGGTCCGTGACGCCCTCTCCCTGGATCCCGAACTGATCAGCGCGGCGTTTGAGCTCCTGCTGCAGTTCGCGAAAAGCCTGCTCGCCATTTGCAGTACCTGGTACCCGGACGATGATGGAGTTATCATTGGAGAGGGCGATGATATCGCTGGGGTTGATTCCCTGCGGCAGCATACCGCCGGATGCACGCAGACCCAGGCGAACCTGCTCCTGCTCGTCCACCAGGAACGAGGTGTACTCCGTGATGATGCCGTACTCCTTGGAGATGCGCAAGATCTCACCAGTCAACTCTTTGTTGGCGGCGGCATTGTCGCTCAGACGCAACTGGTCGATCAGGTAGCCGAGTTTGCGCTGCGCCCAAATGCGCGGAAGGTAAGTGTTACTGCCGTCGGCTTCGCCGACCTTCGCGGCCAGTTTGAAGGTCTCGGGAGAGCCGCTGGTGAGGCCGGTGAGGCGCGCCGAGCCGCTGCCTGCACCCCGGAAGCGCCCGGTAATCACAAGCTGCGAGCCTTTGAACAGGTCGGGCAGGACCTTGGGATAGACATCGTATACGTCCACGCCATCGAACGCAAACTTTACTTCCGAGAGGACCGGTGACGTGACTTTCGAGAAGAAAGCAGCGACCCTGGCTTCGACATCCTCCTCCGGCTTCACATAGTCCGATTCCGCTCTCCCCAGGTCCGCAAGGCGGTCCAGGAAGGGTACGTTCACATCGTAACCCAGCCCGAAGCAGAAGATCCGCGCCCCGGCTCCTTCAGCCTCTCCGGCTTTGCCGCCGAACCCGGCATGTCGCACGCCTGAAGCATTATCGACGATCTTATCGCCGTTGAGCTGCTTGACATGGTTCAGGATGGTGTTGATGTTGGTCTCGCCGACGGTAGGCAGTCCGTCTGTGAGGAAGACGACCATTTTCGCCTTGCCGTCCTCCCCTTTCAGCAGGTTCAGGGCGGCGTGAAGCGCCTCGTCGATGTTGGTGCCCCCGGCAGCCTCGATGTTCTCGATAAAGCGCTGCGCCTTGGTGATATTCTCCGGAGTGGCCGGCTGGAGTTGCCGCGTGAGAATATCCGGCGATTCGTTGAACGTGATCACATCGAAGCGATCCACGGGACGCAGATGGGAGAGACAGAACAAGAGCGACTTACGCGCCTGCTCGATTTTCTTGCCCTGCATGGAGCCCGTGCGGTCCAGCACGAAGACGACCTGCTTGGGCAGAATGCGGTTGTCCGGGATCACGACGCGCGGAGCTGCCAGCAGCATGAAATATCCGTCCTTATCGCCGCTCTTATAGGTGAGCAGAGAGAGGCCGACATCGTCGTTGCTGGTGCTGAAGTAGAGCGTCAGGTCGCGGTCGGAAGCATCGTCCTTGCCCTCCCATGAGGCGGTCGCCACGCGCTCTTCGTTATGGCGCACAGAGAGATCGTGCGTGGGCGAGTAGACGTTCTTGATGGGCGAGCTTGTCTGAAGCTGGATATTGACCGTGGCCGTGCCCACAGGGCGCGCCCCGAAACGGGACGTAGAGAGCGGATAGACGTACTTCCGCAGGCCGTTCTCCGGCTTGAGGACCTCAGAATAGCGCATTCGAATGACGCGCTCGCCCTGCGGTGGGATCGGGAATACGCTGATCTTGACCAGGCTGTGCCCCACGTACTCCAGCAGCGCGGGGTCGCGGTAGCGGCGCACATAGCCCTCATAGATGCTGTTGGCCTCATCCTTGGGCAGGATGCGCGGCTCCATGGTCTTGTCGCCGACCGTCATGGTGAACGATGTCGGTGAAGCGCCCTCGGGCAGGGGATAGAGATAGGTTCCCTCCTGTGGCACGCTGCTGCTGTTGACAAAAGTCTGTTCGACCGTAGTATCCGCCACGGCATCGTTGATGACCGTCTTGACCCTGAGATCCTTCACATAGAACGGCTGCACAAAGATCGGGCGGGGAATAGGCAATCTGTCGTTCGGGGGGAGTGGGCGCGGGGGAACCCGCGGATTGGGCCCTACCTCCGGTATGAGAATACCCTGAGCGCATACTGTGGACACCGCACCGAGCAGCCCCAATGCCGCCAGCGCGAAGAGGGTGAGGAAACGATATGGTCTCATCGTGACGCTCCTTCCGGATAGGTCCGAATAGTAGAAGTAGTCTTCCCCGGTGGGTGATGCGTCCGCCGGGGAGACCACTGAACGGGGAGACTGTTCACGCATTAGACGGGGGCTCTCCGCGAATGGTAACATCTAGTTCTTTGTGGTTTTGGCGCGGTCGATGAGGCTCCAGATATAGAGCGAGAGGGTGAGCACGAGACAGAGGGCGGCATTGATCTCGATGGCGTGGTTGGTAGAGAGGTGTTTGGCCAGGAAACCCACTTCCAGGCCGCCGACGGGCATCAGGCCCTGGAAGACGAGGGAGTAGACGGCCATGACACGGCCCCTTAAAACGTCCGGGACCTCCTCCTGAACCTTGGTATTGGCGCTCATTCCGAAGGCGATCATGGCGAAGCCGCTCACGGTCAGCATGCCTAAGAGCAGGGCGAAGTTAGGGACCATCGCGAGTAGAAGGAGGGCGAGGCAGAAGGCGAACGCGCCGCCATAGATGTTGAGGCGGCGATCCAGGCGGTCGCCTAAGATCGCCAGGAACGCCGCGCCTAGCGCCGCGCCGATGCCGTTGAAGGCCATCATAGCGCTATATCCGCCCTCGCCGCGATGGAAATTTGTGGAGAGCGCCGGAAAGAGGGTTGAGACGGACCAGACCAGAAGGCTGGATCCACCGACGAGCGTTACGACGCGCAGGACCGCCCTTGTTGTGCGGATGTAGGCGAACCCCTCCCAGATATTGAGCTGGTGGGGATGCGGCACAAAGCGCGGCAGCCGCATCATCATCAGCGAGATGATGACGGCGATATAGCTCAATCCGTTCAGGAAGAAGCACATGGCGGAGCCGTAACGGACAAGCGCCCAGCCCGCCAGGATCGGCCCCACAAAGCGCGCGATATTGAACCGGAAGGAGTTCAGTGCGATGGCATTGCCCAGCGCATCCCGCCGGTCTACCATGTCGGTGACGAATGCCTGCTGCGCGGGCATGTTGTAGGCGTTGGCGATCCCACCGAGAGCCGCCAATGCGGCGATATGCCAGGCCTGCAGGGGGATCCAGCGCCCCCACGCCAACAGTGCCAGCAGAAACGCCAGGATCATGGCGACCGACTGGGTGATGATCAGCGTGACACGGCGTGGAAACCGATCCGCCGCCTGGCCGCCCCATACGGCGAAGGCGACGTAGGGGAGGGCGCTCGCCCCGGAGACGATGCCCAGCCACCGGGGGTCGTGCGTGAGATCCCATACCAGCCAGTTCTGCGCGACCTGCTGCATCCAGGTCCCAGCTACAGAAATGAGTTGCCCGATGAAGAAGAGGCGGAAGTTCCGAAAGCTCAGCGCGTAGAGAGGACCTCTCCGCGCACTCTGAAGCGGATAGGCCTCCATCACCTCGTCCACTTCCGCCTGGGTCATGCTCTCTGTACGGGCATCACTCATACCTGAGCGCCTCGATGGGATGCAGGGAGGCCGCCTTGGAGGCCGGATAGATGCCGAAGAAGAGCCCCACACCCGCCGAGACGACTACCGCCGCAATCACCGCGGTCTGATCCACAATGGTATTCCATCCTGCCACGGAGGCCAGGATCGCAGCCGAACCGATGCCGAGGATGATGCCGATAAGGCCGCCGAGGAGGGAGATAATCGCCGCCTCGATAAGAAACTGTAGCATAATATCGCGGGGTGTGGCGCCGATGGCTTTGCGGATGCCGATCTCTCGGGTCCGCTCCGTTACCGAGACAAGCATGATATTCATGATCCCGATCCCACCCACCACAAGAGAGACGATGGCGATCAGGGAGAGGAGCGATGTCATGGTCGAAGTGACGCTCTGCTGGCGCTCCATCAATTCGGTCTGGCTACGGATATTGAAGTCATCGTTATCCGGGAAGGGCGGAACGAGATGGTGTCGGTTGCGCAGGAAGTTGGCGATCTGCTCCTGCGCCAGAGGCATCGACTCAGGCGAGACACATCGGATGCTCATGATATTGATGTATTTCTGGTTCAGCACACGCCGCATGGCCGTCGTGATCGGCACGACGATCAGATCGTCCTGATCCTGCCCCCAGGAGCCGGAACCCTTGCGCGTCATCACACCGAGGACCCGATAGTTCTGGCGGTTGATGGAGATGTCCTGTCCGGACATATCCGTGTTGGGATTGCCGGTGAGCTTATCAGCCACGGTCTCCCCGATGACACAGACCTTCTGGCTACCGTCCGACTCCGCGTCGGTGAAGTAGCGTCCCTTCTCCATGGACACGTTGTTTACAAACGGATAGTCGGTGTTCGTACCGGTCATATTGGTAGTCGAGTCTTTATTGCCCAGGCGGATCTGCACATTACTGCGGACCGACGGAGCAACGGCAGCCACCGTTTGCGGGAATTCCTGAGCGATGAGTTTTGCGTCCAGGAGCGTCATCGTGCTGCTACCGCCGCTGCCGGTACTACCGGCAGCCGTGACGGCATTGATGCGGATACGCGCCGATCCGGGAAAGATCGTCAGCAGGTTGGTACCGAGCGAATTGACGGTATCCGTGACGCTTTTGGTCGCCCCCTGGCCGATAGCCACAACGAGAATGACTACACCTACACCGATGATGATACCCAGCATGGTCAGCGCCGTGCGCATTTTATTGGTAGAGAGGCCGCGCAGGGAGACGCGCAGGCTTTCGAGCAGGTTCATACGGTAACTCTCTCCTCCGACGCGGTGAGGCGGTGTCGTTCTGCTTTCTCCCGCTCCTCACGTTCGCGCTCCTCTTTCAGCTTCGCCAGAACGTCCACCGCCAGAAGGCGGTTTTTGACCGGTTCGTCGTCGAGGACGCGCCCGTCTTTAATATGAACGAGGCGTTTGCAGTGGTGGCCGATGTCCGGCTCATGGGTTACCATGAGGACGGTACCGCCCTCATCGTTGAGTTCCTGAAAGATCTGCATGATCTCTTCACTCTGCAGGCTGGCGAGGTTGCCGGTGGGTTCGTCTGCCAGGATGAGACGCGGCTCCGAGGCCAGGGCGCGGGCGATGGCGACGCGCTGCTGCTGGCCTCCGGAGAGTTCGTTGGGCTTGTGATCGAGGCGGTCGCCCAATCCTACCCGCTCCAGGGCGTAGATGGCGCGGGCCCGTCGGTCTTTGCGGTGCCCGTAGAGCATGGGGAGTTCCACATTCTCCAGGGCGGTGGTACGAGCCAGGAGGTTGAAACCCTGGAAGACGAACCCGATCTTCTGGTTACGGATACGGGCGAGTTCGTAGTCGTCCATATCCGCAACCTCGATCCCATCGATCTTGTAGGAGCCGTAGGTGGGGGCATCCAGGCAGCCCAGGATGTGCATGAGGGTAGACTTGCCGGAACCGGACGGCCCCATGATGGCGACGAACTCGCCATCATAGATGTCCAGGTCTACCCCATCGAGCGCACGCACCTCCTGGTCGCCCATGATGTAGGTTTTGTGTATGTCGCGCAGGCTGAGCAGGGGCTGCATGGCCTATCTCCCTCCGCCGCGGGCGCCACCGCCACCGCCGCCGCCGCCACCGCCTCCGCGATTACCTTGCGGTCCGAAGGGCGATTGGGGGCCTTGCTGTCTATTGCCGCTATCCATTCCCGCGAGAACGACCACATCGCCTTCGTTCAAGCCATCCCGAATCTCGGTGTTGGAGTCGTCGTTGCCGCCGGTCCGAACCTTATGCGGCTCGATGACCTGTTCGCCGTTCTTTTTGGTGACGACATTGACGGTCGAGCCCGACTTGCCTACTTTGACGGCGACGGAAGGGACGAGCAGAACGGCGGTACGCTTGCCGGTCTGGATGGTGGCCGTAGCCGTCATATCGGGGCGGAGTTGATGCAGCAGATCCGGACCACGCCGCTTGCCCGATTGCCCGCCCTGCCCACCGGGAGCCTGTCCATTGGGCGCGCCTGCCGGAGGGGAGCCCATAGAAGCGTCGCCTCCGGGCGGCGTAGCTGCGTTTGCCATGTCCGCACCTGGGGCGCCGGGAGAGTTACCGGTCGGGGCAGCGCCGGCATCCTGTGGGGCAGATGGGTTCGCCCCATTGCCTCCACCGTTGCCGTTGGCGCCCTGCCCCTGGGGCCGGTTCTGGCGCTTCGGCTTTTCGAGAGAGATGGTCACATCGTAGGTGATGACGCCTTGCTGAATGGTGGAACCGGACGCGACCTTGACGACTTTGCCGATAAAGGGCGTTTTGGGGAAGGCATCGACAACAACGTCCGCTTCCTGACCGAGCTTGACTTTGCCGATATCCGTCTCATCCACATAGACATCCACCTGCAGGCGGTTCAGATCCGCGACGATGATCAGGGTCGGTGCGGAGAGGCCGGCAGCCAGCGTTTCGCCCTGCTGGGCGGCCAGTTGCAGCACCGTACCGGAGATAGGCGCGCGGATGATCGTTTTGTCCCACTGAGCAGCGTTGTACTTCACTTGTTGCTCGGCTTGAGCGACGGCCTCCTCCGCCTGCTTGACGTCCTCCGTTTTGAGGATGTCCTGAGAGGCATTGCCGCGCGCGGTCGCCAGGGCGGCTTCCGATTGACGCAAAGCTGCGACGGCATTCTCATAATCGGCCTGCCGGGCCTTGTCGGTGAAGCTCTCCGCCCTGGCGGAGGTGAGCGCTGCCTGCGCTGCGTCCACATTTTGTTTGGCCTGGGACACCTGGTCGGATGCG
>Ga0209060_10001833_pt1 | contig 21514 bp, 22 predicted proteins | sample Coa_R1_8_FD_187155 | JGI IMG/M metagenome (GOLD analysis project Ga0209060, IMG submission 187155) | Surface soil microbial communities from Centralia Pennsylvania, which are recovering from an underground coalmine fire - Coalmine... | ecosystem: Environmental > Terrestrial > Soil >...
GCCGGCCCGTTCGCACGAAGTAGAGTTCGTCGGCGATCTCGCCCATCTCGCACAGCACCTGGCCGCCGGGGAGCGAGAACCAGCTCACGTGTTCGGCGACCCTTCCGTCGGAGAACAGCCGGCTGAGCGCCGTGTCGGCGAGGGTGTGCGGGACCAGGGCCACGTCGGAGCGCGAAGCTAGCCCAAGCGCTGAGTCGCCGCGAACGGCTGCGCGCAGCGGGCGCAATCGACGCGGAGGCGAACTTGCCCGACGCCTGACCGCGGGGAATAAGGGCGCAGCTTTCGAAGCCAGAGGCCGCCTTGCCCGAGCTCTCCTCCGCCATCGACGTCGCGTCCGAGGCTTTTCAGCGCAACCAGGCGCTCAACCGCGGACTGGTCGAGACGCTGCGGACGCGCACGGCGGCGGCGGCGATCGGCGGGCCGGAGGCCTCCCGCGCCCGCCATACCCAGCGCGGCAAGCTTCTGCCCCGCCAGCGGGTGGAACGGCTGCTGGACGTTGGCGCGCCGTTCCTCGAGATCGGTGCGCTCGCGGCCCAGGGTCTCTATGACGACAACGCACCGGCTGCCGGCATCATCACCGGCATAGGCCGCGTTTCGGGGCGCGAGGTGATGATCGTCGCCAACGATGCGACGGTGAAGGGCGGCGCCTACTTCCCCATCACGGTCAAGAAGCACCTCCGCGCGCAGGAAATCGCCCAGCAGAACCGGCTGCCGTGCATCTATCTGGTCGACTCGGGCGGCGCGAACCTGCCGCACCAGGCCGAGGTTTTCCCTGACCGCGACCACTTCGGGCGCATTTTCTACAATCAGGCGCGGATGAGCGCCGAGGGGATAGCCCAGATCGCCTGCGTCATGGGCTCCTGCACGGCAGGCGGCGCCTACGTGCCGGCGATGGCCGACGAAAGCATCATCGTGCGCGGGCAAGGGACGATCTTCCTCGGCGGGCCGCCGCTGGTGAAGGCTGCGACGGGCGAGGTGATCAGCGCAGAGGAGCTGGGCGGCGCCGACACGCACGCTCGCAGGTCCGGCGTTGTCGATCATGTCGCCGCGAACGACGATCACGCGCTGGAGCTCGTGCGCGAGATCGTAGGGCGCCTGAACACGACCAAATTCAATCCACTCGTGATGGCCGAGCCGGAGCCGCCAAAATACGACCCGGCCGAGCTTTACGGGATCATTCCGCCCGACGTGCGCGCACCTTACGACGTCCACGAGGTGATCGCCCGCGTGGTCGACGGTTCGCGGTTCGAGGCCTTCAAGCCTCTGTACGGCTCGACGTTGGTCACCGGCTTCGCCCACGTCTGGGGATACCCGGTGGCCATGCTTGCCAACAACGGGGTGTTGTTCTCCGAGAGCGCCCTCAAGGCCGCGCACTTCATCGAGCTCGCCTGCCAGCGGCGCATCCCATTAGTGTTCCTACAGAATATCTCCGGCTTCATGGTTGGCGGGCGCTATGAAGCAGGGGGCATCGCCAAGGACGGCGCCAAGATGGTGACGGCAGTTGCGAGCGCCGAGGTCCCGAAGTTCACGGTGCTGATCGGCGGTTCGTTCGGCGCCGGCAACTACGGCATGGCGGGCCGCGCCTATGGCCCGCGCTTCCTCTTCACCTGGCCCAACAGCCGCATCAGCGTGATGGGTGGCGAGCAGGCCGCGAGCGTGCTCGCCACGGTGCGCCGCGAAGCGATGGAAGCGCGGGGCGAGCGCTGGCCCGCAGAGGCCGAGGAGGCCTTCAAGGCTCCCATCCGCGCGTCCTACGAGTCAGAGGGCGACCCCTACTACGCGACCGCCCGCCTGTGGGACGACGGCATCATCGACCCGGCGCGGACACGCGACGTGCTCGGCCTCGCCATATCGGCGTCCCTGAACGCGCCGATTCCAACGACCCGTTTCGGCGTTTTCAGGATGTAAGCTCGAGGAGCATTCCATGCCCAATCCCATCGCCGATCCGCTTGTCGAAAACCCGGACACCGATGCCACGAGCGGCCTTGCCCAGATCGAGGCGGCGGGCGCCAGCGCGGCCACCGTCTGGATCAACCGGGCCGAGCGCAAGAACGCGTTCGACTCGACCACGATCGGCGCGCTGCATCAGGCGTTCGGGACGCTGCACGGCCAGGACGGCCTCAGGGCCGTGTTCATCCGCGGGCGCGGCGGCAACTTCTCGGCCGGCGCCGACCTCGACTGGATGCGCGAGGCCGCCGACCTGACCGAAGACGAAAACTTCGAAGACGCCATGGCCATGGCGCGGATGCTGAAGCAGCTCTACGACCTCAAGCCGGTGACCGTGGCCTTGGTCGAGGGCGGCGCGTATGGCGGCGGGGCCGGACTGGTTGCGGCGTGCGACCTCGCCATCGCGACAAGCGACGCCAAATTCGCTTTCTCCGAGGTCAAGCTCGGCCTGATCCCGGCGACGGTCAGCCCTTACGTCGTAGAGGCTATCGGACCGAAGCGCGCGCGGGCCCTCTTCGCCACCGCCAAGCCGTTTGATGCGGCCCATGCACAGCGGATCGGCCTCGTCGACGAGGTGGTCGCCGACGCGGACGCGCTGGAAACCGCGCAGGCGGCTCTCCTGGAACAGATCACCGCATGCGCGCCCGGCGCGGTCGGCGACGCAAAGGATCTGGTCGCCCATGTCGCAGAGCATCCGATCGACCACGGCGTCATGCACGAGACCGCGCGCCGGATCGCGCGCGCACGCGTCAGCGAGGAAGGCCGCGAGGGGATCGCCGCCTTCCTGGAAAAGCGCAAACCGAGCTGGGCCGGCGAGTAGTTGCGCGGCCCAACGTCCTGAGCGCCGCGCATGTTCGCCTCCTTGCTCATCGCCAATCGAGGCGAGATCGCCCGTCGGATCATGCGAACGGCGCGGCGGATGCGGATTTCCACCGTCGCCGTCTACTCCGACGCCGACGCCGGAGCGGCGCATGTGCGCGAGGCGGACCGGGCCGTGCGGATCGGGCCGTCGCCTGCCGCGGAGAGCTATCTGCGCGGCGATGCGGTCATCGCCGCAGCCCAAGAGGCGGGCGCCGAGGCGATCCACCCTGGCTACGGCTTCCTGTCGGAGAATGCAGACTTCGCGCAGGCCGTGATCGATGCCGGCATGACGTGGGTGGGACCGCCGCCGCCTGCGATCCGCGCGATGGGCTTGAAGGACGCGGCCAAGCGGTTGATGGCCGCGGCCGGCGTGCCGGTGACCCCGGGCTATCTGGGCGACGATCAGAGCGAGGCGGCGCTGGCGCGCGAAGCCGCGGCGATCGGCTGGCCGGTGATGATCAAAGCCGTCGCTGGCGGAGGCGGGCGCGGCATGCGCAGGGTCGATCAGGCGAGCGACTTCGCCGAAGCCCTAGCCTCCGCGCGGCGCGAGGCTGGCGCGGCGTTCGGCGACGAGCGGGTTCTGCTCGAAAAGGCGGTCGAGCGGCCGCGGCACATCGAAGTGCAGGTGTTCGGCGATCGCTCCGGGAACGTCGTTCACCTGTTCGAACGCGACTGTTCGCTGCAGCGTCGGCACCAGAAGGTGATCGAGGAGGCGCCGGCGCCCGGCATGGACGCCGTCGCCCGCGAGGCCGTGTGCGCGGCCGCCGTGCGCGCCGCCAAGGCCGTGGCCTACGAAGGCGCCGGCACCGTCGAGTTCATCGCCGACGCGGCGGAGGGCCTGCGTCCGGACCGCATCTGGTTCATGGAGATGAACACCCGCCTGCAGGTCGAGCACCCGGTCACGGAGGCCATCACCGGCCTCGATCTCGTCGAGTGGCAACTCCGCGTGGCCGCAGGCGAACCGTTGCCGCTCAAGCAAGATCAGATCGCGATCCGCGGGCATGCGATCGAGGCCAGGCTCTATGCGGAAGACCCGGCGCAAGGGTTCCTCCCATCGAGCGGCGTTCTCGACTTCCTGGACCTCCCCACGGAGGTGCGGGTCGACGCCGGGTTCGAGACCGGCGATCGAGTGACGCCCTACTACGATCCGATGCTCGCCAAGTTGATCGCCCACGGCCCGGACCGGCCAACCGCATTGGCCGGCCTCAGCGCTGCCTGCTCGGAGACCCGCGTCTGGCCGGTGAAGACGAACGCCGGCTTCTTGCATCGGCTGCTGGAGAGGCCGGAGGTCACGGCCGGCGCGGTCGAAACCGGCCTCATCGCCGCGCTCATGCCCGCGATAGCCGCTCCCCCGCCGCCCAGCCAGGTCCTCTTGGTCACGGCTGCGGTCGCTCGACTGGACGAAGCGATCCCGGGCGATGCGACGGATCCGTGGCTGGCCCTTGGCGGGTTTCGGCTGAACGCCCCCGCCCAGACGCGCGTCCGGTTGCGCTGGGGCGCCGACGAGTACGAGGTCGACTCCGACGCGGTTCCGGCGGGCGCCTGGAACGACGTCGCCGCGATCAGCCTGAAACCGGACGGCGCGCTCGTCTGCTTCCAGGGCGGCGAAGCCTACGCGTTCAGTCCGCCAGGGCGGCCGCCGGCGGCGGAGGCGGCGGGCGGCGATGGGGTTATCCTGGCGCCGATGCCCGGCCGCATCGTCGCCATCGCGGCGACTGCCGGGCAGGTGGTCGGGCGCGCGGCGCCGCTGGTGACCCTCGAGGCGATGAAGATGGAGCATGTGCTGACCGCGCCGTTCGATGGGAAGGTCGTCGAGGTGAAGGTGGAGGTCGGTCAGCAGGTGGGCGAGGGGGCTCTGCTCGCCCGCGTGGAGCCCTCGCCATCGGCGCCTTGAACCTCATCAAGCTGTGCGTCGGCGCGGAGACGCCCGCCGACCTTGCCGCCTGGCGCAAGCGCCGGGCCGAGGAGGGGCGGAGGCCCGTCGTCCACACCCGGCAGACGCCGAAGCGGGCCGCCGAGCTGCTGCAGGGCGGGTCGCTCTACTGGGTCTTCAAAGGCCAGATCCTTATCCGCCAGCCAATCGTCGGCATCGAGACCATCCCGGTAGGCGCGCGGACTCGATGTGAGATCCTTCTCGACGACGCCATGATCGCGACCGCGCCGCAGCCCAGGCGTGCGTTCCAGGGTTGGCGTTATCTGACCGTCGCGGATGCTCCGCCCGACCTCGCAGCCGAGACGGCGGCCAATATGCCGGCCGAGCTCGCGCGCCAGCTGCGCGAGATTGGCGCGTGGTGACGGTGGACGAGGCTCAGTGGCGTTCGCCTGCGGAGCCGGCCTCAACCCGATGATGCGGCGGGAGCGCTGCTGGCGGCGTTGGGAGCAACACCGGCCCCCTGCTTTGCCGGAGCTTCCTCCTTCGGCCGCGGGTCGAACCCGTTGAAGTGGCCAGGCTGGATGAGCCCGATGCCGGCCTTGCGGCCGACCCTAAACAGCTCCGGCACCATGTGGTGGTCGTCCATCTTGGCCAGGCTGGCGATCTGAGCGGGCCGGAAGTCCTCGCCCAAATTGGCCTTCAGCCAATCATGCGAGAGCGGGGCGTCGTAGCGGACGAAGGTCCAGAGCGCTTCGGCGCAGCGCGGCAACGCGCCCTCCAACCCGAACACCTCGCCGTTGATGCGCCAGCGCTGCGGGCTCTCTCCCAGCCACTGCATGACGGAGATCCCGAGCTGGCTCGTATCGTAGGCGAGAGCGGTGAGCGCATGGATCGCCTTCCAGGCCGGCAGCACGACCGGCTGGTTGACCCATGCCGGCTGCTCCGGGCGAGCCTGGCCGGTTCCGACCGAGACGACCAGCAGGCGCTCCGCGCCGGCGGCCCACCGGAACCCGTACTGGGGCACGAGCGCGGCCATGGCCAACTGCAGTACCGGATTGTTGTAGGGCGTCATCGCGCCGTCGAAGAAAACGCCCGGCTTGTGCTCCTGGACATCCAGGCTGACCACGTCGAAGTAGAACGGCGCCGCCGCGCTTGCCTGCACGATCTTCGCCAGCGAGTAGTCCTTATTCGGCTTGATGTCCGGGGAGGCCTTGTCGCCGTTCCAGTACCGGGAGTGCGGACAGTTGCTCAGGACCCACACCGAGCCGGTGTCGACGCGCTTGGCCACCGCTGCGAAGCCGGTGCGCCAATCCGCCGTCTCCAAGGTGAAGTCGCCCAACTCCCGATGGATGACGCCGGCGAGCTTTCGCGGGTCGAACTTCGATTGGAACAGCGGCACCCGGGGCGCGCCGCTGCCGAACACCTCCGGTCCGAGGCGGTGGTAGAGCTCGCGCAGGTAGTTCGTGTCGCGTCCAAGCGCCAGGCCGGCGGCGATGATGGCGCCGGTCGAGGTGCCGCCGATCAGGTCGAAGTAGTCCGACAGCACCAGCGTCGGGTCATCGAACTTGCTGCGCAGCACCTGCTCGAGATGCGACAGGATGCCCACGGCCAGCGCGCCGCGCATGCCCCCGCCGTCGATGGCCAGCACCCGATGCTGGTCCAGCTCGCGATCGAATATGCGCGGCGAGGGCATGTCGCCGGGCACCGTAGCGCTCGCGCGTCAGCAAGCAAGCCGCGTGGGAAGCCTCGCCGCTTTACGCTCTCGCCAGGGCCGGGATAGGAACGGGTCGCCTGAGAGGAACCGCGTCGCACGACCTTTTGTCGCGGACCAGACAGGCGGCCCAAGCGCTGAGCCCCAATGCGTCTATTTCCCGAGCGCTGGACGATCGACTACTGGCCCTTGCGGCTGATCGTGTCCGTCTACCTGCTTACGACCGGAGCGCTGCTCGCCGCCGCAATCACGTTCGTCGGCTTCGCCATGCAGGCGGCGGCCGTCGTGGCCGCAGCCGCGACCGCAAAAGTCTTCGGCGCCCTTCTTCTCCTGCGTCCCGAAGCGCAGGCCCGACCCGCCCAGGTGTCTCTCACGCCCTACCTGGCCGGCTCGGTCGCCGTGGCGGCGGTCTTTCTGGCCGCGACCGTGCTGATGTGGACGCGTGTGCGCTGGCGCTGGGTCGCCGCGGCCGTCGCCGCGCTCATCGCCGGCGCCGCATGGTGGCTGCTCGCCTACGCGGTGCTCACCCAGCCGCAGCGCCACCCAAGCTTGGCCTCGGCCACGCTGGTGGTCGCTGTGACCGCGATGGCGACGTTGGGCGCCCTCGCCGCCACCCTACAGCGTGCGCCTGGAGAAGGGGACGCCGCCAGCTAGGACGCCCAGTTGTCGATCAGCCGCGCCCTGCCAAGGCGCACCGCCGCCAGGACGCGGGCCGGACGGTCGGCGGGTCCCGGGCCCAGGCGCCCAAGGTCGTCGGCCGCCCGCGCCTCGAAATAGTCGACGGCGGCGAATCCGGCCTTCTCGAGGCATGCCAGGGCCTTCGCCTCGACCGTATCGACCCGCTCTCCCGCCGCGAGGGCCCCGGCCGCCGCGCGCAGAACCAGGTTCAACCGCGCGGCCACCCGCCGCTCGCCGGCCGTGAGGTAGGCGTTGCGGGAGGAGAGAGCGAGGCCGTCGTCGGCGCGTACGGTCGGCATGCCGACGATTTCGACAGGAAGGTCGAGGTCGCGGGCGAGGCGGCGGATCACCAACAGCTGCTGGTAGTCCTTCTCGCCGAACACGGCGACATCGGGCGCCGCCTGGATCAGGAGCTTGGCGACTACGGTCGCGACACCTGCGAAATGCTGCGGCCGCGAGACCCCTTCAAGCGGTGCGCTCACCCCCGACACAGTGACGCAGGTCGAAAAGCCGGACGGATAGATCTCCTCCGTAGGCGGCGCATAGAGAAGGTCGCAGCCGACGCCCGCCAGCAGCGCTGCGTCGCGCGCCTCGTCCCTTGGGTAAGCGGCGAAGTCCTCGGTCGGCGCAAATTGCGTCGGGTTGACGAACACGCTGACGACGACCCGGTCGGCCCGTTCGCCGGCAAGGCGCACGAGCGCCAGGTGGGCCTCATGCAACGCCCCCATGGTGGGGACGAGGCCGATCCGCTCGCCGCGGGCGAGCCAAGCCGACACCTGGCTGCGCAAGGCTGCGACGGTTCGTACGACGGGGAGCGGGGGAGGGGGCACGACGCGGCGTCAATACCCGCCGTCAGCGCGCTTTGCGACTCCCAACCCGCCTGGCGCGGCCGGGCGCTAGCCCTCTGGCGCGACGATCTCGCACGTCTGATGGTGGGCGTGCATCGCGCGACAGGCCTTGCGCGCCTCGACCTGGCTCAGGCCGGAGAAGCGAGCACGATAGTAACCCCGATGCGCGGGATCGACGGCGCGGTCGGCGTCGCTGAGCTTGGCCGAATAGCGATGGCTGAGAGTAGCCAGCGCGTCCCTCGCCTGGCCGCGCCTGTGATAGGCGCCGACCTGGACGCTGAAGGATTCATCGGCCCGCGCGCGCTGGTGACGACCGTGGCGGCCGCGCTCTTCGCGGGCTTCGCGCGCTTCTTCCCGGCGCTCTTCGCGGCGGCTCATCTCGCGCACCGGCGGGCGGCCGCGGTCGGCCAGCGCGGCGTACGGATGCTCGGGGCGCTCAGGCGTTATCATGTGCTGAACCGGCTGCGGCGCTGCGAGCACGATGTGCACGCCGCCCTGATCGCCAGACCCTTCTTCGGTCGGCGGCCGGACGACGTCGCCGATCGGCGCCGGCTCATGCAGGTTCTGTGCGATGGTTGTGGTCTGTCCCAGGGCCCGGCGTCCGAGAACCTGGAAGCCGGCGTCGAACAGGTCGGCGACGTGCGCGTCGCGCGCCGCGGTCGAGCTGCCGCCCAGAACGACCACGATCAGGCGGCGATTGCCGCGAACGGCGGAGGCCGCCAGATTGAACCCTGATGCGCCGATATAGCCCGTCTTGAACCCGTCAACGCCCGGCGTACGGCCGAGCATGTGATTGTGGTTCTCCATATAGTGGCCGTTGTACGTGAAGCTCTTCTCGGAGAAGAGGCGGTAGTACTGCGGATAGTCGCGAAGGATGGCGCGGCAAAGGATGGCGATGTCTCGAGCGGTCGAGATCTGGCGCGCATCCGGCAGCCCTGAAGCGTTGTCGTAGTGGGTGTTCGACATGCCGAGCTCGTGCGCCTTCAGCGTCATCATCGTCGCAAAGCGCGCCTCGCTGCCAGCGATCTTCTCGGCCATCGCCACAGCCATGTCGTTCGCCGAGTGGACGGCGATCGCCTGCATCGCCTCGTTGACGCTGATCGTCTGACCGGCCCGAAGGCCCAGCTTGCTCGGCGCCATTCCCGCAGCATGCGGCGAAACGACGATGATGTCGTCGGGATGCAGCCGGCCCGACGAAAGCGCCTCGAAGGTGAGGTACAGGGTCATCAGCTTGCTGATCGATGCGGGATAGCGCAGGCCGTCGGCGTTGCGCTCGTAGAGCACCTCGCCGCTCGAAGCGTCTTCGACGATCGCGGCGTACTTCGGCGCTTCGGTAAACGAGAAAAAGCCAGCGGCGCTGGCGACGCCAGGGCTCACCGCTCCGGCTGCGAAGGCGGAGGTCAAAATGACGGACAATGCCACGAGCACGCGGCGGAACATTGGGCACATGTAGGGCGCTCGTCGGATGACTACCGGCGGACCCCGCTCCGCCAACGCGTGAGCGCTACCATGACCGCGATGTCCTTTCGTCAAAGTAAACAACTGGTGAGCGAAGATGCCGCAGCGGGCTGTCGATTCGCTACGGGGGACGCGGACGATGTTGCGCTGCACAACAGGCGCGGCTGTAATTGTGCAGTGCACAAATTTCGCTTGACTGGCTGTCGGCGTGCTGTCAAAAGCCGCTCCCACGCGACCCCTCCCAACCCGCGCTGGAGATTTGAAACCAAGCCATGGCCACGAGCGCCCAAACCTTCAAGACGACCGCCGAGCAGTATGCCTCCGCCAGCGGTCAGGCGTTTAAGGACGCCGTCGACAAGTCGTTGACGGCGCTGAACGAGATTAACGCGCAATCGAAGTCGACGTTCGAGGCGTTCGTCGCCTCAGCGACGGCGGCGGGCAAGGGCGCTGAGGCGCTCGGCGCGCAAGCGGTCGAGTATTCCAAGAAGTCGATGGACGATCACATCGCGGCGGCCCGCTCGCTCACCGGAGCGAAGAGCATCCAGGAAGCGGTTGAGCTACAGAGCGCCTGGGCGAAGTCGGCGCTGGAAGGCTACCTTGCCGAGGTGAACCGTGCGTCCGAGACGCTCACCGCCTCGATGAAGGAGACGCTGACCCCGCTGAACGCTCGCTTCACCGCCGCGATCGAGACGTTCCAAGCCACGCGGTAGGCCGATCAAATTCGTGTCGGATTCGAGCCCGGGCGGGATCACCGCCCGGGCTCGTTCATTTAGGGCTCAGACGCGTCCGTGTATGAAGCACTGGTGAGACAAGCATGGAGATTCGACGAAGCGCGACTGTATGGACCCTTTTAAATGGCGTGCGTTTCCATATCTAATCGCCCCGGGGTGGGCGGAACGCGCTTCGAGGAGAGCGCTTGATGGCCGAGCGGCAGCAAGGTGACCAGAAGACGGACGTTGGCGTCGCGGTCGTTACGCAGACCAAGCCGAAGACGCAAAAGCCATCGCTCTACCGCGTTCTGCTGCTCAACGATGACTACACGCCGATGGAGTTCGTGACCTACGTGCTTGAACGATTCTTCAACAAGTCACGCGAGGATGCGATCAGAATCATGCTCCACGTGCACCAGCACGGAGTGGGGGTTTGCGGCGTGTTCACGTTCGACGTGGCCGAGACCAAGGTGGCGCAGGTCATCGACACTGCGCGCCGTCACCAGCACCCCCTGCAGTGCACTATGGAAAAGGATTAGAGAGACCCCCGTGCCCTCGTTCTCACGCAATCTAGAGGAAACGCTCCACCGGGCGATCGCTCACGCCAACCAGCGCAAGCACGAGTACGCCACGCCGGAGCACCTGCTTTTGGCGCTGATCGACGATCAGGATGCGGCGGGGGTGATGAATGCGTGCGACGTCGACATGGCGGCTCTGAAGAAGAGCCTGACCAACTACCTCGACACCGAGCTGACCTCGATCGTGGTGGACGACAACGAGGACGCCAAGCCCACGGGCGGCTTCCAGCGCGTGATCCAGCGCGCCGTGATCCACGTGCAGTCGTCGGGACAGGAGGACGTCACCGGCGCCAACGTGCTGGTCGCCATCTTCTCCGAGCGCGAGAGCCACGCCGCCTACTTCCTGCAGGAGCAGGAGATGAGCCGCTACGACGCGGTGAATTTCATCTCGCACGGCATCGCCAAGAAGGCCGGGGCGTCGGAGCCCAGGCAGGTCAAGGGCGCCGACGAGGACAAGCCGGCGGTCAAGACCGGCGGCGAGGCGCTGGAAGCGTATTGCGTCAACCTCAACGAGAAGGCGCGGGCCGGCAAGGTCGACCCTCTGATCGGACGCGTGAACGAGGTCGAGCGCTGCATCCAGATTCTGTGCCGGCGCACGAAGAACAATCCGCTCCTGGTCGGTGACCCGGGCGTGGGCAAGACCGCCATCGCAGAGGGCTTGGCCCGCAAGATCGTCAACAATGACGTGCCAGACGTCCTCGCCGGCGCGACCATCTTCGCGCTCGACATGGGCGCGCTCCTGGCCGGCACCCGCTACCGCGGCGACTTCGAAGAGCGGGTCAAGCAGGTGATCAAGGAGCTGGAGAACCACCCCAGCGCGATCCTGTTCATCGACGAGATCCACACCGTGATCGGCGCCGGCGCCACCAGCGGCGGGGCGATGGACGCCTCGAACCTGCTCAAGCCCGCGCTCGCCTCAGGCACGCTGCGCTGCATGGGCTCGACCACCTACAAGGAGTTCCGCCAGCACTTCGAGAAGGACCGCGCGCTCGTGCGGCGCTTCCAGAAGATCGACGTGAACGAGCCGACCATCGAGGACACCTACAAGATCCTGAAAGGGCTCAAGTCCTACTACGAGGACTTCCACAAGCTGCGCTACACGGCCGAGGCGCTGAAGGCGGCCGTCGATCTCTCCGCGCGCTACATCACCGACCGCAAGCTGCCGGACAAGGCGATCGACATCATCGACGAGGCCGGCGCGTCACAGATGCTGTTGCCGGAGTCGCGCCGGAAGAAGACCATCGGCCTGAAGGAGGTCGAGGCGGTCGTCGCCAAGATCGCGCGCATCCCGCCGAAGTCGGTTTCGAAGTCCGACACCGAAGCTTTGAAGCAGCTCGAGGGCGACCTGCGCCGCGTCGTGTTCGGCCAGGACGAGGCGATCCACCAGCTCGCCGCCGCCATGAAGATGGCGCGTGCGGGCCTGCGCGACCCGCAAAAGCCGATCGGCTGCTACCTGTTTTCCGGCCCGACCGGCACCGGCAAGACCGAGACGGCCCGCCAGCTCGCCGAGACGCTGGGCATCGAGCTGCTCCGCTTCGACATGAGCGAGTACATGGAGCGGCATACGGTCAGCCGCCTGATCGGCGCGCCGCCGGGTTATGTCGGCCACGACCAGGGCGGCCTTCTGACCGATGCGGTCGATCAGCATCCGCACGCCGTCGTCCTGCTCGACGAAATCGAGAAGGCGCACCAGGACGTCTACAACATCCTGCTGCAGGTCATGGACCACGGCGCGCTGACCGACGCGGTCGGCAAGAAGGTCGACTTCAGGAACGTCATCCTGATCATGACGACCAACGCCGGCGCCTCGGAGGGCGCGCGTAACGCGATCGGTTTCGGGCGCGGCCGCAAGGAAGGCGAAGACGAGGAAGCGATCAAGCGCATCTTCTCTCCGGAGTTCCGCAACCGCCTCGACGCGACCGTCAGCTTCAAGGCGCTCACGCCGGAGATCATCCGGCAGGTCGTCCACAAGTTCGTCATGCAGCTCGAAGGCCAGCTGGCCGATCGGCACGTGACGGTGTCGCTGGACGACGATGCGGCGGATTGGCTGGCCAAGAACGGTTTCGACGAGCTCTACGGCGCCCGGCCTCTCGCGCGGGTGATCCAGGAGAACATCAAGAAGCCGCTCGCCGACGAGATCCTGTTCGGCAAGCTGTCGCGCGGCGGCCACGTCACTGTGACGCTGAAGGACGGCAAGCTGGCGTTCGAGTTCGACACGCCGGGCGCCGACGAGCAGGCCCCCGACGCGAAAGAGCCCGAGCTGGCCGGCTAGGCGCTCGCGTTCACCGCCCGAACTCTTGCTTGGCGCGCCGGCGCTGCTAACAAGCGCGCCCCGCAAGCCCCGAGGCTCGCTCGATGACCGACTATTTCGCGCTCAACCGCGCCCATTGGGACGAGGTTACGCCGGTGCATCTGGCGTCGCCGTTCTACCGCACGGATGCGTTCCGCCGCGGCGCGATGGTGCTGGATGAGATAGCGGTCGAGAGCGTTGGCGATGTGAAGGGCAAGCGCCTCCTCCACCTTCAATGCCACATCGGGCTCGACACCCTCTCGCTAGCCAGGTTGGGCGCCGTGGTCACTGGCCTCGACTTTTCGCCGGCGGCGCTCGATGCGGCCAGGGCCCTGTCGGCAGAAACGGGCGTTCCCGCGCGCTTCGTCCAGGCCAACGTGCTCGATCCGCCCGCTGATCTGACCGGCTTCGATATCGTGTTCGCAAGCTGGGGCGTTCACTGTTGGATCCCGGACATGGCGGGGTGGATGCGGACGGCGGCGAACGCCCTGAAGCGCGGCGGCCGGCTCGCTCTGATCGACGACCACCCGATCCGCGCCATGCTCGACGGCGATCCGCCGGTGATCAGGTATCCCTACGACTCGCCGGAGGCGATCATCATCGAGGACGCCGGCGACTACACGGATCGCTCGATCAAGGTTGGCGCGAACCGGACGGCGGAGTGGGGTCACGGGCTCGGCACGCTGGTCAACGCCGCCATCGACGCCGGCCTCGTGATCTACCGTCTCGACGAGCTCGACCGCGTCCCCTGGCTGGCCATGCCCAATCTCGTCGAGTGCGGCGGCGGCTACTGGCGCCTCCCCGATGGCGCCGTGACCTATCCGCTTGGTTTTCGACTGTTGGCGGACAAGGCCTGACAGCCAGCCGCTCCGGCCCGGGGCGGGCGCGCCACACGACAGCCGACGGCGCCGCGCCGAGCGCATGGGCGACGATCGTCGGCATCGCCGCTCCTACCTAGCGCCTGAGCGGAAAGCCGAGCTCCATCGTGTCGCCAAATGGCGTTGCGCGCCAACGGCCCTCGAGCTGACGCATCCGCTCCCTGACTGCCTGAACGAGCTGCGGCGTCAGCCAGCGCGGCGGCGGCAAGTCGAGCATCGCCGCGTAGTCATTGAATTCGCCGATGAACCCGTCGGCGTCGAACGTCTCGCTCTTGAGCGCGCCGGTCAGCGCGCCGACCAGCGCCTCGGTGACGGCGACCTCGCCGCCGAGCGCGGCGCCGCCGTTCACGACCAACTCCGCATAGCCGCCGATCTTGGCGAGCAGGCCGAAGAACGAGCCCTGCAGCCCAGCCTCGGTCTCGACGGCGTAGTGCAACAGGTCATGATAAAGCGTGCTCCGCGTCTCGAGCTCGACCGCCTCGCCCTCGCCGTTCGGGAGGCGGTACTCGAACCGATGAGCGTCCGCCGAGATGCGCGTGAGGCGGAGCCGCAGAACCTGGTCAGGCGCCGAGGTCAGGAGATCATCGCCGCGATCTGGTGCGCCAGCGCGGTCAGCTCGGCCATGTCCGCCATTTTGCCGCCGCCGTGCGGGCGCAGCGGCTGGCCCTCCCAGCGCGGGATGATGTGGAAGTGCAGGTGGAACACGCTCTGGCCGGACGCAGCTCCGTTGAACTGGGCGACCATGATGCCGTCCGGCTTGAGGGCGGCTCGCACGGCGCGCGTGACGCGTTGCACCCCGGCGATCAGGTGCTCGAGGGGCTCCGGCTCGACCTCCAGCAGGTTGCGCGCCCTGGTCTCCTTGGAGATCACCAGCGTGTGGCCGCGGCTCTGCGGGAAGACGTCCATGAAGGCGAAGACCTCGTCGTCCTCGAACACCTTCGCCGCCGGGGCCTCGCCGCGCAGGATCTTCGCGAAGATGTTGTTCACATCGTAGGCGCCGTCGAGGCTCATGGTCTTCCTGCCAGGCTCATTGGGCGGCTATCGTCTAGCAAGAACACAGCGGGCCTGAAAACCATGCCGGAGCCGAACCTCACGCCCCGCCAGCAGCGCTACTTCGCGGCATTGCAGGCGAGCCTCGAGCGGGACACCGGCCGCTCGCTCGCCGAATGGGTGACGATCGCCAGGACTTGCCCTGAGAGCCAGCATCGCGCCCGCCTCAAGTGGCTCAAGGACAACTACGGCCTCCTGCAGAACCACGGCAGCCACGTGCTGAACGAGGCGTTCGCCGAGAAGCGTCCGTGGGAGGAGCCGCAGAAGCTGCTGGCGGCGCTGTGGACCGATCCGGGCTCGCGCGCGATCTTCGAGGCGGTCGACGCGGCGGCGCGAAGACCCAACGAGGTCATCCAGACCGTCCGCAAGGGCTATACGGCGTGGTCGCGCGAGTTTCAGTTCGCGGCGCTGAGGCCGGTAAAGCGCGGCGGCGCCATGCTTGGCCTGGCGCTCTTGCCCGGCGCCCACGCGCGCCTGGAAGCGCCGCGCAACGAACCCTGGTCCGAGCGGCTGAAGGCGCGGACGCCGCTTGAGTCGCCGGGCGACGTCGACGCGGAGATCGAAGCGCTGTTGAAGGCCGCCTGGGATAGGTCCGGCTAGCTCTCGCGGAACGGAGAGTAGGCTTCCTCCAGCCACTCCATCTCGCCCTCGACCGCCGCGCGCTCCTGCTCGAGGTAGCGGGCGACGGGCCCACGCAGCGCCGGATCGACGATCCAATGGGCGGAGTAGACGGCGGAGGGCAGGTACCCGCGGGTGATCTTGTGCTGTCCCTGCGCGCCGGCTTCCACGCGCTGCAGGCCCATGGCGATCGCCCGCTCGATCGCCTGATAATAGCAGAGCTCGAAGTGGAGGAAGGGGACGTCCTCGATGCAGCCCCAGTTGCGGCCGTAGAGGCAGTCGCCGCCAATCAGGTTCAGGGCGCCGGCGATCCATCGCGAACCGCGGCGCGCCATGATCAGCAGCACCCGGTCGGCCATGCGCTCGTTCAGCAGCGAGAAGAAGCGGCGGTTCAGGTAAGGGCGCCCCCACTTCCTGGAGCCGGTGTCCATGTAGAAGGCGAAGAAGGCGTCCCAGTGCCCCTCGGTGAGGTCGCCGCCTGTCAGGCCGACGATCTCGAGTCCCGCCTGGGCATCGCGGCGCTCGCGGCGGATCGTCTTGCGGCGGGCCGAGGAGAGAGCGGCGAGGAAGTCCTCGAACGTTCCGTAGCCGACGTTCTGCCAGTGGTATTGCTGGTTCTGCCGCTGCAGCAGCCCCTGCGCGCCGAGAAACCGCCAGTCCGCCTCGCTAGGGAACGTCACGTGCAGCGATGACGCGCCGTAGCGCTCGCAGACCGTCAGCGCTCCCCCGAGCAGCACCTGTTTGGCGCTCTCCGCCTCGACCCCCTCGCGCACGATCAGCCGCGGGCCGGTCACCGGCGAGAACGGCGATGCGCACTGAAGCTTGGGGTAATAGTCGCCGCCGGCCCGCATATAGGCGTCCGCCCAGGCCCCGTCGAAGATGTACTCGCCCTGGCTGTGGGATTTCAGATAGAGCGGCATGACCCCGGCGACACGGCCGCACTCGTCCTCGACGGCGACGTGCCTGGGTCCCCAGCCGGTGCGCTCGACGGCGCAATTGGACTCCTCCAGTATATCCAGAAAATCATACGAAATAAATGGGTTACGGTGATATTCTGAAGTAGCGGTGCACGCCTCCCAGGCGTCGCGGCCGATCTCTTTGACGCGGCCGTGGACGCTGACCGCGCGCTTGACGCCAATCACGCGGCGTAGCCCTCGAAGATCAGGTTGTCGCAGTGGTCGCGCACGCGTTCCCACTCGTCCGGCGAGCGCACGGTCCAGGCGACGACGGGCATGCCGTCGGCGCGGAACTCGTCGGCGCGCTTGGACGGCAGCATGTCCATGCCCAGCGCCAGGAAGTGCGGCTTCGCTATCGCGACGTGCTCGAGCCTCGCGTAGGCCCTACGCTGTTCATGGGCCATCTTGCGCGACCCGTCGTCCGTATAGCTGTGGCTATCCAGCCCGCGCAGGATGTCTGGGTGGTGCTGGGCAAACCAGCCATGGGAGTAAGGATTGAAACCGATCACGGCGATCGGACCGTTGTGGTCGATCAGCACCTCGTGCACGCGCCGCTCCAGCGGACCGACCTCGCCGGGAGGGGTCTTCAACTCGATCAGCACCATCGCGCGGTGGCCGACTTCGGCGAGAGTCTCGGTCAGCGTCGGGATCGGCTCATCCGTCCCCGCCAGGCGCAGCGAGGCGATGTCGGCCGCCGAATGATCGCCCAGCGTCCCCTCGGCCCCGGTCATGCGCGCGAGCCTGTTGTCGTGAAAGACGAACGCCTCGCCGTCAGACGACAGCTGCACGTCCAGCTCGATGCCATACCCGTGCGCGCAGGCCGCCTGGAAGGCCGCAAGCGAGTTCTCGGGCGCGCCGTCCGGGCGCCAGAGGCCGCGGTGGGCGATTGGCGGATCGAACACACGGTCCCAGGCTTCGCCAAAACGGGCGCGGGGCGAAACGGCGTCGTCGGTCAGGGTCATTTCACCTCCACCAGCGCATCGACCTCGACCGCGAAATTCAGCGGCAGGCGATAGACGCCGATCGCTGAGCGGGCGTGGCGACCTGCATCCCCGAACGCTTCGACCATAACGTCGGAGCACCCGTTCAGGACACGCGGGATCTCGTAGAATTCGGGGCCTGCTTGAACGAAACCGTTCAATTTGACCACCCGCTCCACCCGGTCCAGGTCGCCCTGGGCCGCCGCTTTCATCTGGGCGATGAGGTTCAACGCGCAGAGGCGTGCGGCGGCGCGCGCCTGCTCCAGATCGACGTCGACGCCTACGACGCCTTTGACGCCGCCGCTCGCGTCGGTTGAAACCTGCCCGGCGATATGGACCAGCGCCCCGAGCTTCACGAACGGCACATAGTTGGCGACCGGCGCGACTGGCGTCGGCACAACAAGGCCAAGCGCCGACAGTCGTTCTTCCACGTCAGACACGGGCGTTCTCCAGAACTGCGGTCATAGACCCAGTGACTCGAACGCGTCACCCCTGATCGCTGTCAGATCTCAGAGTCCGGCCGCTGACCACGGCCGCAGGGCCGAACCGCGCCCGCAGCGCGTCCAACGTCTCCTCGGTCCGACGCGCCTTGCGCTCCTCCTCGGCGAACATGTCGAGGCCGGCGCCGGCGTCGACGAGGTCCGACAGCCCCGCGCCGATCAGCCGATAGGCAACCCCCTTCGCTTCGGCGGACAAGAGCTCGCGGGTCACGTCAAAAAGGGTGCGGCTGGCCTGCGTCGGCACCGCGAGCGTCCGACGGCGAGTCACCAGGCGAAAGCCGGAGGTCTTCAGCTTCAGGGTCGCGACGCGGCCGGCGACGCCGGCGCTCCTCGCCTGGCGGCCGACCCGCTCGCAGAGTGGCCAGAGCCGATCCTCCAGCGCCTCCAGACCCGAGAGATCATCGGGGAATGTTGTCTCGGCGCTGATCGACTTCCGCCGCTCGTCGGGATTGACCGGCCGCACGTCGCGCCCGTGCGCGAGCTCCGAAAGGCGAAGGCCGTAGGCGCCCCATCGACGATAGAGGCCCTGCGGGTCCGCGCGCGCCAAGTCGCCCACGGTCTTGAAGCCGGCCCTGGCGAGCGCCTCGGCGAACGCCGGGCCGACGCCCGGCAGGATGGACGCGGCCTTCGGGGCGAGGAAGGTTTCGGCTTCCGCGGCGCCGATCACGGTGAAGCCGCGTGGCTTGTCGAGGTCGGACGCCACCTTGGCCAGGAACTTGTTGGCTGCTAGCCCGATCGAGACGGTGATGCCGACCTCGGCCTCGATCTCCGCCTGCAGCCGCGCAAGCACTTCGGCGGCGGCGCCTCCATGCAACCGCTCTGAGCCCGCCAGGTCGATCCAGGCCTCGTCGAGCGACAGCGGCTGCACCGCCGGCGTCAAGGCCCCGAGCTTTCCCATGATGCGGCGGCTTTCGGTGCGATATTTGGCGAAGTCCGGAGGAACCACGACGGCCTCGGGGCAAAGGCGTCGGGCCTGGAACATCGGCATCGCCGAGCGAACGCCGGACAGACGGGCGATGTAGCAGCAGGTGGTCACCACGCCGCGCCGGCCGCCGCCCACGATCACCGGCTGGTCGCGCAACTCTGGGCGGTCGCGCTTCTCGACCGAGGCGTAGAAGGCGTCGCAGTCCAGGTGCGCGATCGAAAGACGCCCGAGGTCTGCGTGGAACACGACCCGCCTTGATCGGCAGCGGGGGCAGCGTTCGAGCGCGGCGTCGCCGGTCCAGAAACAGTCGCGGCAGAGAGCGCTCATCGCTCCGGCCAGAGCCACGCCGCGCCGCGCACGCCCGAGGAATCGCCGTGCTTCGCTGGACGGATCGGCGTGTCGCAGTCGCCGGAGAAGACATGCGCAGGTATCGCCGCCGGCAGGCGCTCGAAGAGCTCGTCCACGTTCGACATGCCGCCGCCCAGCACCACGACATCCGGGTCGACGATGTTGACGATGACGGCGAGGCCGCGGGCCAGCCGATCGACATAGCGCTCGAGCGCCGCCGCCGCGCGCGGGTCGCCCGAGCGGGCGCGGGCGACGATGGCCTCGGCGCGCAGGCTGTCGCCGCCCGAACGATGGTGGTCGGCCTCCAAACCGCGCCCGGAGAGGTAGAGCTCGAGGCAGCCGACTTTGCCGCACCAGCAGGTTTGCAGCGGCAGCTCGTCCCGGTGCGGCCAGGGGAGGGGTGTGTGCCCCCACTCCCCAGCGACCCGGTTGAGCCCCTCGATCAGGCGCCCATCGACGGCGAGACCGCCGCCGCATCCCGAGCCGAGGATGGCCGCGAAGACGACGCCGGCGCCTGCGGCGGCTCCGTCGGCGGCTTCGGAAAGCGCCAGACAGTTGGCGTCGTTGGCCAGGCGCACTGGCCGCCCCAACGCCGACTCGAGGTCTTCGCGGAAGCGGTGGCCGTTCAGATATTGGCTGTTGGCGTTGCGGATGAGCCCTGTCTTGGCGGAGACGGATCCAGGCATCCCGACGCCGACCGAGCCGGTCGCTCCCGCCTGTCGCTCCGCCTCCGCAACCAGGTCGCGCACCATGCCCAGCGCCGCATCGTAGGCGCCGGGGTTGTCCGCGCGCACCCGCGCCTGGAAGCGGCCCTTCTCGTCGAGCGCCGCCGCCTCGATCTTGGTGCCGCCGAAGTCGACGCCAAGGCGGATCATGCGGACCCGAAGCCGAGCGCCTCTGCGACCGCCGGCCTCAGAAGCGCCCAGTCGCCGAAGTTGGGATGCTTGTCCGGCACGCTGGGCGCCAGCGCGAACAGCCTGGGGTCGGCGTTCATCTGAAAACGGCGAACGGCTGGCGCAGCTTCCGCTACGGACTCGAGGTTGACCAGAAGGTCGTCGACGAAGGCCACCCGCCCGGTCGTGCGCTCGGCGATCTGCGCCACGGCTGGTCCCTTCAGTCCTGCGTTGAGCAGGAGCGGGTAGGCGAGGCCGTGACGGTCCATCCAGCGCTGGCGCGGCGCACGTGCGTGGTCTGGCGCGTTGGTCAGCGCAACGATCGTTGCATCGCGGGCGAGCGCGCTCAGGGATTCCACGGCGCCAGGCGCAAGCTCGATCTCGTCGCAGGCGACTCGGAAGAAGTCGTTGAACAACGCCCGCCCCGATTCGAGGTCGAGATGCTCCGATGCGCCCGGCGCGTAGATGTTCTGGAAAAGCGCATAGCGCTCGAGTCGAAGCTCGTAGCCGCGGCTGGCCAGGAAGCGGCCAAAACCGGAAAAGAAAAGGCCCAGCACCTCGTCCACGTCGACGATCAGGAGCGGCCGTTCCGGATCGATGGCGAGAGCGCTGAGCTCGGGCAGGGGATCCACGGCAAGCCTTTTCCAGTCAACGCAGACTTAAGGATATGCTGTGCCTATTCGAAGCATAATCTGGCGCGCCTCAGCAAACGTCGCGAGCGCGGGCCTCAAGCCGGGACGCGAATGCCGAAAAAGGTCCTGATCGTCGAGGACAACGAGCTCAACATGAAGCTCTTTCACGACCTCCTTGACGCCCAGGGGTACGAGACCCTGGAGACCCGCGACGGGTTGCAGGCGCTCGCGCTCGCGCGGCAGCATCGGCCGGACCTGATTCTCATGGACATCCAGCTGCCGGAGATCTCGGGCCTCGAAGTCACCAAGTGGGTGAAAGAGGACGACGAGCTGTCGCACATCCCCGTCGTGGCGGTCACCGCCTTCGCCATGAAGGGGGACGAAGAACGCATCCGCGAGGGGGGCTGCGAGGCCTACATCTCCAAGCCGATCTCGGTGTCCCACTTCCTGGACACGATCCGGCGGTTCATCGGGTAGAGCGCCATGACCGCGCGTATCCTTGTGGTCGACGACATCGAGGCGAATGTCCGGCTGCTCGAGGCCAAGCTGACGGCGGAGTACTACGACGTCCTGACCGCCAGCGACGGGCCGACGGCGCTCGCCATGGCCGCCGCCGAGCAACCTGACATCGTGCTTCTCGACGTGATGATGCCGGGTATGGACGGCTTCGAGGTCTGCCGGCGGCTGAAGGAAGATGCGCTTACGCGCCACATCCCGGTCGTCCTGATCACTGCGCTCGACGGCCGCTCGGACCGGCTTGCGGGTCTCGATGCAGGCGCG
>Ga0209060_10001835_pt1 | contig 21495 bp, 16 predicted proteins | sample Coa_R1_8_FD_187155 | JGI IMG/M metagenome (GOLD analysis project Ga0209060, IMG submission 187155) | Surface soil microbial communities from Centralia Pennsylvania, which are recovering from an underground coalmine fire - Coalmine... | ecosystem: Environmental > Terrestrial > Soil >...
CATCCCCAAAATCAACCCAACCCAACCGGCGAGGGCACAACTTTGAAACCGGACATTTCACTTGCTACAAAAACCGGACATTTTAACTTGCTACCAACAGACGCTGGGGCAGACAATGTCGGTAGCACATGATATGTCCGGTCGAGATAGCAGGCCGATATCGCCACGCTGTCGGCGTTGTCCCTTCTGAGCCCACAATGAACGAATCACCGCACTTGCAAGAATGGACAGCGATCACGATTCGAGAAATTCAAATCCACGACAGGTTAGGCGCTTCCTGCTCTTCCTGCTCTTCCCAATCTGGATTCTCAAGTGTCGCTATCAGGCGATTTCACTCAAGTTCGTTTTGGCACGCTTCTCTTTTCGATCCAACCGAGCCATGCGAAGAGGGCAGACCAAAAAACGTTGAGCCGCCTAAACTTCAGGCGGCTCTGTGAGAACGCATCTCCGAACGCTAACGAGCCGGAGCCGGTTGCGGGGTCGCTGCCGGTGCTGACGACGTTGGCGCGGAGAAATTCACTTTCGGCGCTACGCGCGATCCTTCCGACGCCTGGAAGTAGGCGTCATTCCGTTTGAATCCAGCCCATCCGGCAAAGATGTTGTTGGGGAACTGCTGAACGTAGGTGTTGTAGTCCTGCAGAGTATCGTTGTAGCGCTTGCGCTCAACGGCGATCCGGTTTTCAGTGCCTGCCAGCTCGTCCTGCAATCGCAAAAAGTTCTCGTTCGACTTCAACTGCGGATAGTTCTCCACGATGAGCAGCAAGCGCCCCAAGGCGCCATCCAACTGACCGTTGGCAGCGATCTTCTCTTGCGGAGTTCCGGCCGAGAGCAACGCGGAACGTGCTTTCGCGATGTCTCCGAAGACGGTCTGCTCCTGCTGAGCGTATCCCTTCACCGTCTCAACCAGGTTTGGAATCAGGTCGGCGCGACGTTGCAGGACGATATCCACCTGCGACCATGCCGATTTTACCGCCTCGTTCTTGCTCACGAGCGTGTTTCGTGTGCTGACATAGGATCCGAAAACGGAAAGTACAATCACGCCGATGATGACCACAACGACGATCACTGCGATCAACGCCTTACCCATGAAGTTCCTCCTGTAGCTTGCAGACTCGTACCGTCAAATGGCTCTATGCGGAAGCCATGTCGACGGCCGCAATCACTTTTTCCACCGATGCTACGTAACGGGCGGCCAGGTCGAGGATGTCGATCTTCTTCCGGTCCGCTTTACCTTCGCGCACATCCAAGACTTGCAAAATCGATCCACCATCAAATCCTACACGTTCGGCCAACGCTGCTACCGCGTCGCGGCGCGTAGTGCTTTTTGAATCTCCCAGCGTGATCAAGGCATGGCGAAATAACGTGCTGAACGATGGAGCCGAACGCAGGACTAATTCCCACAATCGCGATTCGTTAGTCGCCGATAGCAGCAAATGCTGGCGCAGCAGGATCAGCTTCTCGCGCAGTTCGTATTCCACCTGCACGCGATGCAGGTCCATCGGAATCTTCAAGTCTGAAAGCGGATCGTCTCCAAACAACACCCGGTGATGCTGCTGCATGTCGAGCAACTCAATGGTAAATACGTCAGTGGAGCGCTGAAGTTCCTGTTTTGTCATGCAGAGCGGCGGAGTTTGCTTCTTGCCGTCCCACCATTTCGCTGCCGGAGACAGTGCATGCAGAGCTTTTAGAGAAGTGTCGTGCAAGACGCACATCAGGTTCACGTTCGAGAGTCCCTCATGAAAATGGCCCGCTGCGGCGGACCCAAAGAGGACCACGCTCTCGACGTTCGAACCGCCGGCCTCGCGTAAGCGCCTCACAAATTCGTCAATCGTATCTTGTGGAATCATCGCATCCTCGCCTTACCAACTGCTGCTGGCACCGCCCCCGCCGGAACTGCCTCCGCCAAATCCACCAAACCCGCCTCCGCCGCCGAATCCTCCACCGCCGCCCCCGCCCCCAAATCCGCCGCGTCCTCCCATATTAGAGAAGAGAATCCAGAACAGAATGCTGCGAAGCGGAGTGGCCAGGATGATCAGGAAAATAATGATCAACAGAATGATCCCGCCGAATGAGATGCCGGTGTCGCGCTGTCGTCCGTGTCTTATGGGCGCAGGTAACTGCTCGTTGGTGAGCTGGACGCCGGCGTCGGAAGCAATTACATCTGCGACGCGCGTGGTGACCAGCAGCAGAGCTTGGTTGTAGTCTCCACTGCGCATCAGAGGGATCGCTTCCCGTTGGAAGCCGCCTACCTTACCGTCGGGAAGGATGGGCTCCAGACCGTAGCCGACCTCAATGCGCGCCTTGTGGTCTTGAATGGCGTAGAGAATCAGGACGCCGTGATCCGTCGACTTCGCACCGATACCCCATTTGTGGAAGAGATCGACTGCATAGCTCTCGATGTCGCTTCCATCCAGAGTATTAATCGTGACCAGAGCGATCTGCGCATGGGCCTTCTGCTCGACCTGGCCAGCGATATCCTCAATCTGGGCCTTGGTTTGGGGATCGAGGACGTGGGCGTAGTCGTTGACGTATCCGGTAGGTTTAAGCTGGGAGACCTGCTCGGCCTTTACCGCGACGCCTAGCACTAAGATCCACACCGCCAGGCAGGCTTTCATGCGCGGGTTCACACGTAAATTGTACAAGACATTGGAACAAAAGACCGTTCTGGCGGCATCTGCGAACCATCTTTGCCGCCCTCCCGTCTCCGCAGGTCGGGCTGCAATTGGTCACTTTGGTAATTTGCAGGATCACGGGGTGGTCGAGCATGATGAGCGACAATGGCCTCGGGCTCTGATAAAACGCGCCGTTGGGATCGACTGCCCGTCGATCTACCCGTCCGTGTCATCACGTCGAAGGGATTTTCTGCGACGGTGGTTGAAGGACGCGGCACGGAGCTGAGCCAGGGTGGGATGACTCTGTATGCCGGCATCCTGCTCAATCCCGGTGACCTGCTGGAAGTAGAGTTCGAGAATCCGACCCCGTCGCGCATGCCAGCTATCGTCCGCTCGAAGAATGGTTTCTGCTTCGGCCTCGAGTTCATCACGCCCCTGCCTTCCTAATCGCTGTTTCACTCCACATAGATTTTTGAGCCAGATTTGGTCTAGCATCGGATCACCTTCGGAGGGCTCTGTATGTACTTCGAACAGTTCTACCTTGGCTGTCTGGCGCACGCGTCCTACATGCTGGCTTCCGAGGGCGAAGCCGTGGTGGTGGATCCGCAGCGCGACGTTGAGCTGTACCTGAAAGCGGCCGCGGATCATGGCGTAACGATCCGTCATATTCTTGAGACTCATCTGCACGCCGATTTCGTCTCGGGACACAAAGAACTCGCGGCGCGCACCGGCGCCAAGATTTATATGGGTGGCCAGGCGGGCGCAGCCTTTCCGCATGTCCCTGTGAGTGACGGATTCGAATTGAAGTTCGGTAAGGCATCGATTCGTGTGTTGGAAACGCCGGGGCACACGCCGGAGAGCATTTGTCTCGTCGTCACCGATTCGGAAAAGTCGGCGGAACCGTGGGCGGTGCTGACGGGTGACACGCTCTTCATCGGCGATGTGGGACGTCCCGATCTTTCTCCGAAGCACACACCCGCGCAACTGGCTGGGCTCCTCTACTACAGCCTGCATGAGAAGCTCCTGACGCTTCCCGACAAGGTGCTGGTTTATCCGGCGCATGGCGCGGGGTCGCTTTGCGGCAAGAACATGCGCGCGGAACGCTCGTCTACGATTGGCACCGAGCGGCTGACGAATTACGCGCTGCAGATCAAGAGCAGGGAAGAGTTCATCCAGAAGCTGACCAGCAATCTGCCCGCGCGCCCTGAGTACTTTGCTAAAGATGCTGAGATCAACCGCACCGGTGCGGCTGCCTTGTCGGATTTGGGGCCACTACCCGCCATCGATCCAGCGGAGTTGCAGGCAAGATTGAGCAACGGCGAGATTGCTTTGGACGTGCGGTCGGGGGATGAGTTTGCGGCTGGTCATGTGCCCGGCTCGATCAACATCGCGCTGTCAGGTCAGTTCGCATCGTGGGCGGGGACTGTGCTGGGATTGGCTTCGCATCCCGTGCTGATTGCGGATAACGAGCAGCAGATCGAAGAAGCACGCCTGCGATTGGCACGCGTGGGAATCGAAGCGCTCAACGGATATCTGCAGGGTGGTGTGGCTGGGTGGAAAGCCGCCGGCCTGACGGTCGCGATCACTGCGCAAATTTCTCCGCAGGAACTGCAGGCCAAACTGCAATCGGGCGAGGTGCAGGTGCTCGACGTGCGACGCGAGCCTGAATGGGACGCGGGACACATCGAAAGCGCCACCTGGTGGCCGCTGGATAACTTCAAAGTTTCTCCGCCGGAAATCGATGAGGAGGCGCCCGTCGCGGTGCATTGCAAGGGAGGATACCGCAGCATGATTGCGAGCAGTTTACTCGAGCGTGCCGGGTTCAAAAACATTGTCAACGTAGCGGGTGGATTTGATGCATGGCAAGCGGCGAACCTTCCGGTTGTGACGCCAGTCGTAGCCAAGGGCTAGAACCAGTCTGACAAACGGCTTGCCAGAAGAAAGAAGCGAATCGCGGGGGACGGAAGTCGTCATCATTCTAAGGTTTAACGAGGTCGCCAAGGATCTTGAAGGTTCGCTTTGCGTCCTCTGCGGCCTTTCTTGGCGAACTCAGCGGTAAAAGCCTTTAATCGCAGAGTACGCAGAGGGCCCGCCGAGACCGCCGAGAAAACCTCGAACTACTCTTCGGCAACCACAGCTTCCGAGCCCAGGGCAGTGCTGGAAGCCGAGCCCTCCCAAGCCGATCCAGGCATTGCCTGTGGAAAAAATGTTCCTTCAGGAACATTTACATATACAAAGTTGTACATACAAACAGTGTCTGGTTCGCTAACTGCCGTGTTCTCAATGATTTGTCGCGTTCTGGTCGGATGCTTCCAGTCTGTTTCCGCGCTCGATGATGAGCCTTATCAGGTCTTCCAAGTCTGCATCGCCGACCGACGGATTCATGCAGGTAAACTTCAGACATTGCAGGCCGCGAACGCGCGTGTGACCGATCACGGCTTGGCCTTCGTCGAAGAGTTGCTGTCGGATCTGGTTGTTCAATAGATCAGCATCGCCGCTAGGTCTTGACGGGACGTATCGAAATACCACCGTGCTCAGTTGAGGTTCGGCCATGAGTTCGAGCTGTGGTGTCTTCCGGATCACGGCCGCGGCGTGCGCCGCCAAGGCGATTGTGCGATCGATCATCGCTGATAACTTGTCCCGTCCCAGTGACTGAAAGGAAATCCAGATCTTCAAAGCATCAAAGCGGCGGCTGGTGAGCAGGGAAGTCGTAACCAGGTTTGGGATCCCCTCTTCTTCATGCAGTTCTGGGTTCAGATAGTCGGCATAGAGCTTGATCGAATCGAAATGACGCGCCTCGCGCAGCAAGAGAGCGCTGCAGGGTATCGGCTGCCAGAATAGCTTATGGAAATCGATTGTGACGGAGTCGGCCAATTCGACTCCCGAGATCTTGCCCCGATGCGCAGAGGAGAACAGCAACGCGCCGCCGTAAGCGGCGTCGACGTGCAGCCAGCAGTTTGCCTCGCGCGTAATGGATGAAATCTCCGGTAAAGGATCGATGGAGCCGAAATCGGTAGTGCCTGCTGTGGCAACCACGGCCATCGGAAGCAAGCCCTGTCCTGCAAGAGTCTGTAAGGCATTGCGCAAGGCCGCAGGTTTCACCCGGAATCGATCATCTACTTCGACCCGCACGACTGAATCGGTACCCAGGCCTAACTGTGATGCGGACTTCTCGACTGTAAAGTGCGCAACTTCGGAGCAGAGGATCCGCAGACGGTTTGCCTCTCCGGGAAGGCCAGACTTCTGCGCCGACCAGTTCCAGTGCTTCTTCAAGAATGCGTCGCGGGCAAGCAATAGGCCCATATAGTTTGACTGCGAGCCGCCTGTGGTAAACGTCCCGTTCGCTGTAGCGGGGAGTCCTGCTTGTCCGCATAGCCAGCGAATCATCTTTTGTTCCACGATCGTGGCGATCGGTGCCTGATCGAAGGAGTCCATTGACTGGTTGAGCGCGCTGATGACGACTTCGGCCGCGAGCGCGGCTACAATCGGCGGGCAGTGCAGGTGTGCAGCGGTGCGGGGATCTGACACCGAAATCGAATTCTCCACGATGGTTCGCAGAATGTGTGCAATTTTGTTGGGAGGCTGGCCTGTGCTAGGGAGAAAATCTGAGTTCACGAGATCCGACAATTCGGCGACGCTCTTGCCCGCGTACGGGCGATCCGGCAGAGCCTCGGCGATGAGTTGTGCGGTCTGTGTAATCAGTTGTTGATAAGCCGCCTGGCTGCCTTGATGTCGGGTCAGAAACTCCGTTTCGAACAAGTCGTACCCTCCGGGATACCGCAGATCAGATTGAGTCGCGATTATCTTGCCATACATGAGCCACCAGCTAAGCCCGCTGCCGCTCCAAGGATCCTTGACTGCATCGGCGCTGTACATTTTCGTAAGGTCCCTCGGAGGGCTTTTCGCCCTCCTCAGGATGACAAGTTCGTTGTGGAGGGCCGGTATAGACTGCAGTGTGCTTGCACTTGACAACGACGATTCAGGAAGGAAGCCTTCATGAAGACCGGCAAGATCGCGCAAACATTCCGCATTGATAACGGAAAGCATTTCCGCTTGAAAGACTACGACCCCGCGAATAGGGGACATTGGAAATCGAAGGACCATGCGACCGAAGCGCTGGTGCAAGGCATTGCGCGCACCGCGGAATTGCAAGACAAGCTTTATGCACAGGACAACTGGGCGTTGCTGCTGATCTTTCAGGCCATGGATGCGGCTGGGAAAGACGGAGCCATCAAGCACGTGATGTCCGGCGTGAATCCGCAAGGGTGTGAGGTGCATTCCTTCAAAGCTCCGTCGGCGCAGGAACTGCAGCACGATTTCCTGTGGCGGACGACCTGCAAGTTCCCTGAGCGAGGGCACATTGGCATCTTCAACCGTTCTTATTATGAGGAGGTGCTGGTGGTCCGGGTGCATTCGCAGATCCTGAAGGGCCAGGGACTCCCAGAGAAGCTGATGACTAAGCACATCTGGGACGAGCGATTCGAAGATATCTGTTCTTTTGAGCGTCACATGGCGCGCAACGGAACCGTAATCCGTAAATTCTTCCTGCATGTGTCCAAGAAGGAGCAGAAGAAACGATTCCTGGAGCGGTTGGAACAACCCGAGAAGAACTGGAAGTTTTCGGCGAGTGACGTCCACGAGCGGGATTGCTGGGGAGACTATCAAGACGCCTACGAAGATATGATTCGCAATACCGCCAGCAAACATGCTCCCTGGTATGTGGTTCCGGCGGACAATAAGTGGTTTACGAGGCTGGTGATTTCGACTGTCATTGTAGATACGCTCGAATCGCTCAATCTGAGCTATCCGAAGGTGGACGATGCAAATCGGAAGGACCTTGAAGCGGCCAAGAAGAAGTTGCTCAAAGAATGAAGGATGCTGTCTCAGCGAACCCGCCTCTTTGCAGCAAGGGACTTCGGGGGTACCATAGTGGACATTGTTCACGTCATCCCCGGAGATAACCTACCTATGGGCCTAAACTCTTCTTCTCCCAGAAGTGTGATTGTTGCTGCGAAGTGGATTTTCACAATCACGCTGTTGACACTCCTTTCCGTTTCTTTGTTGGCGCAGGCGAAACCGGAGCGGCAGTCGAAGGCCGCCAAAGCCGCGGCACAATCTACGCCATCGACTCAAGCGCAGGCTGCCCCGTCAGCTAATAAGGATGACGACGAGGACGACTCGAAATCCGAGGACAAGGTCTTCAAAGGGATGAAGTACCGGATGATCGGGCCGTTCCGAGGCGGGCGTTCGCTGACGGCGGCGGGCATACCGGGCGACCCGACAACCTATTATTTCGGTGCGACCGGTGGTGGCGTGTGGAAATCGACCGACGGGGCGATGACGTGGTCCTCGGTCTTCGACAAAGAAGGAACCTCGGCGATCGGCAGCATCGCCGTAGCGGCCTCGAATCACAACGTGCTCTATGTCGGGACCGGCGAGGCCTGCATTCGCGGAAACATCTCGCACGGCGACGGGGTGTACAAAACGCTTGATGGCGGCAAGACCTGGAAGAATGTCGGTCTGCACGATTCGCGGGCCATCGGCAAAGTGATCATCAATCCAACGAATCCCGACATCGCCTTCGTGGCGGTACTCGGCCATCCTTATGGGGCAAACACCGAGCGCGGCATCTTCCGCACGACCGATGGCGGCAAGACGTGGGAGAAGGTTCTCTATAAGGATGAGAATACCGGCGGAATCGATATGGCGTTTGATCCCCACAATCCCAACATTATTTTTGGCGCGTTGTGGCAGGCGCGCCGGACTTCCTGGAGCATGGAGAGCGGCGGTCCGGGCAGTGGCATTTATCGCTCCACCGATGGCGGCACGACGTGGAAGCATATCGAGGAACACGGACTTCCAAAGGGGCCGTACGGGAAAATTGGTGTTGCAGTCGCGGCCAATTCGGATCGCGTCTATGCGCTGATCGAAGCACACAATCCGGATGGCGGACTGTATCGTTCGGACGATGGCGGCGACTCGTGGCAGCTCGTAAACGCGAGCCACAGTTTGTGGCAGCGTCCTTGGTATTACATGCACGTGATCGCTGATCCGCGCGACGAAAACGTTCTCTACATCATGGACGTCGACGCCTATAAGTCGACCGACGGCGGACACCTTTTTAATAAGGTTCATGTACCGCACGGCGATAACCACGGCCTGTGGATCGATCCGATGAACACCAGGCGGATGATTGCTTCGAATGACGGCGGAGTTACCGTCACGCTGGACGGTGGCAAGAGTTGGTCGACGCAGGACAATCAGCCGACGGCACAGTTCTATCACGTTATAACGGATACGGCCGCCCCTTACCGCGTCTACGGGGCGCAGCAGGATAGCGGCACAGTGGCCATCGTCAGCCGGAGCGACGATGGTTCGATCAGCCACAGCGACTGGTATGACGTCGGCGGTGGGGAAGCGGGCTACATCGCGCCAGATCCGCAAGATCCCGACGTTGTTTATGCCGCCGACTATCAAGGAAACATCACGCGCTATGACCGGCACATCGGGCAGGTGAAGTCGATCACTGAAGTGCCAGAGCTATCCGACGCACATGGTGCGGCGAATCTGGAGCACCGCTTCCAGTGGACGGCGCCGGTGATGATTTCTCCACATGACCCGAACACGCTGTATCACGGCGGCGAGATGCTGTTTAAGACAACGGACGGCGGAGTGCATTGGCAAGCCATCAGTCCCGATCTCACCCGTAACGACAAGGCCAAGCAGAAAGTTTCGGGTGGCGACATCACTCTCGACGATTCGGGCACGGAGTACTATGACACAATCTTTGCACTCGCGGAGTCCCCGTTTACCAAGGGATTGCTGTGGGTGGGTACGGATGATGGGTTGATCCAGTTGACGAAAGATGAAGGCAAGACCTGGACGAACATCACTCCCAAGGACATGCCGGAGTGGAGCCGCATCAGCCAGATTGACGCGTCACCCTTCGATGCGGGAACGGCATATGTTGCGGTCGATCGTCATCAGTTCGACGATCTGAAGCCCTACATTTACAAGACCACGGACTACGGCAAGAGCTGGACGAAACTCGGCTCGGGAATTCCGGACAAAACATTTGTGCGCGTGGTGCGCGAGGATCCGAAGAAGCGTGGCCTGCTGTACGCGGGAACGGAGGAAGGCGTTTATGTTTCGTTCAACGATGGAGCGAACTGGCGTCCGCTGAAGCTGAATCTGCCAACGACTCCGGTTCACGACCTCGAAATCAAGAACAATGATCTGGTCGTCGCGACACACGGGCGCGCGTTCTGGATCCTCGATGATCTGTCCCCACTGCGGCAGTATTCAGATGACATCGCACAGAAGGAAGCCTTCCTCTATACGCCGGCAACGTCGTTTCGCATTCAGGCGGGCGCGGGAGGCGAGCGGCATACGTCGAAGAGAACAGGGCAGAATCCGCCAGCTGGCGCCGTCATTTATTACTACCTGAAGGACGCGCCGAAGGCTGACACCGAGGCGAAGATCGAGATTCTCGATGCTTCAGGTAAGGTCATCCGGAAGTACTCCAGCACTGAGTACAACACTCTCGACGAACCACCTGACCCGGACGACAAAAAGCCTGAGAAAGAAATCAAACCCGAGGCGGGATTGAATCGCTTCGTGTGGGATTTGCGTTACGAAGAGGCGCGGCACGTTCCGGGTTACTACCTCTGGGAATATGGTTCGGGAGCGCGCGGTCCGGTAGCCGTGCCCGGGCACTACCAGGTGCGATTGACGGTTGGCGCGGAGACACAAACCGCGGACTTCGATTTGAAACTCGATCCGCGTGTGAAGGTCAGCCAGTCAGATCTCGATGCGCAGTTCAATCTGCTGATCGAGACGCGAGATGAACTCAGCAAGGTCTACGACACGGTAAATCAGATTCAGGATGTCCGGTCACAGCTGGCTGGCTTGAAGCGGCGCCTTCCCGAGAATGCCTCCGCGAAGACGATTGTTAGTGCGGCAGACGATCTGGAAAAGAAGCTGGTCGCTGTCAGAGACGACATCGTGAATCTGGACATCAGCGCCAACGAAGACTCGCTGGCATATCCTCCGCAACTCGACGCGAAATTGGCATTTCTTGCGATGGATGCGGGATCAGCCGATTCAGCGCCTACCGAGGCCGAACAGCGGCAGTTTGAGAAGCTGAAACGGCAGAGCGGGGAACTGATCTCCCGCTGGGAAGACCTGCAACGGCGGGATCTGGCAGCCTTTCAGAAGCTTACGGCGGAGGGAAGCTTGTCGACCGTCCTCGTGCCTCCGGCAGGCCGCACGGCGGAGGAGCCGGTCGCCGCGCATTAACAACAAGTGGCCAGTGGTCAGTGATTAGTGGCAACCCATGAGCGGTCGGGTGGGTGTGCTGGCGGCTGACCACTGACCACTGACCACTGACCACAATCACCTTCCCACAGGCAACTTAACTCTTCGGATTACTCTCTATTACTTCCGTGCCAGACTAATGGCACTGATGTGCCTTGTACGCTCTAAGGGGCGTTGCTATTGTGCCGATAGAGGTTCATGTACTTCCTCCCCTGCAGGTGATCGAGGCCTAACTGGGGGTTCTTATGAAAGTAATGCACCTTTGTTATGCGGCGATAGGCTTTGCGGTGGCCCGCTGGATTTTCCGGCGGCAAGCAGTGCCGGCAGTCGACCCAGTGACTCGTTTCCGATCGCAGGGGCTTTTGTAGATCTATAAAAGGCTTGGGCGCGCGCACCCGTTGCGCCTCCATTTCGTCAACGCGCGCCCTTTGCTTCCGCCTGAAGTACTGTTACCTAGGTTTGCCTGTATCATCCCTGTTTTTTCGCTCACTTACTACAATTGGGTCAGAGATGCTCCGTGGACCGTTATCTGCGTGGATCTCGTATGCTCTGAGCCTCATGCTGTGTCTTCCAGGAATCCGATTGCTGCTGATGCTGACGGCTGTGACCGTGCTCTCTCCAGCGCGCATGCTTGCACAGGACGATCCCAACGATATGCCTTTGGGCGACATCGCGCGAAACCTGCGAAAGAAGAATCCACCGGGTAAGTCAGTCATCGATGATGACAATTTGTCGCAGGTGATGGATCGGGCAGACGACGGCCAGAGAGCTGGATTTCGATACTTGATGGCGGGGGAGACCAAAGGGTTTCAGCTGGCAACCCCCGATGTGACTTGCAGTCTGTCCTTTACCGCAAACGTGAAATCGCTGCTTACAGCCCAATTCCGGCAGATGGATCTTCCGGCGGACGAGATGGCGAAGCTGCAAGGACAGGCCACAATCGAAGGCGATTCGCTCACCATACCAATGTTCAACGGCACTAACTGGCACGTGAGTGAGTTGTCTGTTGCATTGACCATCATCCGAAAACGCGGTCGCCCGCCTTTTCCCGGCGCGGTTTATGGATCGGATGGAGGCTTCGATGTTGGTCAGAGTGAGGCTGCACAATCCGATCCGCTCGAGCAGGTTCGGTCGGAGAAGAAACCTGATCTTACTGTTATCTACAGGATGAGGACAGCTGCCTCTCCGTGGGAACGAGCTGTCTTCAGCGCACCCCTGAACCTGGAACTCGCGTCGGACGACGAGTGGCATTGGGCTCTCGTGCAGGCCAAGGGATATCCACCTGAGATTTACGCTGCGTCACAACGCAAGATCGATGAGACCAAGGACACTTCAACCCCAGTACCAGTCAGCCTGACCGACCCGAAGAACCCGCTGGCCGTCACTCCACAACATCCGTGAAGTCTTTGTCAGATCGCATGATGTTTTCCACGCGCGTTCTCCCTCCCGCGGCTGTACCTCCGAGGGCAATGCATGGACCCTCCGTAGAGCTGTTCGACGAGTGTTAAACTAGACTTAATCCCTGTAAATTGAGGCTTTCATGAAATTTGGCGTCATCATTTTTCCTGGTTCCAATTGCGATCACGACGCGTTCTGGACCATCAAACATGTGGCCAAGCAGCCGGTCACATTCCTGTGGCACGAATCGCATGATCTGGAGAACTGTGACGCCATCATTGTGCCCGGTGGCTTCTCCTTCGGCGACTATCTGAGGACCGGGGCGATCGCGAAGTTCTCGCCAGTAATGGAATCGTTGCGCAAGTTTGCTTCCGGTGGCGGATTGGTCCTCGGTATCTGCAATGGCTTCCAGATCCTGTGTGAGTCTGGCTTGCTTCCCGGCGCCTTGATGCGGAATGTAGGCCTGAAGTATGTTTGCAAGCCCGTTCAGGTGCGCGTGGAGAATGCCGCGACTCCGTTTACAAATGCTTGCACGATCGGGGAAGTGCTCACCATTCCGATCGGTCATATGGAAGGCAACTATTTCTGCGATCCCGAGACGCTGGAGGAATTGAAACGCGAAAACCGGATCGTCTTCCGGTACTCTTCTCCTCTCGGCGAGATTACTACCGAAGCTAACCCCAATGGCTCATTGGAAAACATCGCCGGAATCTGCAGTCCGGGCGGAAATGTTGTCGGTATGATGCCACACCCGGAACGTTCGGCTGAACCAGAGCTGGGTTGCACTGACGGTGTAAAAGTATTCCAGTCTATGGTGGGTGCCTTGGTGTCGCGTTAGTTTCCTGCCCGTCAAAAAAATCCTTTGCGATTCACAATTATTCAGTATATTGTCATCCCTTCTTCCCCTGTAGTGCGGGTTCCCTAAGTCTATTTTTCGCATGCAACACGCGGGGAGGCGTGTCTCTATATGACTCCGAAGCAGATTCTGGACTCGTTTTCAGAAACTTTGATTCGAGACGATCGTATTCTCAACTCACAAGAGCGCTCACTTATCACCACTTTGCTGCAGCATGCAAAAGCTGCCAGCGGAGATAGCCCGGAAACCCAAGAAGCAGTTCACAGAGTAATCGCCAGTGCAATTGGCGAGACCGTCGCGCATCGTGCCTTTGCTGTGTTGGGCAGCAGTGTTGTCGACCGGATTCTGGAAAGCAGTTCCCTGGGTGAAGCAACGGGTGTCCGCACAACCGAAACATTAGGGACTCCTAAAGGACCAGAAACACCTGGAGTTGCCCGGCCGAACCGGGCTGCCCCGCAGCATCCAGGCGGTCCGGAGACTCCGGGAGTGGCGCGGCCTAAAGGTCCGGAAACACCTGGAGTTGCCCGGCCGATTCCGGGTGCCCCGCAGCATCCAGGCGGACCGCAAACACCTGGAGCCGCTCGTCCCAAAGAGCCGCAGTCACCGGGTAGGCCCCTGCGCGACGCACCAATGCCATCCGGCCCAGAAACTCCGGGCCATGGATTAACTAAGACAGTCGTTACGCAGACGAGCACTGCAATTGCCGAACGTCGTGAGAAGTTGGAAGCTCGTTGCGTAGTACTCGATGAGTTTCTGGCGCCTCAGGAACTGGCTGAGTTGACTCGTTTCACTCTCGAAAACGAAACCCAATTCCAGCTCAGCGAAGTACTCTCTGCTAATGCGGAGAAAGGCGTGGTCAACTATGACCATCGGCGATCGCGCGTGCTCATGGATCTCGGGCGTCACCAGGACATGATGCTGGAAAGGATCAAGTCAGTACTGCCTCGTGTCTTTGACCAACTCGGGATGGAACCATTTCAAATCAGTGCGGTGGAGGCTCAGGTGACCGCCAGCAATGACGGCGACTTCTTCCACTTCCACAGCGACAATGGATCCGACCATGTTGCGTCGCGTCACCTCACTTTCGTCTACTTCTTTCACCGGGAACCTCGGCAGTTCGAGGGTGGCGAGTTACGTATCCATGACGCCCATCTGGAAGCGGGCGAGTATGTCAGTGAAGGCAGTTACCAGACGATCGTTCCACAACAAAACCAGATCGTGTTCTTCCCCTGCGAGCTGATGCACGAGATCACTCCAGTGCAATGTTCCTCGGGAACCTTCGCGGACAGCCGCTTCACGCTAAACGGATGGCTACGACAGTAAGCAATTCGGCCTGGATTGAGTGGATGTCGACGCTCTTCGGAGGAGTGTCGCGGCAGTCGCACGCCGCGACATTTCCTCCCGATCGTTATTACTGTCTGCTCGACGAACTCCCCTTGCATTTGCTGCCGCGAAACGCGAACATGCGGCTTCGCGGCGAACAGGGGACTGAACTTTACCTGAACCCCGTGTGCAGATTGATTTCGGCAGAAACTTTGCCGGAAGCCTCCGCTTGCCAGAAAGAGATCTTTTCTGCTTTTGCACTGCAGGGCACCGTTGCTCTGGTTGAGGAAGAAAGAACTGGCTCGTCGCTGCCATTCTGGCTGGGGCGTGAGTTGGAAGATGTTGTTCGGGGGCTTCGTCTCAAGGAACCGGTTCCATCGTCGGTGCCCCCAGAGGTTCGATCGATACTGGCGGAGGCGGGAATCCTCGTTCCGCAACAACGATCCGAATCTGCCACTCTCGACAATCAAGGCTGGATCACCAACGCGAGAGCATCATATCGGGAAAAAGGTTATGCACCCTTGCCTGGACTTATCCATCCGTTCCACGTTGCGGCACTACGGCGCTATTATCGCTGCCTGATTCGAACCGGGATGATCCGACTCGGAGACTCACAAAGTTCACTGCGTTACGTTATTCACAACGAACCGGTGGCGCAGTTTTTTCATCAGCAGATTGCGCGGGTACTCAGTGCGGTTGCTGGACAGGCGCTTAAACCGTCGTACGTGTATTTAGCCTCGTACTTACCCGGAGCGGAGCTCAAGAAACACGTCGATCGTGAGCAGTGCGAATTCAGCATCACGCTGTGCCTCGATTTTTCACCGGAGCCGGAGCTCACCACCCCGTGGCCCATTTGTCTCGATACCACAGGTGGTAAGGTCGCCGTCTATCAGGCCTTGGGCGATGGGTTGGCGTATCGTGGAACTCGTTTGCCACATTACCGCGGGAAGTTGGGTGAGGGACAAACCTCTACTTCTATCTTCTTCCACTATGTTTCAGAGGATTTCGAAGGCCGGCTGAACTGACTGTTAGTGCAGCCCGGTGATCAGATACAAAGTCGAGAGCGTCTGATTGTACGCGTAGGCGAAGCGCTTTCCATCGCGGCTCACTACGATCGGGGCAAGCAGGACCACACCCGCTGAAACTCCGGGCTTTAGCTGTTGAATGACAGTTGCCTTCCCGGTTGCGATCTCTACCCGATAAACCTTGCTGGGAAACTCCCCCCTGCGATAGCAATAGAGGGCACCACCGTCTTCAGACCACTGCACGGCCACGAAGGTATTGTCGAAAGCAGGAATCGATCGGAGAGGATTGCCATCCAGCGAATAGATGGCGATTGATCGATCCGCTGCGATTCCAACGATAGAGCGGCTGTCAGGCGATGAAGGCCCACAGAGAATTCCTTCTGGTGTCACAGCGGTCGCTTTTCCGGTCGAGACTTCAACCGTGTAACACCGCTCGCCATGGCCGCTGGCATCGCCGTTTACCGCGAGCCGCTGCCCGTCTGTTAGATAGCGGGCCCAGCCGGAGATGACGTGATCGAGCCCGCTGACGTTGATTGGCTTCGACTGTCCGGCGCCAGTCGGAAGCAATGTGATTTTCGGCGCCGGGATAGGCGAAATTGAGATCGCCCACTTACCATCCGGGGAAAGGCCACCCGAACTCCCATCGCCCAGTTTTACAGGCAACTCTCCGCCTACCTTGCGAGTAGCCACGGCGTAATTTGGCCCTGCGGCCTCGCTTGCGTCTTCAAACAAGACGAACTGTCCATCGCTGGAAATGTCTCTGGGGGAATTCCAGTCGTGCCAGCCAAGGTCCAGGCCTTCTTTGCTTCCCAGAGCCGCGTACTCCATAGCGAGTCGAGTGGAATTCAGCGAGACCAAAACTCGGCCGTCCGTGGACACATCCTCCAGCCGGACCTCAACCGGCAGGTCCAAGAGGGTCCGGAGCTTTCCGCTCAAGTCAACCGCCATCAAGTTGAGGTTGTGACCCTTGTCGATACCTGCGAACCAGATCTCTTTACCATCGGGACGCCAGGCAAGGCCGCTCTCGGCTCCCCACTCCTGAGTCAGGCCATGAACCTGTCCCTGTAGATCAACTACCCGCACCGTGCCACGCGAATCCCACAGCACCGGATGATCCATAAACGCGATCATGTCGTGCCGAGGAGAGAAGCGAATATTGCTGATCCAGCCACTGCTTTGGTAGAGGGGCGTGCCGACTGGGTACTCCAGTTGGCTGTGGCCCCCAACATAATGAACAACTGCCAGCTTGCCCTCTCCGTCCCAGTCGGCCCAACGGACGTCAGCCAACATTTCCCGCGGAGAGCCGCCTGCCAGAGGTGCGCTGGCCAGAACCCCATTGACGGTTTCCATCTGCCCCGAATGCGTCCCATGCATTACCAGGGCCAGTTCGGTTGTATGAGAAATGCTCAGCAGGTTTGCGTCCGTAAACTGAAGGGGCTGCGACAGCATTGAAGTGCCCACGGTCGAAAAGAGCTGGACCGGCTTATTATTCCAAGCCGCGCTGTACACGGCGGTTTGCCCATCGGGAGAGAATCGAGCCGAATACACAGTACCTAGTTCGAATGTGAGTCGATAATAGGCCAAAGCCGACGTAGTTGGCTGTATCCACCGACCGACCAGAAGTGCGGCCGCGACTGTCATTACCGCGGCGATGGCCCACGCCACCTGCGGGCGTCTGGACGACGCGAAGCCTCCCCGAATCTTGACAGCACCGGAGCCGGAGACTGTTTGTAGCGCAAAAGCCAGATCCTTGGCCGACTGAAAGCGATTTTCCGGATCCTTTTCCAGGCAATGGCGAACGATTTCCTGGTAGGCCTCTGGGATCTTCGCTTGCTCCAGATTCGCAATTGCCGGCTCTTCGCGCAGGACCGCGGTCATCGTGTCGACTTCTGTTTCGCCGCGAAACGCCCGGCATCCAGCCATCATTTCGTAGAGAATCGCACCGAAGCTGAAAATGTCGCTGCGGTGATCGACTGTCTTGCCGCGAAGCTGCTCCGGTGACATATAGGCGACGGTACCGATTACCGCGCCATGTTTGGTGACTGTGGTCAGGTTTTCGATTCCACGACTGTCTGCCGCACTTGGCTGAAGCTTAGCCACTCCAAAGTCGAGAATCTTTACGCGATTGTCCTTCGTGATGAACAGATTTTCTGGCTTGAGATCGCGATGAACAATGAGGTGATCGTGTGCCGCGATCAGAGCGTGCACGATCTGGAGCGCGTAATCGGCGGCATCTCGTGGCGGGATGCGTCCTTCGCCGAGGCGATGCCGCAGGGTTTCGCCTTCGAGCAACTCTGAAACGATATATGGACTGGATCCCTCGAATCCGACGTCGTAGATCGCAAGGATGTTTGGATGATTCAGCGCCGCCGCGGCTCGTGCTTCTTGCTCGAATCGCCGTAGGTGGTCGGGATTGTCACTGGAGGCAGGCCGGATCAGCTTAAGGGCGACATCGCGACCGAGCCGTTCATCGTGCGCACGGAAGACTTCTCCCATCCCTCCCGCACCAATTTTTTCAATTACGCGATAGTGCCCGACGAGGTGCCCGACCATAGCAATTCTGCAAACTGGGACAAATCTTTAAGCTCGGAATGGTAGGTGGGATAAGTTCCGCCGTCAACAGCAATATGATTAATTCTAGTTACGAATGGGGGATCCTTGCTACGTAGCTTGCGCGTACATCCCCCGTCGGGGCCTCATGCTATAATATAGTTTCGCCTGCATTCATATCGAGGCTATCCAGTGATCTCCTCTGAAGGCGAATCCTGCGCCATTCAAGTTCTTTAAATACGAGGTCGAACCATGTCCGGCCATTCGAAATGGGCCACAATTAAGCATAAAAAGGGCGCGCTTGATGCAAAGCGCGGCAAGATATTCACCCGCCTCATTAAAGAAATCAGCATCGCCGCCAAAAACGGCGGTGGTGATCCAGATTCCAACCCCCGCCTACGCGGCGCCATCGTTGCGGCCAAAGCCGAGAACATGCCTGCCGACAATATCAAGCGTGCCATACAGCGCGGTACCGGCGAGCTTCCCGGCGCGGTCTACGAGGAATTCACGCTTGAAGGCTACGGTCCGGGCGGAGTCGCGGTCATGCTCGACATCAACACTGACAATCGCAACCGCACGGTCAGCGAGATTCGCCACGTCTTTGGAAAAAACGGTGGCAACATGGCCTCGGCGGGCGCTGTCGCGTACCTATTCCACAAGAAAGGCGACATCATCATTCCCAAAGATGCGGCGAAAGAGGACGATCTGATGAATATCGTTCTTGAAGCTGGCGGCGAGGACCTGAACGATGATGGCGACAACTGGGAAATCACGACCGATCCGTCTGCTTACGAAGGTGTGCTCGAGGCGGTGAAGAAGGCCGGCATCACTCCTGCGTCTTCCAGCGTTTCGTTTATCCCGCAAAACTACATCAAGCTCGAGGGCCAGCAGGCTGGCACCATGATCCGCCTGATGGAAGCACTCGAAGAGCACGACGACGTGCAGAACGTTCATGCCAACTTCGATATCGATCAGAAGTTGCTCGAAGAAGTGGCTGGATAAGTTCGCTAGGGAGTCTTTGCGGCCGCCCGTTTACCGGGCGGCTTTTTGTTTTGCATTCTGCGAACCACAGTTTTCAACACCTTCGTGGAAAATTCTGTGCAAAACGGGCAAAGTACCTTCGTAAGTGATTCGCGGAGTGATGGTTCAGCAGATTGCACTGGAGCGAGTGCTGGCACTTTCGTGACAGATTTAAGAAGAGTCTTACTTTGAAAGTTCGCCTAGACAAACTAATCGCGGACCGCGGACTTGTTGCGTCGCGCGAGCGCGCGCAAGCCCTCATTCTCGCCGGCAAAGTGCTGGTAGACGAACAGAAGATCGAGAAGGCTGGCGCGCAAGTCGCGCAGGATTGCCTCATTCGTCTGCTCGACGCCGACCTGAAGTATGTTAGCCGTGGCGGACTCAAACTTGAACGGGCACTCGAGTACTGGCAGGTCGACGTCACGGGCAAGGTTTGCATGGACGTTGGAGCATCCACCGGAGGATTCACGGATTGTCTGCTGCAACACGGCGCCGCCAGCATCATTTCGATCGACACCGGCTACGGACAGATGGATTTCAAGCTGCGCCAGGACTCGCGCGTGCGGCTGCTCGAAAAAACGAACGCTCGCTACCTTAAAGCCGATGACGTAGGGGAAGCGGTCGACTTCGTGGCAATGGACGTATCCTTTATCTCGGCGACCTTGGTCCTCCCAGCGGTCGTTGCCGCTGCTTTTCCGCATGAGAGAGAGGGACGACGCTTCGTCGTTTTGGTCAAGCCTCAATTCGAAGTCGGCCGAGAGTTAGTCGGGAAAGGCGGTATTGTCCGCGACGAAGATGCTCAACAGTCTGCCGTTGCCAAGGTGCGCACGGTACTGGAGCAACTGGGCGCGAAGCACACTGATGTGATCGATTCTCCAATCCTGGGCGCCGAAGGTAACCGGGAATTCCTGCTCTACGGAGTCTTCTAACTCCCGCGCGGTGTGGGGAATCCGCCGACTTCCGATACAATCACTCTTTCATCATGGGAACGGCGACTCCGCACTCCTCGAACAAAACGGCAGCCATCATCTCTCGTCCTGATCGCCCCCAAGTGGCGCAGATTCTACCCGGACTTCTGAACTGGTTGCGGGAGCATGGATACAAAGTTCTTATCGACGCGGAAACGGGAAATTATTCGAATGGGGTCGAAGTTGTGCCGCGTGACGAACTGGGTGCACGGCCGCTTGATCTGGTCATTGTTTTGGGTGGGGACGGAACGCTGCTCTCGGCGGCGAGGCTCACGGCAGCGATTGACGTTCCACTGCTCGGGGTGAACTTGGGGAGGCTCGGTTTCCTGACAGAAGTCCCGCCGGAGTCGCTTTCTACGATGCTGGATGCGATCGCGAGCGGCCGCGCCCCAGTCGAGACTCGTTTCCTGATGCGGTGTGACTTGGTTCGAGGAAACGAAGTTCGTGGCAGCTATCTCGTGTTCAACGATGCAGTAGTCAACAAGACCACGCTGGCACGGCTGAATACCTACGATCTCTACATCGACAGGATGTTCGTTGCAAGTTATCGCGCGGATGGCATGATCGTCGCCACCCCGACCGGATCTACAGCATATTCGCTCTCGGCGGGCGGCCCGGTGCTCATGCCTACCGTCAGTGCGTTAGTGGTTACGCCAGTAGCACCGCACTCGCTTACCCATCGCCCGCTGGTGGTACCAGATTCTGCAGAGATCGAGATCCTGCTTCGCAGTGAAGAGGAAGTCGCGTATCTCAGTCTTGACGGGCAACCGGGCTTCGACTTGAGCGACGGAGATAGAGTCCGGTGCCGTCGCTCTGAGCATCAGGTCAAACTCTTCCGAACAGGATCAGACTTCTTTCAGGTACTGCGCAGCAAGCTGAAGTGGGGAGAGCGCCAGGACTAGGACTCGGTTCGCAGCAGGTCTTCCAGCTTTTCTCTTCGCCGAATCATCTTCGTCGTTTTTCCGGACACCAGAATCTCCGCTGGCCGTAAGCGGGTGTTGTAATTCGACGAAAGGGACATTCCATAAGCCCCAACGTCCAGAATGGCCAGAAGGTCGCCTTCTTCCACCGCGGGGATGGCTCGGTCTCTGGCAAAAAAATCGCCCGTCTCGCACACCGGCCCAACGATATCGACGGTCTCCATCTTGGTGGAGTCGTCTTTCTCGCGGATCACCGGCACAATCTCATGGTGCGCACCGTACAAGGCCGGACGAATCAGATCATTCATGGCCGCGTCCACAACGAGAAATCGTTTGCTGTCGTTCGATTTCTTGTAGATCACGGAAGTGAGCAAAAGCCCGGCGGGACCGATGATCGCCCGTCCGGGTTCAAGCAGCAGATGCACGTTCAACTGGCGCAGCGGTGCAGCCAAAATACCCGCATATTCCGTGACCTGAGACGAGAAGTTCGGGGTTGGCTTGTTATAA
>Ga0209060_10001837_pt1 | contig 21447 bp, 24 predicted proteins | sample Coa_R1_8_FD_187155 | JGI IMG/M metagenome (GOLD analysis project Ga0209060, IMG submission 187155) | Surface soil microbial communities from Centralia Pennsylvania, which are recovering from an underground coalmine fire - Coalmine... | ecosystem: Environmental > Terrestrial > Soil >...
TGACCCAGTTCGGAACAGGAACGGTACGAATATGGCCACCTTTGCCGATCAGATCTACAACTGCCCAGTGTCCCTGGCGCATCTGGATGTCATCCAATTCCAAGCCCACCAGTTCCGATCTGCGAAAGCCACACCCAAACAGCATGGCTAACATCGCGTAATCCCGCTTGGCACGCATCGTGTCTCCCCACGCACGCATCAGCACTTCCGAACTCTGCTCTGCGCTCAACCAATTGCCAGACCGGAACCCGAGCTGCTTGACTCCCTTGACGCGGCTGATCCCGGCAGCCAACTCGGGACTCAGCAAACCGGCGTCGGCAGCTTCGTGGGCCAGGCGACGCACGGCGGCGAGCTGTTGATTGATGGTATTGGCGGCCAGATGCCTCGATTCCAGATACATGCGATAGCGCACGACCACGATGCGATTGAAGGCCAGCCGAGGCTCGGAGCAATACCAGGTAATGAACTGATCGATGGCGAACTCATACACGCGGCGCGAAGCTGGAGAGCCGAGGCTGTTGAGCACAGCCAGTTTGCAGTGGTCCAGATCCGGCAGGCGTAGCACTCGGCGACGGTAATTCGGCTTGATTCTGTGTTTGCCCATAGCGACGGCCTCCGAGTGCCGCGCCATGGCATTACCCCAGACTGCCCTCAACCCGCAACTGGCGCACGAGTAGAATCTGAACCTGGGTATGCGCAAACGACCGGCGAAATCGAAGGCGACATGGGCGGATGTGAAGACTACCCTGACAAGTTTTGATCGTGCCGCGTTGTTGGGCTTGCTTCAAGATCTTTACGCCGCGGATGAGTTCAATCGAGCTTTTCTTCATGCTCGCTTCGGTCTGGGTGAAGACCCGCTGCAGGAATACAAAAAGATCGTCGACCGATGGCTTTGGCCGGATGTATTCCGGGGACAGCAAACGTCTGTATCTAAAGCGAAGCGGGCGATCAGTAAATACAGGAAAGCACTCGGCGATCCCGTGGGCCTTGCAGAGTTGCTGGCTTTTTACTGCGAGCGGGCCGCTGGGTTCTGTCAGGACGCGGACCATCGAGACACAGCTTATTTAGATGCCTTGGTGCGAATGTTCGAGCAGGCATTGAAAGCGACAGCTAACTTAACCGGCAGGGTCCAGCACGACTTCCTTGCCAGGCTCGCGCACGTGCAGAGTATCGGTCGTCAACTCGGTAATGGAGTTGGCGAGGACATGGATGTTCTGCGTTCCGAGTTTGATTTATCTGTTCACGCCAGGGTGTTTCATGGAAATAGAAATTGATGAAGAAAAAGTCGACGAAGCGGTGTTGGCTCTGTTGTATCTAACCACCTTTAAGGACAAGCCCTATTGGAGAGCATGGAAAAGTCATGATTGGGACTCCCTCGATCGACTCCATCAGAGGGGTTACATCTCCGATCCCGCGACCAAAGCAAAATCAGTCGTTTTAACCGAGGAAGGTGCCAAGCGGTCGCAGGATCTGTTTGAGAAGTACTTTACGAAATCGGCGTCGGATCCATCGTAAGCCTTAAAACGACTTGTTATAACAACGCCTATGCCGGCTCGCCCGGGTTGTGAGCGCTATGGCCTGGTTTAAACAGTTGAGAGTTCAGGATCTCGCAGTTGCTTGTATTGTTTGTGGTCATTGCAGGGGCGAATCGAATGATAGGACAAGAAAAACCGGCTTCGCTTCCGCGTCCCTTGTATCCGCTTCCTCGTTATGAAGAGGACTGGAGCTTTCTGTCCGATCCGGCGAAACGCGACGATTCTTGGGATGCGATCAAATTCATCCCGCTTAATGAGGATAGAAACGTTTTCCTGTCGCTCGGCGGTGAGATTCGCGAGACCTACGAGCGCTTTCACAATGCCAATTTTGGGCTAAGCCCCGATGACCCGGACGGGTATCTTCTGCAGCGCTATCTGTTTCACGTCGACGTCCACGCGGGGCAGCGATTTCGATTTTTCGCAGAGCTCAACAGCTCACTCGAAGACGGGCGAACCGGAGGTCCGCGCCCTTTAGACGAAGACAAACTTGATGTGCATCAGGGTTTCGTCGAATTTGTAGTATTAAAGCCACGCGAGAATTCCTCACTGACCCTGCGCATTGGGCGACAGGAGATGGCCTTCGGCTCCGGTCGAATGATCGACTTGGTGGAAGGGCCTAATGTGCCACTCAGTTTCGACGGCTTTCGGCTCTCTTGGAAATCTCCAGCATGGAAGGTTGACGGATTCGCAACCCGGCCGGTTCAAAACGAGCCCGGAATCTTCGACGATCCTCCCCAGCACGACTTCGCTTTTTGGGGCCTTTATGCAACTCATTCCCTAGGTCAAACGCAACGAAAAACGCTCGATTTCTATTATTTGAGTTCGGATCTAAAACATGCGGTATTTAACCAAGGGGCGGGACATGAGAAGCGGCACACTCTGGGTGCGCGTATTTGGGGCGAGCGTGGACCGTGGGCTTACGACGCCGAAACGATGTATCAGTTCGGTAGTCTTGGCGTCGGCACAATCAACGCGTGGCGTGTAGCGGCTGATAATTGGTACTCCTTCTCATCCGTCCGCTGGCGTCCGCGCATCGGATTGGCAACCGATCTCGCGAGCGGGGATAAGAATCCAGCAAACCCTGATCTCCAGACATTCAATTCGCTGTTCCAGAGTGGCACATACTCTGGACGCGCAAACGTCTTAGGGCCAAACAACGCCATCCGCCTGGAACCTTTACTTGGTCTCTTCTTTTCTAAGCGTCTGACGCTGTCGGCGGGCTGGGGATTCTTTTGGCGTGAAAGTTCGAACGACGGGCTGTATGGAATCCCAGGCAACCTCATCGTGCCCAGCAATGGCGTAAAGTCACGATACGAAGGCAGCCGTCCCATCGCGCAACTGGATTGGCAGATGACTCGTCATCTCTCGACTCACGTCAATTACATCTACGTTTTCAATGGCTCATTTGAAGAACAGTCCATCCACGCGACAACGAGCATGAGCTACATATCGCCGTGGGTAACGTATCGCTTTTGACTTTGCTCGCGCGACGTAGGTTTGACCGACTTTGACGAGTGATCTTCCGGCACATTGCTGCGCCGGGCGCCCAATTTGCAAACAACTCCTACAATAAGGATGCCCAGGGAATTCAAGGGACTTCAAGGAGCGTGAGGTTATGAGCCCAAAACTATTATTAATTTCAACAACTTACAAGGCCGGGTGCCCTCGAAAAACCTTGTAAGAACCGCAAAGGAATTCTTATTGGACAGTCAATGGACAGTCGAGTTTTTCGATGTTTTCGCACGGCACCTGCGAGCGTCAGCTAGGCGGGAAGCTCCGACTGCGAGTCATTAGTATGCCAGCCCGTTCTATGGCGGCGACCGGGATGTTTTCAAGTGACACCGATTCAGCCCAACCCAACTGAACGGTTACCGGGGATTGCTGTGGGCAATATTCGATGCCCGAGGTTTTTTACGCTGCTGCCGTAGATTCTTGAACGGCTTTTGCCGCGGTACGGATTACGTCCAGGACGCGTTCCGGTTGGGAGAGCATCGGCACATGGCTGCTGTCGAGCTCGTAGACAGTGGCGCCCATGCGCTTGGCCATAGCGCGCTCCAGATCCGGATGAACCGTGTGGTCCTTTTTACCAACAATGTACCAACTGGGCCTAGATTTCCAGGCGGTGCCCCCGGCTTTTGCTCCGAACAGGTCAGGCTTCGGAACACCCTGCGTCGCCCAAACGAGTTGCTGCTCCTGCTCCGAAAGGTCTCCGCAGAAGAACTTCGTGCCCTCCCGACGCAGCCAGATACGACCATCCACGACTTCTATTTGAGAAAAGACGTCTGTCGTCGGGAAATTGGACTGCTGGGTCTGCGAAGTCTCGTCCGCGTCTGGGGCAAGTGCACAGATGTAAACCAAGCCGACAACCCGATCGTCAGTTCCAGCGCCGGTGATGACGGTTCCGCCGTAAGAGTGGCCGACAAGGATAACCGGGCTGCTGACCCGGCCTATCGTTGCTTTTGTTAAGGCGACGTCCTCTGCCGTTGAGTTGAGGCCGTACTGCGCTGCAATGCACTCGTACCCCTCGGCCTGCAGGGGCACGATTAACTTGCTGAAGCAGGAACCGTCTGCCCAAAGCCCGTGGCAGAACACGATACTTGGTTTTGTTGGCGTCGATTTCATTTTTGCTCTCCTTTGGTTTCACCCATTTCGTTTTCGTTAGAGCTGGACAACGGCAAATTTCGCGGATTAACTCTAGGCTCTTTAGGCGTGTGGTCTTTTGCAGGATCTTGCTGCTTTTGCTGTTTTTTGCCCAAAAATAAGTCGGCGGGTCGCCAGAGCGAACCTGACTATTTGAAAGATTGGGAAATGCGCATTACTCTCCCGAATGTCTTGTCGTGTAATGCCGTCGCCATCTTCCAGGACTTACACCGACGAGCTGTTGGAACGTGCGCGTGAACGCAGCCTGGTCGTTAAATCCGGATTGAACCGCGATCTCGAGCAGCGACATGGTGGTCTGAACCATCAGTTCCTTGGCGTGCTCCATGCGATGTTGAATCAACCATTGGTGAGTGGAGATGCCGAAAGTTGTTTTGAATGAGCGAGCAAAGTGGCTGACGGAAAGTCCACATTCACGTGCAACCTCGGAAAGCCGGATACGGCCATGCATGTTCTCATGAAGAAGTTCCGAGGCTCGGCGCTTCTGCCATGGCGCCAGCCCTCCCTTTGAACGTCGTGCTGTTTTCTGGAGCAGACCATACCGCTGGATAAGATGTGCTCCGAGGATGAGGCTCAATTGATCGAGCGCCAGCACAGAGAGTCGGCCGCTCCGCCCAAGGAACGGAAGCGTGCTTTTGGTGATCTGGGCCACAACTAAATCATCTTCGAGCACTGCCAGGCGATAATCATTTACACGGCCAAAACCGAGATCCTCTGCGATGTCGTCTAGCCCATGACGAGGGACAGAATAGTGAACGTAATCGAAGGCAGTACCTGCCCAGCATCTTGGCTGGGAATCGAAGTCGATGACATTGGAACGAAAGGGGTGAACGATGGCTGTGGGAATGAGCTTGTTTGCTGTCCACACCTGGTAGCTCGATGATGGCAGAGACTTGAGGGAGATCGACACCAGCAGAGCGGGGACGGGCGATAACTTTGTGATTCGGTCAGGAAGCCCTGCCGGCGACTGGAGCCGGGTGATCGTAAAGGTCCCCGGAGTACGAAACTGCGAGGGAACGGGGGACTTCCCGTCCAATTGAATGAATGTTGTGAAGGGGGCTTCGGATGAAGTCTGCGGAGTATTATCCGGCTTCGGCGATGCGTTCTTGCCCATCGCGACCTCCGTTGCAGAACAAACGATCGTGTATAGGATGACAGGTTTACCTTAAGATTGCATCCATACAAGCTAACTGCGGCCAAGGTTCAAAAGAAAACCTCAGTGCTTTCGCAATTAGTCGAGTACCGCCAAAGCGACTCTAGCGACCTCTTCGAGGGCATGGCGGTCGGATTTGAGTCTGGCCAGCGCCCGCATGCCCTGGATCGTGACAACAAAGAATCGAGCCAACGCTGCCGGATCTCGCTTGCGGGATAATTCGCCGCTTGATTGGGCGTGCCGGAGTGCCTCGCGAAAAATGGATTCTACCTCTGCTTGATTGCGACGCAAAAAGTCGGTGATGACCGAATCTCCCGCGGCGCGTTCCATATTCGCGCTTAAGAGCAAGCAACCCCGCGCGTGCTGCGCTCGTGACTCTGCACTCAGTCCAAACAGAAGTTGTTCGAAGCCGTCTTTCACGGTGGGGGCGGAGCTGAACAACCTGCGCATCGAAGTATTGGTTTCATCACGGTAGTGCGCCAGTGCTTTTAAGTATAAGGACCGTTTGTCGCCAAACGTGTCGTAAAGGCTCTGTCTTGCAATCCCCATTTCAGCCATCAACAGATCCAGCGAGGTGTTCTCGTAACCAAGCCGCCAGAACACATTCATGGCTGCCGCCAATGCCTGTTTGGGATCAAATTTCTTGGTCCGTGCCATATAGACTCTACAGTCTACTGGAACGAATTGACTTGGCGCATTCCAGACTGTATAGTCCGGAATACTCTACGATCGACGAGGCTAATTTATGAAACCCACTCTCATTGTGGCCGTGTTCGGCCTGCTCTTGCTCTGTACTGGATTCCCCACAAAGGCCTCTGCAGGTGCGCAAGACGAGACCATCGTCTCGCGCACAGCGGAAATCGAGGGCGCCAAGCTGCACTACATGAGGGCCGGGCACGGCACACCTCTCATACTGTTGCATGGTTACGCCGAGACCTCGCTGATGTGGAAGCCGATCATCCCCGTTCTGGCCCAGCGGTTTACCGTAATCGCACCAGACCTGCCCGGGATAGGAGACTCGGACATCCCTGCCGACGGTCTTGACATGAAGAATGCCGCCGTCCGTATTCACGACCTTGCTAAGTCGCTCGGCGTGCAGAAGGCGGAGGTCGTGGGACATGACATCGGTCTCATGGTTGCTTACGCCTACGCTGCACAGTTTCCGACCGAGGTGACGAAGCTCGTCCTGATGGATGCTTTCCTTCCCGGCGTAGAGGGTTGGGAGGCGGTTTACAACAACCCCGCCATATGGCACTTCCGCTTCAATGGCCCGACCCCCGAAGCCCTGGTTCAAGGTCGCGAGCGTATCTACTTCGACTATTTCTGGAACGACTTCGCGGCCGACAAGACTCATTCAATTCCGGAAACCGATCGAGAAGCCTATGCAGCCGCCTACGCACGGCCGGGACGTATGCATGCGGGCTGGGCCTATTTCGTGTCTTTCCTGCAAGCCGCCAAGGATTTCGCTCAACTCTCTCAGACCAAGTTAACCATGCCGGTACTGACCATCGGCGGCGACAAGTCGTTGGGAGAAGCGCTAGGGCAACAAGCCAAGCTGGTGGCGACAGATGCGACCGTCGTCGTGCTGAAGAACACCGGGCATTGGGTGCTTGAAGAGCAGCCGAAAGAGACGACTGAGGAGTTGCTAAAGTTTCTCTGACGTTCGCAGCACTGAGCCTGCCTAGAGATCTCGTCGAAGACGAAAGGACTGTTCCATGTTCAAACGATTTACATTTATCCGACCCATGGTCAAGAGATTCTTGATCGCTGCCTTGTCTCTGGTGGCGGCTTCTGTTGCCATCGCTCAATCCCTTCCGGAGATGCGCATGACGCCAGCGGAAATCCAGGCCAGCGCTCTCGACAGCAACCAGATTGGGAGTTCTGGCCTCCCCGGGGTCCATACGAAGGTCGTCTTTGGCGATCCTTCAAAAGTGGGCTTCTACACGATCTTGTTGTTTGTACCTGCTCACACGACGATCCAGGCACACACACATCGCGACGATCGAATGGCAGTTGTCGTCTCGGGCGAGTGGCACTTGGGCTACGGCACTCATTTCGACGCGAAGTCGCTGAAGACGCTTCCACCGGGTAGTGTCTACTCGGAACCGGGCGGCGACAATCATTTCGCCCAGACTGACTCTGACTCGGTAATCGTCGAAATCTCGGGTTACGGTCCAACCGACACGCACTATTTCGAGGCCAAAAACGATCCCAAGTCAGGGCAAAGCAAGTGATTTCCTGGCTGCGTATTCGGCTGGCCGCCGGCACTGTCAGGGTGTGTAGTCGGCAAACAGGAAGTTGGAAATCTCTGTTCTTAGCTCAACTTCCGTGTAGACCGTAGTCCGCCCAGAATCCAAGGCAAGTCCGGTCGAAGTCGAACCATTGACTACCTTGGCGCGGTTCGGATTCTCTTGCTTATGTTTGCTGCTTCTTCACTTCGTCTCAAAATCGGTGGAGACGCTTAGTTTCATCCAAATTCGTGCTTCCTCTAATCGCGCAAGATCATTCTTCTCCGCGGCGGCGTACGCATCGCTGCCGAGCAAGAGTCGCAACGGAGGGTTCCGTTCTTGCGTCAACTGGACGATCGCCTGAGCTGCCTTTTTGGGGTCACCAGGCTGCTTGCCATTGTAGTTCCGCTGAAATCTTGCGGTAGCTCCAACCGTCGAATCGTATTCAGGATGACCCTCGCTAAGTTCGGTGGAACTGCCCGCGAAGTCTGTGCGAAAGCCACCGGGTTCAACGATGGTGACCTTGATGCCGAGCGGTGCCACTTCACGCGAGAGCACCTCGGAGAAGCCTTCGACACCCCACTTCGCCGCCGAATAAGGCCCACGTCCCGGAGGGCCAATCCTTCCGCCCACCGATGAAAACTGAATGAACTGGCCTGCTTTCTTTTCGCGAAAATACCTAAGAGCTGCCTTCGTCACAATGATCGTTCCAAAGAGGTTCGTTTCGATCTGTGCCCGGAATTCCGCAAGAGGCGTGTCTTCGACGGACGAAAGATTGCCATATCCCGCATTGTTAATGACCACATCCAGCGATCCAAATACATCGACTGCCGCCTTTACCGCGTTTGCCGCTGCTGCTTCGTCGGTCACATCCATTGCGAAGAGCTTGACCTGATCTCGATATCGTTCCGACAGACCAGCCAGCGACTTAATGTCCCGAGCTGTCGCCAACACTTTATTGCCCGCAGCGAGGCCCGCTTCAACAATTGCGCGACCCAGACCGCGGGAGCTGCCGGTGACTAACCATACCTGCGCCATTCATCCTCCTCTATCAAGCCACCCCCCCGAATATTCTGGAGAAGCTTCTCAAACTCAGGATTGGATGCGCAATGGGTATACGAAAGGACTTGTTAGTTATGGAGGAAGTCGCAGAATCTTCAGACCTCGGGGCGACCCTTTGAGTTCGAGAGGGAGTGACTGTCTTGCCGTTCAGCATGCTGAATCTTCTTCGCCGCCGACTGAATCTAGTGGATGAAGAGCTGGAGGGGCAGCAACATGGCCACGATCCTAACCTTAATTAGCGTTGTCGTGCTCGTAATATCGCTTGCGACCATCCTTTGGAAGAAACGCACCGGGGATCAACTGCGGACGATGGAGCAACACGCCATCTCTCCCGAACAGCTCTATTCCCTGTTGGGCTCACGTCAGGATGTTGCCCTTTTTGATGTCCGCCAGCCGCTTGATCTTTTAGCTCACTCTGAGATTATTCCAGGCGCTCGAAGAATCCCCCCGGTGGAGGTATTGGCGGTACCGAGCCTGATCCCTAAGGACAAAGAGGCGATCGTTTACTGTACTTGTACAGGAGATAAGACCAGCCGGGCCGTCTTGCGTCGAGCCTTGGACTTACAGTTTTTCAAGATCAAGTTCCTCAAAGGCGGCTTCGAAGCTTGGAAAGCGAAGGGCTATCCGGTCGAGCCATACCGGGAGGTTTTTCACCTATATTCATCCAACCTTGGTTCCTTGCAGGCCACCAAACATTCCGACGAGTGACCGCAACAAGCTGCTAACCGGGCGCTCATACCGAAAGCCAATCCCGCACCCCATGATGACCCCGTCAAGGGCACTAGGTAAACCTTGGCTTTGGCGGTGCGCACACCGAGTCAAACCAACGACTGATGTACACCTCCGCGTGAGCCTCACCGCAATAATGACGGGCTCCCGGTGCATTGGCTGTTTCAGAGTTCCACCGGTAGACGGTAAGATCGGAATCTCCACATCGAATCACGAACCAGTGGAGGGGGTTGGTGGTAACGAGTCCACAGACTTCACATCTAAATTCCTGCAGAGTTGTCATGCCGTCGTTCCGTTTATCAGTATTTATCATCTTCACTCGGCGATCGAGGCTGGTCGCAGATTCGGCGTCAGAATCGTCAGTTCGCCGACCTGTTCCCTCTTGCTGGTACCACCCAGGTGGGCACGATCCATCATCCAGACCTCGGGAATAATTTCACCGACCAGTCGCCCGTGACAGAAAAACCGCACAACCGAACTCTCAGAGACGACAATTCCAAGCGCTTTGGTAACTGCGCTTATGTTGGCGGCAGCAATGTGACGGCTGCCGAGTCCCAACGGCACATCCACCTGTGCGGCCACTGCATCGAGATAGCGGCACGCGGAAAGGAAACTTCCTTCACGGCTCACCACGAATCCGCCGTCCAACTGCGCCAATTCCTTGATGGTTCCGCGGAGATTGGGATTGGTGACGTGCCGTGAAGACTCCGGATGCCCGAGCAGCGGATCCAAAATCAACGGCCGGGATTTTGCGAGCACTGCCTTCTCGTCCCCGAGTGTAAAGAGCGTGCCCACCCGCCTTCCCTCTCGGCCCTCGCGAGCAATTTCGACTGCGAGCTCGATCAGGGACTCTAGAACGTCAGGGTCATATTCCGTAACCTGGCAGAGGATACTCTCAAACATTCATCGGACTCCTCGCTTCTGGTAGCGACCCGGACAGACGGCGCGATGCACTCTGTTTTGGATGAAACACTCACAATGAGGATTCACACAGGAATTGCGCCACGAACGTTCTGGACTGGACCTTTCGATCAGGAACGCGAAGCGACGGCACTGAACTCCTTACGGACGATGGGAGCGACGCGGGTTCCGAGAAGCTCGATCGACCTTAACATTTTCTCGTGCAAGAGCGCCGAGACACCCATCTGGAAAGTGATTCGAGAAAGTCCCCCAAGGACCTCGTTCACATACATCAGTTTGCGTGCAACAGTTTCTGCATCCCCGATCAACAGGGCGCCTGTTGGTCCGCTCAGGGCATCGAATTGAGCCCGCGTCGCTGGTGGCCAGCCTCGTTCCTTGCCGATCTCTGTGAAGGTGTGGGCGTACCCCGGATAGAAATCGTCCGCAGCTTCTTTCGTTGTATTGCCCAGAAACCCAATGGCGTGCAGTCCAACCAAGAGCTTCTCTTCGGGATGGCCGGCCCTTCGGCCTGCTTCACGATACAGATCAATGAGCGGTCGGAATCGCTTCGGTTCACCACCGATGATCGCGATCATCAAGGGAAGTCCGAGGCTGCCGGCGCGTACAAATGAAGCCGGCGTTCCGCCGACTCCGACCCAGATCGGAAGCGGATCTTGGAGAGGACGCGGGTACACGGCCTGTCCCGTGAGCGGAGCGCGGTATTTGCCGCTCCAATGAATACTGGTGTCCTCGCGAATTCTTAGAAGGAGATCAAGCTTCTCCGCGAAAAGCGAATCGTAGTCGTCTAAATCGAAACCGAAGAGTGGAAAGGCTTCGATAGAGGAGCCGCGCCCGGCGACGATCTCGGCGCGACCGTTCGATATCAAGTCCAAGGTCGCAAACTCCTGGAAAACTCTGACCGGATCGGCAGCGCTAAGGACCGTAACAGCACTGGTTAAGCGAATCCTCTGAGTTCGGGTGGCCGCCGCGGCGAGAATCACAACCGGGGCCGAATCCACAAACTCGCTGCGATGGTGTTCACCCACCCCAAAGACATCAAGCCCAACCTTGTCGGCGAGCGCAATTTCCTCGAGTAGATTCTGTGTGCGTTGCACAGGACTTAACGTCAGGCCTGTGGCTGGGTCAGAAATTACCGCTCCGAAACTATCGATTCCGATTTCCATGGTAGAAAGCAAGCCTTCTAACGGCCAATCACCGAGTGCGATTCTGACGCCTTGTCTTCAGCTCTTTCTCGGCCTGAAGCCAGTCATCGAGGTCGAATCCATCCGTCCGCCCGCGCCGAATATAAATCTCGTACGCTCGCACTTGAATTTGCTCAAACGGCGGCTGATAGTCCGGCTCGGCTTGAACCGTTGTTGCGTTTTTTCGTGCTTTCTTATGCGTGTTCATAATCTTGCCCTGATTGAGGCTCGTTTAGCCGATTCGATACTGACCGCCATCCACGACAATTGCTTGCCCGGTGATAAATGCGGCGTCATCGCTGGTTAGAAATAAAATGGCGCCTGTAACATCCCCAGGTTCCCCCAGTCGTTTGATGGCTTGCTGTTCCCAGGTCGATCGTTTTTGCTCCTCGGATTGAGGTGCAATCGCCGCTGTATTCGTCAGGCCGGGCAACACAGCATTCGCCGTAATACCGTCATTCGCAACGTCATTGGCTAAGCCTCGCATGAATCCGATAATCCCCATCTTCGTGGCGATGTAGTGGCTCATGCCTGGTATCGCGAGGCCGACCATATTCGACGAAATTCCGACGAATCGGCCCCACTTCTTCTTCCTCATGTTTGGCAAGAAATATTTCGCGCTTAAGAAGTGGGAGTCCAAGTTCGTGGCCATGGTCTTTCGCCACGTCGCGAGATCCAGGAAGTCGATGGAGCGATTTGGAAAATAGCCGGCGTTATTGACAACGATATCCACTTCACCCACATTCCGGCTTTTAGCGGCTACAGATTGCCAATCCTCCTCCCGCGTCACATCGAGTTGGAATGCGTGTGCCTTGGGACCGATTTTGTTTGCGGTTTCGTCTGGGAGTGTAAGGTCAGTCGCAATCACCTGCGCTCCTCGCTCTGCCAATGCCACAGTGATCGCTTGACCGATACCTTGGGCTGCGCCGGTCACCAAGGCTACTCGTCCTTCGTGTGTTCTGATCGAGGTGTTCATAAGCCATCTCCGTTCGTCGATCCAGTTACGCCGGCGCCACCAAGAGGAGTAGGGCCCATGGAATCATGGGTCTTGAATTGCGCCTGTTAAAAGCATTGGTAATCGGGCCTTTACGGCCAGGCAGTTAGGCCTTTACGAACTCGGCATCGAGAGTGATGGTGACCTCGTCGCCGACGAGAATGCCGCCAGTCTCGAGGGCAGCGTTCCAAGTCAGCCCGAAATCCTTTCGGTTGATCTTTGTGGTCGCGGAGACCGCAACTCGCGTGTTGCCCCAGGGATCTTTCGCAGGTGGCGTTGGCCCCTCAACCGCAAAGCGGACCTTGTGGGTTACGCCACGGATGGTCAGGTCGCCCTCGACCGCTAGTTCTCCATCCCTGACGATGCTGATGCTCTTGGATTTGAAGTGCAGGGTCGGAAACTTCTCCACATCAAAGAAATCGGGGCTCTTCAGATGCGCATCGCGCTGTTCATCGCGCGTATGAATCGAGGCTGCCTCGATTGAGGCTTCGACGCGGGAGTTCGCGAGATCCGATTCATCCAGGAACAAAGCTCCCGAAACCTTAGAGAATTGCCCTTTCACATTCGCGATCATCATGTGCTTGACTTTGAACTCCGCCATGGAGTGCGCCGGGTCGATGTTCCAGGTGGTGGTTGAGGTTTGTACTGGAGCTGCTGTATTGGCCATGGTGGCCTCCTTATTTATTTCATCGATCTAGTTCATATCGACATCGATATATATGATGTCGAGTATAATCACAGGATTCACATTTTTATGGAAGACCGCAAAAGGCCTCCGGAAGCGCTTCATGCCTGGCTCATCATGCTAAAGGCCTGGCACTCGATGTCACGGTATCTTGTGCCGTCACTCCTCGCCGAAGGGCTAGGAGAATCCGATTTTCGCGTCCTAGAAGTACTACTGCATAAAGGACCGATGCCGGTAAACGCCATTGGCCCGAAGGTTTACCTCAACCCGGGATCAGTCAGCGTGGCGGTGGACCGTTTATACAAGAAGGGCTTTGTCAGCCGCGTAGAGTGCACTGAAGATCGTCGGGTCAGAACCGTATCCCTGACTGAAAAAGGACGGCAAATGTTCGTCCCTCTCTTTCGCCGACACACAGCACTCATTAAACGTGCCCTCCAGGATGTATCGTCAGAAGAACTGCAACAACTTGAACTGATACTTAAGAAGATCGGAAAACGCGCTGAAAGTCTTGCCGAGGAGCGTCACTTTGAGATTAAGTAGATGGGCCGATACGTGATCGAGACGTTTCTCGAACCGCGAGCCATCCAAGAATGACCGCTGCCGTATCTAGACGAATCGAACGAGGAGGCCAACGATGGTCACCGCCTCGTAACGCCGGTATGGCAGACTAGCTTGCCCATTTCATTAGCAGTCGGACGACTATCGCGAAGAAAGCGAAAGTACCGAGCGATACTCCATAGATTGCCAAGAACCACAGAATTTGGCGCCGCTGAGTCCTCATGCGCCCCATCCGTTCTCGGGTGTCTTGCCCCGGAAAATCCAATAAGCAAATGCGGAATACGCGAGCACTACTGGAGTGACGCAAGCGGCACCGATCATCACCAATCGTTGGCTGGAGGGGGATGATGATGCATCCCAAACTGACACGCTGAAGGGCACGATCTTTGGAAATGCAATGAGAGCTATTCCCGAGATACCGACAACAAAGAGCGATACCCCGAGAAAGAAAGGCGGTGCGGGCCTACTTTGTCCGGAAAATGCCGTTAACGTTCCTGCGGTAATTGCGAACAAACAAATAAGGCAAGCAAGGGCGGTCCCATGTGACGCCCACTGCGCACGAATGCCTGGCTGGATTCGGACCGCATAGATGCAAGCGATGGCGAAGAAAACGGCAAAGGCCGGTGCTGCAACGCGAAGGGAGCGACTCACGAAGTGTTGCACCGATACATTCGACTTCAGTTTGAGCCACCCCCCTCCAAGTACGGCATAGCCGAACAGAAGCGTGATGCCACTGATTATGGGTAGAGGACGAAAGATATCTAGAACACTTCCCGCGAACTGCCGATTCTGAACGGTCACGCCCTGCATGAGGCCACCCAGAATGAGTCCCTGCATCAATGCAGCCACGAGCGGGCCAACTCCAAATGCAACATCCCACGCACGACGATGCCCTATTGACTGAGTGCGGAACTCGAATGTGACGCCTCGAAATCCCAACGCAAGCAGCATCACTATCACTGGAAGATAGAAGGCTGGTAACAAAATCGAGTACGCTATGGGAAATGCGGCAAGCAGCGTTACGCCGGCCATAATGATCCAAGTCTCGTTGCCATCCCAGGTCGGCGTGATCGAGTCCACCATATGATCACGACCCGCCTTCGCAGACTGGAATAGCAGCAAGATCCCTACTCCCAAATCAAACCCGTCCAGGATCACGTAAAGCGTAAGTGTGAATGCCAAGAAGGAAGCCGCCAGCAGTGGGAGATCCATTCCTCTTAACTCCTTTCCGAGAACTGACTATCCGCCAATCGTTTGGGACTGTCTAGCACGTGCGGTCGGAATGCGTTCTTTATGGAGCCAGACGCTTCTGGGTAGACAGGAACTTCCACAGGCCCTCGGTGAATAATCCGGAATGTAAAGATCAAAAAAGCAGTTATGAAGACGGCATAAACGCAGACGAACGCAATCAGAGTCGACAGGAGAGCTTGCGAAGGAACAGGCGATACCGCGTCGGCAGTTCTCAAGATGCCATAGATCACCCACGGTTGCCGTCCAGTCTCCGCAACATACCAACCCGCCAATGTCGCGATAATCCCGGATGGGGTCATGAAAACCAGCATCCAAAGAAACCATCGAGAATTGAAAAGCGTCCCACGGAATCGCAACCAAAGTGAAGCGACTCCCATGGCGAACATGAGCATCGCCAAACAGTACATGATGCGAAATGCATAGAATACGAGTGCCATTCTGGGCTGGAACTCGCGTGGTGTATTTTTCAGACCTTCAACACGTCCCTTGAGGCTGTGGGTCAGCCAAATACTTCCGAGATAGGGTGTTGCCAGCGCAAACCGATTTCGCTGATCCTTTTGGTCCGGGACTATGAACCAGTAATACGGTGCGGGCGACTGCGATTGCTTTTCCCAGAAGCCCTCGGCCGCCTGCATTTTTGAGGGTTGGTATTTGAGCATTGTGCCGTAGACAATGTCTCCGATGAAAACCTGTCCGGCTATCAACACCGTCGCGAAGGCGGTTCCCAGAGCGACAGTCCTCCGCGCGAAATCCTGGTGCTTGCCCTGCAGCAGATACCAAGCACCTACTCCGGCGACCATGAATGATGCCGTTAGGTAGGCAGCGGTCAACATTATGAGGTAGTCGGTAGGGCCAGGACGGGTTCATCAACACGTGGAGCCAGTTCTCGACGGTCAATTGGCCATCGTGAATTGCGACGGCAACGCTGGTTTGGCCTCGCCAGACTCGAATGATCATCTGTTCTTCTCCCTACCCTACTGTTAAACCGTCAATTCTTTAGGAATCCATCGCATTGGGTACACTGGTGACAAGAGCGCGGTTAACACTTCCACAGGTGCGGCGCTAGGCTCGTTCGGAACTTTGTTCAACTATCAAGAGCTGCCCCAAGAGAACGCGGCGGCAGATCAGCTATCTTTCCAGTTTTGCGAGAATCGCCTTCGCCGCTGCTTCACCCGTCAACAACGCCCCTTCGAAAAAACCGCCCCAACGTTCGGCGATTTCTGAGCCTGCCCAGTAAATGCGTCCGACTGGTGCAGCGAGTGCGTCGCCGAAGCCGGTCCAGACCCCCGGCGGCATAAAAGCAGAATAGCCACCGCCGGCCCAAGGATCTGCGGCCCAGTCAGCCTCATCGTAGGTGATAGGAGATAGTGCTTCCTCTCCGAAGTAGGTTGCCAAGTCAGAGAGCACTGCTGAACGGCGATCGTTGTCATTGAGGGATCGCCAACGCTTGTAGCGATCTCCCACGACAAAAGTTGCGATCACACCTTTACCACTCTCTGGGTCGGAACTATCGGCACAGAATTCAAAGCACGAACGGTTACCGATTCCCATTCCAGCTAACCCCTTTTCACGCCAGAACGGGGTCTCGTAGGAAACCAGGATCTTCATCAGGCATCCCATCGGCATCCGTTGGGTAAGTTGCTGCCGCAACGGTGGCAGAGGCGGATCGTAGCGAATTTGACCTGCAAGATGGGGCGGCGTCGCAACGATGGTGAACTGGGCGGCGAAGAGGTTGTGGGCTGTTTCTATTTCAACGCTGGTCTCATGGTGGTGGATGGACAAGACCGGTTCGTTGAGTCGAATTCGCTCTCCCAACTCGGCTGCGATCTTCTCCGGAACTTGTCCGGCCCCGCCGTGAATGAGTTCTGCGTCCGGGTGCTCAGATTGCGGAGCGCACTTCTGTCCCCAAAGAACATGCAGAAGGGACACTTGATTGGGCTCCGCCGGTCCCATAAAGCCAACCGCCCGAGCCATGTAGGCGAAGTACCAGCGACCAAAGTCAGTCTGAGTGTTTTCCTCGATCCACCGCGCAAAGGTATCACTATCAAGTCGTTGGTTTTCGTCGCCCGCGACGGGATGTCCCGCAGCCAATGCCGTCGAAAGGTCGTGAAAACGGTCCCATGTCTCAGTAACGTCCCGCCATTCAGCATCCGTTACACCTGGCACTTCACATTCGTAGAAGCCCTGAAACAGCCCACGGAATTCGTGGCGATCACCGTTAAACAGAAGCACCGTCCGACCGTGAGCAGGTGAAGGAAAACGACGTACTCCGTACTCATCGAGCAGCGCCAAAATACGATGCTGGGTTGGTCCGACCCACTGCCCTCCTAGATCAATCCACTGGCCTGATGCTAGACGGCGACCGTGCATACGGCCACCGACGCGATCGCGTGCCTCTATGATCAAAACACTTTTCCCCGACCGATGCAGATTGCGAGCCGCGATCAGTCCTGAAAGCCCACCACCAATCACGACGCAACCATAAACACCTGGATTTGATCCTGACATTCCTTTGTCTCCAGAATGAAAACCCGGCACAAGACATTAGCCTTTGTTGGCAGTGTAAGAGCACGGAAAACTACTACATCAACTCAGGCAGAAAGCTCGACGGCACCAGTCTTCAGGTCACAAAACGCGCTAGATCGGAGAACTGACCGAGCGGCGGACGCAGGATCAGCCAGGCGACGCCGGCTTGAGGGACTGATTGGCTAGGGCTTAATGCTTCTCAGCAGCCTCTTCGACGATCCGCACAGCGGCTTGGTTGAAGTCCTCCCGAGGTTTTTTCCCCTGATTCTGTGGTGGGCGGTGGGACGACTTCTTGTCGAGTAGATCAGCTTGTCGCTGTGCTTTATCGGCTTTTGTTCGTTTCTCAGCCATAACGCATAGTTTCCCACATCCCGGATGTCGGACGCCAGGGGCTGTGGATTTCAAAATGCGCCTCATCTCGCACCGCGTGGGAGCAACTCCTGTTTGTTGCTACAGTCGAGAGGGAATGAAAGTAGTTATGGGAACGAGATTGGATTCGACTACCTTGCTAGTTAGACTTGTCCTGTTGTGTCCTGTCCATTCTGACAATGGTCGGGGTGAGGCGATGTTCAATCCGGTCGTCCTCGGCGAGCAAAGGAATCACGAAGAGGAGCGCGTCGATCTCTCTCCGCACTCGCTCAATATCCCTCTGTTTTTGACTTAGCACTTGGTGCAGGTCCTTCATGGTTATCTCCAGCACCGTCCCCGTACTCTAGACCTTACCCCGGCTTCTCTGTCTGAAGCTTGGCGAACTCTTCGGGCGTGAACTTGCCGGCCTTCACGTAGCTTTCGTTCAGTTCCGTATACTGCTTCCACTTCTCGGGCAGGTCGTCCAGCGCGAAAATCGCCGACACCGGGCAGACCGGCACGCAGGCGCCGCAATCGATGCATTCCACCGGGTCAATGTAAAGCTGTGGAACACTCTCGAACGCGGGCCGACCGTCGTCATAGGTCGTATCCTTCTTGGGGTGGATGCAATCTACGGGACAGGCGTCAACGCAGGCCGTGTCTTTCGTTCCGATGCAGGGTTCGGCAATGACATAGGCCATAGGTTACCTCCCCCTATCAGAGTCAACGGTATGCCTGTTTGGGAGGACATTCAAGCATCTGCGCGACCAGGCGGTCTCGCTGAGGGTTTGATCTAAGGTGATGCGTCACCCCTCGAGGAGCCCTTCGGGACTAGACCCGATTCCTGTTTCTTAAGTTAGATGCAAGACTCGCTAACTGTTGCAAAATCGCCATTTCACTCAAAACCCTTCAATCTGCCACGTGGCGTCAATCTCTGACGACTGTCAGGCGTTCAGGGGATGGTCAAGCGAAGCTGAGCATTTCGAGGAATTCAACCTTGCCGCTATGCCCGCCATCGAAAGGCACGAAGCCTGAGAGCGTAGCATTGGATCATGGATGAAACATACGTAGCGTGCTCCAGTTCAAGACCCGCTGATCGCTCAATAGCCGCCGATGTGCTCCTTCGAGAAGAGCCCCCGACCTTCCCAATCGATCGCTCGACGCGGACGCCCTAATATCTTGCCGCTGCGCTTGGCGGTGCGCAGGCCAGCCATGGTGCGATCAATCAACGTCTGCCGCTCTTGTTTGGCCAAAGCCGCGATCACGCTTAGGACTATCCCAGGAACCAAACACACAAGTTCACAAACACCAACCAGCCAGCCAGCACTGTTCGGATATCGGCGCTAGATGCCATTTCTTGCCAGATTGCGGCGCAGTTCAAAAGTGCGATTCTCACTTTGCCAGGCAATGCCCTTGGAGGGTCGCCATGAGTTCGGCTCCTCCCCGAACAGCGATGACGGTGGCCCTCCAATCTCAGTTTCGTTGCGCCTCTTAGCTTGCATTCTTCCACCTTCGGAGTAGACTGCGCTGCATAGCTCACCCTGTGAGGGAAAACTTGGATTTCGCTGCACCGCGTTGCATCTGCGGCCACCCTAAATCACTGCATCGGAACAATGGCGGCCGGTGTACCGGCTATATAACCAAGCCAATGCGCGTTCCGTGTGGCTGCGAAAAATATCAGCCTGCGAAGGTGAAAGATTCAACGTAGACCGCGCTTCGGAGGCGTGGGCCCATGACAACGGATAACCCTCGCTGTCCCTGCTGTGTAGAGGGCGACGGATTCAAATTGTTGAGGGTAGTGGACGAAGTTCTGTATTGCGATCGCTGCGATCATCAGTCGCTACCGGGGAATCCGGACTTCATCTGTTACTGTTTACGCTGTCAGGGGACGCGTCGGGGTTTCAGCGGATTCGAAAAAAAACGCGCGGGGTGAAATAAGAAGCCGAGTGTCGAGGGGCCCTGGGGAATGAAATACTGGCAAGATGTTCTCGCGATGTCGTTCCTTCTGGCTTTGCTGATTTGGGTGGTGCGCACCTCCGACAGGAATCGTAAGCGCTAGATGCCTACAATTCTTTGCTAGTTCACAGGTTCAGTCCAATTGTGCAATCGTTAGCCTTGTTAAGGTGAGGGTCCGCCACCCAGTTTAGGCTCTCTCCCAACGCTGGCTATGAATGGCGGCCCTCCAACTCAGAACCAGTTAGAGGCAAGTTTTTCTCTTCTCGCTCCGTCGGCATTCCATTCTTTGAGTAAACGGAGTATCTCTGTGTCGTCCAGAGTGTCGCCCCATGACCCGATAGTTCCGAGCAGTTCGCGATCACCGCCGAGGATCTCGAATGCCCATAGATTTCTGAACGGATTTGCTGTTCGATTGTCAGGTTCTCCATGCGCGATAAGTTTATGCCTGGGGCCGGTCAATAGTGAACAGAGGTGCGGTCGGATCGCAGAGTAGTTTTTACGTTTGAGTGTCCTTCAGCACACGAAGGACTCAGGGTAAGTCAAGGAGATCACTATGTACGGATTCAAAGCGTTCGTGTTCAACGGCAAGAGGACTGCCGGCAAGGCCTTCGACACTCTCGAGGACCACATGCCGGTCTACCCATGGATTGATGATGCCGCCGTAGTGTCGCGGAGCAAGCTCGGCTTCACTCGGATTCACAGCACCTGGGCGCAGGACGACAGCGCGATCGGCGCCGGAACCGGTGTCGGCGTCGTGACCGGTGCCGTGCTCGGATCGTTGCTGGGACCGGGCGGCGCTCTGGCCGGCGCCGCGGCGGGCGGTTCACTGGGCGCCATGTTCGGTGTCGGCGACGAGATCGCCTTCGATGACCCGCGGTTGGACGACTTCGCGAATGCGCTCGTCAATGACACCTCGGCGTTGATTCTGGTGGGCGAGAAACCCACTCTCGCCGACTTCACCTCGGCGGTCCAGCCCTTCGGTGGGAAGATCATCGAGACCAACCTCGACGATAAGGACATCACGGCCCTGAGGAAGGCCCTCAAGCAGTCCAAAGAAACCAGGGCCGCCTAAGCGAAAAGGCCCGTAATGAAGAGATCCCTAGACTCCTCGCCGCTGGGTATCGGGTCCGAGGGCTCCTCAGTCGACGGTTTGGATCGATTCGAGAACGCGGGAGATCCAGCTCCAGCGCCTTCCACGTTCTCCTAGCCCGCGCCACTGCTTAGGGGGAGTGGCGCGGCTTTACTTTCGGAGCATTCTGAGTGCTAAGGCCTTCCATGAGAAGGCCGGTCGGAGTCAAATGAATTCGTTGTGTTTCTTATGAGACAAATGTTTTTCTCCCGCCGAGTTGGCCACTGTCGCCATGCTTCCATCCGCACTCTCGAGGAGCGATTCGTTTCGCTCGGTGCATGTTGGGCGTTCTCGGTTCAGCCGGTGCTGCCATCTGTTTGGCGCCCTGTGGTTCTGCTCTTGAGAGGAGAATGTGGGCTAGGCCATTGACGCAGTCACCGGAACTCGGCTTTGGGCTTTTGTCTTTTCTCTTTTCACTGCTACGGTGCTAACCTTCTTCATTGCCGGTCTCCTTTATCTCTTGTGCCCTTGAGCACGTCGATAACTTGGGAGCGTACACCGCATCCCGTCCAGGAGACCGGCCTTCTCCCTCG
>Ga0209060_10001840_pt1 | contig 21388 bp, 16 predicted proteins | sample Coa_R1_8_FD_187155 | JGI IMG/M metagenome (GOLD analysis project Ga0209060, IMG submission 187155) | Surface soil microbial communities from Centralia Pennsylvania, which are recovering from an underground coalmine fire - Coalmine... | ecosystem: Environmental > Terrestrial > Soil >...
AACGATCCTCAGCAAGCTCGGATCGGCTGCGGCGCCGTCATCGCAACTCTCGGCGAGCATTCGCATTTCGCGGCCGACGCGTTTGAGATGTGCGGGCACGGTCAAAGTCACGACATCATCGGGTGTATGGTCCGGCCGGTCTTCCTGCATCGCCGGATCAATCGGCTGCCCGGCCAGCAGCTCAGCAAGACGGTCTCGGGAGAGATTGATGTCGACGCGATCGGGGTTGATGACCACGCGACATCGCCATGAGCGTCGCTTTGACCTGGTCCGGCGCCTGATGGGGTCCACTTCAACTGTCCGTCAGGTATGCCGCACCGAACGTGGTGCGGTAATATGCGGTCAGTTCTCCATAGAGGGCCCCCTCCGGCAGAGATGATTTTGGAGGCGATAAACCGTGCCGGCGATCTGACGCAACGCGGCGTGTCGGTTTGATTGCGGAAGCCGTGTTCGTGCTCGATGCGATTCCAACCGCGAAGGGCTGGGAGAGCGAGCCGCCGATTGGAGACGTGTCCTATGATGCATGTCTCCGCAAAGATGGTCGCCGCGTCCGCATTCAAGTGAAAACGCAAAGGCGAAAGGCCTGACAACCGCTGATGCAGCGCGGCTCCTATATCGTGGAAGTTCGGCGCACGCGATCGGGCCAAATGAAAGGGAAGGATACGAGACCCTATCGCTTCGGGGAATTCGATCTCCTCGCCGTGTGCATCTGGGCCTCCACTGGCGAGTGGCATTCATTCTTGTACCTCCCTGCGAAAAGGCTTGTTCCAGACCCTCGGGACGAGAGCGTTATCAAGAAAATGCAGCCGATTCCTCACTGCACGGCGACAACGATTCTTGGGCGAAGAGCCTCACTACGGCCCTTGAGTGGGCGGCTGCGGGGGGCATTGAGACACAATATATCATCGCGCGCATGGCCTCATGAGGTACACGCTTTAATAAATGCTCGCAATAGGTGTGTCAACAACAGAATTCATCTTCACACCGGCAAGTTATCGTGCTTCTTCGCCGGCATCTCCACCTTCTTGCCTCTGAGCATCGCGAGCGCCCGCACCAGCCGCCTGCGCGTCGCCCGCGGCATGATCACCTCGTCGATATAGCCGCGTTCGGCCGCCACAAACGGCGACAGGAAGCGGTCCTCGTATTCCTTGGTGCGCGCCGCGATCTTTTCGGGGTCGCCCAGGTCGGAGCGGAAGATGATCTCCACCGCGCCTTTCGCGCCCATCACGGCGATCTGGGCGGACGGCCAGGCGTAGTTGATGTCGCCGCCGATGTGCTTGGACGCCATCACGTCATAGGCGCCGCCGAACGCCTTGCGGGTGATGACGGTGATCAGCGGCACCGTGCATTGGCTGTAGGCAAACAGGAGCTTGGCGCCGTGCTTGATGAGGCCGCCATATTCCTGCGCGGTGCCGGGCAGGAAGCCGGGGACATCCACGAAGGTGATGATCGGGATATCGAAGGCGTCGCAAAAGCGCACGAAGCGCGCCGCCTTGCGGCTGGCATCGGCATCAAGCACGCCGGCCAGCACCATCGGCTGGTTCGCCACGAAGCCGACCGTGCGGCCGTCCAGACGTCCGAAGCCCGTCACCATGTTGCGGGCGAAAGCCTCGCTGATCTCGAAGAAATCGCCCTCGTCCGCCACCTTGAGAACGAGCTCCTTCATGTCGTACGGCTTATTGGGGTTCTCCGGCACCAGCGTGTCGAGCGAGGGATCCTCGCGCTCGATGTCGTCGAACGACGGCCATTCGGGGGGACCGGCAGCCGCGCTCGCGGGCAGAAAGTCGATCAGGCGCCGCATCTGCAGGAGGCATTCGACGTCATTGTCATAGGCGCCGTCGGCAACGGAAGATCTGGTCGTATGGACGACGGCGCCGCCCAGTTCCTCGGCAGTGACGACCTCGTTGGTCACGGTCTTGACCACGTCAGGCCCGGTCACGAACATGTAGCTCGTATCCTTCACCATGAAGATGAAGTCCGTCATGGCGGGCGAATACACGTCGCCGCCGGCACAGGGCCCCATGATGACGGAGATCTGCGGAATGACGCCGGACGCGATCACGTTGCGCTTGAAGACCTCGCCGTAACCGCCGAGCGCCGCTACGCCTTCCTGGATCCGAGCGCCCCCGGCATCGAACAGGCCGATGATCGGGGCGCGTGCTTTCATGGCCATGTCCTGGATTTTCGTAATCTTCTGGGCGTGGGTCTCCGACAATGAACCGCCGAACACTGTGAAATCCTTGGCGAAGGCGAACACGGTGCGGCCGTTCACGGTGCCCCAGCCGGTAACGACGCCGTCGCCCGAGATCTTCGTCTTGTCCATGCCGAAATCGGTGGCGCGGTGCTCGACGAACATGTCGAACTCTTCGAACGAGCTTTTGTCCATCAGGAGTTCGAGACGCTCGCGGGCGGTGAGCTTGCCGCGCCTGTGCTGGGCCTCGATGCGCCGCTCGCCGCCGCCGGCGCGGGCGCTGGCGCGCCGGCGTTCGAGGTTTTCCAGGATGTCCTTCATTCGCGGCTCCGCTCAATGCGACAACGCCCTCCCACGGTACAGCAGGCAGCCGAACCGTGTCCTGACCTTTGCAGGATGTGAGCCAGTCGGATGCCGTTGCCGGCAGGGGCCTTTGGCGGCTGTCGCCTACTGCACGTTCTTGTTCACATAGATGGAGCCGTAGATCACGATGAGCCAGACCACCGCGATCGAAACAAGCCCGACGACCAATGCTGTCATGTGTCCTCTCCCCGACGCCCCCGGATCCCGTTGCGCGAGCCGGACACAACCCAGGGCAGGCGTGGCGCGCACGGGTCGCAAGCGGTCCGACGGGGCATTATAGCGCGAAAATTCATCAGTCGCTTCACCGGGCGTCCTGGCAACTTCAAAGCGCGTTGCGCAACGCAGCAAAAAAATAGCTTCGGCGGACTAATCGCGCTGCCCAAGGCGCGGGCAGCGCAGCATAAATCTAGCGTAAATCCTATATGTTTTGAGAAGTTATTCGGCGCGCGAATTTACTCTAAGGAACCCTTGTGCGCCGCACGAAGCATGCTTACGCTTAGTGCAGAGGTCCTGAAGCAATTGCGCTGCCTCAATGTTGGCTGAAGGAATTTCCCTATGAATTATAATTGGAGTTTTCACTTTATTGCGGTTCGCCCGTTTTCGCCTTTTCGCCCAACTTCTCCGCTCCGGAGGGGCGGCGCCATGAACCGGATATATCGGGCGACCGTGCTGGGGTTCGCATTGGCGACGAGCGGATTCGTCGCCGCGAACGCCAGCGTCCCGCTTCCGGTCATACAGCAGGCGAGCGGAATGCCGACGCTCGCTCCCATGCTCAAGAAGATCACGCCAGCCGTGGTCGGCATCTCCATCAAGAGCCGCGCGTCGGACGGAAATGCCCGCCGGCAGCGGGACGCCAAACCCGCGGCGGCTGATCAGCAGGCGCGGGCCGCCGGATCAGGCGTGATCATCGATGCAGGCCAGGGTCTCGTAGTCACCAACAACCATGTCATTGACCGTGCTGATGAGATTACCGTTCAACTGGCCGATGGCCGGGAACTTGGCGCGAAGCTGGTCGGCGGCGACCCGGATACCGACATTGCGGTCATCAAGGTTGCGGCCGAAAACCTGACCGCGATCCCGGTCGGCAACTCCGACCGGATCGAGGTGGGCGATTTCGTGCTGGCGATCGGCAATCCATTCCTGATCGGCCAGACCGTGACCTCCGGAATCGTCAGCGGACTGGACCGCACCAATGTTGGCCTCGAGCAGTACGAGGATTTCATCCAGACTGACGCGGCGATCTATCCGGGCAATTCCGGCGGCGCGCTCGTCAATCTGCGCGGCGAGCTGATCGGCATTAACACGGCCTTCGTGGGCGCAACGAATTCCAACCCCGGCATGGGCTTTGCGATTCCCGTCAATATGGCGCGGGTCGTCACCGATCGCATCCTGGAGATAGGTGACGTCCGCCGCGGCAAGCTCGGCATCACCTTCGAGGACTCCACTCCCGCCCTGGTGCGCGAGTTCAAATTTGCTGCGGCGCCGGCAACGCCGATCATCACCAAGGTCGATCCGGGCTCCCCCGCCGATCTCGCCGGCCTCAAGGTTGGCGATGTGATAACCGACCTCGCGGGAACGCCGGCGCGGGATATGTCTCACCTGCGCACCCGCCTTGGCCTCTTATGGGTGGGCGATACGGCCGAACTGACCGTGATGCGCAACGGCAAACGCCTCGTGATCCGCGCCACCATCGCGGACCCGCCGCCCGCCAAAGGGAAGTAATGGTTTGTTTTCTGCGATCTACTTCGAAACCGATGCCATCTCGTTTTCCGAGGTCACGGTTACTGTCTGCACCGGCAACGCGGCGACGATGCGAAACCAGCTCTAATTCACCATCCCCAACGCCCGCGGCAGCCACAGCGAAATTTCCGGAATGTAGGTCACCATAGCGAGAAACACGAGCATGGTGCCGAGCCATGGCAGCACCGCGATGGTCAGTTCAGTGATCCCCATCTTCGTGATGCCGGAGGCGACGTAGAGGTTAAGCCCGACCGGCGGATGGCATAGTCCCACCTCCATGTTCACCGCCATCAGAATGCCGAGGTGAACCGGGTGCACACCGAGCCGCGCCGACATCGGGAACAGGATCGGCGCCATGATCAGCACGATGGCGGCGGGGTCCATGAAGTTGCCGGCCGCCAGCAGCACGATGTTGGTGACGAGGAGAAACGCCACCACGCCGAAGCCCTGCGCCGTCATCCACTCCGCCATCGATTGGGGAATCTGCTCGGAGGTGAGCAACCAGGAAAATACCGCCGCATTGGTGATGATATAAAGGATCATGGCGCTCATCGACGACGCCTTGAGCAGCACGGCCGGCACTTCGGCGAGGCTCATCTCCTTGTAGACGAACACCGCAATGAAGAACGCATACATGGCCGCCATGGCGGCAGCCTCGGTCGGCGTGAAAAGGCCCGAATAGATGCCGCCAAGAACCAGGATAATCAGGAACAGGCCCCAGAAGCTCTCGCGAAACGCGCGCAGGCACTCGCCCCAGCTCGCGCGTTTCATGCGCGGATAATCGTTGCGCCAGGCCCGGTACCATGTCGTGACGCCCAGCATCGTCGAAAGCATCAAGCCCGGCACCAGCCCTGCGATGAAAAGCTGGCCAACAGAAGCCGAGTCGACGATAACGCCATTAGGCCCCATGGGCTGCATGCCGCTGGTCGCGACCGCAAAGATGACGAGATTGATCGACGGGGGGAACAGGATGCCGAGCGCGCCAGAGGTCGCGATCACGCCGGCGCCGAATCGCGGTGGATAGCCGTTCTGCAGGATGGCCGGCAGAATGATCGAGCCGATGCCGACGACGGTTGCAACCGACGAGCCGGAAATCGCGGCAAACAATGCGCAGGCGACAACGCCTGCGAGCCCGAGGCCGCCATACCAGTGCCCGATCAGCGTCGTGGCGAAGTCGATCATCCGTCGCGCGACCCCGCCGGAAGTGAGGAAATTGCCGGCCAGTATGAAAAACGGGATCGCCATGATCTCGAAGCGGTCGATGCTGGTGAACAGCTTGAGCCCGACCATCTTGGGATCGACGCTGGAAAGGATGAACAGATAGGTCAGCACCGACAGGCCGAGTGCGATCGAGATCGGCATACCGGTCGCCATCAGGGCGAGCAGCAATGCAAACAGCAGCCCCGCTCGCACCGATTGCGACAGCTCGATGATCTCGAAACGCGCCAGCACGCAGATCAGCGCGAGCACGATCGGAATGGCCACGATCAGCATCGCCGTGATGCTGCCGGACCGCGGGCGTGCGAGGGTTTTGGCCTGGGTGGTCATTGCGCCGGCTCGGCAAGAGGCTCCGGCGGCTGGCCCTGGTATTCGATGCCGTGCGCCTGATGCGGCACGAGGCCCGAATGCTGATACTGCCACATGACCTGCAGGAAGCGGAAGCACATCAGGTAGGAGCCGAGCGGAATGCAGAGATAGATGATCCAGCTCGGCCACTCGAGCTCGGGCGACACCTGGTCGGCATCAAGCTCGTAGACATAGATGGCGCCAAGCGTGCCGATGATGCCGGTGAACAGCGCGCCGCAAGCGAGCGCGAACATGATCACCGGCTTGCGAGATTCGGGCGAAAGCCGCTTCACAAAGACGTCGACGCCGACATGGATGCCGGTCCGCACGCCAAGGGCCGCGCCGAACTTCGCCATCCAGACGAACATGTAGGTAGCAAGCTCCTGCGCCCATGACAGATTGATCGATGTGAGCGAGAGATAGATCCAGTCTGCTGCGTCACCCACCCAAGTGAGGCCGTGCGCGTTAGCCCAGGTGGCGAGCACCACCGAATTGCTGGCGCCATAGCGGTGCACCACGGCGACGAAGGTGATGCACGTGGCGGCAGCCATCAGGACGCAGATGATCCACTCTTCGAGCCGATCGAGGATGCGGTTGAACACGGGATGTCCTTGTCCTCTCCCCCGCTTGCGGGGGAGGGCCAGGGAGGCGGCCAACACCCGAGCAACTGAGTCGCGGCTCCCTCCCCAACCCTCCCCTGCAAGCAGAGGAGGGAGTTAAGTCGTTGACCGCTTCAGGACTGCGGCGCAACAAAGCCGGAGGCTTTGTAAATCTTGTCGATGAAGTCCTTGCCGAAGCGGCTCCACATTTCCTTGTGGACCGGCATCAGCTTGGCGACCCAAGCCTTCTTCTCGTCAGGCGTGAGGTAGTGGAACTGGATCTTGCCCGTGGCTTTGATCTTTTCGAGCGCCTCTTCGTTGTCTTTCGCGGCCGTGTCGTTGAAGTAGTCAGTCGTCTCTTTTACAGCCCGCTGTAACGGCTCTTTCACGTCGGCCGGCAGCCCGTCCCAGAACTTCTTGTTGGTGACGAGCGCATAGGTGAGCCGCCCGTGGTAGGACACGGTCAGATATTTCTGCACCTCGTAAAACTTCTGAGTCCAGATGTTGGACGGCACATTGTCCTCGCCGTCGGCAACGCCGGTCTGCAGCGTCTGGTACAGCTCCCCAAAGGCGATGATCTGCGGAATGGCGCCAAGCTCGCGCGCCACCGCGTCAAGCACCTTGGAGCCCTGGATGCGCATCTTCATGCCTCTGAAGTCTTCGGGGCGGATCAACGGCTTGTTGGCCGTATAAACGTGGGCGCCGTTGTCCCAGTAGGCGAGCGGCGAGACCCCCTTGGCTTCGAGCTTCTTGTTAAGCTCAGCCATCATCGGGCTCGCCATCATCTGGCGCGCGCGGGCGTCGTCGCTCATCAGGAACGGCAGATCGAAGACGTCGAATTCCTTGATGCCGAGCGGGCCAAACTTGGAGATCGAGGGCGCAAGAAGCTGCACCGTCCCGAGCTGCAGGGCTTCGAGCTCCTCCTTGTCCTTGTAAAGCGAGGAATTGGGGTAGACCTCTACCTTGACCCTGCCGTGGGTGTATTTTTCGGCCAGTTCCTTGAACAGCACCGCCGCCTTGCCCTTTGGCGCGTCGGGCGACACCACGTGACTGAATTTTATGATGATCGGCTGCTGGGCGAAGGCGCTGCCTGCGAGCGCAAAGCTCGCCGCAACAAGAGCGATAATCGCAAGATGAAATTTGTTGCGCATGTTTCCTCCGAATTGATTGAACTGCATTCACTGAACTGCAGCCATTGACTGCCCGCCATCTCGCCCGGAGTTCGGGCCGGTGTCGAGCTTATTTTGCAGCCATTTCCGACCGTATTTAAACTTACTTTACCCCAACTGGACAAGCGGCACCCGCGCGCACCTTGTCGCAACCTTGGCTTGCGCTTGAGACCGCGAGCATCCCATCCACCGTCCATGTCGACAAGGACTGGCTCAACTTGGCCGGAACGCGCCCTGGCTCGCCGAACACTCGCCCGTCTCCGCTAGCACTTTGGCCGCGGCCTCCATTTCAGCGAAACGGTAGGCGCGGCGCTTGAGGGCCAGCTCGTCGCGTCCCCACAGCTCCATGTTCCAGTCCTCATCGACATGGGCCGCAGCCCAGGCGGCATCGATGCCCATGTTGCCCCGCGCCATCGCGAGCGCGATCAATGCAGAGCCGGTGAGCGTAGTGATCGTATGAGCGGCGCCGAGCCGCCATGGATCGCGCGGGATCGCGGCGACGGCGCGGGCGACGGCGCCGTCGGGCTGGCGCATATGGGCGATGCCCGGAACCGTCATGAACTCCGCCCCGAGCGCCGCTTTAGCCCAGGCAAGGATCGGGTCCCAGTGGAGCGATTGCCGGGCTACGAGCGCCCCCGGTGTTGCGGCGCGATAGCAGAGGAGATCGGAATTAAGGTATTTGACGATCTCGGCCGCTATTTCGTCCGCTGCGGCGGCCACGCCGTCAATGATGGTGTTGGCCAGCCGCGTCATCGGCATTCCGGCCGGATCGATGAACTCGGTCTGCGCGCCCCACTCGGCCGCGATCGCTTCGGCAAGCGGCCGGCGCGGCGCCGCCAGTGTGCGGCGCGCCGGCGTCCTGACGGGACGGCCGTCAAGCACGACCGTAAAGCCTGCCGGATCGTCGCGCAGCGCGACCTCCTTGTAGAAGCGCCGCCTGCGCGCGCGCATGTGACGGCGTGCGGCCAAGGTCGGGTCGACCGGCTCCAGACTCTCCAGGGCAAAAACCTCTTCGAACACGTCGCGCATGCCGCCGCTTCCGCTGATATGATCCGCCTGTTCGCCGTGGCTGATGCGGCGATCACCGATATAGTCATCCGCATGCAGGAGGGCCACCGATCGCGGCTGCGCAGAGCGCACGTCGCCACCGCGACAATAGATACATTTTCACTCCCCTCGCTTGTGGCCCGGATCGAGCGCAGCGAAATCCGGGGACCGGCGGCGCGCACGGCAACGCCCCCGGGTTTCGCTGCGCTCAGCCCCGGCTACGTGGAGGGTAAGCACCGGAGGAGACCATGACCCAAAGGCAGCATCGGGACCGCGCGAGTTTTAGAACCAGTCGCCGCACAATGCTGGCAGGGAGCGTGCTTGCGTTGTGCGCCGGAGTCGCCGGCGATCAGCGCATCGCGGCCGCGCAGGGAATGGCCGATCCGCTGACGCCCGTCCGCATTCCGCCGCAGGCGCCGGCAAAGGAGGGAATTGCGCAACTCACAGATGCCCGGCTGTGGTTCTGGGACACGGGCGGCGCCGGCGAGCCCATCGTGCTTTTGCATCCCGCATCGGGCAGCGGGCTGATCTGGGGCTACCAGCAGCCGGCCTTCGCCAAGGCGGGTTATCGCGTGATATCGTATTCGCGGCGCGGCTATTACGGTTCAGCGCCCGTCGATCGCGCCAAGCCCGGCATTGCCTCGGAAGATCTGCATGAACTCGTGGAATTTCTCGGGCTCGGCAAGTTTCATATCGTCGCCTCGGCGGCCGGCGGCAGCGTTGCGTCGGATTACGCATTCTCTCATCCTGACCGGCTCTTGAGCCTCACGGTTTCAAGCAACCAGTTCGGCGTGGCGGACGGCGAGATCTTCGCGGCGGGCGCCCGTATCCGGCCCGCAATCTGGGACGAGATCCCGGTCGAAATTCGCGAGGTCGGCCCATCCTATCGGGCGCGCAATCCGGAAGGCTTTAAGCAGTGGATCGAGCTTGAGCGCAAATCAGGGCTCAAGGACGCGTTCCGACAGCCGCTCAAGAACCGCATCACCGAGGCGATGCTCGCGAACCTCAACGTGCCGACGCTGGTGATCTGCGGCGCCGCCGACCTCGCCACTCCGCCGTCGATCGCGCGCATGATCGCGGCAAGAATCCCGCATGCCGAACTGGTGGTGGCGCCGGAAGCCGGCCACTCGGTTTACTGGGAAGAGCCCGAATTGTTCAATCGTGCGGTCTTAACCTTCATAGCCAAGCATGGAAGGTAGGCAGCCGGCGGCGGCGGCTCGTGGGGTCATGAAGCGCGTGGCGTCATGGCTGCTGCCGATTGATTTTCGCTTCCCCCCCATTGATTTCGCGCGGTCTTGCCGCGCCTTTCGCGGAAGCCGAAAGCTCAAGCCTTGCGGCCGGCAGGCAGAGCCGTCATTCTTTGCCGTGACAAATGACTGATCCGACCGCATCAACTTAGCTGGAGGAGCCCATGAAGAAGCAGCTCACCGTTGGCCTCGCAGCCCTTCTCCTGGCGTCGACGGCGCCGGCCGCGTGGGCGGCGATGATCACCGGCACCGTAACAGGGCCTGACGGCGCGCCGTTCCGCGCCGCGTTCGTGCGCGTGCAGAACATGAAGACCAAGATGACCATGATGGTGCTGTCGGACAGTCAGGGAAAATACTGGACCGACAGGCTCGATCCCGGCGCCTATGAGGTCTCGGCGACCTGGGTCGGCTACAAGAGCGATCCGGCGCGGCGGCGGAACGTCACCTTGGAAGACAACACGCGCCTGACCCTCGACTTTACGATGAAGAACGACACGGTCGAGTGGAGCCAGCTCACCAAATACCAGGCCGGCACCCTGATTCCGCAGGCGCTCGGCAATGGCAAGGACGTGCTGATCCAGCAATGCTTCAACTGCCACGCGTTCGGCAAGATCGGCGCCGTTGGCCGCCATGACCTGAACGGCTGGAAAGACGAGATCGACGTCATGCGGCTCTCCGGCGTCGCTAGAATCAGACCCGAGGTCGCCGAGCAGGTGTCGAAATATCTCGCCGCGGCGTTTGGCCCCGATTCCGCCACGCCGGAGTCGCCGGCGCAGTTGCCTGCATATCAGACCGTGAAACAGGACCGCGATGACTTCAGCGATGAAGCGCTCAACATCGTTTATGTCGACTATGCCTTGACGGGCGACCCCAGGGACCGACCGGGCACCGCCCGGCCGGACCGGGACGGCAAACTGTGGCTCGAAATGTCGGCCGGACTATCGCGGCTCGACCCGGACACCGGGGAGCTGAAGACCTGGCGGCTCACCAACCTCAGCAGCAATTTCATCCATGAAGTGCTGCCAACCAACGACGGCTCGGTGTGGCTGACGCTCGAAGCGCAGGGCGGCCTCGCGCGGTTCGATACTGCTACTGAGAAATTCGAGGTGTTTATCGACCAGGAGGCCAATGACAAATACAACCTCGCGAAGCCGGTTCAAAAGGATCCCAATGATCCGTTCCCCAATCTGCCGATCCCGACCGGGACCCAAGGCGGCGGCGCGAGGAGCCACACCGCCGCGGCTGATCATGAGGGCAATATCTGGGTGTCGGGCCGCCCGCTGAAGAAGTTCGATCCGCGCACCGGGAGATACACCTACTTCGCGGCGGAGGCGCCCGATTCCTACGGAATCGCGTTCGACCGCATCGGCAACATCTGGTTTGCTCAGTTCAATTCGCGCGACCACCAGGACATTGGCATGGTCGACGTCAAGACCAACAAGGTCACCAAGTTCAAGCCGCCGGAGGGCGTGACGCCGCGGCGGCTAAAGATCGACTCCAAAGGAATGGTCTGGATCGGCGACTATTTCGGCGGCAGCCTGACGCGCTTCAACCCGCAGACGGGAGAATTCAAGGTGTTCAAGCTGCCGGGGCCGATGCCGACGCCCTACGGCATCGAGGTCGATCACGACGACAACGTTTGGTACGCGTCAATGCACACCGACGTAATGGGGAAGCTCGACCCCAAGACCGGAAAGGTGACGGAATATCCCTCGCCCTATGGCGAGCGCGGCACGCGCGACATGGTGGTCGACGCCAAGGGCCGCATCTGGTACGGCGCCCAGCCCTATTTCAAGGCGGGCTACATCCGGGTGCGGACCGAGGCGGAGAAGCAAGCGGCATTGGAACGGTAGACGTCCGGCCCCGGAGGGGCGTGCAGAGGTCCCCCAGCATCGGCCGCGGGTAGGGGCGACCCTCATAGGCGTGCGCCGTCAGGTCAAGGTTTGACGTTGCCGCGGACTCCTCCCCTCCCCCGCAAGGGGGAGGGCGTCGCGAATGGCTCGGCCGCCCTTTAACCTAACGCTTATGGGGCGGCGCTTCATGTCACCGGCGGCGTCCGCCAGCCGCTCTATGCGCGGTCACTTGGCCTTCTTCCACGCGAGCTCCGCGCGGATATACCCGGAGGTCGACGGCGCCGGAGTGTTGTACGTCAGCACTTCATCGGTAATCGCCGTGACGGCTCGCTTCTGCGTGGTCGCATCCCAGTTCGGGAACGAACTTGCGGCGATGCGGAATGTGATCGTCTTGTTGGCCTCATCGACCGTATACGTGCCGAAATGGGAGATCATCCCTTGAACGGCCGCCTTGTTCTCGTCCGCCGTCCCTTTCAGCCGGTCCTTCGACGCAAAAGCCGGAACGCCGTAGCGGATGATCTGCAATGAATAGTGCCCGTCGGGCGTGAAGATGAGGGAGCCGTCGGGATTGGGGCCGAAGCCCGGCACGTGGGTGCCGTCATCCTTGATGTCGTCCGCGAGCAGCAGCGTCCAGGCTCCGACCACCAGGTCTTTCATGGATTTCTGCTGGGCGCTTGCGCCGCCTGGCAGCATGGCCAGCCCCGCCGCCAGTGCCGAAATGGCGACAATGTTGCGTCGATACATGGTTCTCCTCCGTTGCGCCGTTACTCCCGATCCCGCCGACCGGCGCCGCATTTCCTCCCGCTGGCGTATCGAGGGGTGGGATTTTCCCCATTCTGCGACAGCTTTCAACGGGGACGTCGATAACACGCAGGCTTGGCGGCGGACCAGGGATGGGTCCAATATTGGACTGCTCAACAGAACGGATCTCGCCATGACCCGTAGATCAATCGTACTGCTCGGCCTGCTCGCGTTCGCTCCCGCGTTGGCGGCGCGGCCCGCCGTGGCCCAAGTCACCCTGTTCGAAGGCGCGCGAATCATTCCCGGTGATGGCGCCGGGCCAATCGAAAACGGCGCGCTGCTCGTTGAGGGCGGCGCCATCACCCGCGTCGGCCGCAAGGGCGAGATCCTGCCTCCCGCGGACGCAAATCGGATCACCCTCGACGGCAAGACCGTCATGCCGACGATCTTCAGCGCCCATGTTCATCCGGGATTTCAGAAGGGCCTGAGCTATTCGGCGGAAAACTTCACCCGGGAGACCGTTCTGGACGACCTCAACCGCGCCCTCTATTTCGGCGTTTCGGCCGTGATGTCGCACGGCATCGAGAAGGGCGAGGTCATGTACCAGATCCGCGCTGACCAGGCGGACGGGCGCCTCGGCGGCGCACGCCTCCTGGTCGCCGGACGCGGCATCGGCGCGCCGAATGCGGGCCCGGGAGCGGCGGCCTACGCGGGCATCGCCTATGAGATCACCACGCAGGACCAAGCCCGCAACGCCGTGGAGGAACTTGCCGCGAGACGCGTGGATGTTATCAAGATCTGGGTTGACGACCGCGGCGGCCGCGCTCCCAGCCTGCCGATCGCATTGTCCCGTACGGTGATCGACGAAGCCCATCGGCTCGGTTTCAAGGTCTCCGCCCACGTGTTCTATCATAAGGACGCGGCCGAGCTTGCGGCTGCGGGCGTCGATAACTTCGCCCATCTGGTGCGCGACGCCGAGATGAGCGATGCCCTCATCGCCACGATGATTGCAAAAGGCATCTACGTCATGCCGAACATCGGCGCGCCGGAGCGCGCCATTCACGCCGCGGTTCCGGCCTGGTTCGAGGAGCCCTATCTTGCCGGGCTCCTCTCCAGCACCGTCCCGGCCGAGGTGATTGCGCGCATGCGCGCCTCGTTCACGAGCCGCGATGCTGCCGCCGCTGCGCGCAACCGGCAGAACTACGCGATCCTGCAAAAGAATGTGGCGAAGCTTGCCGCCGCGGGCGCCCGTATCATCCTCGGCAGCGATACCGGGCTCGAGGACCATCCCTTCGGCTTCGCGGAGCAGAAGGAATTGCAGATGATGGCGGAGGCCGGGATGACGTCCGCTCAGGTCATCGTCGCGGCGACCAGCCGCCCTGCCGAGTTCATGGGGCTCAAGGACCGCGGCGTCATCGCGCCCGGCAAGCGCGCCGATCTCCTCGTGCTCGACGCCAATCCGCTCGATGACATCCGCAACACGCGCCGCATCTCCGCGGTATACATCGCCGGCAAGGAGGTCGATCGGGCCGGGCTCAGAGCTTCGTTGATGCGCGCGGGGAATTGAGGGTGGCGAAACCGCTGGTCGCGCAAATTCGGTGCGGCGTCAACAGGCTGCGCGAGCCTGTGCTCTTCGAGGACCGGAATGGCGGCTGACGCCCTCAGCCACTATCGGATATTGCTTCACATCATTGAACCAATTGAGCAGGCGCGATGGCGCGCGCTCGTCGGCATATTGAGGTGAGAATGGAATGCAATAGCAGGGAGCATCGGTTGCGGCCGCGATTTTGCTCACCGCCTCCACAAGCCGCGGCGGTCCACATGCATGGACTGCATCCTCCGGCGACAATTCCGGTATGTGATCAGCGATGCTTCCGATGCGAATCGTGGTGGAGAGATTCTGCGGCGTTCCGACAACCGGGATAATCGTCACGTTCGGATACCGCGCCAGCATACAAAGGGCATTGATCATGTACAGGCATTCGATGCTGCGTGCGCCCACCACCATAACGATATTGCGGCTCTGATGCTCCTTTATGGCAGCAACCGCAATCGACCAGACCGGAGCAAAGCCAGCGCCGCCCGCGACGAGTACGAGGCGCTTCATGGATCCAGGACGCAGAAACGCGAGACCGTACGGGCCCTGAAGCTTCACCCGATGGCCCTCGCGAATGTCGCTGCCGATAGCGGTGGATACCCGGCCGCCGCGAACACGCTGTATCTGAAAATGCAGAAATTCCCTCTCCCGCAGCTCCTCCATCGAAGCTGTCGGGTTATAGCAGCGCGCTGGATAACCGCGAAACTGCACGCGCAGATATTGTCCAGGCAGATAGGTGACCGGCTGCAAGGGCGCGACGGCGACCTCGATAATATCCCGTGCGCGCTTCTTAATTGCGCGCACTTCGCCCACTGCGGTCTGGATTTTCGGCAGACCTTCGATTTCGAGCCGCAGATCGGACATGATCCGAGTTTGGCACGCCCGTACGGCGCCCAACTCTCCGCATTCCCCGCCGATGGCCACTCCATCGAGAACGCGCACGCGACAGCTCCGACAATGCCCTGAACGGCAATCATGCGGAATGTCGACGCCGTTGGCCAGCGCCGCGTCGAGGAGAATGTCGCCGCGGCGCGCGGAGAACACCTGATCGCGGAGCATCACACGGCAGGTCTTCCGCATCGTTGTTCCGCCTCGCAGGTCTTCCGCATCGTTGTTCCGCCTCCATCAATGGCGCAAATGTTACGCGCGGCAAACGGCCGTGCGGATTATTAAACGCCGGCCGAAAGACGGGGCCTTTCGTGCCCCGTCGGTGGGCTGCAAGGCGCTTAGGCGTGGTGCCACAGTTGCGCGAAAGCAGCGTGTTCGACCACCGGGGACGGATTGCCAAGTCCGGAGTCCGCTGCACTGGCCAACGACGTTGTCACGTCGCTGCCGTGGGCGCCCCCTCCTTGGACCGGATTGCCTCCGATCAGGGCCGAAAAGCCATTCTGCCCGCCCTGGAAAAGAGCTGTCAAATCGCTCAGCAGCCCGTGTGCGCCGCCGTGATCCCCTCCTGCCTGGCCGCCGCTGCTCGCAACGGGAAACCCTGTGCTTCCTGAAGCCGCGCCGGTGACCGGGATTGTGCCCTGCGCCAAGCCTGTTGGCGATGTCGCACCCGCAACCGTCGTGGACGTGCCGACGAAGGTTCCGCCTCCGATCGGAATGTTGTTGCCGGACACGTCATTGGCGTCCGCGACAAAGCCCATTCCTGCCGCCTGAATTTGAGCCTGGTCGGCAGCCAGAGCTGCGCCCGTGTCCCCGTGCGCTATGCCCTCGAGACCGTGGATCGCATTGTTGGTATCGGCGAGCAAGGTGCCTCCGCGAAGCTCATTGCCGAACCGCGCGTCAAATATGCCGCCCTGAGACCGATCGAACGACGCACCGAACTTTTCATAATTCTGAATCTCGGTGATGAGGGACTGAATCTCGCCGGGCGTCGTGTTGTTTCCGGCGGCCACGTTGTTCAGTTGGTTGTTGATGACATTGGCTTCCGCGATGAACTGAGCCCAGAAGTTCGTCTGCGCCTGGTTATCCTGATATTGCAGAATGGTCCCGCCGTGAGCGTTAGGGCCATCTGGACCGTTCAGATACGCGGGAAACTCAGCAAATCCGCCCGTCGAAGCCGGCGCGCCATTGCCCCCGGCGGCGACGTTCAATGCTGGATCGTTCTGAATAATATCGATTATATCCAGCAGATTATCATTGGTGGCGCGCGCAGCGACATTGGGATTACTGGCATATTCCTTGTCGAAATCGCTGATCTGCAGGTTGATTTGATTGAGGACCGTATCAAGGTGAACCGTCGTCAAAGCGGCCGCAGCGCCGGTTTCGCCGGCAGCGGACTCTATCGCCGAAAGAGCCGTCGGGTTGTTGATCAGATTGGTCAAGCCCGCTGCGATCGCCTTCATGTCCGAATTGAATTCGGACAGATTTGAATGGTTAAGTCCGCCGACCGCGAGATCGGCGGCTGCGTTGAACACGGCGCCAATCTGCGCCAGAGTTGCGCCGGGCGCAGTCGCCGCTGCCAGCGCCGCCGCGTTGTCCGATCCGCTAGGAAGACTTTGGAAGCCCACGTTGTTGGCGCCGGTGCTGCTGGGATACGGATTGGCATTGAGGGCGGCCGCCAACGTCGGATCGCCGTTGATCTCGTTGAGAATAGACATCTGCGTGGTATGGAGGAGTTCCTGGGCCGTCGTCGCGCTCCGGCTATTGCCGACCGATTGGGGAGCCTCGTTCAGCAAGACCTCAAGCTGACCCTGAACCTGAGAGAGAACTGCCGTGTCGGCGGCTGACAGGGCGTACGCATTCCCGCTGACGGTCACTCCGTTTGGATTGGCTAGAGCCGCATTTACGTCATCTAACACGGAATGGATGTCGGTCGTGTACATGCCGAGATAGGCCGCCTGATTGTGGCTGTCGGCCGGCGTTTTCCATAGACCGCCATCAAGCAGGCGCGTTGCGTCATTGAACACCACGCCCGCCTGGGCGAGATCCGTGGAAAGAGCTAATGCGTCATCTCTCACCGTCGTTGGCAAAGTAGTCACTCGATTTCCTCCCTCGTTTCAGGTCGAAAGCGACCGGTGCTCCACCGTCCTATGCGCGTCGCATACAATGTGCTGGCCCGGCGACGACCATGGCCAGGCTCGTCAACTCTGGTTTAGCCGTGACTTAAGATTGTCAGAACGCCGACTAGATTGCGCCCAGCAAGATTGCGCCCAGCAAGGGCCATCGATGCCGCATCGCGACGGCTTGGCATTAGTGATCGCAACAAGGCCGCCCCTGCCTTTGCTCACCCCGCTGTATGCTGCTTCCATGCTTCTGCAAGCTCAATGGGACAAGATCGAGAGGCGCTCCGTGCGAATGCGTGATCTTATAAGGGCCAATTGAAGGCGAGGCCTGTGGCGTCGCTGTCGCAGACGGCCGGGCTCCCCGCGCGGCATTTTCACCTCAATCATCGACGTGAGAGAAATGCGCGCGACAAATGTACTTCACTTCTGCGACTTCTATTTTCTGCAAATTCGCGACAGGTCTTGGACCCACGCAGGTCGCAATATTGACCAACTCGTAGATACCTATAAGCGCTGGCGTGCGGACTTAGTTTCGGCGATTTTTCGATGTCGAACGGCGGCCGCGTTCGCGCATCATGCGTCTGCTGCGCAAATGAGAAGCGCCAGCTCGAAGGGGCGTCTGCAGGGGCGCGGGGGGTTGGGTGCGAAATGACCTTCAGATTCGATCTGAGCGCAGATGATCCGGTCACTTTCGGATTGCGCGCCAGCGCGAGGCGGCTATTGGGCGTGGCGGCGTTCAGCGGCATTGTCAATCTGCTGACGCTGTCGGGGTCGCTGTACATGTTGCAGGTCTATGACCGCGTCATCCCGAGCCGCAATGTCGCAACGCTCGCCGGGCTCTCCGCGATCGTGCTGTTGGCCTACGTGCTACAGGGCTATTTCGATGCGCTGCGAACCCGCATGCTGGCGCGGATCGGGATGCTGTTCGACGCGGGATTGCAGGAGTCCATATATCTCGCACTCGCCACGCTTCCGCTCAGGGGCGTGCGCCCCTTTGTGGCGCAGCAGCCCCTGCGCGATCTCGATCAGGTGCGGACTTTCCTTTCCGGGATCGGTCCCACGGCGTTTCTCGACATGCCCTGGATACCGATCTTTCTGATTGCGCTATATGTCTTTCACCCCGTCATCGGGGTCGTCGCAACGCTCGGCGCCGCGGCGATTATCGCCGTAACTGTTGCCACGGAGCGCCATGCGCGGGCGCCCACGCGCGCCACGATGGAAGCGAGCGCGCATCGTCAGGTCCTCGCCGATGCGACGCGGCAAAATGCCGACGTTATTCGCGCGTTGGGAATGATGGACCGTTTTTCCGAACGCTGGCGGCGCGGCAACGACCGCTTTCTCGAGATCAGCATTCGCGCGATGGATATCCATGCCAATCTCGGATCTGGAGCCAAAGTGCTGCGATACGCTCTGCAATCCGCGATGCTCGGAATCGGAGCCTATCTGGTCGTGATCGAGCAGGCTTCGGGCGGAATCATGATCGCTTCCTCCATCATGATGGGCCGCGCCCTCGCTCCGATCGAGGTGGCGTTGAGCACCTGGAAGCAGCTCGTCGCCGCCCGTGACGGCGTCCTCAGGCTGCGCGAAATCATCAAGGCCACTGCCGAGCGCGGCAAGCCGGCGGTGAAGCTTCCGCGTCCCTGTCGAATGCTGGCCGTGGAAAACCTGACCGTATTTGCGCCGGGCAATGACCGCCCAATCGTGTCAAATGTTTCGTTCAAGCTCGAGGCCGGGATGGGCTTGGCCTTGCTGGGGCCAAGCGCATCCGGCAAGTCGTCGCTCGCGCGCGCCCTGGTCGGGATCTGGCCGGCGCACGGGAAGATACGTCTCGATGGCGCCGCTCTTGACCAATGGAATTGCAATGATCTCGGGCGGCATCTGGGATATCTGCCGCAGAATGTTGCGCTGTTTGACGGTACGGTCGCGGACAATATCGCGCGCTTCGACGCTTCCGCATCCTCCGACTCCATCATTCAAGCCGCCCATATCGCCGGCGCTCACGAGATGATTCTGCGCCTTCCGAACGGATACGAAACCCAGATCGGCGAGGGCGGCGCCTCGCTTTCCTCCGGCCAGAGACAGCGGATCGGGCTCGCGCGCGCCGTATTCGGCGCTCCGTTCCTGGTCGTGCTGGATGAGCCTGACGCCAATCTTGATCTCGAAGGCGAGAAGGCGCTGACCCGCGCCATCCTTGCGCTCCGGAGCGCCGGGAAAATTCCGATCGTGATCTCTCACCGGGCAAATGTTCTGGCGGCATTGAATATGGCGCTGGTCATCTATGCCGGAAGAATGATCGCGTTCGGACACCGGCGCGAGGTCTTCGAACAAGTGGCGCGGTCGGCCGGCCGTCAGGCGCCGGCTGCATGCGCCCCCGACGGGGCCACACCAGCGGCGGGGAAAGGCGAAAGCATGGCGCAGCGGACGCCGCATCATGCAGCAGTCTAGCGTTCGGCAAACCGACCGAATGCGGCGGCTGCGCGGTCGGCACACATCTCAAGGGCCAAGCGCCGATGACGCGGCGATTTTAAATGATCGCCAGCCTCGCGCAAAACGCGCGGGCCGCCCGGAAATTGTCACTAAAAATTCGAGCAGAGGTTACGAGAGTATTGCGGTTGTCGTCGGCAAACCGTCCGATTCACGCGCCGGACTCTCTCGAATTCCGGCGCTTCATTATTCCACGGCAAGTCAAACAGTCACTCGGACCGTAACTGCGGCGCTAAAGCGCGCCTATGGCGCCATTTTCAATCCCAACGACTCTCATTGGGTGGACGCAGCAGATGGCGAGGGACTGAAGGCCTATCTTATCCGTTCGTTCGAAGGCCAACGCAGAGCGGGCGGCCGCGTCATGGCAATCGCGCTCGTGGCCGGCGGGGGCTGGGCAAGCTTTGTACCCATTTCGGGAGCGGTGATCATTCCCGGCACGGTCGTCTCAGAAACGAGCGTCAAGAAAATTCAACATCCGACCGGCGGCATTGTCGCCGGCATTTCGGTGAAGGACGGAACGCATGTGCGCAAGGGAGACATTCTCGTCAGCCTCGACGGCACTCAGGTGCGTTCCAGTTTCCAGGTTGTGGCCAAGCAGCTTGAGGAGGTCAGAGCGCGAATTGCGAGATTAACGGCCGAGCGTGACGGGCGCGATGACCAGGCTTTGATACGCAAGGCAGCGCTTGAAAAGCGCACGGCCGACAATGAGCAGCTCTTGACGAGTGAAAGCTCTCTCTTCGAGGCCAGAGCCAATGCGCGCAGGAGCCAACGCGAATTGCTGCGGAACCGGATAGCCCAATTGAATGAGGAGATCGCCGGCCTCGAAGCGCAGATCAAGTCGAAACAGACGCAGTCCGATCTGATTGCTCAGGAGCTCGAGGGAGTTCAGACCCTCTACGAGAAACGCCTCATTCCACTAACGCGTCTGACATCATTGCAGCGCGAGGCCGCACGGCTCGACGGCGAGCGCGGGCAGCTGGTTTCAACCATCGCTGAAACGCGCAGCAAAATCAGCGAGTCGGAGCTGCAACTCGTCAAGCTGGAGCAGGATTTCCGTGCGGACGTGATGAAGGATCTTCGCGAGGCGCAGGACAAAGAGGCCGAGCTGACCGAACGCGTCGTAGCTGCAAAAGATCAGGTCGCACATATCGATCTTCGCGCTCCGGTAACGGGAATTGTTCACCAGCTCGCTGTTCACACCATCGGAGGCGTCGTCACGCCGGCGGAAGTCATGATGGTCATCGTTCCGGAAGCCGACGAGCTGCAGATCGATGCGCGGCTTCCGGCAAACGAAATCGATCAGGTGCATAAAGGTCAAAACACCCTGGTTCGCTTTTCTGCCTTTAATCAGCGAACCACCCCTGAACTGCGCGGCATTGTTTCCCATGTTTCGGCGGACATAACCCGCGACCCGCAATCCAACGCCGGCTATTACACTGTCCGGGTCAGTTTACCGGGCGGCGAGCTTGCGCGTCTCGGTGAGCTGCAGCTTATTTCAGGAATGCCCGCAGAGGTCTTCATTCAGACCGGCAGCCGCACCATGGTGAGCTACCTCTTCAAGCCCATCAGCGATCAACTGCAGCGCATGTTCCGCGAGCGCTGAAATGCTTCTAGCCCATGTTTCCCTATTTCGTAACTGCCCAGGTTGTGCCTTTGCCGTCAACTGATCCGCAACGCGCTCATTTGGATTTGCGCGTCCTGCGTGAGGGCCTGGATGACGTTCCAGCCTTGCTTTTTGGCGGTTGAGATGAAGGAGCGGATGACGGCGAAATCCATCGCCCCG
>Ga0209060_10001842_pt1 | contig 21364 bp, 11 predicted proteins | sample Coa_R1_8_FD_187155 | JGI IMG/M metagenome (GOLD analysis project Ga0209060, IMG submission 187155) | Surface soil microbial communities from Centralia Pennsylvania, which are recovering from an underground coalmine fire - Coalmine... | ecosystem: Environmental > Terrestrial > Soil >...
TAGCCGCCAGGAAGGGCGGTAACTCGTCCTTGCTGAGAAATCCATCCTTGTTCTTGTCAAACCGCCTGATGAAATCTTCTGGCGTCGACTTGAGCAATTCGGTTACAGCCGGCGGGACCTTTTTCGGTGCGTCCTTATTCGGCGGATCCTGGTCCGCGGCTCCAAGGCCGGAGAGCATGGCAAGGGTCCCGGTTAAAACCAGGGCACATGTCAACGAGCGATGCATCGATGGTTCCTCGTCTGGGGTTTCAAGGCTTCTGCCGCTTCAGGATGAACAGGACCTGCTTCGAGCGGGCCCGGGTTGTGAAGTCCGTTGGCCGCTCCTCGCTACTGGGAACGCCACAGATTTTGAGGCTGTCCCCTTCGAGCTGGTAAATCCCTTTAGACGTGTCCACCCCCGTGGCCACGTCGATGGTCTTGCGGCCATCGCTGACTTCCAGCTTGAACGTTCCCAGCTCGGTGTGGTCGGGATATTCGAATGTCAGCTTGTCGCCATTGAAGATCAGCTTGATGTGCAGGCTTTCCAAGGTGGGTTTAGGCATGGCCTTGCCCTCGCGTTCCAGCCCGGTCGCCACCCACGTGCCCTGAAGGAGTTCCCTGTCGATCGAAGCAATCTCGGCCGGAGATTGATCCGTCGGCAGCAGTGCGCCGCCTTGTTTGGTCCACCACGATTTCCAGGCTGCGATTGCTTTGGCGTTCTCGGCCCGACTGGCGTCGGGAACCGGACCATGATCTTGGCCAGTCAGCGCTTTGAGCGCGGCGTGCGCGCCCCGGACCACGGGGGGTTCTGGATCTTCGAGCAAACGAATGAGGTGCGGGATGAATTTTTTCTCCTGTTTCATCGCACACGCCAGGGCCGCGGCCCGGCGAATCTCAAGGTCCTCCTCCTGTAGCTTATCTTCCAAAGTTGCCGCGGTCATGCGTGCCATGCGCTCCGCCAAGGCATCGCGGGCCTTCGTCTTCCTGGCCCCGGCCAACTGCGGAATGGCAGCCGCCAACGCTTCGGTGTACACCAGTCCTTTGCCTTGCTCGAGCTTTTCCAGCAAGGCGTCTTGCTGTGTCGGCGCGGCCTGAACCAGCTCAGCACTTAAGCGGGCAGACTCGGGATCGAGCGGCGCACGGGGAGAACGATTATTGCGGCGGGCGAACTGGTCGGGATTTGGCAGTTTTGAAGCAAGGGAATTGCTGTTCCCCTCCTTGGCCGGCTCGGCAGGACTGTTGGATTTTGCCAGCGTACCGCCCAGGCCGCCGGCACGCAGGGCAACTTCGCCGGGATCGTTGACTTTCCCGCGCAGGCTGCTGGAAAGATCCTGGAACAGATTCGATCGCCGGAGAAAAAGGAGGGCGAAACTGGTGTCAACGCCCCCCTCAGGATAGCCGCCGCTCCAGCTACCGTCGCTGCGCTGCTGGACCAGTGCGAACGCCGCACCCCAGCTGTACCAATCCTTCTTGCCCATGGTTTGTAGTCCGTAGATCACGGCGACCCGTTCCAGCGACCACAGGAAATAGTAGTTCAGGTAGCCGTTCGTGCCTCCTGGCTTGGGACCGCCATCCAGGACGAGGCCGGGACCGAGCGGTTGCTGCGGCAAGCCGACCAAACTCCCCAGGGCGACCAGACCGGCCCGCACGGAAATATCCCGTCCCGGATCGCGTGGCTTGCCCGCCCCGATCTTGGCCTCGTTGACCAGGCCATATGCGGTGGCCAGTCCAAGGAGGCCGGCGCAAATCATGGCGGGACTGCTCCCGGTATGCACACCGCCGCTGGTATAGCTCCAGCCTCCGTCGGCATTCTGGGTATTGCGGAACCGGGCCTCCAATCGGGCCAAGGCGACGGCAACCGGCAAGCCATAACGATGTCCCACCCACAGCGCCAGGGTCGCGAATTGGGTGTTCGAATTATCCGAGTTAGGAGCCCCGCCGCCCTCCTGCCGGAGCCGTTCCGCCTGTTGCAGCTGTTGCTGAATCTCCGGAGGCAATTCTGCCAGGGTGCGTTTTTTTTCGGAAGGCTCTTGCTTCGGATCCTTTCCCTTGGGCTGCTTGATCGCTTTCCGCAGCCGGGCCGCTTCGGCCTCGTTGATGTTCGGGCACTGATACGTCCAACCGCCGTCGGCACTTTGTCCGCCCAGTAAGCGCACCGTCAGGGATTCGATCAGGGGAACATCCCTGGAATCGCCCAGGCGATCGAAGAAGAGGATGCAGAGCGAGATCGAGTAGGTATCGCTGAGCAAGATCGATCCGTCACGGAGAGCTGGTGCCAGTTTCCGGATTGCAGGATCCTCGGCCGCCACTCCACACTCCAGCAGGGCCAGCCCCGCCAGTGCGCTGGCTCCGATCGTCCCACTGCTCGAACGCACCCAGAGCCCGTCGGCTGTTTGGTTCTGTTTGAGGTAATCGACGCCGCGTTCGACCGCCTTCCGGATGACGTCTTCATCCGCGGCACGAGCCGGGCCAATCACGAGCGCCAGGAAAGCAAACAGAGCCCAACAGACGCGGATGTGGATAGACATGAAAGGCATTCTCCGGTTGGCGCTCGAACCACGCGGTGCTTCTCTCCTTTAGGATAACCTGCGATGGGAGACGGAGCCAGTGCAGTCAAGCATTCGGCGAACCAGATCCGGAAGAAGCCTATTTCTGTGGCGGCCCTTCACGCTTCGGGTTCCACAATTTGTCGGGATTGAAATCATCCTCATCGAGATGGACAGGGAACTCGAAGCGATCGTAGCAGTAATATTCTACCTCATGGCCGTGATCGTCCTGCGTGATGAGGAGAACGGGAAACTTCGTCGTCGAGTCAAACACCCAAAGACGGCGGCCACCGTGCGGCAACAGGGGTTCGGCGCCGGCGGCAATCGTTTGTTCGGCGGCTTCGCAGGGATCGGTGAATTCGGGACGCTGCACGGGGCCCAGATATTTCAACATGCTGGTGCCGCGATCGGACTCCTGGAGCGCTTTGCCAAAATTCTCGATGAGCATACCGATCCCGGCCTCCTGAACGGAGTGCCGGCTGGACGAGACAACGAATGGACTATCGGGAGCAATCGCAAACCGCTTCCCGGCAGGCATGAGAGGAATGTCCCCGGCTGCCAGGAGCGTATGAATCTTGTTTTCGTACTGGCCTCGAACATAGACAACTTCGCGGCCATTTTTTTCCGCTCCTAGCCACTTGAAATAGACGCTCCAGGGATCCTTGCGGAACTTGAAGAGGAGAATCTCTTCCGGTCTGTCCTTGCCGTTGATCTGCTCACGGCGAGTCAAGCGGACAATGTACGATTCGACCTTCGCATAGCGCTCCGCTGCTTCACGGTGCAAGGTGTGCAGTTTCGCCGTTGGGTCATTGGCGCTGGGAGACGGAGCCGCGGCGGAGGGTGTGAAAGCCGGCGCTGGTTCCGCGGGCGCTTGCATCGGCGTTTGAAGGGGCAGCTCAGCACAACCGAGCCCAGCGATCACCAACAGCAAACCGATGAAAGAGCCGTAGCCTTCCTTGCGCGAACCCATGCCGAATCCTTTCTGCCAGGGCCAGTGAAAGGATACTCAGACCGAAACAGAAATGACAGGGGAATCGCGAAACGGTCGTCTCCCAGTTTCCCCATTTTGTGCAAGGCATCAGGACGTGGCGCGACCGGTTTGCGGTCCGTCTGACAATGGATTTGCGATTTCGAGTTCGCCGAGCACATCCAAGGCAACGGCCAAAACTCCCTCCCGATGGCCTCCTGTGTGGAGTTCGCGAACGAAGCGGCGGGTTGGAGGCGATGGATCTTCCCAGCGCATGGCCGCCTGCAAATAAATCCTCCAGTCCGCATCGGAAGCGTCGCCCCGACGATTTTCGAGGCGCTGCCGCACCACCTCCGGCTCCGCCCGGCACAGCAGCAATACCGAGCGGACTCCCCAACGCTGCGCCGCTTCCAGGAAGCTGCGCCGATGCTTTTCCTCGCGAAAACTGGCATCCACGAGAACCCGTTTCCCTTCGAACAACAACTCCTCGGTCCTGCGGAGACATTCCGCATAGGTGCGTTCGGTCCACGCGGTCGTGTACAGGCCGTCCTCGAAAGCGGTGGAAGGCTGCGACCCCGCGGGAGCACCGGCCAACTCCTTCCGAATCACGTCGGAGCGAAGAATCTGCAACCCGGCGTCCTCGGCCAACGCGGCGGCCAGGGTCGACTTGCCCGTGCCAGGGAGGCCGCCGACCAGAACCAGGCATGGCCTCCGCTGCGGTTCCTCCAGCAAATCGAGGGCCGACAGCCAATGGGCGCGAGCACGCGCCCCGGCCGCGGCCCGCTCCGTGTCGGGAACTTCTTTCTCCGCCAGCTCGAATCCTTCCACTTTGCCGCGCACCGCGGCCCGGTAGCTCGTGTAGAACGGCAGGAGAGATCGGCCTTCCTCATCGTGGGAAGTGCCGAAGTATTCCTCGGCGAAGGCGGCCGCCAAATCGCGCCGGCCGTGGAACGTGAGGTCCATGACCAGAAAGGCCATATCGGCAATCGGATCGGCGAAACGGAAGCGCGTGTTGAACTCGATACAATCGATGATCACCAGATCGCCGAGGGACGAACGCTCGCGGAGAAGATAAACATGGTCCAGGTGCAGGTCACCGTGCGTGTCCCGGATCACGCCAGACCTGGCTCGTTTCTCGATCAAGGCCTGCCGGTCGGCCAGAGCCTGTTCGGTCAAGGACCGCAGACGGTCGTAAACCGTTCGACTCAGTGTGCTCCCGACCTGGGCCGCGGCTTGCTCGAAATTTTCCCAGGCGTTGCCGGCCACGACTTCGAAGCGTCCCCGGGCAGCAATGGCCTCGTCCGTGTCCGCCTGAGCATGAAAGGCCGCAATCTTCCGAGCCAAGATGCGGATCAATTCAATGCCTACTTCCCCCTTTCCAAGGCGTTTCTCCAGCGTGGCCTCTTCCGGCAACCGTTGCATTTTCACGGCCCACTCGACTGGCTCGCCGTGGCCGTCCATCTGCAACCTTTTGCCGCTCATGGTCACCGGCACAACACCGAGGTAAACTTCGGAAGCGAGACGGCGGTTCAGACGGACCTCCTCCTCACAGAAGTGGTGTCGCCTTTCCAGCGTGCCAAAATCGAGAAAGCCCAGCTGCACCGGCTTCTTGATCTTGTAGGCGTACGGGCCCGCCAGGAAAACAACCGAAATGTGCGTGTGCCGCACCTCCACGGTCGAGACCGCGGACGGATAGGCGCCCGGGTCGGACAGTTGTTCGATCAAGGAAGCCAAGTCCATGGTCCGTCGTCCGTAGCAAAGAACACAAACGTAATGGCCGTGAACCGGTTAATCCGGTTCACGGCCATTTATTCTACGGACTATCGACGACGGACTATGGCGCCGCCCCCGCCGGGCCCGCGGCCGCCGCACCCAGTACCTGTCGTTGCTCTTCCTCTTCGTTGATGATGATGCGCGGCGTGACCATCATCAGGAGGCTTTCGGTTTCGCGGCCGTAGCCGACGTTCTTGAACAACCGATCGATGTACGGAATCTTGCTCAGGATCGGCGGGCCGAATTCGTTGCGGCCTTCGGACAACCGCTTCAACCCGCCCAGGAGCACCGTACCGCCGTCCGGCACGTTGACGGTCGTATTTACCGCCACGGTGTTGAAGACCGGCTGCTGGAGGAACTGCGTGAACGGCACCGGCTGGCCAACCGCTCCGCCTTCGAAGATCGGCGTGATGAAGGTCGTGATCGGGTAGAGCTGCACATTGGCCGACGTCAAGTTGGTCAACGTGGGAGTCAGATTCAGGCGTACAAAGCGGCGGTCCGCCGAAATCACTGGCTGGATGGCCAGCGTGACGCCGCCGGTGGGGAACGGACTGTTGTTCGGCACGAACACGACCTGGCCGCCCAGCTGGGCGACGCTCACGCTGGTCACGAAGAACTGCGTGTCGCTGACCGTGATGGTCGCCGTTTGGCCGTTGTACATGGTGAGCTTGGGCGCCTGCATGACGTTGGTGCGTTGATCGCCCTGGGCGGCTTCCATGAACATGTACACTTCGATATCGCTCAGGAACGCCAGCCCCAGACTCACGCCACCGTTGCCGCCCGGGATGCCGGGGTAGGCACCGAACGGCGGGACCGCCATCTCATAGCTGCTCGTCTTGATGGGGATGTTGAGATCCTGGGTGAAGCTGCCGGCGGGCGTCAGGCCGGTCACGAAGTTATTCGGGCTAAAGTGGTTGATGAATCCGAACGGCCGGAATTGCTGCGAAACCAGCTGCGGCTCGTACTTCGTCTGGTCATTGCGGATGTTGAGGTTGAAGTCCACACCAATGCGTTCGAAGAACGACTCAGCAATGGTGATGAAGCGAATCTCCACGGCCACCTGCTGGTCTTCCAATCTGCGGAGGGCGCCGAGCAGATCGGCAACTTGCTCCTGGATATCGGGCGTCTGCGTGATGGCCAGGGCCATGCCCAGGGGGAAATACTCGATCGTCGCCTGTCCGCCCACTTCGCGCCAGGTCTGCGGAGCAATCACGCTCTGGATGAGCCGGATAAGCTCCTCCTGCATTGTCCGGGCATTTTCCTTGGTGACCTTGGGCGTGCTGGAGGCAGCCGAGCCGGGCGAACCGCCAGCCGATTGGCTTTGGCTGATCGGCGTGCTCATACCGGCCATGGAGTTGAGTCCCACGTACGGTGTCGAGGAATTCAGCATCAAGTTCGAGTTTTCCACATTCAACTGTCCCATGGCCGCCCGCAGCACACTGCTATTGGGCGTGGTGGCGTCGGGAATCGGAATCACCAGGTCAGGAACCGGATAGACTTTGAGGATCATGCGACCGCGGGCCTGATCCTCGGTCGTGACTTTCAGCACCTCGTCTCCGACCACATACGTCAGGCGTGCCTGGCGGAGGAGCAGGTTCAAGGCCGATTTCAGGGACACGCCTTCCAGCTTCATCGTTACCGGCCGCTCCAGGCTAATCCCGGCTTCATTCAGCGCCGGCTCATCCGGAACGATGTTCATACCGGTCGTGACCTGCAAATCATCGAGAATCTGCTTGAGGGGCGTGTCCTTGTAGTCCAAGCTGCTGATCGGACCCTCCAGCCGGCGATAGATCGCCTGCTCCTTCTCGTTCTTGGTGCTGCTCAAGCCGCCCAGGTTGATGGGTTTGCGGTTCTTGCTCAGCTGGTACGTCGCCGGATCGATGTGGAGCGGATTGTAACTATCCACACTCGGGCCCGGATCCTCGGCATAATTCAGGGAGTCCACAAACATGGCTTCCCGGCGTTCCTTGGCACCCTTGGATGTCAGCAGGTTCGCCTGAATGCGAGCCGTGTAGATGGCGGCCCCGGCTACCGGATCATCCGGGTCCAGTTCCTTGGCCCGACTGGCATACATCTCGGCTTCCTTGTACTTGCCCTCTTTGAAGAGGGTGTTGTACTGCTTCATGAGCTCGGCGATCTGCTCCTTCTTGGCCTGCTCCTGCTTCGCCGCTCGGGCCAGGTTTTGCTCCGCGGTCTCGTGCTGATTGGCCTGGAGCTTCTCGAAATCGCGTTGGTGCTTCAGCGTCCGAAGCTGCTGGAGCCGGCTGTCGATGGGCCGCTGAAGCAGGGCCAACTTATCCGCATCTAGACCGGAATCCCGCAACGCAGCCGTATAATCCTGGAGAATCTCCAGCGCCCGGTCGGTTTCGCCGGCCTGGAAGCGGCGCGTCGCCTCACTCTGGGCCTGCAAGCCATCGACACGCAACTTCTGGTATTTCACCTCTTGCATGGCCTCCGCCTGCTTGGCGAAGTCGGCTTCCGGGTGCGTCGACCGTACCGCGGTCTGCGCCGGGGGCGGAGTGTCGGTGGCTACTGCCTTACCAGGCAAGCCTGTCGTGCTTGGCCGTTGCGGTGCCGGCGTATTTTCCTGCATACCAGCCTGGACCACCGCGGTGGGCTGCATGCCGGGCGAGAGCATGACTTCCTTGAGCCGAGCCTGCTTCTCGGCAGACAGCAGATGCGGATCGATGCTGCGCAGCATGGTGCCGGCCTGAGGATATTCCTGCCGGTGGAAGGCGTCCATGGCCGCATCAAACGTACGATTGGTGGCCAGCACGCGCTGGTTGTATTCCTCGCCATCAATGGAGCGGAGCATCTGGGCAGCCTGCTCCTGCACACCGTACGGCCCACTGAAGGCCGTCTCGGCCAGCCGGCGGGCGTTGCTGGTTTGCCCCGCACGCAGCTCCATGCGTGCCTGTGCCAGCAGTTCCTGGCCATGCTGCGTTGGGCCGGCCACGACAGGCGTCGCCGGCTCCTGGTGGCGCATCTGCGAAATCTGCGCCGGAGCCGGTGCCGCGGTCGGCGTCACGGCCTTGTCATGAACCTGCGGCATGCCAGCAAGCTTGGTATCGATCAATTGCAATTGCGCATCGAGCTTGAACGCCACCGCCAGTTGCCGGGCTTGTTTCAGCTCGATCTCGGCGCGTTGATACCGACCGGGATCGCTATTGGCGGCGGCAGCATTGTCGCTGGCCTGCTTCATCAGCGTCTCGATCCGGTTTTGACACAGGGCCGACAAGGCCAGCATCACCAGCTCGGGACGATCCTCGTTCGGTCCGAAGGTGGCGCCGGTGTTCCGAGCCTCCTCGGCCTTCTGACGAGCTTCCACGAGCCGGCCTTCCTTCTGAAGCTGTCGGGCTTCGGCCAGCAGGGCTCGTGCCTGGGCCTTGTTATCGGGCACCGCGGGCGGGCTAACCATCGGCCCCGCTGGGCTCGGCGACACGGGCGGATTGTTGGCCATGACCGGCTGCATCTTGTTGACCGTTTGCTTTTCGGGCTGCGGCCAAACCGGAGCCGGCGGATTGCTCTGCGCCACGGCCGTCTTTTCGGACGTCTTGGGACCTTCGACTTCCTTCTTGGCCACCTCGGTGGGAGGCACCGGCAACTTGGGCTTCTGGTTCTTGGCTTTGCTCGTTTCAATCTCGGCAAGGAGCTTCTGCGGCCGATCACCGAGATCCCAGAAGCCATACGGACCATGCAGCCGCTCGGCCCGGTGCGCGAAGCGCTCCGCCTCGGTCAGGTTACCCTGCTCGAAGAGCTTGCGTGCTTCGGCCAACGCATGAACCGATTCTTCCTGATCGCGTTTGAGCTGGGCCTTGCGCACATCGAGCATGAGCTTGTCGGGCGAGTCCTCGAACAAGCCCCAGTGCGTGGGCTTGGCATTGGCCTTCATGGCCAGCGATTGCGCCTCTTCCAGTTTGCCGGCTGTGTAAAGGTCGCGCGCCTGTTTGAGCATTTGCCGCGGGTCGGACGAATTGTTCATGTCCGGGCCGCTCGTGCTCGCCACGGCGGGCTGCTTCTTGGCCTCCAGATCGTGCACTTCCGCCAGGACCTTGTCCGGCGTATCTTCCCACCAGCTCAGTTCGGGCTTCAGATTGTTGGCCTGATCGGCGAACTGCTTGGCCTGGGCAGCGTTGCCGGCCTGTAGTGCCTGACGAGCTTGCTTGAGCAGTTGGCGGGCCTTCTCGGTGTTGTCTACGCCCGGTTGGAGCTTGTCGGTTCCAGTGGCCGGGGTGGTGTCATTTTTCCCCACAAACGTCTTCAGAGCCGTGAAACTGGTGGACGTATCTTTCGGGGCGTCCTTGGCCGGTGCCGACGCGACCACCTTCTGTGCCCGCGCTGTCGATACATCGCGGAGGACCTTGGAAGGCGTATCGCTCCAGGGCAAGTGCGCCATCGAACCCCAGAGCGTACTGGACTGATCCGCTTGCTTGGCCAGCCGTTCGGCCGTGTCCAGGTCGCCGCGGTTGTAGGCCTCCCGGGCGGCGCTCAGCAACACCTTGGGATCGTTCGAGGTGACGGTGACGGTCCGTGCATGGGAGATGTCCTCGAGCACCTTTTGGGGCGTATCTTCGCCGGTCTGGAACGCAACGCCGAGCCGCTGAGCTTCGAGGGCCAATGCCTGAGCGGCGTCGTAATTGCCCCGTGCCATGAGCATCCGCGCTTGGTTGAGTTTACTCCGAGCCTGCACCAGGCTGGCGGCGTTCCCGGCTGCGGCCGAAGCTGCTGTGCTCCCCTGGCTCGGCATGATCTTGGCGCTGAGCTGCCCAAACCGCTGCTTGTCCGCAGCCGTCAAAAACTGCTGGTTGGGAGCAATGCTCTTGAGCAGCGTCAGGGCATCTTGAGTCCGGCTCTGAGCAAAGGCTTCCTCCGCTTGGCGGAGTTGGCTGGCTCCATCCCGGCGGGCCTTCAGGGCCGTACCGTTCAATTGGAGCCAATTGCTCAAGTCGCGGCGCTCGGCCGGCGTCAGATCGTCTTGTCCCGCCTGGGCTTGCTGGAATTGTGTCGCGGCCAGCTCGTAGTCGCCACGGCGGTAAGCATCCATTGCCATCCGCAGCGCATCATGGACGCGCGACGGCCGGGATTGTGCTGGATCGGTGATCCCCGCCGGCGGCGCCGGCGCTTGGGCGTGCAGCGCGAGAGGCGCCAACGCAATTCCAACCGCTACGCTTATCCATGCCACTGTTGATGCCCTGACCACCCTGGCCTCCTTTCCCCGTCCGACCTCCGGCCGGCTGCTGGATGCCGGTTTCCTTGATCCCCCACGGCCCGATGCCCGTGCCGGCACCCGACCCGACCTCCCGCCCGAACGCCCCTGCTCGGCGGCGACCGGAAACCTGAGTGTTTCGGTTTCGCTAAAGATAGGGGCTGAAAGCGGCGGGAAAATAGCGATCCGTCCCAGAGCGGTCAAGAGCAGATAGCGATGCAGACACGAAATCTCTCAAGTGGAGCGCGGGCAAGCTCGGCAAATCGAGGAGACTGCCTCTTCCAGGAAATGTTGAGCATCGGTTTGGCTCTGCATTCCCGGCGGCGCTGCGCGCCGCTCCGGCGGCGTTTCGCACAGCACCGCCGAGAATGCAGAGCCAACAAATTCGGTGAGTGAGCTCGCTCTCGTCAATCGGTAACCCGCACGCCGTAGCCCCGCAGCGTAGCGAGCTGGCTGGTGCGGGCTGCATCCGAGAGCGGATTGCCGGAGACGTACAGCCGCAGGTAGGGAGCGAACCGTTTCGGTCCTTCCCCATCTGTCTTGGCCGCCGCCACCAGCGGCGTCAAATCGGTGATCCGATTTCGTTCCAGCATGAGTAGACTGAGTTCGCTGTCCTTGGCCAACGGCGTGAGGTCGCTGATCTGATTCTCTTTCAATTCCAGCGTCGTGATTTTCGTCAGCTTGGCCAGGGGCGAAATATCCTGGATCTGGTTATGCCCGAGGGAAAGCGAGGCCAGCTTCGTCAGGTTACCGAGCGAGGCAACGTCATGGATCTTGTTGTCGGTCAAATACAAGGAGGCGAGATTCGTGAGCCCACCCAAGGGAGCAAGGCTGCTAACCTGGTTATGGGAAAGCTCCAAATACTGCAATTTCGTCAGGCCGCCGAGCGGCCCGATCTCGGTGATTTTGTTGCCCGCCAGATCGAGCGATTGAAGATTCGTCAGATCTTTGAGGGGTTCGAGGTTGGAAATCTGGTTGTTCGTCAGTTTCAGTAGCGAAAGGTTTTTGCATTTTTCCAGCCCCTTGAGATTGGTGATCTGCTTTCCAGCGGCTTCCAGGAGGTAAACGTTGGCAAGGTTGGCATCAGAAAGATCTCCCAAGCTGTTCTGCAGGACGGCCCGCACGGCCGCTTCCAGGTTTTTATCGGCAAAGGGTGGTGGAGCAGGAGGAGCCGCGGGAGCCTTCGCCGTTTCCGCCTTGGCCCGCGTCAGCACAAACAGCGTTTGGCCGGAATCGGCCTTGGTAGCGAATTCCTTGGGCCGTGGTTTGCCGGGATCGCTGCTGCAAATCTTCAGCGTCTCGCCTTCGAGCGCATAGATTCCCTCATGCGGCTTCCCTTTGTTGGGTCCGAAGTTCATCGTGATCTCGATGGCTTTGGGCTTCTTGCTCGGATCGAGCTTGTACGTTCCCGCGCCGGCCATGCCGTCAGCAAACTTCGCGGTGAATTTGCCATCGGCGGTGAACGTTGTCACGGCGTTCACGAAGGCCTTGTCCGGTTGGCTGTCGTGCTCTGCCTTGGTCACTTTCCACGTCCCTGCCAGTTTCTCGCTTTCCTTCTTGGCAGCCGCGTCTTTCGGATCGTCGGCAGCGAACAGGGAACCGGTCAGGTATAGGAACAACAAGGCTTGATGCATCTTCATGGTAGCAGTCTCCCAGGAGGAATGAATCGGCACGGCTGGCCGGCACGTGAGCGCGCCCCGTGCCGGTCAAGATTTGGCTGACTTCTCCCGTTGGCAGGGAAGTTGCTGCAAGCTCTGGCAGCCCGGCGGAAGTTCGGCCTCTTCAACAACCAGGACCGGGAAGCCATCCCTGATCGGAAACTGTAGCCGGCACTGCTCGCAGATGAGGTGCTCCCCTTCCAGGTGAAGGCGCGTTCGGCTCGGATCCAGCGGACAACGCAGGATTTCCAGTAATTCGGGATTGATCATCGCACAAATCCAAGATTCTGGTTGGTCGGCACGAGTCCACGGATTATAGAGCAGCCACGGACAGGGCGTCAATCAAGGGGCTGACCTGTTCTGGCCCATCGCATCGATGATGTACACATCATAGCCCCCCTTTCGATTGGAGATAAACGCCAATCGTCGGCCGTCCGGCGACCAGGTTGCGTAGTTGTCCTGGCTGGGATCGCGCGTCCAGTTACAGGGTTGCGAACCATCCGCGTTCATTACGTAAATCTCGTAGTTGCCGTCGCGGTTGGAGGTAAACGCGATTCGCTGGCCGTCGGGAGACCAAACCGGCCAATAGTCCATTCCCCGGTGCTTGGTAAGACGACGTACCTGGCTGCCGTCCGCGTTCATGACGCAGATTTGCAGATTGCCATATCGGCCACTGCAAAATGCCAGTTGCTTGCCGTCGGGAGACCAGGCCGGGTTGTAGTCAGCCGCGATCTCATTGGTCAGTCGTTTCACGTGCTTGCCGTCGGCGTCCGCCACGTAAATCTCCTGGTTTCCGTCCCGCGTGCTGACAAAGGCGATGCGGTTGCCGTCCGACGACCACCGTGGTGACTCTTCGAATGCTTGATTGGGGATCAGCACCTTGCTGTCGGAGCTGTCGGCGTTGATGGTGTTGATCTGTAGCTTGCCGTCGGTCCCTTGCAGGACATCGTAGACAAAGGCGATGCGTTTGCTGTCGGGAGACCAGCAGCCGTCGAAATGGGGTTGGGCTTCCTGACCGAGCAGTGGTTTCAATTCACTGCCGTCGGCGTTCATCGTCCATAGGCCCATCTTGCCGGCGTGGAGGCGGGTGAAGAGAAACTTCCTGCCGTCCGGGGACCAGCTCAGGTGCTGCTTGAAATCGCGATCGTGGGTCAACCGAACCGGTTCCATCAGAGCAACTCTTCGATGACCGTGCCACTCGGCCCCAGCCCGATCGTCGCCGCCTGTTCGCTGGTGATGCCAACACAGTGGCGAACGGTGGCCAGCACATCGGCCGGCGTCAGGGGATGGTCGTGAGGATGTTCGCCGCGAGCATCACTCGCCCCGAGAACCCGGCCGCCGTGGATGCCGCCCCCGGCCAGAAGGGCGCTGTAGCAATGTTCCCAATGTTCCCGGCCCGCTTTGTCGTTGATCTTCGGCGTGCGGCCAAACTCACCCATGACGACCACCAGGGTTTGAGCCAGCAGGCCTCGGTCGCGCAGGTCGATCAGCAACGTCGACAACGCCTGGTCAAGCCACGGCGCCTGGCGATCCTGCATGATCTGGAAATTGCGATAATGGTGGTCCCAGCCGCCGTCGCCGGCATCTTCTTCCGCCTCGACGTGATCGCTCCAGTTCACCTGCACAAACGGGACGCCATGCTCGACCAGCCGCCGGGCAAGCAAGCACGACTTGCCAAAGCGGGTTTGGCCGTACCGGTCCACCAGGTCCGCCGGCTCCTCTGCGAGATCGAACACCTTCCGTGCCGCCGGAGACGTGAGCAGGGCAAACGCTTGGGCCCGGTAGTCATCGATGGCCTTGGCCGCGTGCAGTTGCTCCGTCTGGCGGTCCAGGCTATCCAGGGCTTGCCACAGCTTTTGCCGTTGGCCAAGCCGGTCCGGGGTCAGATCGGACGGCAATTGCAGGGCGGGAATCTGGAAGCCGGCCAGCGGATCATATTCGAGGCGGAACGGGTCATACAGAGCACCGAGCGAACCGCCGCCTTCACCAACAATGGCCTTCTTTCCCTGGTGCAAGCGGCCGCCCACCACCATGAAAGGCGGCAGCGGCGGTTGGAAGCCATGTACCCGCGCCACCACCGAGCCGATGGCCGGCCGTGCGGTGCCGGCTTGCGGCTGGCCGCCAAGGTTGAGTCCCCCGGACGCGCTACCCGTCAGGCCAATCGTGCCGGCGATCCCGTGGTCATTCGAGCTCGTGTGGAGCGCGCGGAGAAGGCTGAAAAGATCGACTACCTGAGCGAGCTTCGGAAACAATTCCGTGATGCGAATGCCGGGAACTCTTGTAGCGATGGGGGAAAACGGTCCACGGAATTCGAGCGGGGCACTGGGCTTGGGGTCCCAAGTATCGAGGTGGGCCGGCCCGCCCCAGAGCCAAAGGAGGAGGACCGACTTGGCCGACCCCGCCATCGATTGGGCAGCCTGGGCTTGGCAACGCAGGAGATCGGCCAAGGACAGCCCGAGCACGGTGCTCCCGCCGGCCTGGAGAAAGGCCCGGCGCGTCCAGGTCTGGCAGGTCCGCTGGCGTTGTCGGCCGAGGAACAGCATACCGTCCACTCCTTCGCTGGGATTGCCAGCCAATAGGAGCCGATTATATCACTCCTGCCGACGAATCGGAAAGTGTCCGTAGTCCGTGGTGTGTAGCCAGGCTGCTACGGACTACAGACTACGGACCTCCCTGGATTTTGCGGAGCGCCTCTTCAGCGGCCCGGCGGACTTTGCCGTCGGTAGTTTGCGTAACCTCCTTGAGAAGTCGAACGATCTCCGGACGGTTGGCCTTGGGGCCAATTCGTCCCAGGGCCAGCGCCGCCTGATAACGGCAGTCACTGGCAAAGGCCGGCGTCACGCTCATTTCCGGAGCGCGCGCTTCCCGGCCGACGCCGCTTACCTTGGCGTCGGAACCGGTGTAAACCTGGATATTCGGGTCGCGCAGATAGTCGAGAAGCACATCAACGACCTGGTCGGGGGACCGCGAAGCGAGCAGGATACCGATGACCACCGCGGCATCGTAACGCACCAGCCGCGATTCCGGGTCGGTCTCGGACAAGACGGCCAAGAGAGCCGTCATGATCCCCGACTGTTCGGGATTGTCCAGGTGGGCCAGAGCCAACACGGCACGCTGGCGCAGGCGCGGATTGGTCTCTTCCTTCAGCACGCGGAGCAAAACAGGAACGGCGGGTTCTACGGCCGGACTGATATGCCACAACGCCTCGGCGGCAAACTGGCGGATCTCGTCGGGCTCCTCCTTGCTGGCCAATAGCTGTGCCAGCGCGGGGACGGCCGGCTCGGCTTTCTTACCAATCCGGCTCAAGGCCAGGGCAGCATTGCGGCGAACGACCGGGTCGTCGTCAGCCAAAGCACGGGACAAGTTGGGGACCGTGGCCGAAGCTTCCGAGCCAAGATGGGCCAGCGCGGCCGCGGCCTGCCGGCGGGCTTCGACTTCTCCCTCGTGGAGCGTTTCGCACAGAATGGGGAGTGCGGCGGCGGCCTCGGAGCCACCAATGTTGGCCAGGGCCAGCCCGGCCGCCCGCACCACTTCGCGGTCGCCGTCGCGGAGCGCGGCATGGAAGTCCGCTGCCACGAGCTTGTCCTCCGGATTGACCAGGTTCACCAGTGTCGTCAAGGCACTCTTGCGTGCAGCCGGATCTCGGTCTTCCCGGAAGCGAGCCAACAAAGCAGGCACGGCCGTATGCGCCGCGGCCCCAAATTCGCCCAGGGCCAAGGCGGCATCTCGCCGGACCAATGGATCGGTGTCGGCCAGGGCCTGGCAGAGCAAGGGGATCACCGCCTCCTCTTTCTTGGAAGCAACCCGGCCAAGGGCCCAGACTGCGTTTTGGCGAACGGCAGCATCGGGATCACTCAGGGCCTTCTGCAGGGCCAGGCGAACGGCGGCCGCTCCTCTGTCCTCTTCAGCCAGAGCGAGCTTTCCCAGATTGCCGAGCGCGAAAGCGGCACTGCGGCGCACCAAGGGATCGCTGTCGCCGGTCAATAGCTCCAGCAACGCCGGATACGCCGGCGGCCAGGCCGTCGGTCCGAACTCGCCGAGAGCAAAGGCAGCTGCTTCACGGACGCCGGCGTCCGGGTCTTTGAGAGAGTGCAGAAGTTTGGGCACGGTGTAGATGGCGAGGCCACCGCTCTTGCCCAAGGCGAAGGCGGCGCTACGACGGATCCGCGGATTGGGATTGGCCAGATCGTCGGCCCATCGGTTCAATGATTTGCCGAGAAAGCTCGCGTCCTGGGCCCGGCCAGCCGTCGGGATCAACGCCAAAGTCCAGGCCAAGGAAGCTGCGACAAGGAGTCCGCGACGCTGCATGGGTGACTCAAATCCTTTCGTGCACCGTTTTCGCAGCGTTCTCTGCGACTCTTCGCGCAACTTGGGCGGCAACCAGTGCGCGCAGAGACGCAGAGAACGCGGAGGCAGTCGAAATCACTCACTTCGAACTTTCGCCTTGATCTTGCCGATGGCCTCGGCCGCGGCTTGTTTGACGCGCGGATCTTGGTGGTCGGCGAGCGCTTCGAGCTTCGGCAGGGCCTCCTGGCCGGCATCGCGCATTTCCCCCAGGGCCATGCAAGCCCACACCACGACGCTCGTTTCCTTGTCCTCGAGGGCATAAACGAGATCCTTGATCGCGGACTTGGCATCCTGGCCCATGATGGCAAAGGCCCGGGCGGCATTCACGCGAACCCGCATGTCCGTATCCTTGAGCAGCTTGGCAATCGGAAGCAGGTGCTGCGACGAGACCTTGTCGAGACGCATGACCGCCACACGGGCCCAGATTTCGATTATTTTGTTCTTGTCATGGAGGAGCAGCTCCAACGCGCGCTTCTCGGCGGCCTTATCGGTGCCCTGGACGGGCGGACCCAGATAGATCAGCGAGAAAAGGGCCTCCATGCGGACTTCATGGCTGACATCATGCAACCCGCTCCGGTAGGCCGGATCACCCAACAGGGCATGAATGGCACGGGGATCGGGCCCTTTTGCCGTGTCAAAGCTTGCGCTTCCCAGGGCAAACGCGGCAGCACTGCGGATCTCGGACGCGGTTGGATCCCGGATCGCATTCACCAACGCCGGAATGGCCGGTGCGGAATCGGTGCCCAATCGGCCAAGAGCTCGGGCCGCTTGGAAACGGACGATGCCTTGCGATTCGGTCTCGCGGGACACCAGCCGGGTCAGAGCGCTGATTCCGTCCTTGAGATCCTTGGCATCGAAGCCGATGAGTCCCAGGGCGATCGCGGCATTGACCCGCACACTGGCATCCGTGTCTCGCAACGCCTTGATGATATCCCGCACGGCTTCCCGCGCGTCGTTGCCGTAGAACTGCAACGCATGGATAGCCCGAACGCGGACACCCGGATCTTTTATCCCTTCCTTGAGGTCCTTCATCCATTCGTACATGGTCTTGCCGTCCACGGTCTGCGCGCTCTTCTTCATTTCGGGCGTTTTTTCATCGGAGTGCGTAACCTGACCGTTCGCGGTGGCTGACACAAACACAATCGCCGCCACCAAGAGGAGACTGGACCAGCGCATGCTCAAACCCCTGAAATTGGAGGTCTTCCCCACTCCTAGGATAACATTACCCATAAACCGAAGGCAACGCGGGAAAAAATCGAGCAGCCGACGGAATGGAATGGTTGAGCTGTAGCGAAGAAAACGAAGGAGTCTCCTACGGCGGCAATTCATCGAGCAGCTCGGCCAGCAGAATACCGAGAATTGGCTTGTTCGCCGTGGATTGCGTGCATACGATGCAAGGTGCTGTAGCCATTACCGATCCGATGAACGCCGGGCAAAGGCCAAGCATCATGCTGGTCGGTTATGTCAGTGACGAATACTACGCGGCCGTGGCCGATGTCCTCGTGGAGTTCCGCAGCGGCAACGGCGCCCGGCTGAGCACACGATCTTCCGCTTCGGGAGCTGTGCTTGCCGACCTCGCTCCCGGTGGTTACGAAGTCTGCTTGAATAAGCCCGGTTTCGGCTCCAAGCGGGTCCAATCGTCCGTCGGCAAGGGAGCTCCGATTCATTTCCGGCTCCTGTCCGACCATCTGCTGGGCTACGCTTGGCCGAAGTGGTGCCGGGCCGGCGAGACCGTCCAGTTCCGCGTCCATGCGGTCGAACCGTACAAGCTGGGGCTGTGGCGTTACGGCTATCGCAAAGAATTCATCCGCAATCTCGGCTGGTTCGATAATCATGGTCCGCGTGCGAGCATGCAGACGATCCCCGATGGTCATTTTGTCGAACAGGGCGTGCACTGGGACCATGGCTTCGGGGTGCACCGCCAGTTCCTGATCGCGCCCGAACGTACCGGCCTGTATTACTTTCACGCCCGGACGGAATCGGGAGCATTCTTCTCGTTTCCGCTCGTTGTGGCACCGAACCAGCCAGGGGAACGGATCGCCGTGCTCGCTTCGACCAACACCTGGAATGCCTATAATCCGTTCGGCGGCCGCAGCAATTACATCCTCGCCGCTCAGATGATCGACGAACCGATCGTCAACGCCAAATCCGACCTGCCCCGTTACAAGTTATCCGATTACGGCGAATGGAAGAGTGGCCGGGAGTTCCAACCGCTCTCCTTCGACCGGCCCGAGCCGTATAACCACGTGCCAGAAGACGTGCAGTGTTCGGATCCCATCGAAGGAAGACAGGCTTGCCATCTGGCTCCGGCCGAATGGCGTCTGCTCGCTTGGCTCGAGCAGCAAGGGCACGCTTACGATCTCTATGCCGATTACCAATTACACGCGGGCTTGTTGGATTTGTCCAAGTACCGTGTCCTCGTTTTGGCTGTCCATCCCGAGTATTGGTCCGGGGAAATGTATCGGACGGTCAAGAGCTGGGTCTTCGAACGCGGCGGCCGGCTCTTCTACCTGGGCGGCAATGGACTGAATTGCAAGATCCTGTTCCTCGATGGCGGAAGTTCCATGCGTTGCCTGAATGCCTGGCCGGCCGGTTATGAAAGCCGGTTTCATTATCAGGAAGAGTCCGAAGCCAATTTGCTCGGCGTGGTATTCTCCGACGCCGGGGCGATGACGGCGGCTCCTTATGAGGTTGTGGCCGCGGACCATTGGGTATTTGCTGGCACCGGCTTGAGGCCGGGCGATCGATTTGGCACTAAGACTCTTCATGAGCGCTACGCCGGAGGAGCGTCCGGCCACGAAACGGACAAGATCAGCCCGAGCGCGCCGCAAAATATTGTCTTGCTGGCAAAAGGGCAGAATCCGGACGATGGCGGCGCTCACCTGGTTCATTTTGAAACGGCCCGCGGTGGTGCGGTCTTCTCCGCGGGATCGATCATGTATCCGAGCGCCCTCTTGTGCGATGAAATGGTGTCGCAGATCACCGCCAACGTGCTCCAGCGCTTTCTCCAGTGAGGCACTGTGCGGTATACTATGCCTTGGCACTCGTCCGTGCACCCGCCGCGTTGGGAGATCTCAAAATGCACTCCGTACGATCGTTCAACCTACTTGTTTCCCTGATGTGGGTGGTCCCCGGGCTGCGGGCAGAGACGAAGCTTGTGCCTGCCCCAACCACGTCGGTCGAGGTCAACTTCAACCGCGACATTCGGCCCATCCTGTCCAACCATTGCTTCAAGTGTCATGGCCCCGATGGAAAAAAAGCAGGGCTGGATCTTCAGAGCCGAGCGAGTGCATTTCACCAGTTGAAGTCTGGGAACTTTGCGATCGTGCCCGGCAAGAGCACGGAGAGCGAATTGATCCAACGAGTAAGCTCCCCAGATGACGACCTGCGCATGCCCCCCAAAGGGAAGGGCGAACGCCTCGCTCCAGCACAGATTGCCAAGTTGCGCGCGTGGATCGACCAAGGAGCAAAGTGGGAAGAGCACTGGGCCTATGTCAAGCCGCACCGGTGGCCGCTCCCGGAGGTCCACCAGCCGAACTGGGTTCGCAACGGCATCGATGCATTTGTGCTGGCCCGGCTGGAGCGAGAAGGGCTTGCCCCGTCTCCCGAAGCGGATCGTCCGACGTTGATCCGCCGGTTGAGCCTGGACCTGATCGGCTTGCCGCCCACGCTGGAAGAAGTGGATGCCTTTCTGGCAGACACGAGTCCGGATGCGTATGAGCGCGTCGTGGATCGACTTCTAGCTTCGCCGCATTATGGCGAACGCCAGGCTCTTCCCTGGCTCGATGCAGCTCGGTACGCCGACACCAATGGGTACGAGGCCGACCATCGTCGCACGATTTGGCCTTACCGGGACTGGGTGATCAACGCCTTCAATCGTAACCTGTCGTTCGATCAGTTCACGATCGAGCAGATCGCCGGCGACCTGCTGCCGAACGCGACCGTGGATCAGAAGATCGCCACGGGGTTCCACCGCAACACGATGGTCAACACCGAAGGAGGCACCGACGACGAGGAATTCCGCGTCGCGGCCTTGATTGATCGCGCCAACACGACCATGGAAGTTTGGATGGGCACGACCATCGGTTGCGCCCAGTGCCATAACCACAAGTACGATCCGTTCACGCAGGCAGAATACTACCGGCTGCTGGCGTTCTTCAACAGCACTGCGGACCGAGGCCGGAGCAATGAGCCGATTCTCGAGATGCCCACCGCTCTGGAAATTGCCCGGCGAACGCGAATCCAGGCGGCCATCGTGGATTTGCGTCTGCCGGCCGTCACGCCGAACACGTTGCTCGCCGCCACACTCGTTCGGGCCGGGCAAGCTCGCCTTGCTGCGCTGCAAAAGGAACGGGCGGCGATCCAGCCGGCCAGCACCCTGATCATGCAGGAACTGGCCACCCCTCGACCCACGCACATTCTGATCCGTGGCAGCCACGCCAACAGGGGCGATGTCGTTACCGCAGGCGTCCCAGCAAAGCTTCACCCCTTGCCACCGAATCAAACGGCGAACCGGCTGGCATTGGCTCGTTGGCTGGTTGATGCCAACAATCCGTTGGTTGGCCGAGTGATCATGAATCGGATCTGGGCCCAGTATTTCGGCCGCGGGTTCGTGGAAACTAGCGAGGATTTCGGTGTCCAGGGCGAGCCGCCGACGCATCCCCAGTTACTCGATTGGCTGGCCGATGAATTCAACCGCCAGAAATGGAACATGAAGGCGATGCACCGCCTGATCGTCACGTCAACGACCTACCGGCAATCGTCCCACGTTACGCCGTTGCTGTACGAGCGTGATCCCTACAATCGGCTCTATGCCCGTGGGCCGCATTTCCGGATGTATGGTGAAATGGTCCGGGACAATGCCCTGGCGATCAGTGGCCTCTTGAAG
>Ga0209060_10001844_pt1 | contig 21359 bp, 22 predicted proteins | sample Coa_R1_8_FD_187155 | JGI IMG/M metagenome (GOLD analysis project Ga0209060, IMG submission 187155) | Surface soil microbial communities from Centralia Pennsylvania, which are recovering from an underground coalmine fire - Coalmine... | ecosystem: Environmental > Terrestrial > Soil >...
GTACACCTCTCCGGTGAAGTGGGAGTAACCATGGCGGGATTTTTCAAGAGCGCTCGCATGATGGCCATTGTGGAGCGCGATATGCGAAAGTTCTTTCGCTCACCAGCGCTCATGGTGGCGGCGATGGTGTTTCCACTGGTTCAGCTCATCGTCCTGGGGAACGCCTTCGGCGGCAAGATCCACGACGCCAAGCTCGGCATCGTGGACCATGACAACGGCCCGCAGGCGATCCGCGTGCTGGAATCGGTTCGATCGATCGAAAGCAACGCCCGTACCTTTAAGACGTACGTCTACACCAATGAAAGGGAGATGGTAGAGGACGTACGCAAGGGGAATCTCAGCGCGGGTATCGTGATTCCAACGCAGTTTTCACGCAATCTCTACCAGCGATCCCGTCCGCAGATCGCGCTGGTCATGGACAACACCGACAATTTCCTGACCTCTACGTTTGAAGACTCCATGACGCAACTGGTGAGCGCGCTGAACCAGCCGGACGCACCGCCGCGAATTGCACAGGAGGCGGAGCTGCAAGTCGTGGAGCTCTACCCGTACATCGAGTACATCAAATATCTGTTGCCAGGCTCCATTACGCTAGCGATGTTTGTGAGCGTGATGATCGGCGGCGGCATTGTGTACATTGACGACAAGGCCCGCGGCGTTCACGAAGGCTATCTGGTTACTCCGATTACTAAGCTGGAGTTGGTGGCGGGGCTGAATGTGGCCGGAGCATTCAAAGCAATGGGCGCGGGAATCGTGCTCACCGTGATCGGCTCGCTGATCGCCGGCGTCGGCAATTCGTTTCAGCCTGCCAATCTGTTCTGGCTCATGGTGATGATCGTGCTAACCTCGTTTGCTTTCGTGACCATGATGTTCCTGCTCATGGTGCGCATCAGCGATCCGCTTATTCCACGCGCCATCTTCGGCATCCTCAACACGCTGCTCTATTTCCCAAGCGGGGCGATCTATCCGATTCAGGCGTTTCCAAAATGGCTGAAGGCCATCGCATGGCTCGATCCATTTTCCTATTCTGTGCACGGTTTTAAGGCGGTAATCCTGAAGGGCGTGGGCATTGCGGCGATCTGGCCGGATGTGGTCTACCTGCTGGTTTTCGCCATTACCATGTTTACCTTTTCGACGCTGCTCTTCAAGCGTACTCTTTGAACTGTTGGTTTGAGCAAGTATAGAGTGCGCTTTGGACACATCGCCGATGGATTTATATTGTTAGCATTCAACCGGAATTTTGAGGACAAACTTCGATGGGACTGATGGACGCCAAAGAATACGATCCGAGGCCCGCAGAGCGGATCAAGCGCCTGCTCTTGATCGGCGTGCCGCTCTTGATTGCCGTGCTCATCTTTATCTGGAAATTCTGGTATTGGCCGGAGGAGCATGTGGTCAACAATTTCTTTACCGCCATTGAGGCGAAGAATTTTGATCAGGCCTACGCGCTTTATAATTCCGATCCAGCCTGGAAGCAGCATCCCGAAAAATACAAAGACTACACCTACAACCAATTTGCTTTAGATTGGGGACCGAGCGGCGATTACGGCCCGATTACGACTCATCGTGTCGAGTGCTCCACGGAGCTGCCGAAAAAAGACTATCAGTCGGCCAGCGGCGTCATTGTGGTGGTCAGGATCAATAATCGGGCAGAAACCAAGTCGCTGTGGGTGGAAAAGAAATCCAAGACGATCAGCCTTTCTCCACGAGAGGCGATCTGTTGAAGCAGAGAGCTGTTTTAGAAATTCATGATTGAAGGCCGACCCAGCCAAACTGCATTCGGCGTTGCGCGGCGACGCGCCGTCCACCAGCTTTGGGACGACCCCAAGGTTTTTGACGATCCCCTGGCAGTGAGGATTATTGGCCGTGAGGCCGCGGCGGAGCTGGAGCAAAATCCACCTGCGGATTTTCTACCATCCCGCTTTCTCCGAGCCTTTCTTGCGGTGCGAAGCCGCTATGCGGAGGACCAGCTTGCGCTCGCTGTCGAAAGGGGAGTCCTACAGTATGTTGTGCTAGGAGCCGGGCTCGACACCTTTGCGTATCGCAATCCGTTCAAGGACGTGCGTGTGTTTGAGGTAGACCATCCGGCTACGCAGGCATGGAAAACACGACTTCTGCACGCGGCAAAGATCGAGATTCCCTCTTCCCTTCACTACGCACCAGTCGATTTCGAACGAGAAACGCTGCCGAATGGCTTGGCCATGGCGGGCTTCAAGAAAGAAGAACCTGCATTCTTCTCATGGCTTGGGGTAACGCCATATCTGGAGCGAGAGACGGTACTCTCGACACTTCGATGGATTGTCTCTGCGTGCCCGCAAAACGGCGTGACATTCGATTACAGCGTGCCACGAGCGGCGCTGGCACCCACGCAGCAAGCCGCATTCGACGCTCTAACGGCGCGCGTGGCCGCCGCAGGCGAGCCCTTTATTAGCTTTTTCGATCCGAAAGAATTCGTGGCGGAGCTTAGCGCGATGGGATTTGGGGCAATCGAAGATCTCGACAACAAGGCGATCAACTTCCGCTACTTTCGGGAGCGTACTGATGGGCTGGCCGTGGGCGGTGCAGGACGGCTGATGTGCGCCGGTGGATTCCAGTAACGGCGCATTGAAGCCAAAGTCAACCGGCACCAATTAAAAGACGGCCTCTGTCCCCTTATGCTCAACGAAACCAAAGGCCGCCTGAAGTCATGAATGCAACTTAGTTGCAGTTCGAGGGTGGCGTTGCGGGCAGAGCAAGAGCAAACGTGTGGTACACGGTATCTTCATAAATATCGATATTTTCCACGCAGCCCACATCCGAGGTCAGAAGCAGGATCGATGCCTGATGAGCGTTCGTTGAACTATTCCCTATGCTCAACGAATTGGTCCAAGTAAACGTGTTCGTATTATTGATCTTTAGACCGAATCCTAAAATGTCGACGCCCGAGCCGATGCTATATCCCACGCTATAGGAATTCTGGCTAGTTTCGGTCATCGTCGTGGTATTCGAATCTGTTTCCGTAAACGAAAAATCAGTTTGGCTCGGAGCGCCGGGTGTTGGAGGACCTTCAAGCTTCTGGGTTCCAATAAACTTGTAGCGATTGGAATCAACTTGCGAGGGAGCGGTGGTCTGAGAGCTGCCAACCAGAGGATCCTGCTGAAGGATGGTGGCGAAATCACTTGGGACACAGCCACAAGCATTCGCCTGGGTGCATTGCGCCGCGGGAAGAGGATGAGCACAAATGGAGGCAAGTCCCGGAAGGGTTTCCGTGGGCGTTAAGGCCTGAGGTCCAAGTGTATCCACACCAATCAGGCTTGGGTTTTGCAAGCCTGCAACGCTGACGTTCACGATATTCGGAAGCTCCTGCTGGCCATTGGAGTCCGTGACCGTTCCAATCGTATATGTCGCCGAACTGGGTCCCGTTGGAGTTATTACAATCTCCGGATTCAGCCAGAGGAAGACCACATCCTGCGTATGGTCAATGGGGTTTCGATTCGATTTCAACTGAGCGCCGTTGCCGCTGCCGGTCGTGACCTGAAACGATGTGCTTGTGCCTGACGATTTCGTCGTGCCGAACGTGACGCTTCCGGTGACGGCCCCGAATGGGAGACTTGCAGAAATATTGGTTGAGGTGCCGGATGCAAAGGTGTTGGAAATGGTGGTTGTTGCCGCAGAGCTGGTAGAGCTGGTGTATCCGTTATTACTCTGATTTCCAGGCGGATCATACAGAATCGACAAAATATAGTATTGAGGATGGAGAATGACGGACATGGAGGCCGTCCCGGGACCCGCAGCCGGAGCAAAGGCAATGTTGTAGCCCTGTCCCGCCAGCGTGATAGTTCCGGAAGAGCCGTTTGGCGGGCATGAAGCGCCGCTCGTGGATGAGATGAACGACGCAGAGCCGGATAGGGAGTGAGTTACTCCAGAGGGCTCATGATAAACAAACCCGCTTGACGTGAATACCTGAAATTGACCGCCGACGAAGAAATCCCCAACACCTCCAGGAGTGAGCGAGGTTTCCCCCTGACCAAGCGACGTTTCCGCTGCACCGACCGAGGCTGCTGTATGAGAACAAGGGGAGACAGCACCTTTCGTTAGCGAATAGCTCAGCGAGCCGAAGCCGCCGAGAGATGCACTTTGGGTTGTGGTCTGCGCGAGCATTGCCGCCGAAAGCAGCAATACAACACACACACCGTGAAATAAGGCCGTGAATCCACGCAAATAAAAACAACGGGCTGCTGGATCATGCTTGCCAAGTTGATTGGATCGAGTTACACGCTCTCGAAACATGGTCATAGAGAAGCTCCTTCATCACATAGACATGTGACCGATTCATTTCCAGGAGCCTGCCCTAAAGGCAGCTCCTATTTACAAACGCAGGAAATTGATGCAGAATCCCTCACCCAAACCCATTTTTTCTGGGGAATCGTCCGGAAATGGAATACGAAGGCATGCCGCCCTGCCAAGAGACCGCCTGCGCCAAACCGCAGAAAAGATCTTTGGATGAATTATTTCCGATTTATTACCGCGAACTCAGACGGATGGCTTTATCGTTCATGAGGCGTGAACGCACGAGCCATACCCTTCAACCTACGGCCCTTATTCATGAGGCCTATATGAGGCTGGCGACGCAGCGTCATACCGCGATCGGCGACCAGATGCAGTTTTTCGGCATGGCTGCGCTGATGATGCGCCGCATTCTCGTCAACTACGCAGAGGCACACAACGCGGAGAAACGAGGAGCCGATTTGAGGGTCCCGCTGGAAGAAGAAGCTTCATTTTGTTCGGCATCAGCGACAAATCTTAGTATTGTGGCGCTCAACGACGCACTTAGCGAACTAGCGGCAATCGACTCAGAAAAGGCACGCATTGTGGAGCTGCGTTTTTTTGGCGGATTGACCATGCCAGAAATCGCGGGAGTTCTTGGAAAATCTCGCGCCACGGTTGAGCGACAGTGGAGCCTGGCGCGCGCATGGCTTTACCGCGAAATGTATCCGGCCAAACCTTCGGCATAATCGTTTTCGGGCATCCACATGTGCGATTGGGAAAAAATCAACCAGATCTTCTTTGCGACCCTGGAGTTCGATCCCGCATGCCAGGAAGAAATGCTGGCAAGCATGTGCCAGGACGATCGTGTGCTATTGGACGAGGTTTCATCACTCCTGGCAGCCCATCGGCAAGCACACGGATTCTTGAACCAGCCTGCGGGAGATCCCAGAGAACTTGTGGGCAGTGTGATCGACCGGTTATTGGTAGGACAAAGAGCCGGCCCTTACCGCATCACAGCGAAGATCGGGCATGGCGGCATGGGCACCGTTTATTCAGCCGAGCGCGAAGACAATCAATATGAAAAGAAGGTAGCGATTAAATTTATCAGGGCAGGCTTGGATAGCCCTGCAGGCCTCCGCCAATTCTGCCGGGAGCGCCAGATCCTCGCCAACCTCGATCATCCCTATATTGCACGACTGCTCGATGGAGGCGCCACGGAGGAAGGCCTGCCCTTCCTGATCATGCAGTATATTGAAGGGCAACCTCTCGATATCTACTGCGACATACACCGCTTAGGCATTCGCGATCGCCTGAGGCTCTTCCTGAACGTTTGCTCCGCCGTTCAATACGCTCATCAAGAAGGCGTTATTCATCGCGATCTCAAACCCAGCAATATTCTTGTGAATGCTCATGGCGAGCCCAGACTATTGGATTTCGGCGTTGCCAAACTCTCCGCCCGAACGGCCCCTGGTGGGAATCTAACGGCCACAACCTGCGCTTTCCAAGTGACCACAGAATACGCGAGCCCAGAGCAACTACGGCACCAAGAGGTGACGAGCGCGACCGACATCTATTCCCTGGGAGTTATTCTGTACGAGCTTTTGTGCGGCCAGCGACCGTTTCAGGTAGAAGGCCAAACACCCGACGAACGAGTTCGGATGATTTGCAATGAGTCGCCGGAGCGGCCCAGCAGAGCCATACTCGGCAAAGAATGGCAAAAATCGAGACCGCAACAAGCTGAAGATCGCGAGCGCAGAGGCAGGATCGCCGAGCAGCGAGGAGCAAGTGTCCGATCTCTCAGCAACCTTCTCGCCGGAGACCTGGATAACATTGTCTTGATGGCTCTCCGAAAAGCATCCGAACGCCGCTACTCTTCCGTGGCTCTACTTGCAGACGACATTCATCGCTACTTGTCCAAATTACCTGTAAGAGCCCGTGCGGATCACTTGGCTTACCGAAGCATGAAATTCTTCCAGCGACATCGTCCAGGGGTGGTGGCAGCAGCGTGCGTAGTATGCTGCCTGCTGGCAGGAGCCATCGCAGCGCGAAGACAAACGCAGCTATTGGAAGTTGAAAGACTACAACGGGAAAAGCAAGTTCAGGAGATGGCGCACGAGGCGGTGGCCAACGCCGACCGCGCGCGCAAAGCGGAACTCGAAGCAGGATCTCTACGCCAACAAGCCTACAGAGAAAAGTTACACGTTCAAACCGCGCTATTCCGGCAACTCAATCGGGCACTGGAGTTGCACCCAAACAAGCAAGGACCGCTCATCAAGAGCCCCATCGTTTTTTTCGCCGCCGGACGAACCACACTTTCTCCCGATTCTCGTGAGCACCTTGCAAGGCTTGCGGCTGTGATGATTGAACATCCAGGGCTCAAGGTGAGCATTGTAGGCCACACGGACAGTGACGGCGATGCCGCTTACAATCAAGCTTTGTCCGAGGAACGTGCGTCCTCTGTGCGAACTTATCTGATGGAACAAGGTATTCCGAGGACGGCAATCAAGATCACCGGCTATGGGAAAGCAACGCCAATCGCCTCGAATGAATCCGCCTATGGAAAACAGCGAAACCGCCGCGTCGAGATGCTCCTCTACGGAGAGTCTATTGGAAGCAGTTCCACACACGGGCGGGCGACTCAAGCACTTGCCCATGCGAATGTTTCTACGAATGTAGTTGGGGTTGTCTACAACCATCCACATCCTGGGCCACTTGTGAACTTGGCTTTGAACAAGCCTTCCCAGGGCAGTACCCCCTGCAATGCTCACGAAGGAGCGGACAAGGCGTTTAATGGCAGTGTGACGGGCGGCAATCTGGATAAATGGTGCTCCAGTGCCGCCCCCGCTTTCCTGGAAGTTGACCTCGGCGCGACGTATAGGGTTGCCTCATTTGTTTTGAGGCACGCTGGAGCAGGCGGGGAAACACAGGAGTTCAATACAAAGGCCTATGACATCGATGTGAGCCTGGATGGCGTCAATTTCACAACCGTCGTTCATGTCACCGACAATGCCGAGAGTGTTACTGTGCACAATATTCCTCCTTCCGCAGCCCGCTATGTTCGCTTGAGAGTGACGGTACCGGGCCAGCTAATGACAATGACTACCTCGCGCATTTATGAATTTGAGGCTTATTCCTCTCCATACTATGAACAAGACGACGATCTGCCGTTTCATTCGTTGAATGAGCTGTAATTTCATCGCTTGAAGCGATATCGATTGAAATGCGAGTTCCCTCCACGCGCCGGCGCACAGCTTCCTGCCTATCGCCCCATCACGCTACTGCCTGAAAGTTCCAATCTGCACAAATCCCTGCTGGAAATGAATTTACTCTCGCCAATTTTTTAAGGGAAATTCGCGGTAGTTACGTTTTCATTGTTTGGGAATCACGACAGAAAAATATCGATTGAAAAGGGCTGGTTAAATGCTATGTTGTCGCTCGCGGCAAGCCGCCGCTGAGGGGAAATGTATTTCCAGCAAGCCTGCTCCGATCCGTAAACACAGCACCAACGAAAGAGAATTCGTGATTTCATGAGGAAGTCGGCTCGATCACCCGAGTACACTTAGGTTGCTTGACGACCAAAGGCTTGGGAAAAGGAGCCGACGTGCTGATTATAGGTTGCGATTTCCATCCGAGCATACAACAAATCAGTTTTGTGGATCAGGAGACAGGCGAGTGCGGCCAGCTGCGTCTGGACCACAAGAAGGGAGAAGCGGAGAGATATTACCGCAGCTTGGCGGGCCAACAGGTCGTGGTGGGGGTAGAAGCCACCGGCAAGATGCGCTGGTTCGAGCGGCTGCTAGCGGAGTTGAAGTTTGAATTATGGGTGGCCGATCCGATGAGAGTGCGAGCTGCAGCCGCCAGAAAATCCAAGACCGATAAGAAGGATGCGGATTTGTTACTGCGCTTGCTGTTGGAGAATCGCTTTCCTCGCATCTGGGTACCGACGGTGGAGCAGCGGGATGAGCGGCAATTAGTGCTGCACCGCCACCGGTTGGTGCAGGCCCGGACGCGGGCCAAGAACCAGTTGCAAGCCCTGGCCAACAACGAAGGATTGTATCGGCGGGTGTGGAGCCAGGCGGGCCAAGCGGAGTTGGAGAAATTGAACTTGTCGCCCTGGGGGCAAGTGCGACGGCAAGACTGGTTGGAACTGTTGGCGGAGTTGAACCAACGGATTGAGCCCCTGGATCAGGCTCTGGACGAACAAGCCGAGCAGCGGCCGGAGGTCAAGCTACTGATGACCCATTACGGTGTGGGACCGGTGGTAGCGACAGCCTTTGTGGTAACGCTGTGTGATCCGCATCGTTTTGCCAACAGCAAGCAGGTGGCGGCCTATCTGGGGCTAGTCCCGCAAGAACAATCCAGCGGCCAGGGGCGGCAACGATTAGGACACATCACCAAGCAAGGGAACAATCTGTTACGCGGCTTGCTGGTGGAAGCGGCGCATACGGCGGCACGCTACGATCCGGAATTGCAGCGGAAATACAAACGGCTGGCGATGAAGAAGAATCGATCGATTGCCGCGGTGGCCATCGCACGATGCCTGGCGGTGCGTTTGTGGTGGATGTGGAAATTGGGACTGAACTATGAGCAATTTCGGGCACAGCAACGACAGTCCCGTTCGCATGCAGAGTAGCCTGTGGAGCCCAGTGGGGTTTAGTTGATCCCCGACACCGTTGATTGGGCACTCTGCCTCCCTTGATCGAGCGAAGGGAGTTCGAATAAGAGAATCATGGTCCCGCAGTTGGGGGATCGAATAGATGGCTGGTGGAACGTAAGTTGAGGTTCCACCCAACGATTACTTTGAAAGGCGAGCCTTGGTCGGCCGAGCACGAGTACGAGCAACACCCAAAAGCAAGAGCAAAAGCAAAAGCTCTGGGGAAGAGAGAAAGAGCTCTCTTGGCTCCACAGGATTCGTGTGCCCCAAAGACGTTTAAATGCAGGAAAATGTTATGCAAATATTCTTGACATAGCCGACTTCCTCATAGATGGGCTCCACTGTTGTCGCGCCTCCGGCGCTCGAAGCCACGAGGCAAATACGTTCCCGATCAACCACGTTCATCTGTTTCTGAAACACCGCTAATCGATGTTGCGACCTTCCAATTGAATAAAGAAGTTTGTGTCGGCGATGACCGCGGCTGGGTAGGCACCCGCCGCAAGTTCGGTGCCGGTGGTGGTGTTGAACAGCTTGAGAATTGGATGGAAGGCATCCACGCCGGGGACGATTTCCGCCGCCAGGCCGCCTGGTCCTTGCAAGGGATAGCCGACGCCGAATTTCGTAACATCCGGCCCGGTTAAGCCCCATCCCGCGCCTGGAAGAAATTGCGGATTCTGGGCACTATTGATGGCCAGCACCTCGCCTCCGTTGGCCACCTGCACATAGTTTCCCGAAAGGGCGACTTGATAGCGTATCGATTTGTCGCGCTCAAGATTCTGCACGCGCTTGACTGTAATCACGTTGGCCATGATGTTCTCCTCCGTTAGTCTGTGACGTTGCCGACGGCTTCAATGAAGAAATTCGCCGAGTCTGTAATCTGGTTGGCGGTGTAGGCTCCCGCCGCAAGTTCGGTGTCTACGCCCGTCATGAACCGAAGCAGGCGATGGAGGTTGTCGGCGGCGGGCCAGGTTTCGGCATTGAGGCCATCCGGAGCCGCGCCGTTGGGAATCCTGATACTGTCTGGCCCCTTCAACCCCCAATAGGCATAGGGCAGAAACTTAGGATTGGAAGCGCTATTGAAGGAAAGCAGCTCTCCGGTATTGGTGTTGATGACCGCCTGCGTGTAGTTGCCGCTCAAGGCAATGCCGTACTTGATGGTCTTTCGGCCATGGGTAACGTTTGTCAGCAACACGGTAAGCGCAGCCGCCATGCCATCCTCCTTTTATCCGATCAGGTTTCCGCCCGGCCCGTACCAGCTCCGCTGGCGGTCGATTCTTCCGGCACGCTCGGTCTTGGCTTGCCGGCCCTTGCACATGCCGATGTTGAGCGTGTCGAAGTTCTCCTCGGCCTTCAGGCCGTACTGCTGCACCCATTGCGGATTGCCGCGCTTCATGGCAATCACCTGCGCGATGGAGTAGGCCATGGCAGGCAGCGCATTCAGCCCAACCAGCGTGGTTTGGTCGTTGGTGGTGAGCGGTGGAAACATAAATTCGCCGGCAATGCGCAGGTCGAGGTTTACGTTGAAGAGGCTCAGGTAGATGGTGAGGTGAGTCCAGGCGTAGTCGTCGAGCGCGGAGATGCCCGGCGCAAGCAGCTCGCGGACCTTATTCAGAGGCCCTTCGGCGGGCTCGTAGTACACCGGGTCTTGCCCCACCAGCTTCCACTCGATGCGCCGGGGAGCATCGAGCAGAAATTCGAGCGGCTGGCCCTTCTTGGCATACGCCGAAAGATCCCTGGTTCCCGCAGGCACGTTGGGGAGTTCAACCACGTACTCGTCGAAATCCGGATTGCACAGCCGCAGCCGGTTGGCCAGCTCTGTGTAACAAAGGTTGAGCGGGCCTTGAAGATAGGCATCGGTGGTGTAGTCTCCGTCGGGGTCTTCCACCAGGCTGCGGACTGTCTGGTTGATGGTGAATACGTCCACGGGCTATTCGCCTTCTTCGCTCTTGCCGCGCTTCGCCGTTTTGAAGTCTCTGGCGTCTTTCGTGTCTCTTGTGTCTTTTGCTTCTTTGGCTTCCTTGGCGTAGTTGGCGTAGTTGGGTTCTTTGGAAGCGCCTGGAGCGGGCTCTTTCGCTGCTTCCTTTGCGCGATCCGCAAGTGGCGTAGGCGGCTCGTGGGTAGCTGGCGCAGCCGAAGTGACACTCACTTCAGACGGAACAACCGGCGCTCCGGTGGATTGGTTTTGGGCCAAGTTCTTAGCCGGATCTTTCGCCGGGTCGTTTCCCAGCGCCTTCGCCAATTCTTGGGCCCTGGCGCGATTTTGCTTGCGCTGCGCATCCACCCGGTAGAGTTCCGCCAGCTTCTGCGAAGGGAGATCGTTCAGCGCTTCATGTTCGATGGAGATCTTGTTGCCCAGGTACGCCGCTTCAGGATCGACCGGCCAGCCGCAGCTCTGGCACATCACGGCCTTGGCCAGAACATCGGCGCCGCAGTTGGAGCACTTCTCCTGGGCCACGCCCGCCTCAACCCGCGTGACCGTGAGCCACTCGGGCGGCTTGAGCAGCAGGCCAAGATTCACGCACACTTGCGCCTGGTCGCGCGTCATGCCGTTGATGCCTACGTTCTTGCGTCCGCGCAGATCGGTCTGGTGATATTCGGAATCCACACGCGTAACGATCTCGAAGTACGCCTTATTGCGGCGCTCCAGGAACTCCAGGTAGACCTCGCGATAGGGACGCATCTGCGAAGTTCGCACCTTGCGTACGCGTCCGCTGCGTTGCCCATCTACCTCCTGCTCGCCGGCGAAGATCGGCAGGCCCTGATCGGTGAAGGTGCGGATGATCGGATTCCTCTCCCACATCTCCTCGGGCGTAAGCTCGCCCTCATAGATAAAGGATCCCGGCCCCCACAGCTCCAGGTTGCCGTTGGCCACGTTCATATACTGCTGGGCCTTCCAGATCGGCGGAATTTTGTCGAACACATGGTTGCCCGACTCCTGCGGCACGGGATCGATCACGGCATCGTGAATGGTGAGATAGGTGCACTGCCTGCCCGGCTGATTCAGGCACATTTGCGGCGGGCACGGCGCAACATGCTGCGTGTAGTGCCGCCCGCCGTTCACGCGCAGCGCAATCGGATGAAAGTTCACAACCGTGGCCGCCGTGGGCGGCTGTGTGTCCAGCTCATCGTAGAGCTTGGTCAAGTTTCGCAGCGTTTCCTCGTTGAAGTCCGCCGCCGGTTTGGGCCGGTCGGTGATGTTGGCGACCTCGGCATAGTTGCCGGGCATCTCCAGCGGAGACGAGGCGCGAATGCGTCCCAGCGGCACTCCTGCCTCGAATTGCTGCTTCATCTCCGCAAGGCGCGCCTGATCTCGCGCCATGGCGGCATCGAATCCTGTGTACGGTACTACTGGGGCTTCACCCATAGTTTCCATTTCCCTTCCGCTTGTTTTCGCGTAATTCAATTCTTGTTGGTCGTGCGGCCTTCAATTTCCGGCGTGCTCGGTAATGCCGGCGCGTTTGGCTACCTCGTCGCGATAGCGCCCGGCGGCCAGAGAGACGCGATGCAACAGCCCACACCTGCCGGTCCATTCGTCGGTGAGGTGCTCGTGATAGAACTGCTCCAGGGCGCGCTCCTTCTTCTCGGCCATCTTCTGAATGGCGTGCGCGCGGATGAGAAACCGCGTGTAACAGTTCTCCGGCTGCTGCTTCTGCATCTCTCGATAAGACCGAATCACCTCGGTCACAAACGCCAAGCTAGGCCAATCTATTCCCTCCTTCGAGCCGATCATGGAATAGTCGCCATACTGCGGATAGGCTCCCAGAAACGGGAACCTGGCCACGTGAATGGACTCCCACTCGGCCCGCGTTCCGTAAAAGCCGGGAGGCTGCCAACGCTCGATCACAATTCCCCGGAACGGATACTTCGGAAAGAGCGTTTCGCCAACCTCGGTCCGCAGCGGACGTAGATTTCTCTCGGAGATACGCGCGCCTTCGGCAAGCGCCTCCCGCTCGGGGACGCCCGAGGCAATCAGTTCCGCAACCTCTTTCATCGGAATGGCGTTGGCGGGGTCCTGATCGTCGGCAAAGAAGGGCCGCTCGATCGAGATGCGCATCACGCACTTTTCGGCGCGCACCAGGCGGAAGGCCGGCTCATCGTAGATGTTGTAGCCGCCGATCAGCGCCAGGTGGGCCTTAAGGCGCTTGGGGCAGTCGTCGGCGATCACGTCGTGCCGCGCGATCTTCGGCTTGCGCAGCTTCATCCGGCGGCAAACTCGATTTCGCACTCGTGCAGTTGCAGAAAGAGGATGCCCCCGACCCTCACCTCTGTGCCGTAATACTTGGAGAACTTCACGCAATCGCCGGGCTTTACCCCCAGCGGGATGCGCTCGCCCGTGGCCTCGTTCACAGGGCCGGGGCCCACTGCCACCACCACGCCTTCCTCTGACTTTTCCTGCGCCGAGTCGGGAATGATGATGAGGCCCTGGCTTTCTTTGGGATCGGAGCGCAGCACCAAGACCTGATCGTTGAGGCAGCGTCCGTTGATCTTTTGCAGCTCATCCGCAATCGCCAAAGCCCGCTGCTTGGCTTTGATCATCTCCGGGGGAAAGATCATGCGGACGGCAAGCGCGGCCGTCTGCTGTTCGTGCTCGGAAACGGGCGACGGCACGGCTGCGAGCGCTGCCGCGGAGTGCTTCTTCGTTTCGGGTACTTCGGTCGCTGCGGGTGATTCGGTCGCTTCGGGTACGGCGCCCCGCGCTGGTTGTGAGGATCTGCTTGCGGACTTCGGCATGGGCTTGACGCCCGATTTTGTCGTCAATTTCGGCATGGTGCTTTCGAGAGGATGAAATAGAAGGTGAGCTGAAAAAAGAAAAAGGGACGGTGCTTGCCCCGTCCCCGGAGTGCGGCAGTCTTTGGAGATTAGCTGTTACCCACAGGCACTTTGAGCGAGTTGAGTCCGCCCTGGGCGCTTGGGTTCGAGCAGCCCCAATTATAGTTCTCCTGGGAATACATCAACTGATCGGTAGTCGGTGCGCCGGTTGGCTGGTCGTACCTGCTGAAGACTATGTCGCCCGACCCACGCTTCTTAAGCCAGAAGGGCGATGTCGCGGCCCACTTCAGCATGAGCCACACCTTGCGGTTGAGCAAGTCGAAGCGGGTGGAATCGGCATGCAGGTTCTCGTAGACCTTGCGTCCATCGATGGTCATGGAGCCGCCAGTGCCTTTCTTGAACAGCAGGTCGAGATTGCCGGCCTTGCCTCCATCGAGTGGAATGTACTGCAACTGCCAGCCCAGTTCCTCGTAGGCCTGCAACTGCGCGCCGTGGCCGTGCCAGAAGAGCCCATCCAGCCCCTTGGTGCCCAGGCGCTGATACACCTGCTGGGTAGCGATGCGCAGCATGGGCACGGACATTTGCGACTGGCCCGCATTCACGCCATTGGCTTGCACAAACGAGAGCGACCGCGGCAGCCCCATCAAGTTGCCGGTGTTGGTGGTGTTCACGAAGACCGGAATGCCGTTGATGAAGACCGGCGCGCCGCCGGGGAGGCCATCGACCATGACCACGTCGCCCGCCTGCGTGCCCGGAGGAACCGCGTCGACCTGGATCGTCTGCGTGCCGCCGAGAAAGCCAAAGCGCTCGATGATGTTCATGGAGCCGCGTGGAACAAACGCACCGCCGCCGGACTGCACCTGCACCTTCTGCTGGCGGTCCATGAGACGGGCGCCGCGTCCGTCGATGGTGGCGGTGGTGCCGGAGTTGAGGGTGATCGTGGTGCCGTTGATGGAGGCAATGCTGCCGAGCGTGCCGTCTCCGGGCGTCTGCAGCAGTAGGTCGCGGATCTTCGCGCCCTGCTTGGTCACGTCGGAGATCGACTTGGCCACCGGATTGATAACGGAGGTCTGCTGCGACTCGCCGGTCCACTCCGACTGCATGGAGAACTGCACGGGAATCACATAGGGCACGGGCAGCAGCGTGAACTGCGCCCAGCGCGCGCCGGTGCCGAAGGGCAGCGGGCCTCCGTCGGGATTGTTGGCGCTGTAGTTGGAGACCGTGTCCGACTGCAGCACGATGCGGAATGCGTGCGTGGAGACCCTGACCGCCTCGCCACGTCCAGTGCCGAGAATCTGCGACAGCTCAGCCGTGAACTCCAGGGCCTCCTCGACTTGTTTGGTGATTCCTTCGATCTGTAGCACGAAGGAACTCTGAGAACTTAGTCCAGGCATGATGATGTACCTCGGAAATTGAATTTAGTTAGAGGTTTCGGTGGTGCGAATTTGGATGATGAAGGGTTCGGTGGTTTGAAGAGTCGGTGGTTTTATAGCGGCAAATTTATAGCTCTTTGGGAAGCTCCAGCTCCGTGGGTTCCGACCGCTGGTGCCCCAGTATGCAATTCCTAAACCTTTGACACTCGCTATTTGTGGGAGCACAATACCCAGATGCTGTTCCCAGGATGTTCAAACAAATAGTCCGAGAAAAATAGGAATGCCCATCCAAGCGAAACTACTATTGGCATGGATGACGCGAGATGAGGCCATTATGTGGCTCACTCGGGAAGCCAGGCCGCAGTTCACAGAACAAGAAGCAATTGAAAAGTGGGAGCAATACCGCTCTCGCATTGACTCCCTTAAGCCTGAGCCTCTCTGCCAAAAACTCCCATTGAGTAATGCAGATCAGCAACACAGAAAAGTGTTCTTACAAGAAACGGCGAACCGGGGAGATTTGCTCGACCTTATTAAGATCGATCCTATGTGCCTGCCGATCCATCAACTCCGTGTGATAGTGCCTCGTTATGAGACTTATGGTCCAAAAGTTAAGACCAGAAACGGATGGATAACAACGGCATTGCCGACAAACCCTCCCGCGCCGCAAATAACAATGAATTACGTGCAAGGTGGAACGATGACGGAAGTCATCTATGAATTACCCCACGGAGAGTTTGTATTTCCATTCATCCCGCAGATGCACCTGAACGGCTTCGCAACTGGCGGATTTATGATCCAGCAAGGCAACAGAACTGTTGAGGTGACAACTGATGGCAAGCGATATCTACTGTGGGCTGGATATCACAGGTCGCTGGCGCGCTTAGTGAGCAACATCGGTGACGGTAATGAAAGGGCTGCATTGATGGCGGTCACCCGGGCCGATTTCTTGGCAACACCCAACCAAGCTCCAGAGATGGAAGCTAAACGCTTGCTCTGCTTACGCGAACGGCCGCCTTTGCTTAAGGATTTTCTTGACGATGATCTTTGCATGACTTTAAACCTCCAAAAGCAACGCTTCATTTACCGAGTCAAAGGAAATATTGAAGCGCTTGAGGATACCACATAAGGCCAGAATTTCCAGAAACCAAAGGGTGAAGCCTATGAGGTATTTTGTCCCGGATGTGGCACATATTGCAATCGGGGATTTTCCCTTAACTCTGTATGCTGTTGAGATGATTAATATTATATTGGTGATGCCGATCATGAAAATTTTACCTATAAGCGACCAAACTCCCGCATGGGACGCTTGGTACTGATGAGGCCGATTCCCGCACACTACCTCTTCTGATTCATCAACCTTTGGAAATACCAATCCGGGTCCATCCTGGAACCGGCATTGCCGGGAAGCTTTTCCCACTCGGCCTGCCAATCGGCCATGCTCTTTCCCTGGCCTCCGAGAGAGGGCGCCCAAGCCGTACTCGTGCCGCGCGGCTCCGTGCGCGATCGCTCCAACTGCCGCTCGCGCAACTCTTGCCGCTCGGCTTGGCGCTTGAGGGTTCCTGCGGTGGCCCGCGCCAGAACCTCTTTGGTAATGCGGCCAATCTTCATGTTGGCATAGGTGAGTTCGTGCTTCTTGAGCGCGGCCAGCGTCTCCTTCGACGGACTGCGCAAGATGGCCTGCACCAGTTGCGCGCGGCGCTGCGCATAGAGCGGGTTCTTCTGTAATTCGGCCTTGAGCGCCTGGTCAATGGCCGCCACTGCGTTGTCATACTCAAACTCGCTCAGGCCCGCTTTATCGAGCACCGGGACGAACTGATCCACAAGCGAGTCGGTCACCTCCCGGTCGAGGGTATCCAGCGCGGAGGCGGCCCGCTGCCGCTGGCCTTCGGCTCGTTCGGCATCGAGTTGCGCGCGCTCCCAGTCGATCTTGGCTTGCGCGGCCTTCTGCGCGTCGGTAAGTTCGGGGCCCTGCAACGAAGGACGCGGACGAAGCTCCCGCAGCGTATCGATGGCCGCAATCAGGTGTGCATTCTCTCCCTGAGGGTCTCTTTTGGCCTGGGCGTAAACGGCATCAAGGCCGTCATGCACCAAATTCTCGAGCGACGGATGAAGGAATCCGCTTTCCTTTGCAGCCTTAGCCAAGGCGTTGGCGTTGGCATCGAAGATCGCGCGCTCGAGTTGCGCAAATGCCGGATGCGCGCCGGTAACGTTCCCCTGGCCGTCCCTGAGTGCGAAGTCGTTCCAGAGCGACTCCCAGAATTTCTGCGCGGTTTCAACATTGCCGACCTGGTGAAAACGGTCGTCGAATCGGTGAAAGTTAGCTGAGGTCTGCACGACCTCGCGCGCGGTTTCGGCGTCGGGAATCTCGCGGAGAATGGGATCGGCAACCGCCGCGCGCCGCGCCATGGCCGTAAGAGTCTCTTTGAGCGGATTCGCCGGATCATCCCACCATTGGCGCACCGCATCGGGTGCCTTACCCAAAGCTTCCAGCAAGCCCTGCGGCGAAACCGATTCTCCCAAGTCGATCTCCGTCTGATTGGGCAGGGTGGCAGACCTTCGGTCGTCGCCTTCCTTCGGAGGCTGCGCTTCCCTTGCGTTCTCTGCTTCTTCCGCCGCGCCTGTCTGTTTGGCGGCGCGCGCTTCAGCAGAGCCATTGGCCTCGCCCTCTGCCACCGAATCAGATGAAACGGATGCGACAGAGGACGCAGCAGACTCGGCAGCATCTCCGGACGCCGCTCCTCCTCCCGGCAGCAATCCCGCTTCAGTCTCGCCCGCTCGCTCGGCCTCCGATGCGGCGGACCTCAGCGCCTCGGTGAAAAACTCCGGAGAGCCGGTCTCTGGGGCGGTCGCCGCCGATGACGACGCTCCATTCGACGGCGTTGACGCCCCCGACGAAGCGGACGAAACAGAAGAAACGGAAGAAACGGAAGAAATAGAAGATACCGACGAGGATGACGCATCAGATGACGAGCCGACCGCCGCCGTAGCGGCAGGGGCCACAGGTGCTTCTACAGGCATAAAGGTTTCCTTTTAGATTTGGTTCGAAGAATGTTCAGTCTATCGACCGCTCGGGTGAACACCTGTTATAACAAGTTATCTCACCATTCAACAGCCACAGCACAGAGAGCCTGAACGATGGAAGCTCGTTCAGCAAACTGCATTTTCACAGGTCTTGCGGCCATAACCCACATGCCAAGGAGGGTTACTCGTGAAGGCAAAGCCGAAGCAGTCGAAAAAAACAGATCCGGTTAAAGAATTCGCCCTGAAAATGTTCAGCGAGATGCATGCCATGCGAGAAGAATTGGAGGAACCACAGGAACCAGCCTGGCAGACGGCAGGTTTCTGGTGTAACGATGGCGTGACGCATATTAGCCCGGATCCCCAGGTTTGGATCGACTTCTACAAAGACATTGACCCTGGTTCCATTGTTAGAGCCATGGAGTGCTCCGAAGACGAAGAATTTACACCCCTGAATCACCCAGATACTCAGAATCCACAACGAGACGAATTCACAGACGCAATCCAGGCATGGAAGCGCCGTATCGCTACGCCGTAACCGTCAGCGCCGCATGCGCGCAAAGTCCTAATCACATTTTCGATGCATCGGAGCTTGGGCATCCATCTGCCAAGTTTGCCATGCTTCGACTGGTGGAATGCGAACAGGAGAAACATCAACTTAGCTTAAGAAGGAACCGCAAGAAGTCTTTTTTGAGCGAATTTTCTAATCGCCCTACCATTGTCGGACGTCATCGAGTACCCGGGCAAAAGCATCTAGTAAGCCCTTAGAGAAAAGGACTGTCCCAAGGCAATTATCAACGAGAAGTATTTTGGGAGACAGTGCTGAGCCTATACTGCTGGACCCTGGAAGTATCTTCTTCTAGAGCGGACGTCATTGTTATGCTATCGTTGTCGATTGAATTAGTACTGGATCAGAAGATTCAATTTCCGCAATCGCCGCCAAAGCAGATGCCAGCGCGTTAGCGTCTGCCTCTTCATGTTCTCTGTCAATGCAAGGCATATTACGGATAAGAACATGGGTAGAATCACTCTTCGTAATCTTGATTTCAAGATCACGACTCAAAAGGATGCGCCCTATGTTACGTATGTCGCCAGCTCTTATCCTAACAACCCCATGATTCTTTTTGAGATGTCTTATGGCGTCATTGATTGTGAGCGCGCCAGAAAGGCCGTCACGATGATTTAACCCCTTCTTTTCAAATATTGTTTCTGCAACCGCATCTCTAGTAGGCGTTAGGTTATTCTTATTTCTACACGCAACATAGAAAACTACGTTATCTTCGAGCGATCCATTCACGTCGTCGTCTTCTGTGTCGCACATTTATATCGAACCAAAACACCAACGCACCCAATAATTCACATCCTCTGCGCGGACAAGCCGGAGTAGATCGTACTCGGCCTTACAGTCATTATTTTTTTGCTCATGATAAAGCGATATCGAATAATCCAGGAAAGTAACTTTCACTCTTCGGCCTAACTGCCTATCTCTCCACGTAATATTGATCTTTCCAGAGCTAGGATCGATTTCTAAGTGTTGAAGATACTCTACTGGCAAAGCATTATTCAAAAATGCGGCTGTTCTAGTAATCGTGGTTATGCTGGGCCGCTGTTCCTCTGGCGTATCGTAAAGATCGTCATCAACAACGGCTGCTAATATCTTCTCCAACAACTCAAGATTATAGAAACTACCGACAAACTTCGTAGAAGTTGGACGGCTCGGGACATACATAACCGGAGAGGCAATAGCGCTCATTTCTTTGTCTCACTGATGATTCCCTGATGCTCTTTATTCAGTGCCTCAGCCATTTTCACTCTCTCTTCCAGCCAAACTAAAACAGCCTTAGCAGTCTGCACGTTCATTAATATGCAAGCCTCGACCTCGCGTTCCACCCCTTCTTTTACTTTTGTTTTTTCAATGAGTTCAGGGCCTAGGGTTCCGTCTTCGTTAATAAGCTGTACCGTTTCGTCCGGCGTTGGCGTACGATCGTTATATACTGAAAAAAAAATACCACCGGAAGGTGTAAGCCCTCCATAGCCACCATCGATATGAATGACACGAAAGAAATTACTTCGCACGTAACGAAACGTCACAGAGGCGGGCTGTGTATCGTTTGCCATTACTATTCCTTAACTTCTATCCATAAATATGACGTCACAAATTTTCCGAGACTCTTCGCGGTTGTTAGGCCGGATTCTTTTTTTGAACTTGACTTCTCAACGACTATGTCTGCACAAGACAAACAAATTACTCTCACTCGGAAATGAGGCTCCAAACATCATTGAATGTGGTATTCATCTGCCCGGCATTATCTCATGGAGACGCTGATGCGAATGCAGTGTGAAAGGTTGGCTTTGTGCCTCGCCGGGCAAAGCGCTCCGCATATGTCAATAAGCATACCATGCTTGTCCCGCTGTTCGCCCATCGGATCCGGCGGTAAGCACGCATTTTCTATCACAGTTTTCTTCGACCTACAAATATAAATGTACAGCCTTATGCACTTTGGTAACGACGGAAAGTTAGTTTTCCCTGCTATTCGACAGAAAAATGTAATCCAAAATCGACACATTGAAGGCACGAACATGCATTTCAGTTCGAGATAGGAAACCAAACGAAACTCTACTCCGCGGGCATGCCCACACATGTCTCGAAACGGTAATAGTTCGAGGCAAACTCGAATCCGAATGCGTTATCGGAGAGCTTGGACATGGTGGCACAGCATCTCGCAAAATGCACAACTCCCAGGGCATTTCCAACTTTCCGAAGGCTCAAGCCTCATCTTATCCCCGACCTACACGCCTTTCATCAACTCAGAAATAGTCACCTTCAGGCCGTCTGCGAGAGTTTCCAACATGGGCAGGCAGACGTTTTTCTTGCCGTGCTCCAAATCCGAGATATGGCTTCGGTCGATTCCGAACAGATGCGACATGTCGCCTTGTGACAGACCGGATTTTTCGCGAAGATATCGCAATCGCTTGCCAAATCTCACCGCGACGTTTTCTGTTGACATGGCGCGATTCTCTCTTGTAGGCTGTGGCCGACCTAATAGGCCATAGCCTATGGGTAACCACCGGAGGCAACATGGCAAATGCTTATGAATCGCTCCACACGCTTAAGGAGGCGGCCACGCAGATTTCCATGAGAATCGACAGCCTAACCGCAGCCGGGCTGCTGGAGCCGGAGACAGCGCGAATTCAGAAGCTCACAATTGAAGAGCTAGGGGCGTCCATCTGCCAGGCTGCCATGCTCCGGCTAGCAGAACATGAACAAGAGACCTCGGCGCGGCTTGAGAAGGAAC
>Ga0209060_10001846_pt1 | contig 21349 bp, 24 predicted proteins | sample Coa_R1_8_FD_187155 | JGI IMG/M metagenome (GOLD analysis project Ga0209060, IMG submission 187155) | Surface soil microbial communities from Centralia Pennsylvania, which are recovering from an underground coalmine fire - Coalmine... | ecosystem: Environmental > Terrestrial > Soil >...
TTCGCTGGCACGCGTTCGGATCGTCAGCTTTCCGCCTCCCGGCATCGCGTCAATCGCGTTCAGCACCAGGTTGCGTAACACACGCGTCATCTGCTCGGGATCCGCAAACGTCCGCGGCAATGCCGCGTCCAGCTCCGTGCAGGCGGTGATTTGCGCTTGCGCCAACTGCGCCTCGAACAGCTTCATCGTCTCCGCCGCCAGCTCGTTCAAATTCACTTTCTGCATATGCGGCGCCGGCATTTTCGCGAAATCGCTGAAGCGGCCGATGATCTGCTTCAGATTTCCCAGTTCCGCAATCAGCGTGGCGGTGCCTTCGCGAAATGCTTCATCGAATTCCTGCGGATATTGCTCGCGCGCCCGCTGCATATTCTCCACCGTGATCTGCAGCGGAAACAGCGGATTCTTCAGCTCGTGCGCCAGGCGCCGCGCCAGTTCGCGCCACGCCGCCACGCGTTCGGCCTGCACCAGCCGCTCCCGCTGCGCCGCCAGTTCCCGTGTCATGTGATTGAAGGCGCGCGCCAGCTGTCCTACTTCGTCCCCCGATGCCACCTCGACGGTCGTGTTCCACTCGCCGGCCGCCACTTTCCCCGCGCTCACCGCCAGAGCCTGGACCGGCCGAGTTACCCGCGCCGTCGCCCACCACGCCAGCACCAGCCCTACGAGAATTCCGCCCCCCGCCAGCACCACACCGGTGTAGCGCAGAAACGCCTCCAATTCCACCAGCTCGGCGCGCGAGCTGCCGATCAGGAGAATTCCCAGCAAGTTGCTCGCATTGCCCATCAGCGGCAGCGCGTGAAATGTCTCCGCCGCCGTGCCGCTGCCCAGCATCTGCGCGGTTTCACGCGGCTGCTTCCGAACCTCTTCGATGAGCGGCAGAAACTCCGCCGCCTGTTGCACCTGCCCCTGTGCGTCGATCAGTTCCGCCGCCGAAACATGCGCCTCCAGGTTGCGATACAACAGTACCCGCATGCCCGTGGGCAGCACCAGGGTGGAAAGAAATTCTCGATCGAGACGCTGCCCGCCCGCGATATACAGCGTGTGATCGCCTGCCTGCGTCTCGCCCACCGCCGCCAGCGCCAGCGTAACCCCGTCTGACAATTCCTCGCGCCGCAAAAAGGCCCCGCGCGGTTTCCACCCCGCGAGCCACTCTTCCTTATATCCGAACCGTGCCGGCCATTCCGCCGAAGAGATGATCGTTCCATCCCCCGCCACCAGTTCCAACAGGTCCAGCCCGTGGGCCACCGCCAGCGCCGGCGCTTCGTTGTAGTGCGCGGCCGGATCGGGCGACAGGGCGATGGTGGTCGCCGCATCCGAAGTGGCAATGCTGTTCACCGCCCGAACAATTTCCTCGCCGCGCCGCGCGAACTCGCGCCGGAATTGCGTCACCAACGCATCCACCCGCTGGTTTTCCATCCGCTCGAACGCGTTGCGCGTGGTGCGCGAAACCAGGCCCTCCACCAGCGCGACTGTCGCCACAACCACTACCGTGAAGATCAGCAGCAGCCGCGTGCGCAGCGTCACGGCCGGCTTCCTTCCACCCACAAGTCTCCGAAGCGCCATGCGCCCAGCGGCGTGATCCCCGGCCCGCCCCTCACCCGCGCGCCCACTCCATAGCTCTCGGGAAGGTGAAACAAGGGGATCACGCGAAAGCCCGTCAACAACCCGCGCTCGGCGGCCAGCAGCGCCTCGGGCGAATCGCCGCGCGCCGGTTCCGGCAGCCCGAGCGCCGCCGCCACACCGCCCAAGGCCCGCCACGGTTCGTCAGACCCGATCCGGATCTCCACCAGCTTTACATCGGAATTGCCGCTTGCGCTCACCGCCAGGGTCAACCCGGCATCGCGCGCATTCAACACCACCCGCTCCGCGATCTGGCGAAGTCCCGCATCTTCAAACCCAAACGAAAACGCCCGCGCCGAGGCGGGCGATGCCGCCACGAGGCTGCGCGCGCGATTCATTTCCACCCCCGTGGGAAACAGAAACGCATAACCCGAGATCCACTGCGGCAGCAGCGCGCCGGAAATCTCGCCCTGCCGCTGCAGCAATACATTGTGGATTGCGGCACGGTCCACCGCCAGCGCCAGCGCCTCCCGAATCCGCTCATCTGTTACCCGCGGTCCAAAGACCAAGGCCATCAGCCGCACCGGAGCCGATGTCCACGTCTTGCGGCCCGCGGCTGTCCGCCGCGGTTCGTTGACTCCGAGTTCGACCACATCCGCCTTGCCCAGTTCCAGGTCGATCGCCTGCTCGCGCAGAGGCCGGGCCATTTGAATCTCGACCGTATCCAAATAGGGCCGTCCGCCCGACGCATTATCATTCGCCGAATAGACGGCGATCCGTCCGGCCTCCCAGCGTGTGATGGTGAACGCGTCCGCCAGGTCCGCCATTCCGCGGCCCGTTTGCGGCGGGTCTGCCGCTTCGCCCGCCGCCCGCACTTCGACCCGCAGCGTCCCGCCGTAGCGCGGCCGCGTCGCTCCCGCCGCCGTCACCGCCGCCGCAATGCTAAGGACCGCACACCATCGTGAGTACATATGCAGCATATTTTCCGGTTCCCGCATCGCGGGCCACCGCCAGCGCCGAGGAAGTGCCCGAGGGCCACAGTGCCGTCACCGGCCCCCCGAACGTTACTGCCGGCGCCAGCGCGATCGGCATGTGATTGCTCAGCCCGAACGCCTGGACCGCGTCCGGCTCGTTGCCGTCGCCCGGGCGCGTCGCCAACACCTGCGATCCACCGCTGCAGCGCGCGCTGATTCCCACTGCGTCGCTGCCCCACCCGGAAAAGCTCGCCACCGGATCCATGTTCCCGTCCAGTACCTGCGTACGCCCATCCACCAGCGTCAGCAGCCACCATAGATTGCCTTGCTCTTCGGCTGCCGCGGCCGCATAAAACGGAGCCGCGGATTTCGGCAACCCATTCTGCCCGACCACGCGCCCGTCGAAATAATTCCGGTCGGCGGCGAAATATCCCAATAGAATCCCGCGGCTTCCCGATTCCAGCACCCACGGCTCGTCGCTCGCCTTGCACTGCACCGAAAGCGCGGGCTCGATCGACCCGCTGCACTGCATCCCGGGCAGATACGCCGCGAGGCGGCCGCCGCTGATCCGCAACCGCCCCCGCACATCGCGCGGCCACGGCTTCGGCGGCATCAGCGGAACCGAATCTTGCGCCCCATTCCCTTGGCTCGTAATGCGCGAGGGAGTCAGGATCACCAGCTTATCTGCGGCCTGCGCGACATCAAGAATCGGCTCATCCTGCTCCCAGATCAGCCGCCTCTCCAAGTTCAACCCGGAAACCGCAACCGCGGGGCGCTCCGTTCGCTTCCAGCCTGCGATCCACACTTGCGATTCCTCGCCCTTGCGAATTTCTTCAACAAGCAGAAACTGCGCAGGATTTTCGGAGAGTGTGAAGCGGGCTTCGGCGGCCGGCCCGCCTTCCGTAAAGACCGGTAGCGCCGCTTCGAATTCGCGGCGCACCCGGCCCAGTTCGGAATCAGGAAGGGAGGAAAGATTGCGGTAGCTCGCCGCTACGGGCCCCCGGAAAAAACCCGAGGTCTTTCGCGCTAGTTCGCGCGCCGCGCCCGGCAGGTCATCGGCAGCCGTGGAGGCTTGGGGAACCAGAAACACAACCGCGGCCCATGCCGCGTGCCACGCCTTCACGACTGCGAGGATAACATATGGCGGCGGTCACTCCCGGCCACCAGCCGAATCACCGCGCGCAAGCACCCGCGCGCCAGGAAGAAGGAAACCGGGAACGTGATCGCCACCATCAAAGCACAACCAAGTACGTTTTCCATTGCAGTCGTCCTACTGGCCCGCCACCAGACCGGCCTGCGCAATGCTGACTCCAAAGATCTGGTCCAGCTCCGGCGTGCGCTCGCCGTGCAATTCGACCGTATCCCCTACCGCCACCATCGTGAAGAGCTCTTCGACATCCTGGTTGCGCAGCCGGATGCAGCCATGCGAAGCGTTGTGCCCAATGGAGGTCGGGTTGTTGGTCCCGTGAATCCCGTATCCCTTCTTGCTCAGACCGATCCAGCGCGTGCCCACCGGATTCGTTCGGCCGGGGCGTACGATTTTGCCTTTCGAATACCAGGCCGGATCCGTCACCCGCTGTGCGACGGTGAACGTGCCGGTCGGACTCGGTGTTTTCTCCGCCCCGACGGCTGTCGGAAACACCTTCACCACCCGCCCCGATTCCACCACGGCCAGCTTGCGGTCCGGAATGCTGACTACGATGCGCCGGTCCCGATTCGCCGGACTCTCCTGAGCTAGAGCCTCGGCCGTCGCCCATAACACTACGCTCGTAACCGCCGCCAGCTTTCTGATCTGTTCTTCCGTCCTGAGCATCTCCGCATCCTCCGTTCAAGGAGCTGAAATGCACTTCGGAAACCAGATGTAAGCTATTCATAAATCAGGACTTCTATCATTTGCCGGCGTGTCACTCCAGACACGTGTGGCGGTTCGGACCCGTTTAGCTGGCGTCCGCGAACGGTTCCGGCAACCGGATGATCTTTTTCTGAATTGCGTACTGCACCAATTGCGCCTTGTTGTGAATATTGAGTTTGCGCATCAAATTGAACTTGTGCGCCTCGATGGTTTTCACACTTAAATCGAAACTGGCGGCAACCTCTTTGACCGACTTGCCTTCGGCCAGTAACTTGGTGACCTCGCGCTCGCGTTTGGTCAGCGTGCCGAGCCGCGTCTGCCGCGTCGGCGCTCGGCCGTGCTCCCGGAAGCCGTCCACCAGGCGCGTGAGGAGGCGGGGGCTCAGATAATTGCCGCCGCGATAGACTTCGCGGATGGCTGTCACCAGCTGATCGGCCGGGCTCTCCTTGAGAATAAAGCCGCTGGCGCCGATCTCGACGGACTCGGCGAGATAGTCTTCGTCATCGTACATCGATAAGAAGACAACTTTGGTCTCAGGACGCTGCTTTCGGATCTGGCGTGTCGCTTCAAAGCTACTCATCCCCGCCATCCCGATATCCATCAGGACGATGTCGGGCCGCAACTGGCGCGCCAAGTCCACCGCCGCCGCAGCATCTGCCGCCTCTCCCACCACTTCGAGATCTTCTTCGCCGGACAACAAGGTTCGGATACCCTGCCGGAACAATGTGTGGTCGTCAGTCAACAATACGCGAATCTTTGCCATTGGATACCACCGGTGCGGCGCGGAACGGCACCATCAGCCTGATCCGGGTACCCTGGCCCGGCCTGCTGGAAATCTCGAGCCTTCCGCCTACCAACTCGGCCCGTTCCCGCATACCCGCCACCCCGAAAGACATCGGTTTGCCGCCAACCTGGTCCGCACAAAAGCCGGCGCCGTTATCGTGAACGCTCAGCTCGATATTCTTATCGGCGGTGTATAAATCTAGGTTTACAGCGGTGGCCTGAGAATGGCGCGCGATATTTTGCAGACACTCCTGGGTTACGCGATAAATCACGCCCGCCACCGCCATCGGCACAGGCTGCCTGCCCAAATCTACTCGTAGCCTCACGCGCGCCGGCTGCAGCTTGTCAAACCGGGCCACCAGGTGCCGTATTGCTGCTTCCAACCCCAGCCGGTCCAACACCGAGGGGCTGAGTGCGGCCACAATCCGCCGCAATTCAACGGCCGTGCGGCCGGCCAGATCGCGCGCTTCGGCCAGGCGGCGGCGTAATGCCGGAGGCGCGTCGCGACCGATCATCTCCAGTTGCAGCCGCAACACCATGAGGGCCTGCCCGGCTTCATCGTGCAATTCGCGGCCGATCCGGCGGCGCTCCTGTTCTTCGGCGTGCTGGGCCCAGGCCTGCAAACGGCGGACCTCCGCCTCCAGACGACTTCGTTTGGCGACTTCTTCGGTGAAAAAAGCCCGATCCAGCACCAGGCGCGTGGCCAGCTGGAGCTGCTCCCGGGCCGGCTCAAAACGCCCCTTGACGGAGCGGGCAAGGATGGCCCCAAACTGTTCCAGCGCGCCCACGGCATCCTCCAACGAGATCCGCAGATTAGCGAGACGGCGCCCTTCACGATCGACCTGCTCGACGAACCGCGCTAGAGAGCGCGCCCGCGCACACGCCACGGGACTGACCGCAAACAACGCGTCAATCTGCGGCTCAGTCCACCGGCGGCGGCGCAACGGTGCGCGAAACCGGCGCTCCAGACGGTCCGCCTGGGGGATTAAGGCGCGCCGCAGGCGGCCGATGTGCCGCCGTGCCGCCAACGTGAACAACCCCGCCACGCCGCGATGATCGGCAGGTTTCCGATCAGCCTATATACTGGACTTCTTCTTCGACTTCGATGCCGAAACGGTCGCGGACCCGCGTCTTTAACTCCCGGATGATGACGCAGAGGTCGGCGGCGGTGCCGCCGCCGGCGTTGTAGATCAGGTTGGCATGATAGTCGGCCACCCGGATGTTGCCGCGCTCCATGCCTTTCGCGCCCACCTGCTCCAGAAAATACGCCGATGGGACCTTGCCTTCGCGCACCACCGCGGCCGGCACAGCCGCCGCTACTGACGGCGGGAGATCCTTGTACAGCATGTTCTTGAAAATGCTGCCGGCGCACCGCATGGTGGGTGGAAACTTTTCATTGCGGATTTTCATGATGTCATCGGCGGTCTTGCGCAGTACGCCGGCCTCGGCCGCGTCGAGCGCCAGCTCGGTGGAAAAAATGGTCCACTCCTTGTGCTGCTTGAAAATGCTTTCGCGATACCGAAACTCGCATAGGTCATTGGTGAACAAGCGGATTTCGGAGCCATCATGAAAGCGCACACGCACGACACGCTCGGAGATCGAGTGCCCATAGGCTCCGGCATTGCCGTAGACGGCGGCGCCCACCGAGCCGGGAATGCCGGCGAGAGTTTCCAGGCCCTTCAAGCCGCGCGCGATCGCGAAGTCCACCAGATCCTGCAACACCGCTCCCGCATCGGCCATGATGCATGTCCCCGCGGCTTGCAGGCGGTCGGCGCGGTAACGCAGGACCAGGCCGCGGAAACCCTGATCGGAAACGATCAGATTGGTGCCGTCGCCGATCACCGCAACCTCGAGGCCAAGAGCACGCGCGGTTGAGAGAGCCGCGACGAAGGCTTCCGCGTCGACGGTCTCGGCGTAGAGGTCGGCGGGGCCGCCGATGCCAAAGCGGGTGTAGCGGGAAAGCAGAGTCCCCGCGGAAACAGTTAAATTAGAGATCGCGGCGAGGCGCGCGCGCGCCTCTTCCGTGGTCGGCATTAGCTCAATTATATAAGGAGGCACTCGTGAGTTCCGGTTTTCCCGGATTTCCGCCGGAAGGCGTTCAATTTTTTCGCGGGCTGGCGCGCAACAACAGGCGGGAATGGTTCCAGCCGCGCAAAGCCATTTTCGAGGAGAGCGTCAAGGCGCCCATGCTGGAGCTGGTGTCGGCCCTGAACGCAGCTCTGATGAAATACGCGCCCCAGTACGTCACCGACCCGGCAAAGGCCGTCTACCGCTTCTATCGCGACACGCGGTTCAGCAAAGACAAATCGCCCTATAAACAGCAGATCGCGGCCAGTTTCCCGCGGCGCGGCCTGGAGCGGCACGTGGGCGCCGGGTTCTACTGCGCGGTGTCGCATAAAGAAGTGGCAGTCGGCGGCGGCATTTATATGCCGCTCCCGGAAACGCTGCTGGCGGTACGGCATCACATCGCGGAGCATCACGAAGAACTGCGGCGGATCACGAACTCCCGCACGGTGCGGAAGCTGTTCGGTGAATTGCAGGGCGAGCAGCTCTCGCGCACGCCCAAAGGTTTTCCTCCCGACCACCCGGCGGACGACCTGCTGCGCCGGAAGCAGTTCCTGCTGTATATCGAGCTGCCGCCCGACACCGTGACGACGCCGCGGCTGTTCCGGGAAATCGAGACCCGCTTTCGCGCCATGGCGCCCTTTCTGGAGTTCCTGAACGCTCCACTCGCGCCGGCGCGCAAAAAGATCGACGCGCGGGAATTGTTCGGGTAAGGCGGCGGTTGCGGCGCGGGCGGAGATCGAAGAAGATAAGACCGTAATCGCGCCTGCGGCTGTCCTTCGCACGCGTAAGCACCGATCGGAGATGGATTATGTGGAAAGAGTTTAAGGCGTTCGCACTAAAAGGCAATGTCCTCGACCTGGCGGTGGCGGTCATCATTGGCGCCGCCTTCGGAGGCATCATCACGTCGCTGGTGAACGATGTCATCATGCCGCCGATCGGGCTGCTGCTGGGGCACATCGATTTCAAAGATCTGTTCCTGACGCTGAACGGGCAGAGCTACCCAAACCTCGCGGCGGCGAAAGCGGCCGGGGCTCCGGTGATTGGTTACGGACAGTTCGTGAACACGATCATTAATTTTCTGATCGTGGCGTTCGCGATTTTCCTGGTTGTCAAACAGGCGAACCGCTTCAAGAAGCCGGCCGAGGCGCCGCCGCCCGCGACGAAAGAATGCCCGTACTGTATCAGCGTGATTCCCGCGAAAGCGGTACGCTGCTCGCAGTGCACGTCGGATCTGCGCGCTTCGGCCGCGTAGCCGCAGCACAGCCCGTTCCGGCGTCTAGTTACCCGGAGCGCCGGCCTTGCCGGTATTGACTTCCTCGGGCAGTTGCTTCAGCAGCGTGGGATAGACCCAGCCGGCCGGCTATACGCGATCTGGATCCACACGCGCTCAGCTACGTTACGTGATCGGTGATCTGGCTCCAGCCATGAGCGACAGGGCGGAGATGATGATGATATTGCCCGTCTGCACTTGCCGGCAATGCCGCTTCCGCCCGAACCATTCATCACTCTGGGAACACCGGCGCCTGCTTTCTTTTCCTGATGACGCCTGCCCCCGCCGGGATGGTCCTTCGGCAACAGATCGATATCGGATTTCGAGAGCGTAAAGGAAATGGCATATTTGCCGAGCTTGGCCCGCGGGTGGCGTCGCTGCCTCCGCGCGCGTGCCGTCGCGCTTGACACCGCGCGCGTGCCGCCCCTTTTGTTCCGCAATCAGGAGGACTATACTGTTGCCATTCTGTAACGAGGAGGATCCGATGCTGAAGAACCTTTTCGGCCCCGCAAGCTTGCTTGCCTTGTTCGGAACCGTGGGCGCGGTGACGGCGCAGACACCGTCCGCACCCGATCAACCCACCTTCGCCAAGGACGTGGCTCCCATTCTGCAGAGTCATTGCCAGAACTGCCACCGGCCGGGCAATATCGGGCCGATGTCGCTGCTGACCTACCAGGATGCGCGGCCGTGGGCCCGCAGCATCAAGCTGCAGGTGACGCAGCGGAACATGCCGCCGTGGTATATCTCGCGCACGGTCGGAATTCAGAGCTTCAAGAACGATCCTTCGTTGAGCGACCAGGAAATCGCGACCATCGCGCGCTGGGTGGATATTGGGGCCCCGCTCGGAGACGCGCGCGATCTGCCGCCGCCCCGCAAGTTCGACGACAACGACCGATGGCATATTGGCGAGCCGGACGTGGTTGTGCAGCTAAAGAAGGAAGTCTTAGTGAAAGCGAAGGCGCCGGATTACTGGGCGGACCTGGATCTGGAAGACCTGGGGCTGAAGGCGGACCGCTACATACAGGCCATCGAGGTTAAGCCGGTTAAAGGTGTGAGGGCGGTGCATCACGCGGTGGCGCAGTCGCGTTTCGAGGATGAACAAGGGAACCTGCAACAGGGCCTACTTGAAGAATACGCGGTTGGCAAGTTTGGCGATATCTACGCCAGCGACACAGGTCGCCTCATTAAAGCGGGGACGCAGGCGTACTTGAATGTCCACCTGCACGCCACCGGCGAAGACACCGCGGTGCAGATCGCGCTCGGGATCAAGTATTATCCCGAAGGATTCGTGCCGAAGCATATCGAGAACGTGCAGCACGTGGGCGACAACGAAGACCTCGACATTCCGCCCAACACGAAGAACGTGCGCGCGGACGGCTATTCCGTCCTGCTCAAGCCGGCGCGCATTACGGCGTTCCAGCCCCACCTGCATAATCGCGGCCAGGCGCAGTGCCTCGAGCTGATCTATCCGCCGCAGGTTTCCGGCGGACGCGCACCCAAAGAAACCGTGAGCTGCGTGGACCGCTATCACTTCAACTGGCACATCGTCTATCTGTATAACGAAGACGAACAACCGATCGTGCCGGCCGGCACCGTATTGCACGTCACCTCGTGGTTCGACAACACGGCCGGCAACAAATACAACCCCGATCCGACCAACCCCATTGCGTTCGGGCAGCGCTCGATCGACGACATGAGCTTCGCCTGGCTGAGCTGGTATTATCTCTCGGACGATGAATACAAGCAGATGGTGACGGAGCGGAGGGAACAAGCCAAGCGGCTCAGCGCCTCCCGATAACGGGCAATGACGGCGATCACCATCCAGCGGCGGAGCAAACGCAGGCGCGCGCGGCAACTGGCCCCGATGGCCGCGCTCGCATTGTGCGGGGCATGTGCGTTTCTCCTTCGGGCGCAAGCCATTCTCGATGTTCTTCCGGACGAGTCGGAATTCAACCGCGTGGCCGGTCAGAATATCCAGCCGTTTTTCGAAGGCTGGCAAAAGATGCCGGACGGCCACACTGCCATGTGGTTCGGGTATCTGAACCGGAATTTTAAGGAACTTGGCGACGTGCCGGTCGGGCCGAATAATCGTTTCGACTGGGAAGCGGACATGGGTCAGCCCACGCATTTCTATCCGCGGCGGCATCTGTTCGTGTTTAAAGTCGATTTGCCACGCGACTGGCCTGCCGACAAACGACTGGTCTGGACGGTGAATTACCACGGCAAAGCGGCGACCGCGAATGGATGGCTCCAGCCGGAATGGGAGATCGATGACGGCGTCATCCAGATGAATATCGGCCCGGGCGGCGCGCCGCCGGAGAACCCGCGCAATCAGGCGCCGACCATCGCGGTGAGGGGGGATACCACGGTATCGGTGGGGCGCCCGTTAAAGCTCACGGCTACGGCCACCGACGATGGCATCCCCAAGCCGAGAACGCGTAATGCCGGGGCCGTGAACCCCGCCGCCAAAGAGCAGCCGCCACTCCCGCCCGCTGCGATGCCGCCGCCGCGGGCGCAACTCGGCCTGCGAATCAAGTGGATTCTTTACCGGGCGCCGGATTCGGGGGGCACAGTCGTTTTCGATCAGGACAGCAACTCACCCGTGGTCGGTGGGACCAGCAGCGAACTAAGCAACGCGGCGACGTTCAGTGCACCCGGGACTTACTGGCTCCGCGCGATCGCCACCGACGGGACCCTGGAGACCCCGCGGGACTTGAAAGTTACCGTGATCTCCAATGCGCAGTAACAGGAGATCCTCTTCTCTCCCGATCGCCGTCCTCCGCCCTGAAGGACCTGCTCCCTGTCGAGTGAGACACGCCAGAGATCGGGACCTCCGCATTACTGACTGGCTGCGGCGTGCTCATAAAAACGCACCAAATCGCCTAGAGTCACAGGATAAGAACTGACGCTAGAATCATTGAACGGGTCTAGTCCGAGAGACTCTTCGAGTCGAGCGACCAGAACCGCGAGCGAGAGAGAATCGAGGCCAGAATCCGCCAAACGCAGGTCATCTGTGAGTGGGGGCAAGTCTTTCTTCAACTCCCCCCCGATCCGATGGACCTCTGCAAAAATTTCTGACTTTATCGACATTTCAGCACTCCGAAAGAAGCGTTTCCCATTATTTTGGAAAAGGCCCACTCGATTCGGGTCGCCAACATCTCGGCTTCCGAAGGCACGGTAAAGCTCATTCGTATGTTCTATGTCGCAGGTTCTGTGCACATGCGTATATTCCGGTTCGTTGGAGTCCCGGCGCCGGCGGGGTCGGGTCCGTTCGCGCCGGCGAAGACTCGCGCAGCGCCATGGTCCCGGCGGACGCCGTACGGCAAAGCGCTGCCTTTGACGAGGGCCGCCGCTTTCGGGCGGCGAGATGCCGCAACCAGTTTCGGTAAACGCGCCTGGCCGCCGGACGCGCTTGGTTCCATAAATCCGGTGCCAGCAGATTGGCCGGAAATTCCAACAGCAGCTCTTCCCGTCGTGCGCGCGTTGCGCGCTCCTGGAAATCCAGCAACGCGTGTCCGGCGGCAGGTCCGAAATAGTGGGCAGGCATGGCCGGATAACTTTCCCTCTCGCCCCTCAAATAACGGCTGATATCCCGGCGGTACTCAAACAGCAGGGTGTTGGCTTCATATTCCGCGTGCCCTTGAAAGAACAGAAACAGGCTGCCCCGTTGTTTCACAAACGCGTCGACGCCGGCTTCTTCCGATTTCGTCAAAATCCGGTAGCCCTCGCCCAACAAGTCCTGTTCGCGTAACTCGTTCCAGCGGGAATGCGCGACTGTAAAGCATGGGGGAGTTCCATCCGTGAGCGGATGTTGGTTCGCCACCACGCACCGAAACAGGCCGAACCGCTTTTGGTCGAGACGCCAGCGTTCCAGCCCGTCCAAGTACAACACCGCGGCGTGCGCCGCCAGGCATGACCAGATCGAAGAGGTGGTGTTCCGTTCTGCCCAGTCGATCAACCACGTTACGCTGTTCCAGTACGGTTCGCTGGCGAGATCCGGGGACCGCGGCTCGGTTCCGGTGACGATCAGGCCATCCAGGTGCCGGTTAGACAGCTCATCGGCGCTGCAATAACAGTCGGCTACATGACGCCGGGCCGCCTCGCCTCGCGGGACACCGGCCAGGTTGTAGAATCCGACTCGCACGGACAGGTGGCCGGCCGCCGCCTCAAGCAGCGTCAAGAACTGCCGCTCGGTCGCCTGCAATGCCCGATCCGGCATGTTGTTGATAATTCCGATCTCGAGGGCGTCGCGCGCGAACGGCTGATCGCCGGACGCCTGGCTGTCCCGCAAGCATCCTGCATGGCGGGGCAAGGGCCGATCCAGGTAGACGGGCATCAGCGTTACTCCGCGCACATTTCTGAGAGGTGCGAAATATGGGTTCGGTTCATCTCAACCGGGCATCCGATTCGCGTGAACGATCAATTCGTGGGCGACACGCCCATGGCGGCGTCGGCGAAGACAATCGCGCCCAGCAGCCTGCGGAGCAGGCCGACTCCCTCCATCATTTCCATTCCGCCTGACAGGGGGCCCAACGCCATTTCCAGCTCTAGCGCCCGGAACAGTTCCTGGGTGTGAGTTACATCGCAGATGCCGTGAACGTCGGTATATTCCATATCCGCCGAGCCTTGCCGCCTGGCCAGATCGGCGAGGTACGCGGCAAACCGCTGGATGAAACCTTCGAAGAACGCCATCGTAACCAGGTTCGGAATCGGGGAAAGACGGCCAAGAAAGAGCCGCACGTTAGTCAAGTCCCGATAAACCGCCGTGAAGTCGGCTTCGGTAGGCGCGGCATGGGCCGCAAGCACGAACCGGCGCATCATGCCGGGATGACAGTCGCGGATTTCCTCGCGGAGGTTTTCGAGGATGATCTCCCGGGCTTCTCCGGACTTCACCGAGAGTAAAGTAGCAGTCATCCAATAGATGAAATTGCCTTCCAGCACCGCCGCATACCGGGCTAGGATTCCGCGCCTTTGCTCGGCCGAAAGATCCTGCGCGTCCGGCAAGGTGCCAAGCGCCTCCTCGACAGCGATATCGATACTTTCTCGAATGGAGCCCGTTCGGAAGGTGCCTGTGCCGCACAATGAAGAGAGCGGTAACGACGTACTAGCCATATTTATCCAAACATCCTGATGGTTTCCCGCCCGATCAGCGGGAGCGGCCGGAATTTCGACCCCCATCTCGGCACGATCGCGATTCGCATGTGCAGGGCCGCTGTTAGAGCGGTCACGAGCCGCGGGCTATGTCGTTCGCGCGGGTATGCGGAACAGACGGATCCGCCCGGCGAAATAGCCGTAAACAGAACCAAAACTTTGGTTCTAGTCCAAGGATTCCTCCAAACCCTGCAGGTTCGCAACCTCTTATCTATGCCGGTACCGCTCCTTTTGCGCCTTGGCCATTCCGTACTGAACCGCTTGCACGAGTTGGTCATTATCTTGCGGGCGGGATGTCTGCGTCGCGGAAACGTAAGATGACCCACTTTGAAATTCAACCTCTCCACCGTTGCGCGCTACCGGACGCTGCAACCTTTCTCAGCCGCTGGTTCCGAAGTGGCAGCAGGGGCTCGGAGGCGAACTTCGCTCAGGAAGACTCCATTTCCATCGAGCGGCGCCTCAACTGGATGCTGCTTGAAAACCCAGCTGGGCGCGGGGAATCGCGATACGGTTTTTGCATCCGAGCTCGCTCTGGCGAGATCCGGGGGCTCAACCTCTGTTTCGCGGCTCAGTTCGTGGCCGGAGACAAGCGGATCCTGGGCCTGGGCTCGGGCAGCTTTTTTGTGGAGCCGGACGCTCGTTTACTCGGATTTTATTTATTCAAGAAATACCTAAGCCTTCCTGGTTACTCGTTCTTCTTTACGACCACGTCCAATGTCAATTCCGCGCCCCTTTGGCAAAGCCTGGGTGGCCGCGCCGTGCCCGGTTCCGAGCGGGAGTACCTGTTCCCCCTCAATGCCGAGGCGCTGCTGCCGGCGCTGGCGGCGGAAAAGTATTCGAGCGCAATCGTGCACAAATTGTTCTCCGTCGCCGGCCGCTGCGTCAATCCCTTCCTGGAGCTTTCCCGGCATTCACCCACGGCGTTGCGGGTAACTCCCTGCCGGGATTGGTGCAAGCTGGCGGAACTCTCCGGGCGGCACCGTGTCGCCGGCTGTATCACTGCCCAGCGCTCCCCAGATTTCCTGCAGTGGCGTTACGAAAACAACGAAGGCCCGCCCTCCGGCGTCTATCTTGTGCGCAACAGCCGCGGCGACGAAGGGTGGTTCGCCCTCGGCGAGATGCTCCGGGGCCGCCGCCGTCAGATCCGCGGTACCGTGCTGCTCGATGCCGTTTGGCCCCGGGAACGCCTCAGTTTCCGGGAGCTATTCCGCGCCATGCTGCAGGTCGTCGATGGCCGGACGGCGGCTGTTTTTTTTCGGTCGCGGCGGGGCGTGGAATTGGAGAACTGCCCTCGCCCGCTGATCCCCCTGAATCGAGGAGTGCCTTCGACTTTCGTCATTGCCCGAAAGGGGGGGCCGCCCGTGCCGTGTGATTCTCTGGATCTGGTGTGCGCCGATGGCGATACGGCTCTCCCGCTGGCGCCCCGGCTCCTCGGGGCTGCTGTCGCGAATCCCCGCGCCACAGTGGCGCTGCGGGAGTAAGGGCAGAAAGCGCGCGCACTCCGCGAGCGCGGCCGCGCCTTAGGACTGCGCGCCCTGACGCTCCCGCAGAATCCTGTCCGGTATCACCCCTGCCCGGCTGTCGATCATTCGCCTCGCAGGACAGTCACTGGATCGATCTTCGTAGCCCGCCGCGCGGGGACCAGGCACGCTACCGAAGATACGCCCATCAGGATCGCTGCAACCGCGGCCATCGTGTACGCATCTCGCGAGTCGACCTTGCATAAAATTGACGAAAGAAGCTGTGTGACCGCGCTCGCGCCCATAGCGCCGATGAGGAGGCCCGTAGCCGTTAGCCCGAGACCCTGTTGCAACACGATTCGGCGCAGCATCGATGGCGACGCCCCTAGTGCTGCGCGAACCCCCAACTCCTTGGTTCGCTGTCACGGAGTAAGAAATCACGCCGTAAATACCCCAGCGAAGCTAACAACCATGCCACGACCTCAGGGCGTTCGGACCGGTCTTTCCAATTCCTCTCTGGGCGAGCGCCGTCGCGGAGCCGAAGGTCAGAACCCACTCGGTAGTTTTTCCGTCCGCGTCCTTGACGTCGAGACTGAGCGATCCGTGGGGGTTAGAGAACTTGATTTGCGCCACTTCTCCTTGCAGCTCCTTTTCCGCTTTCATGTCATACACGCCCGCGAGAGAGTGATGGGCCTGCAGCAAGCCGGCGGCCACGCAGATTGCGGCCAAAAATCCCAAAGTTCGCTTGCTCACTTTTGATGTAACCTCCTCGGTTGCCGATCGGCTAGGGTTTTATCACGATCCGTTGCAGCCGCGAACCCCGCGCTGATTGTGTAAACTGACCTCAGCACGAATCAGAGAACGTTCCTCGTGGAGGTGCGATGAGCCAGGATTCCAGGAACAACGTCAGCCGGCGCGGTTTCGTCGGGGCGGCGGCGGCCGCGCCGCTCGCCCTGGCGCAGCGGGGCGCCGCGCAAACAGCCGCAGCCGCGGAGCGGTTTGATATCGTCGTTGCCGGAGCGGGTCATAACAGCCTGGTCTGCGCCGCTTACCTGGCCAAGGCGGGCTACCGCGTGGCGGTGATCGAAGGCCGCCCGACCATTGGAGGGGGCTGCAAGACCGCCGAAGTATGCCTGCCCGGATTCAGGGAAGACTTATGTTCGAGCGTGCACGGCGCGTTCCGCACCAACCCCGCTTATACCGAGCTCGCGCTCCACGATTACGGCCTCGAATACATCGATCCCGAACTGGTAATGCACATTCCCTTTGTAGACGGGACGTCCATCACGGTGTGGCGCGATCTGGACCGCACGTGCGAGACGATCGCGAAGTTCTCGAAGAGAGATGCCGAAACATTTCAGCGCCTGGTTCCGGAATATAAGAAATACACGGAGCTTCCGGCCGGCGAGCGCGCCAAAGCGCCGCACGGCGGTTATTTTCAGCGGCTCAACGCGATGTCCGGCTACGATGCGGCCTGCTCCATTTTCGAGAGCCGGTATATGCGCGCCGCCTCGCTCACCTGCGGCCATTTCGGCGGCGTGGCCGGGAGCGACTTCGGCACCGGCAACCAGGCGTTTTCGCTGGTAGGACAGGTGCTCAACGGGCGACCGATCGCGAAGGGAGGCTCCGGCACACTGAGCGTCGCGCTCGGCAAGTTCATCGAAGCGCATCACGGCGTGATTCTCACCAATAAGCCCGTCGCGAGCCTCCTGGTCGAAAGCGGCCGGTGCGTGGGTGTGGAGTGTGGCGACGGAAGCCGCTATCGCGCCGCAAAGGCCGTCGTATCGACCATTCATCTGAAGCATATCGTCGGCATGGCGCCGCGCGAGCTGTGGGGCGAAGAGTTCCTCGCCAACGTCGAAGTCTTCAAACCGGAGCACGCCATGTTCTCGATGCACTACGCCACCTCGGATCCTCCACGCTATCCGCTGGCAGGAGGCGGCACCGTTACGAGCGTCGAGGCCGCGCTGCTCGAGCAGCCCGAAAGCATCCTGCTTCTCAACTCTTATAACGCGCGCGGCGAAGTGTGGGTCGACGATATTCCCCTTCAGATTGTGAGCCCTTCGGTAGGCGACCCGACACGCGCGCCGGCCGGCTACCACACGGTCAAGATCGAAGGCACGCTTCCCTATGCGCTGAAGGAAGGGCCCGGCCATTGGGACAAAATCCGCGACCAGGTCGCCGAGCGAATTTTCGCCCGCCTGCGGCGCGTCGCGCCTAACTTGACGCCGGAGAAGATCCTCGCCCGGTTTCTCGAATCCCCGCTCGATATCGAGCGCATGAATCCGGCCATGTGGCGCGGCAGCGCGCATCACGGCGAGCGCCGCCAGCTTTCGCCGGCGGCTTCGTATAAGCTGCCGATACCAGGTTTGTACCAAACGGGTGCATGTACACCTCCCGGCGGCTCCATCACGGGCTACCCCGGTCGCAACGCCGCCGCGGTGCTGCTGAAGGATCTGGGCACGACCATCGAAGCGGTCGGGAGCCGGAAGGCATGAAGCGGCCGCTTTCCTCCGTCGCACTATTGCTGTTTGCCGGATTCCCGCTCTGCGCTCAGCCGGCCTCCGCCGCAGCCGGCGCCGCCAGGCTCGAGGTGCCCGAGAACATATCCGGGCGCGCCGCACCGGCACAGCCGCTGCCGTTCAGCCACAAGACCCACGTCGGCCGCGGCCTGCAGTGCCGGCAATGCCACGTCAATCCCGAGCCCGGCAACCAGATGACGTTCCCGGCGGTGGCCACCTGCATGGGCTGCCACAACAGCATTGCCAAGGACCGTCCCGCAATTCAGAAGCTCGCCGAGTTCGCCGGCTCCGGCCGGCCGATTCCCTGGCTGCGCGTGTACCAAGTGACCCCCGGCGTGGCCTGGACGCATCGCAAGCACCTCCAGGCGGGCATGCAATGCGTGAACTGTCACGGACAGGTCGGCCAGCTGGAGCAGATGGCCGAGACCACCGCGGTCACCAGCATGGCGAGCTGCATCAGTTGCCACCAGGCCCACAACGCGGGAACGGTATGCCAAACGTGTCATGCCTGGCCCGCCGGGGACAACGCTTCGTCCGCGCGTTGACGCCATCTGGCCATTGTTGTAGCCTTGCGCTAATGGCCGCGAGCGATCTGCGCAGAGCGCTGTTCCCCGTATGGGGCGCCGTCTGGCTGCTCTCTGTTCCCGTGTGCGCCCAATGGCTCGGCCTGCCCACGCCGGGCATTCCGCGCACCGCCGACGGCAAGCCCAACCTTACCGCACCCGCGCCGCGCACGCCGGACGGCCATCCGGACATGTCCGGCATGTGGCAGCCCGAAGTGAACCCATACCGTTTCGACGTGATCCAGGATTTGAAAGACGAGAGCATCTTCCGCCCCCAAGCCGAAGCTCTCTTCTTAAAGCGCGTCGACGATTTCCGGCGCGATGACCCGGTCACGAATTGTCGGCCAGGCGGCCCCTCCGACATGCTCAACACGATGTACCGCATCGTCCAGTCGCCTGCCGTCGTAGCGGTTCTTTACGAAGGCGCGATGGGCCGCTATCGCCAGATTTACACGGACGGGCGCAAACTCCCTAAAGATCCGAACCCCACCTGGCTGGGCTACTCCGTCGGCCATTGGGAGGGCGACACGCTCGTGGTCGAGTCCGCCGGTTTCAATGACCGCAGCTGGCTCGATCGCGCCGGCCATCCGCATTCCGAAAGCCTGCGTGTCACCGAGCGATTCCGCCGAACGGATTTCGGGCACATGCAATTTCAGATCACTTACGAAGACCCTGAGACTTTGACGCGGCCGCTGACCTTTTCGCTCAAAGTGAACTATGCCGCCGATACAGACATGCTCGAGAACGTGTGCAACGAATCGGAATCGAATCAGCCCCACCTCGTAGCCAGGGCGAATGCGGGCGTGTCGTTGAGCGCGGACGTTCTCGCCCGCTACGCGGGCCGATATGAATTTCGCGAAGGCTCGCGCACGGTTGCCGCCTTCATGGGGATGACGCAGAAGGTGACTCTGGTTAAAGGCCGTCTGTACCTGAACGCGCTTCCGCTGATTCCGCAGTCGGAGACACGGTTTGAATCTACCGGCGCCGCCGCCGAATTCCGGCTCGACGCCGAAGGCAAGGTGCTGCGCCTGGTCTTGGGCCAGACCGAAGGCGATGCGTTCTACGATCGCCGCCCCTGAAGGCGCGGCGGGGCCTTGCACGGCTCTGTCCGGTTCGGTAGAGTGGTCAGCCGGTGAGGCGGAAGGGTTTTGCATGAAGAACATTCGTTGGGGTTGGATTCTGCTAGGCGGCTTCCTCGCGGAACTGCTGGTGTTCGTCATGGTGATACCGCCGAGCCTGGTGGCGGGACAGCAGAGCATGCAGTACACGGCGCCACCCGCGTCATTCGTGGCATGCCTGCTTTTCGGTTTTTGGATTGCGAAGAAATCCCCACAACGGCCCCTCCTTCACGGCACTCTCGTCGGCGTCGCCGCGATGCTGGTCTATATCGCCATCAGTTTGGGCCAGCCCGAGCCCCTGGCTTACGTGATCGCGCACGGCTTGAAGGTTCTGGGCGGGCTGGGGGGCGGGTTCGTCGCCCTAAAGCGGACAACCGCGGGGGCCGTTCCCAACTCGCCTGCGGCGTAATGCGACCGCGCGCGATATCCTCGAGGGGACAAGGTAGTGCCGTGCTATACTCGACACCGATTACGGAGGCCCCATGCGTCCGGCCGTTCTCATTCTGATCAGTGCGCTCACTCTGGCGGCCCAGGTCGATCCGGAGTATACGGTTCCCAAGCAAAATCCGTTCACGACGCCCGGCGACGTGCAAGACGGGGAGAAGCTGTTTCACGGGCAATGCGGGCGCTGCCATGGACTCAAGGGAGAGGGCGGCCTGGGCGCGATTCTGGCGCAGCCGCGATTGCACCTGGCGCCCGATGATTCATCTTTGTTCCAGGTGATCCGGGACGGTGTGAGAGGAACCGAGATGCCGGCCGCTTCGACCTTGAGCAGCCGCGAGATCTGGCAGTTGGCCGCCTATATTCGCAGCCTCGGAAAATTGCCTGCCGAGACCGTGCCTGGGAATCCGCAGCGCGGCCAGGAGATTTACCGGACCAAGGGCAACTGCGGCCGATGCCATATAGCGAAAGGCCAGGGAGAGAGCATCGGGCCGGAACTGAGCGATATCGGGGCGCGGCGCAATGCCGCTTACTTACGTGCTTCGCTCGTGGAGCCGGAGGCGGCGGTTCCCGACGGGTTTCTCCAGGTGCGCGTCGTGACGAATGACGGCCGCGCCATTACCGGAGTGCGGCTTAACGAGGACACGTTCACGATCCAATTGCGCGATCTGAACGGCCGCACCTATTCGTTGCTGAAGCAGGACCTCAAGGAATTACACAAAGATTTCGGCAAGTCGCCGATGCCGAGTTATCGCGGCGTCCTCACGGCGGCCGAGGTGGATGATGTGGTCGCTTACCTGACATCGCTGCGAGGGAACTGATGAAACGGCTGATTGTGTTACTGCTCCCGGTGCTGCACGTGGCCGGACAAGTTTCGTTCGACCGCCTTCGCCAGGCCGAGGCCGAGCCGGGCAACTGGCTGACGTACTCCGGTAATTACGCGGCGCACCGGCACTCACGCCTCAACCAGATCACGCCGGCCAATGTGAAACGGCTGCGGCTGGCCTGGGCTTACCAGGTCAGAACCACCGAGAAGATCGAGGCTTCGCCGCTCGTAGTGGATGGCATCATGTACTTGAGCGAGCCGGGCGGCAGTGTTACGGCGCTCGATACCCGCACCGCGCGTCCGATCTGGAAGTACACGCGGAACTTGCCGAAAGACGCGCGCGGCTGCTGCGGTACAGTCAACCGCGGCGTCGCCATTCTGGATGACAAGGTTTATGTGGGCACTTTCGATGCGCACTTAGTGGCGTTGGACATCAAGTCGGGCAGGGTGCGCTGGGATGTGCCGGTGGCCGATCCCGCGCTCGGGCACTCGATCACGGGCGCGCCGCTGGCGATTCGCGGCAAGATCGTGGTCGGAATGGCCGGCGGCGAGTACGGCGTCCGCGGCTTTGTCGATGCGTACGACGCGAAAACCGGGCAGCGCGCCTGGCGTTTCTGGACGGTGCCCGACGAAGGAGAGCGCGGCCGCGAGACGTGGGCCGGCCAAAGCTCAATTGCGGACGGAAACGGGAAAAAAGCACCACTTGATCGAGTTGCCGGCGCATAGCCGCGTCCACTTGCCCCGAGAGCACGCGGTAGTCTACAG
>Ga0209060_10001847_pt1 | contig 21330 bp, 24 predicted proteins | sample Coa_R1_8_FD_187155 | JGI IMG/M metagenome (GOLD analysis project Ga0209060, IMG submission 187155) | Surface soil microbial communities from Centralia Pennsylvania, which are recovering from an underground coalmine fire - Coalmine... | ecosystem: Environmental > Terrestrial > Soil >...
TCCGCGCCATGCACCTGAAAAACGTGCTTAGCGGTATCTAGCCCGATCACCTTTACGGCCATGGTTGGCACCTCCTCCCTGTGACGATAGCTGCTTCTCACCGGGCAGTGTCCATACCATCAGGTCAATCAGTTCCTCGATTTGTCGCTTTTCCAGCAAAGCCCAGATTTGTTCGTATTCTCGCAATACATCCTCTTCGGTAGGGTGCACAGACCAATCCGTGCCGCGACCTCTGAGGTATTCAAGAAACACTTCCACAGCGCGATTGCTGCGATCCAACGCCGTATAGAGCGTCAGGCGCAAACGGGTAACGAGAGCGATGTCGTGGGCGCTTTTCGCCCGTTCGCCTAACATGGAAAGCCGGTTTTCCGCTGCAGCCATTTCCGTGGTCATTAACTCGCACTCGGCCAACAGGTATTCGATCGAGAAGACCAGGTCGTAGTTATTTTTCCAAGTCTCGTCTGTCAACAATCCCCGTCCGGCGTGGAGGTACTTCAGCGCCGAAGCGTAAGCTGTTGAAATCTCTGCGCGCCTGCCCGCAATGAGATTTAGTTCTGCGACGTGTTCGCGCTCCGTAATCGAGGCGATCAGGTGAGAGCCGCGGTTGAGTTGGCTGACAATCTCGAAGATCCCTTCCTCGATCTTATCTGGAGGCGAACTTGATGCCATCAACATGCCGATTCGGAGATGCGTCTCTGCCCGCAATCCTTGCGGTATTAGAGAATACGCTGCCTCCTGAACGCGATCGTGAAGGAAATGATACGACTCCCTTGATCGCAGGATAAGACCCGCGTCGACCGCTTCCGCGAGCTGGGCATGCATCTGCTCCATTGAGTCCTGGTAGACCACACGTACAGTCGAGAACTCTGCGCTGTTGCCCAAACAGGCTAGCTGCTTCAACGCCTTTTGTGTCTCAGGGACCAAACGAGTTAACTTCCTGATCACTAGGTCAGCGACATTATCGGTATATCCTTTGGCATGAATACGACTGAGATCCCAAGCCCACCGGCCATCTATAGGATCAAAGGTAAGCAGGCCCTCTTCGAAAAGTGCGGAAATAAATTGGATCGCAAAAAAAGGATTGCCGGCCGTCTTCTCATGAACCAATTCCGCGAGAGGGCCGGAATGCCTCTGTTCACAGTGCAGAGAATCTGCGATTAACTCGTTTACATCTTCACGAGTTAGAGGCGCAAGTACGATGTCCTGCAGCAATGCTCCGGCCTGGCGCATGTCTTGCAACTTGCGCATCAACGGATGTGCCGGGCCCACCTCATTGGACCGATAGGCGCCGATCAACATCAAATGCTTCCCGTCCGGCTGCGCTAATAGATACTCCATCAGGTCCAATGTCGCCGCATCGAGCCACTGCAAATCGTCGAGAAACAGGGCAAGTGGATGTTCCGGCCGCGCAAATACATTGATGAAGCGACGGAACACCAAGTGGAACCTGCGCTGGGCATCCTGGTGCGGAAGTTCAGGCACTACTGGCTGCTCGCCAATGACAGCCTTCAATTCGGGGACTAGACCGACGATCAATTGTCCATTTGGATCCAGCGCCTCATGCAGGGCATTGCGCCACTTGCTCAACTCCTCCTCGCTCTTACTCAATAGTGGGCGGATGAGGCTCTGAAAGGCCTGCGCAAGGGTAGCATAGGGGATATCGCGCTTGTACTGGTCGAATTTGCCCGATGCAAAAAGGCCGCGCGGAGGAACCAGCGGTTTGTGTAGTTCATTGACGACCGCAGATTTGCCGACTCCCGAATAACCGGAAACCAGCACCAACTCCGGACGGCCGCCAGCTACAATGCGATCAAACGCGGCAAGTAAGGTCTCGATCTCCCGTACTCTCCCGTACAATTTCTCAGGGACTAGCAGACGATCTGGAGCGTCGTGTTGGCCCGGTGAGAAATCTGCGATGGATCCGTGGGCTTCCCATTCAGCGAGGCAGCGCCGAAGATCACTCTCCACGCCGGCTGCAGTCTGGTAACGTTCCTCAGGCGTTTTTGCGAGCAGCTTCATCACGATCGCGGAGACAGAGGCCGGCACGGCCTTCACTCGTTCATGAGGCGGTGTGGGACGCCGCGCGATGTGGCAATGTATCCATTCAAGCGGATCAGAAGCTGTGAAGGGCAATTCACCCGTCAGCATTTCGTAAAGTGTGACTCCGAAGGCATAGAGATCGCTGCGCGAGTCGATCGAGTGATTCATACGCCCCGTTTGTTCAGGAGCCATGTAAGGAAGCGTTCCGGCGATGAACTCGGGAGGTTCGGGGGTTTGGTGCTCGCGCCGAAGGCGCGAAGCGATTCCAAAGCCGATAAGGCGGGCGTGCCCCGTCGCGGAATCAACCAGCACATTGGTCGGCTTCACATCTTTGTGAATCAGCTTTCTCGAGTGCAACCCGCCGAGTGCAATTGCGAGACCTACACCGAGGCGCAAGAACTGCGCTAGCTCCATCGCCCCCGCAATGAATCCATCGAGAGTTTCGCCGCCAGGGTCTTCAAGTACGAGCGTCATCTGCTCGTCTTGCTCCGAAAGGGACAGGGGCCGCACTGACCAGGCCGAGTCCAGTTCGCTCCTCAATGAGTACTCGTGGTCTAGCTTTTTGAGCGTCTCGGGACTGGGACGAGTTGAAACCGGGGCCAGCACAAGAAGCGAAGGAGGTTCGGATTGATTCGCATGAGCCCGGTACAGAATGAATTCTGCATCGTCACGGAGGCGTTCGAGGGAGTAATTCGAAAGCTGCACGGCGATCCATCACGGTGCTTACTGGCATGGTAGTTTTCCGCACCGAGCAAAATGAACGACGAAGCCTACTGAAGGGATTCTACAACCCCATCCGACACGAATCAAAAACGTGAGGATATGTACATTACAGGTCCGTGAACAAACGGCTTCTGGCTGGCCACCGTACGGCGCTGTAGGCCGTATTGACTCTCTGCGCGGGATTGGGTTCGCAGACTTTGGCGGAGGAAGGCGGCGATATCACGGCCGCTCAGGCTTTGAAAGTTCAATCCTGCAATTTTCTGTGCACCGCACTTGTCACAGGTAACCTGCGGAGGCCTAAGAATTAATGGAGACCATCCCGCTGACTGGCCAGCAGGTGAGTCGGTGGGAGGATTCAGCGACAATGCGATGCAATTTGCATGTCGGTGACGGTGAAATCGCCCCGAACTACAGTCGCATGATTCCCAGGAGGACGATCCAAGCGATCCTCGGCCCGCCCGAGAATGATTATTGGCGACGTGTACCCCCACAAATACCCCCACAAAATGCGCTCGATTGGCGGTGCTTCCACGCCAGCAAGACGAGCTAACCAGTTGAATTTGCTTGGATCGCTCGCTTGACGTTTGCCTCCAGAGCAAAAGGTCCGAGCCAAAAACCAACTTTCGTTTGATTCGGGCACTACCGTCACGTTTGGCCAGTCGCTGCTCGCAGCAGCCACCGAAAACAAGCAACGTCGGCAAAAACGCAATGGTGATCGCAGCCGACGCACTGGAACTCTGCGGGGAATTCGGCGAGGACGACCTACGATTGGTGCGACCTTGAGACCGCACCCCTTTTTGCACCCCGGACGCCGCCTTGCACCCTCTTTTGCACCTCAAAACGCCATTTCTATGACTTCAATGCATTCTCTGAGAACACAAAATCAATAACTTGCGTGTTAGCAATAACAGGAGCTATTTCGAATCCCCCCCTCTCCGCCAGTTACCAAAATCACATCCTCCCCCGCCTAAGTCATTGGAATTGCTACCAGTTGCCCGGTTCGATAGTCGTAATTGCTCATTGATCCGTATCCCAGCCGAACTCATTGTGTTTACATAACCCACGGGAGCAAAGGAGGGCCACAAGCCTTGAGCTGCCTTCGTATGCAGCCCCTTCTTCACCTCCTCGGAGAGGTTGTCAATGTAGTTCTTCGCCATCACCAGCTTGATCGCATGCACGAATTTTTCCGACGATCTTGAGTCCTTGCTGAGAATCTCGTTTTCTTTAACCAGGTGTATTTCTAATGCCAGCTCCTCGATCGTCAAATAGTCCTTGAAGTTCCGGTAGAGACGGTCGGTCTTTTCCACGAGCAACACACGGTGACCAGGGTGCCGCCTGAGGTAGGCGATCATCTCACCAAATGCCGGCCGGTGGTCTTGGCGGTCTCGGCATCAACGAACTCCTCCACGATCTGGATGCCCCGATCCCGAGCATAGCTTCGCAGTAATTCTTGCTGGGCCGGGATGCTGTAACCTTGCTCCTGCTCCTTACTCGAAACGCGGGCATAGAGGACCGCGGTCGGGATCGATTGTGACCGATTGTTGGCCGTCTGGACTGCTATCAATTTACTCTGCATGTTATGCCACCTTGGGAAGATTCCATTGCTCCAGGTCCGATCGCTGGCCCCAGTCGCGCAAGATTCGCGCGAAGGACAGCAGGGCATGCCGTGCTCTGATCCATTCTAAATCGCTCAGCGTCCGGCCCATGCACGATTCAATGTGCGTTCGCGCAAGTGCTTCCAAACCCGTAATCGACGCGTTCGGCCCTGGAGTTTGGATACAGCCGAATCGACAGCTCAATACAAGTACACCCAGTTGCCCGCAACGCGAACGTATGTCTCATCGACCCGCCAGGATCAATTCGGATGCCGCCGTTCCCGTCCCAGCCGGTCGTTCAAAATGGGCGCATAGCGCTGTACCCAGCGCCAGATTGTGACGTGATCCACCGTCAGACCGCGCTCGTCATCATTTCTTCCAAGTCGCGGTAACTGAGCGAGTAGCGCAAATACCATTGCCCGCGCTCGAACGATGATCACGTCCTGGAAGTGCCGCCCTCGGAACAGCGACGAAGCGATCTACAGCTTCAGGGCTCGCATCGGCGTCTCCATCGGTGTCGTGGCCAAGCCATCGCCATGGCACATTTTCTTTGGCCTGGCCCGCTAATTTCTCGCAGACAAGCCGCAGGTAGGGGTGAGAAGGTTCTGAGAACGGAGGAGATTATGAGAACCAGAAATAGCCGCAAGGTATCCATCACCGCTATGGTGGCTGCCGCCGCCACAGCCTTTATGAGCACGGGTAACACAGCGAGGGCCCAATGGAACTGGGATCCCCCTGGGACCCCCACGCCGCCAGCGGAGGGCCCGCCGCCGGCAACGTTGAGCTCGCCGCACAGCGTTCAGCCATCCTTCTATACGGACGTTGTGGCACTGGCCATCCAGCGAGGTTTAGACAAGGCCAATACAAAATTAGGCGGTAAGGCTACATTCAGCTTTTCGGCCGACACGTCGTCACCATACATGCTCGCGACCGGATATAGAGACCGCCCCAATGAGTTCTATGCGAATGTACCGTACAACTTGACTTACACAGGCTATATCCAGCCGCTGGGGCCCTCTCTTACCATCACCCAGTCAACCAACGTCCAGTTCTCTTGTGAGGGGTGGCAAACCGGATCGGGGTTAATGACATCCAAGATTGTCTTCGACCCGGCTTATTTTGACCCGTCACAATACAGCAACGTTATCACCGCGGCGCTGCAGCCGCAGATCCAGGCGGCCGTGAACGCGCTTCCCCTTGGACCTGTATCCTTACCATTCTCTGCGCTAGGAATACCGCAGCCTTGCGGTACGTTGGGCGCCTTCACAAAGGCGCAGGCTGGCTTTGACGCAATTTCCTGGGACAATCCCTTGCCTGTGCATTTTTGCCTGCCCATAAGGCCGTGCCCCGCAATCACCGTGCGCGTCCTGCAGGTGACCCGGTTAGCGCTCGACGATAAGGGCGCGCCCGTGTACAACGCCGTCGAAACACCCTATTTGCAGTTTTGGGCGGACTACTCGTTCCTGTCTTTGACGATGCCGCCAATGGTGGAGGGCCAGACCTTTACCCCTGCGAACGCGGTGGTCCAGACGCCGATGCCAACGAATGGTCAACTGGTCTTGATCGCAAACATGCAGTACAGCGGCCTGCAACTTCCCATAGGGCAGACGGATAGCGCGTACGCCGTTTTCGGCCAAGCGGCCAACTTCGGCAACGGGGTTTGGAACTTCGAGACGCCCAAGACCTATCACGATGTCATATTTTTCGGCAGGCCGATCCTCACTACTACGACCGCAGGGGGGTATGAGGTCACAATACAGATTTCGGGGGGCTGTGGAGCTCTACCATGTATTGGCGGTATTCTTTGATGGGGCATGACGCCGTCGAGGGCCGTTTTACAACGGCATTGTGCTCAATCGGCGCGTTTGATAAACCCGCCGAATCCTAGTGAGTCTCTATCTCACGTTTCACGAGGCAGACCAAAAGGGCCCGGTACACTCTCGCATCGGGCCTTTGTTTTTCTACTTGAATGCCGCTGTGCTAACGTAAGCGCGATGCCGAGAGGGAAATCAGAATCAGACAGCGCAGACGACCGTGAGTTGTACTCGGGCCTGATCCGGCTCATGTGCTGCACCATGCAGTAGAGGGATCTGTCGCAAATGGCTCCTGAGAATGAACACGACGCGGGTTACAGCCTTATCATGTTACTCCATGATCCCGAAGGTTTGATGGATGAATCGGACCTGCTCGACAACATCGCCTTTTGCCAGCCACCGGATCTGCCCTTTGCGAATCGTATTCATCGCTTCGTAGCCCTGAATCGTTCGCAATGCCCCATCCACGCTGCGAAATCCAAGACTCGCCGCGATGCGCTTCTTGATGAAGCGATGGTCCTGTTCGAGCACATTGTTTAAATAAGGCCTTGGTCGGCATCGGCACGGCTGGCCCAGTGCACCGTTTGCCTTCAGCTCTGCTACGGCTTGCGGATAGGCTGGGTGCCCATCCACGTTGATCACACGTGGCAGGACGGGCCAAGAGTGGTCCAACACTAAGTGGAGAAAATGCTTGGCCGCAACCCTGTCCCGCCTCGGCGAGAGCATGCAATCGATGGTGTCTCGAGAAGAATCGACGGCACGGTACAAATAGGTCCATTTGCCGGCAACGCGAACGTAAGTCTCGTCGACTCGCCAGGAACGATTCGGCAGGCGCGTGTCCCGTCGGATGCATTTGTGCAGGTCCGGGGCATACCGCAGCACCCAGCGCGCGGTCGTAGAATGATCAACGCGCAGACCACGCTCGGCCATCAACTCCTCCAGATCTCGGTACGTGAGGCAATATCGCAGGTACCACCGCACGCACAAGATGATGATCTGATCTTCGAAATGGCGTCCTCGGAACGGAGCCGATCGAGGCTTTTCCATCAGGCTCACGGTATCAGAGATGGGCCCGGCGTGTTTGCGACAGATCCCTCGTCACCATCGCTCAAAGCGTGGTGACCATCATCGCTTCCGCGTCCCAATGTTGGACCAAAGCAGATCATCGAATGGGACAGTTAGAGCATCGAAACCAGCGCCACAATGCCTTTCACATCGCCGGCAATGGCGCGCCGACGGTTAGGAAAATTTCACGCCGTCGAGTGGTTGACATGACCCGTCTACCTGGCGAACGGCCGTTTCATGCCTGATCACATCGAAGCCTTTGCAGATAACGTTGGGCGGGGTGGAAAAACAATTGCGAAGTTTGCAGGGAGGAGTCTATATGGCTGGAAACCGTGCTGTCGTATATCAGGGACCTCGCACTGTCGAGGTGCAAAGCATCGATTACCCAAAACTGATTGCGCCGAATGGAAGGAAATGCAATCACGGCGTTATCGTCAAACTAGTTTCGACAAATATCTGTGGAAGTGATCTGCATATGTACCGGGGCCGAACGAGCGCACCCAAGGGCACTGTGTTTGGCCATGAAAACACGGGCGAGGTCATCGAAATTGGTTCCGATGTGGAATACGTCAAGGTTGGCGACATCGTGTCGATTCCGTTTAATATCGCTTGCGGCCGTTGTCGCAACTGTAAGGCGCGCTTTACTAACCTCTGCCTCAATACGAACCCAGCAGGTATTGGCGGCGCTTACGGCTTCGTCGGGATGGGCGGGTGGCTGGGCGGCCAGGCCGAGTACATGATGGTACCGTATGCCGACTTCAATTTGTTGAGGTTCCCTGACCGGGACCAAGCCTTGGAGAAAATCCAGGATCTGACTTTGTTGTCGGACATCCTACCGACTGGCTATCACGGCGCCGTACAGGCTGGCGTGGGTTCAGGGTCCACTGTCTACGTCGCGGGCGCTGGTCCTGTGGGGTTGTGCTGTGCGATCTCTTGTCAATTCTTAGGTGCGGCCGCGGTCATCGTGGGTGATTTCAATCCCGACCGTCTGGTACTTGCAAAGGGAATTGGCTGTGAGGCGATCGACCTAAGAAAAACGGAAAGCTTGAGTGACAGTATTCGGGCCATTCTGGGAGTTCCTGAAGTCGACTGCTCGGTGGACTGCGTCGGGTTCGAAGCGCACGGACTTGGCCGTCACTCCGACGTCGAAGCCCCGCTATGGAACTCGCTGATCGAAGCGACACGCGTGCCGGGAGCAATCGGCGTACCTGGGCTTTACCTGCCGGAAGACCCCGGCGGGGCCGACGAGATGCGAAGAAAAGGATTCCAAACAATCAACGCTGGTCTTGCTTGGGTCAAAGGTCACTCGATCTGGGGAGGACAGTGTCCGGTGATGAAGTACCACCGCGAGCTCATGGAGGCGATCCTGCACAACCGAATTCACCCAGGCCAACACTTGAATGTCACGATGATTCCCTTGGAACAGGCTGCCGAAGCGTACACCGCGTTCGACAAGGGGGCGGCGAATAAGTTTGTTTTCAATCCCGACTCCATGGCGAAGTCACTGAACAAGGCTGCGTGATCATGCACGCGAATCTACAGTCAGCAACAGCTCAATAAAAAGGAAATCAAAAAATGGAAAATATCACGGGAATGAAAGTAGCCATCCTCATTGAAGACGGCTTCGAGCAGGTCGAGATGGTCGAACCCCGGAAGGCACTCGACCAGGCGGGAGCCCAGACCAGCGTGGTGTCTCCCCGAAACGAACAGGTGCGCGGCTGGAACTTCACGGAGTGGGGTGACAACTTTCCAGTGGACGTCGCCCTCGATCGAGCCCGGGCTGATGACTTCGACGCGTTGCTGTTGCCCGGCGGCGTCATCAACCCGGACAAACTGCGGATGCAGCCCAAGGCTGTCGCATTCGCGAAGGCCTTTTTCGATGCAGGGAAACCGGTGGCGGCGATCTGCCATGGTCCGTGGACCGTCATCGAGACCGGCGCGGCGCGAGGACGGAGAATCGCCTCGTGGCCGTCGCTCAAAACCGACCTTCGAAATGCCGGGGCAGAGTGGATGGATCAGGAGGCCGTCGCGGACGGAAATCTCGTGTCGAGCCGCAAGCCCGACGATATTCCGGCTTTCAATCGAGCCATGATCGATCTGTTCAGCCGATCGCGTGTCCCGTCGGGGGCCAGATAGTACTGGACATGGTTGCAGGGGAAAGTTGGTGAATGCCGGCCGTTGGGACGAGGTTTTTCTGGTCTGCACCAGGTCGTCGACGTAACGCGCGAGGAACGGCGCGCTGCGGCCGCGCGCGGGCGCGACCTCGTGCGTTCCCTTGCGCGGCAATCGTTCGGCCGCCTTCTCCTGCGCCGGACCGACGTCGACATCGTTAGGCATTTTTCTGTGGAGCGACTACAGAGTCTCCCTCCCTCATTTCTGTGGGGAGTTTTTCGACGCGAGGACGTTGAGCCTCTCAATCGCCGGGGGCTCAGCGAATAACTCGGAGGCCTTCTCCCGCAGCGCGGCACCGATCGGGCCGGAAAGGTGAGTTTGGCGGCCCGCATCGTCGGGGAAAGCATCAAGAATGCCAAAGCTCGATGGACCCATTTGGACCGCGAACCGAGGATTTGTTGCCGATTCCATTTGGACTAAAGGTAGGGCTCCGCGGAGAAAATCCGCAACGGCAGCCTCCTTGCCCGGTTTAGCTTCCAGACGAACAAACAACGCCACAGTGACCATATGCTTCTGTTTCTCCTCTTTTGTGGACGATCTGAATTGAGTGATTCCCCACTCGGCCAAACTTTGCGACGCGCACATCCGCCGTCAGGCAAGCGCACTCTCATACCAATCGGGGTAAATCGTTTGCTACACGCCTGTTCCCTTCTTGGATGAGCGGTCGGGAGGGGGCGGCCAACCCGGCGGGCCCTGAATCCGTCGATGATCGATACAAATTGTCGATGAATCGACGGAAGAAACCGGCCCCGCCTTTCCCCTTCACCCCGTCCGCGCCAAGTCATCGACGTAACGAGCGAGGAACTCCGCAAGAAAGGGCGCGGTGCGACTGCGCCGCGCGCGGGCCACGACCTCGGGCGTCCCCTGCGCGACAATCGTTCCGCCGTCTTCTCCCGCCCCCGAGCCGACATCGATCACCCAATCGCTGCCCGCGACGACCCGCATGTCGTGCTCGACCACGATGACCGTGTTCCCGGCGTCGACAAGCGCGTCCAATTGCGTCATGAGCCGGTCCACGTCGGCGGGATGAAGGCCGGTAGTAGGCTCGTCGAGAATATAAAGCGTGTTCCCGTGCGGGGCTCGCTGGAGCTCGGTCGCGAGCTTGATGCGCTGCGCTTCGCCGCCGGATAGCTCCGTCGCCGGCTGGCCGAGGCGCAAGTACCCGAGACCTACCTGCCGCAGGACGGTCAACGGCCGAAAGATCGGCTCCTGGTCGCGGAAAAACTCCCCGGCAGTGTCGACGTTCATCGCCAGGACGTCCGCGATGGAACGGTCGCGGTAGCGAATCGCGAGTGTGTCGGGGTTGTAGCGCGCGCCGTGGCACGCCGGACACGGCGCATAGACGCTCGGCAGGAACAGCAGCTCGACCATGACAAAGCCTTCGCCCTCGCAGGTTTCGCAGCGGCCCTTCGCGACGTTGAATGAGAAGCGGCCGGCGTCGTAGCGGCGGCGGCGCGCCTCGGGAGTCGCGGCGAAGAGCTTGCGTACCGGGTCGAAGAGGCCGGTGTAGGTGGCGAGGTTCGAGCGGGGTGTGCGTCCGATCGGCCGCTGGTCGACGACCACCAACCGGTCGAGTCGCTCCATTCCTGCGACGATGCGGCCGTCGGTGGACGCGGCCGGTGCATCCTCGATCGACAACTCCTCGGGTTCGTCGGCCGGGGCCCGCGCCCCCAAGCGTTCGGAGGCCAGATCGACGAGCGCCTGGCTCACAAGGCTCGACTTCCCCGAGCCCGAGACGCCCGTCACAGTCGTCAGGACGCCGAGTGGGAAGCGGACGTCGAGTTTGCGCACGTTGTGGCGCATGACGCCTTGCAGTTCGAGCCAGCCGTGCGAGGTCCGTGGCGTCCGGGCGGGGACGCGCTGCTCGCCGAAGAGGTAGCGCCGTGTCTGCGATTCCTCCACCGCTTGCAGTCCGGCGGGACGCCCGGAGTAAAGGACGCGGCCGCCGTGTTCGCCCGCTCCGGGCCCGATCTCCACGATCCAGTCGGCCGCGCGCATCACCTCCAACTCGTGCTCGATCACGAAGAGGGAGTTGCCGGCGGCACGAAGTTGCCCAAAGGCTCGGAGGAGCGCCTGCGTGTCGACGGGATGCAGCCCGGCCGACGGTTCGTCGAGCACATACACCACACCGAAAAGGTTGGAGCGAACCTGTGTCGCGAGGCGGAGCCGCTGGAGTTCGCCAGGCGAAAGAGTCGGCGTGCTGCGGTCGGGCGAGAGGTAACCGAGACCGAGGTCGAGAAGCACCTGGATGCGCGAGAGCAGGTCCTCGACGATGCGTTGCGCCACGATGGCTCGTTCCGGATGCTGCTTCGCGATCTTCGTCCTCTCGGGCGCGTCGCGTAGCAGGGGCACCATCCGGAGCAGCGGAAGCCGCGACAGATCGGCGATGTCCAGACCGGCAAAGGTCACCGCCAGCGCTTCCGGACGCAAGCGTTTGCCGTGGCAGAGCGGGCATTCAGCGCTGATCAGGTAGCGCTGGACCCGCTTCTTGATCGTCGGGCTCTCGGTGGTGGCGAAGGTCTGGAGCAGGTACTGGCGCGCGCCGGTGAAGGTGCCCTGATAGCTCGGCGGCTCTTTGCGTTTTAACGCGCGCCGGGCCTCCGTCGGCGTGAGGCCGGCGTAGACGGGCACGGTCGGGTGTTCTTCGGTGAAGAGGATCCAGTCGCGGTCTTCCCGCGACAGGTCGCGCCAGGGGCGATCGACGTCGTAGCCAAGACTCACGAGGATGTCGCGGAGGTTCTGGCCGTGCCACGCGGGAGGCCAGGCGGCAATCGCGCGCTGCCGGATGGTCAGGGAGTCGTCGGGGACCATCGAACGCTCGGTGGCGTCGTAGATTCGGCCGATCCCATGGCATTTCGGGCAAGCGCCCTGCGGCGTATTCGGCGAGAACTCGTCGGCGTGCACTTGGGACTGCCCCGGCGGGTAGGTCCCCGCACGGGAATAGAGCATTCGCAAAAGGTTGGACAGGGTGGTGACGGTGCCCACCGAGGAACGTGCGGTCGGCCCGCCGCGCTGCTGCTGGAGAGCGACGGCCGGAGGGATGCCCTCGACCTCGTCGACATCGGGCACGCTCATCTGATGGAACAGCCGGCGTGCGTATGGCGAGACGGATTCGAGATATCGCCGCTGCGCCTCAGCGTAGAGCGTACCGAAGGCCAAAGACGACTTCCCGGAGCCCGACACTCCGGTGAAGACGACGAGCGCGTCGCGAGGGATCTCCACGTTGATGTTCTTCAGGTTGTGTTCGCGGGCCCCGCGAACTCTAACGAATCCCGACATTCCCCAAATTGTTGCAAGCGGAGGGCCGGGCGGCAATCTGTGGGGCTGCGTACGCAACGGGCGTGGGCTCTCTACGTCAACATCGATTACTACCAACGTGCGACTAATAGAACGTCTATTGTTAGACGGCGCCGTTCTCAGAATTGACGGGCGAACCTCGCTCTCTCGCACACACATCATGCGCTGTCATAACCACAGACATTTGGCAGAGGGCTTGCTATACCCGGCGCCGTGTAACGTGCTGTTCGCAGCCAGAGAGGATTTCAGATGTTTAAGGTGGCGCGCAATCAAAGCCGACACTAATTTGGCGCGCATCGCTGCCGTGCGATTTGAGATCGTTGAACCTGATATTCCCTGTTCCTAACGAACACCGCTTCTTGAGTAAGTTGCTGTCCGTAAATGGGGAGGAGTGCGGATTCAGGTGAACTTTACCGGGGAGGTGGAGTGCCCGCATTGCGGGGAGCAGAAGCTGCGGCTGAAGGGCCGGCGGGTGCGCCGCCCCCGGCATGAGAGCTGGGCACCGAGCGGTTTCGTCGCAGTGTCTGCCAGAAGCACTTCGATGGTATCAGCCGCAGTTGCCTGGGGCGGCGGGAAACCTGGCCAGTACCCGCACATTCTCGGTATCGACGAGCATTTCTTCACCCGGCGGTATGGCTACGCCACCACCTTCTGCGATCTGAAGAATCACAAAGTGCACGACGTGGTGCTGGGGCGCAGCGAAGCCTCGCTGGAAGGTTATCTGGCGCGCCTGGAAGGCAAGGAATGGGTGGAGCTGGTCTGCATGGATCTGGCTCCCGGTTATCGCGCTCTGGTGCGGAAGCACTTTCCGCGAGCCCGCATCGTGGCCGATCGCTTTCACGTCATTCGCACCGTCAATCATCACCTTCGCGCCTGCTGGAACCAGCTAGACCCGGTCGGAGCCAGGAACCGGGGACTGATTTCGTTCATGCGCCGCCACCGGTACAATCTGAGCATGGAGCAGTACCAACGTCTGGCTGCGTATCTCAAACACAGACCCGCGCTGGAATCGATACCAGGAGGGGTTCTGCAAAACTAATTCACCAAGCCCTCCTGCGTGCCTGCTGCATGCAGTAGGAATCGCGAGAGTCCAGCGTATTCTGCCCAGGACAACCCGCGTTGAATCCGAGGAGCTACGTGCAGGTAAGTGGAACTCATCTTGTTCGATCCAAGGGCTCCGATCTGCAGACTGGCGGATCAGCAGCCCACCTTTGGGTTTCGAGTTTGGCACAATCCACGCCGGATGGGAAGAAACTGCAATGCGGGTTGCTGATTACACGCCGCAGCGACCTTCTGAGCTGCCTGTTCCGCGGCGGCCACGATCTCAGGAGAACACGCGAGTCCCCGCTCGAAGCTGCGCGCCTCGATCCCATAAACGGTGAGCTTAGCCGGTAAATGGTGGAGGGCTCGAGCCAACTCGACCACTTCTGCCACGCCGAGGGCGTGAGTCGAGCACGGGAAGAAACGTGACGGCAGCGGAGAGATGCTGGCGTCCCAGGTTGTCGTTGTACCAGGTGTAGCTCCGGAAACGACGGCATCGATAAGGATCACCTCGTCGGTGCCGCACCATTCCTCCATCAGCCCGAGCATATCCCCAGTTGTCTCTCGCGCGTCGATTCCCATTTCACGGAGCCTGCGGGCCACAAGAAGTCCCACGGCGTCGTCACTACGGTCGGGGTTGCCACAGCCGATAATTCTTAACATTTACTCACGCTCGATTTGTAGCCGCAGGAAGTGCGTAGCGCACGAGATGCAGGGATCGTAGTTGCGTACCGCCTGTTCGCACTTCCAGGTAACTTCTTCAACTGGACGATTGACGACCTGGGGCAGAAAGTGCCAAAGATCTTCCTCGATCCGTTTCTGGTTCTGCGAAGTCGGCGGCACGATCTTAGCGAAGCGGATCAAGCCCCGTTCGTCGACGCTGTAGCGATGGTAGAGGATGCCTCGCGGCGCTTCGGTCGCCGCGGAACCCACACCGGCATGCACATTCGGTTCGACGCGGGGCAAGGTAGGTGGCTGGTACGAGTCTAGGGTCCGCATCGCCTCTGCGCAGGCAAAGATCATCTCAATGCTCCGCACCACGATGCTCCGGAACGGATTACGGCACGGGACCGCCAACCCACACTCGCGCGCGACTTGCTGCGCCACTTCGGGCAGGCGCGCAAAGTTCAGGTTGTATCGAGCCAGTGGACCCACCAGGTATGACCCGCGGCCACGCAAAACTGAGTGCAGCGCGTTCGAGTGCTTCACGTGCTGCTCAATGAAATGGTCTTCATACTCGGCGACGTCGATATCGAGGCCCTTCGTAGAGACCAGACGGCCCTCATTCAGGGGATACTCTTCCGGGTGGCACAGCGAAACGAACTCGTAGTCCTGCTCAAAGTTCGGGAAATCGAAGCCAGAGACGATGCGCGCGGTCTTGATCGAGGCATCAAGGGCCCATTTCAGATCTTCCGTGAGTGCGCCTAGTTCGGCTTTCGCCGGAACCTTGTAGAAGCCGCCCACGCATGCCGATATCGGGTGAATCTCGCGGCCGCCCAGCACGGAGACGATCCGGTTCCCGATTTTTTTTAGGCGCAGGCCAGATTCCACCATCTCACGGTGCTCGCGTGCCATCTGAATAGCATCCGGGTATCCCAGAAAGTCGGGCGCATGCAGCAGGAAAATGTGGAGCGCGTGACTCTCGATCCATTCGCCACAGTAGAACAGGCGACGCAACAATCGAACCGCAGGATCGATGGCAACGCCCAGAGCCCGTTCGATCGCGTGCACCGCACTCATCTGGTACGCGACCGGACAAATGCCGCAGATGCGGGCTGTGATATCGGGCGTTTCGGAGAAATGCCGCCCACGGAGGAACGCCTCAAACAGGCGTGGCGGCTCGAAAATCTTGAGCTTCACATCGGTGACTTTGTCGCCTTTCAACTGAACGAACAAAGCACCTTCGCCTTCCACCCGCGCGAGGCAATCGACTTTGATGGTGCGAGCTCTGTGCGCTGTTTCGCTCATGTGCGCTCACACTCCTCACTGGCTTTGCGGAACTGCCAAGACCAGGCATTGAATGCGCGAAATGCCCGGGCGATTTGCTGGTCGTCCTGGCCGAGTACGCGAAATTGATTAGTGAGTGACTGGGTATTGGGACTTTCCATGGGCCCGTAGCAGCCGTAACAGCCGCGATGAAACGCTGGACAGATCGCTCCGCACCCGGCCTGCGTTACAGGCCCCAGGCACGGGATTCCGTTGGCGACCGCGACACAGACGTTGCTGCGCCGTTTGCATTCAATGCAAACACTGTAAGTCGGAACGGCAGGCTTACGGCCAGCCAAGGTAGCGCTGATCAGCTCCACCAATTGACTCTTGTTAATGGGACAGCCGCGCAGCTCGAAGTCTACCGGCACGTGCTCTGCGATCGGCGTCGAGAGCTTGAGCGTGCTGATGAACTGCGGTGTCGCGTAGACTATCCGAACGAATTCGTCAACGTCCTGGGAATTGCGAAGCGCCTGGATGCCTCCCGCGGTGGCACAAGCGCCGATGGTCACCAGCACACGGCACTGCCGCCGAACCTGTTGAATGCGTTCGGCATCGTGATGCGTAGTAATGGAGCCCTCGATCAGACCGATGTCGTAAGGACCTTTGGACATAGCCCGACTGGCCTCCGGAAAGAGGGCGATCTCGACGGCGCCGGCTACGCCGAGCAGTTCATCCTCGGCATCCAGCAGGCTCAGTTGGCAGCCGTCGCAGGAAGCGAATTTAAAGACGGCGATTCGCGGCTTGGTCCCTTTAGAGCTCATGTTTTCCCAGCAGACCTCGCAGCCTCTGATAACTGAAAACAGGGCCGTCCTTGCAGACGAAGTATGGCCCATACTGGCAGTGGCCGCACAAACCGACGGCACACTTCATGTTCCGTTCCATCGACAAGTAAATATCGCTGGCGAGCACGCCGCGGTTCTCCTCGAGTTCAGTAATCACGTAGCGCATCATGATTTCGGGACCGCAGATGAAAGCCACTGTTTTATCCGGATGCATACGCAGGTGGCGGAACAGCGTGGTCACCACACCGACGCGGCCGCGCCAGTTCACGCCACCATAATCGACGGTGGTGAGGACCTGAGTATCCGGAGATCGCCCCCACGCTGTCAATTCCTTCTTGTAGAGCAGATCGCCTGGGCTGCGGGCGCCATAAAGGACGATCAAACGGACGTAATCATCGCGATGGCGCAGAACATGGTAAATCGCGGGGCGCAACGGGGCCAGGCCGATGCCGCCTGCGATGATCAGCACATCCTTCCCGCGAACCTCTTCCAACGGCCACGCCGTGCCGAACGGACCGCGCACACCTAGCCAGTCACCCGCCGCGCGACTGACCAGCGCTTGCGTGGCCGGACCCACGGACCGCACTGTATACGTCAGCATCCCCTGCTGCCCCGGGTCGCCGCTGATGGAAATCGGTAGTTCGCCGATTCCGAAAACATACAGCATGCTGAACTGGCCCGGGGCAAAAGTGGCGGTGCCGACGCCATGCGCGCACTCCAGAGAGAGTGTAAAAGTGTCCTTGGTTTCGCGCGCGACTGAAAGGACGCGATGCGGCTCCGGGCACATCGGATCCGACGCGGCATGGGAAACCTCCGTTGGTTCAAGCGTGAGGGGCATAAACATCCAGTAACTGAAGGCGAGTGGCTTGCAACCGCTGTGTCACGATGTGCGAGAACCGTTTCAACAGTTCGTACCCAAGATCGTGGTTCTCGTCGCACTTCGTTCGCAGGCATTTACCGTCCAGGGCGATGGCGCGGGTCGGCTCGACAATGCGGGCATCAAAGCGCCAAAGGTATGGCGGGATGAGCCACGACCAACCCAGGATGTCTCCTTCTTCGAGCGTCTCGATCACGACAGACGGCCGCTGCGGAGCGCGAGTCTCGATTGCCACGCGGCCCTGCCGGAGGAGATAGAAATAACTGGCTTCCTCGCCCTGCCGGATTACATAAGCGCCGGAATGGAGGCGCACATTAGAGGCGCATCCGACTAACAGTTTTAGATATGCCGGATCCAGACCTTCAAAGAAAGGATGTTTCGCGAGTATTGGCTCAAGTGATTCCACTGTGCTTCCTCCTTCGCGCGACTGCTTCTCAATTCCGCAGCTTGATCTCCGTCAGCCTTCGCACAATCCCGACATCTTCAGCCTCCTTGACTTGTATCCGGACGACCGTACCCTCCGCATAGCGTTTGGCTTCATCGATAATTTGGATGACTCGCCAAGGAAAGGGACCCGCGCGCGCCAGTGCCACAGCTTTCGGTCCCAACGCAAATGAGGCCATGAACCCGCGTCGCTGCGGCGAGAGGTAGACGATATTGCGATCTCGTTTCTTCAGCCGCAGTGACCAACCGGCTTTTGGCGAGTACGAATTCCATTCCGGCGTCAGTGCGGGAGTGTCAGACCGAAGAGCAGTCACGAGTTGATCCCAGAGCACCTTGGACGCGCCTAGCGCTGCATCCAATTCTGCGCCCGAAGGCTTTGCTAGTTTTCCCATGAAAGCGTTGTTAGCCACCTTGCCCTCCAACGGGAGTTCGCAAGGCATTGATATCACCACCTCGAATGGCGCGAACTTCCTCTCTGATGTCGATCCCCACGGGACACCAGGTAATACAGCGGCCGCAGCCTACACAACCGGACGTGCCGAACTGATCGATCCACGACGCCAGCTTGTGGGTCATCCATTGGCGAAAGCGCGATTTCGACGACGTCCGCACGCTACCGCCGTGAATGTAAGAGTAGGATTGCGTGAAACAGGAGTCCCAACGCCGCCATCGCCCGGCGTGCTGGTTGGTTACGTCGCTCACGTCATCCACTGTGGTACAGAAACAGGTGGGACATACCATGGTGCAGTTGGCGCAACTGAGGCAACGGGCGGCGACATTGTCCCACTCGGAATGATCGAAGTTATCGTAAAGAAGATCGCGGATGCCCTCAGTATCTAAATGCCGACTCTGGATTGCCGCATGTCGGACCGCTTCTTCGGCTTGCTGCGAAAGTTCGGGAGGCGCGGGCGAGGCATGCAACTCTTCCAGGACTTCCTCGCCCGCTTTGGTCCCAGTCTCAACGACAAAAAGATGGCGATCGCTGTCGATGAGTTCCGTCAACGCAAGATCGCCGGCGCGCACCCTTGGGCCCGTACCCATCGAAGCACAAAAGCAATTTGGTCCGGCTTGTGTACAGTTGACAGCAACGCTAAAAAGCTGGTTTCGCCTGCCCCCGTAGTGAGGATCGCAGAAACGGCCACCTAGAAATACCCGGTCCTGCACAGCGAGGGCAGCGAGTTCGCAAGCGCGGACCCCGAGAAGAGCGTAGCGAGGCGGATTGTCTGCATGGTTGACGGTTCTGAAACTGGACCCGTCGTGCTGCCATTCGATGAGTCGCAATTCCGGCGGATGAAGAAATTTCTTCCAGCTTTGCACTCCAACGGTGTAGCCAAACAACGCCCCATTCGTGTGATGGACGATTCGGTAACGTCCGGGACCTTGCTCATCCGTCCAGCCGGAGGGCAGGTCTTCCAGCTTGTGCAGACGCTCGTAGCTGATGGCGCCGTCGCGTAGAGTAGGGCCGACTACCTGATAACTGCGCTGCTCAAGCGCAGTGATCAGTTGCGCAACTCCCTCGACACCGATGACCCACCGAGCACCTTCAGAGTTTGGCTCCATTTACCCGAATGCCTCCTTTCCGGCGCTGCTGTGTTGTCTCGTGCACGTTCAAGCCCAAGTCGCCTAAGGTCAGCCGTTTTGAACCCCATTCAGTTACCTGCGAATACGAGCACGGCCAGCGGCCATGGTGCTTGGCGCCGCAGCGTCGGCTCGGTGGGCGCAAATCGCCTTTAAGGTTTCCGCGACGTCCTCGTACGATATCCCGCCCTTAATCGGCAACTTTTCCGCGTGGAGGGCGATGTCATCCAGCGAAACAATGCCCACCACGCCATCATCTTCCGCAGTCACCGGTATTCTCCGGATTCGGTGTACGCGCATAAAGGCCAGAGCTGTATGGATCTCGTCTTCCGGTCCGCATCGAACCGCTGGTTTTGTCGCGATATCGCCGACATGGAGCGCACTTGGCCTGACGTTTCTGGCTCCCAACGCAAGGCAGACATCTCGGTCGGTAATCACGCCGAGAAGCCTTCCTTGCGGATCCACCACGGGCAGGATGCCGCAGCGGTTACTGCGCAGACTTTCGGTAGCGGTCGCCAGACTCGCTTCCGGGCCGCATGATTTTACGTCTCGAGTCATGATTTCTTGGATTTTCATAATTGCCTCCCGTGTCGCACAGATCGCGATCAAAATCGTGCCACATGCGCCGCTGCCTCAGTTGAGTCAGAAGTTCTTGACCAATTCCTACCGCGGCCACAAGAACACACAACACAACCCCCAACCCCAACGCGACGTTGGTTACCGCCCAACAGAAGATCTCGTCGTACGGCATCGAGCCCTCCAGCGGAGAGGCCTTTCGTCTGAAGCAGCTTCAGGCGTGTCCCACCTGGCGCTTGCTACAGTTCCCCGAGTGCAGTAATGGAGGTTCGTACGAGCGGATGAGCGGATGTGGCGCTGCGGATCGCGTTTGACCCACCGGCTTGCTCAAACGCAGGATAGGCCGCGATCAAAGGCACTACGCAGCAAGTCGAGGCGGTGTCAGGCAGGCCAATTTGAAAAGATCCACCCATATGCGGATCTCCTTTAGGCACTCCCGACAGCATAATAGCTCCAGAACGGACCGCCGTCAATGCTGTTGGAACGGGGGGTGACTGTTGTCGGAATCGGTGCCCGGCGTCATCCTTCTATCGTTATCATGGGTTCCAGCCACACTAGTTTACGCAACAGCCCGGAACGATCACTACGTCTACGACCGCACTCAGATCCTGATGTCCTCAAGGCGGTTCCTCGGCCGCGCCTCGATAAGAAGGGCGCCCGCAGACTGAGCGTCTCCGTCATATCTTGGGAAGAAGCCGAGGCAAGTCACTCGGCCCGTCAGGCAGACTTCGCGTCCGAAAAGGCCCTGCCGAACATTGTGCGAACGTGGCCCATTCGATGACGCAGTTCCTCCCTTTGCGCCTCCATCTGATGGCGGTCCTCTCCGGTTTCGATGCTCTCCCACATTCCTGCAATCGTTGCTCTCAGCAGCTCTTTGCAGTGCCCGCACTCGTTATATTCCTGGACGATAGCCTCCAACTTTGCTTGGTCCATTGCTCGTACCTCGTCTTGCTGGGGCGCCGATTCTGAATTGCCTTCTGCGTGTTGATATGGCGAAGGCGTAACCTGTTTGCAGTTTCAGGAAGAGGAATTCAGGGTTGGTCTTCCAATTAAGTGCAACGCGCCCCCGCCAGGTGCGATCCCAGAAGAGCGAAATCTAGGAAGACGGCTACAAAAGCCGTTTTTCCCTAGTACCTGGATTGCAAACGTTCTGTTCCAGCCTGGCGATGCGTCAAAAAGAGAACACCTGCGACGAGCGCCGGCACACCAAAAACGCACGAACCGAGGACTCGGACGGCGATTGTCAGGCTGAGAGGCGCCCAGAAGGCATAAGCCACGGCTGTCGAAAACCCAGCAGCCACCAGCAGAAGACCGCCCGCCGTCTCCCAGCGGCAGGC
>Ga0209060_10001852_pt1 | contig 21273 bp, 20 predicted proteins | sample Coa_R1_8_FD_187155 | JGI IMG/M metagenome (GOLD analysis project Ga0209060, IMG submission 187155) | Surface soil microbial communities from Centralia Pennsylvania, which are recovering from an underground coalmine fire - Coalmine... | ecosystem: Environmental > Terrestrial > Soil >...
CTCGTACTAACGCGTCAGCTTCTTGTACTTCACCCGGTGGGGAATGATCGAGTCCTGACCGAGCCGGCGCATCTTGTCCTTCTCATAGTCCTGGAAATTGCCCTCGAACCATTCGACGTGGCTGTCGCCCTCGAAGGACAATATGTGCGTGGCGATACGGTCGAGGAACCAGCGATCGTGGCTGATGATCACGGCGCAGCCGGCGAAATCCTCCAGCGCCTCTTCCAGCGCGCGGAGCGTATCGACGTCGAGGTCATTGGTCGGTTCGTCGAGCAAGAGCAGGTTCGCGCCCGAGCGGAGCATCTTTGCCAGGTGCACGCGGTTCCGCTCGCCGCCCGACAGCGATCCGACTTTCTTCTGCTGGTCGGCGCCCTTGAAGTTGAACGAGGAGCAGTAGCCGCGCGAATTGACCTCGCGCTTGCCGAGCAGGATCAGCTCGTTGCCGCCGGAAATCTCCTCCCATACCGTCTTCGATCCGTCGAGCGCATCGCGAGACTGGTCGACATAGCCGAGATGCACGGACTCGCCGACGGTGATCGTGCCCTTGTCCGGTTTTTCCTGACTGGTAATCATCCGAAACAACGTGGTCTTGCCCGCACCGTTCGGCCCGATCACGCCGACGATGCCACCCGGCGGCAGCTTGACGGTCAGATCGTCGATCAGCACGTTGTCGCCGAAACCCTTGCTCAGGCCCTCGAAGTCGACGACGTTGGCACCCAGGCGCTCGGCGACCGGAATGATGATCTGCGCGGTCTGGGTCTGCTTCTCGCTCGCCTGCTTGAGCAGTTCCTCGTAGCGCTGGTAGCGCGCCTTCGACTTGGCCTGGCGTGCCCGCGGCGAAGCCGCAATCCACTCCTGCTCGCGCGCCAGCGTGCGCTCGCGTGCCGCCTCCTCGCGGCCTTCCTGCGCCAGGCGCTTCTGCTTCTGCACAAGCCAGGAGGAATAATTGCCCTCATAGGGAATGCCGCGGCCGCGGTCGAGCTCGAGGATCCAGCCCGTGACATTGTCGAGGAAATAGCGGTCGTGGGTCACGATCAGGATCGCGCCGGGATATTGCCGCAGATGCCCTTCGAGCCAGGACACGGACTCGGCATCGAGATGGTTGGTCGGCTCGTCCAGCAGCAGCAGGTCGGGCTGGTCGAGCAGCAGCCGGCACAGCGCGACGCGGCGCCGCTCGCCGCCGGAAAGCTTTGTCACGTCGGCATCGTCGGGGGGGCAGCGCAGCGCATCCATCGCCTGATCGACTTTGCTGTCGAGATCCCACAGGCCTTGCGCCTCGATCTCGTCCTGCAGCTTGGTCATTTCGTCGGCGGTCTCGTCCGAGTAATTCGCGGCGAGTTCGTTGTAGCGGTCCAGGATCGCCTTTTGCTTGGCCACCCCCTGCATCACGTTCTCGCGCACGGAAAGCTTTGCGTCGAGCTGCGGCTCCTGCTCGAGATAGCCGACGCGAGCGCCCTCGGCGACCCAGGCCTCGCCATTATATTCCTTGTCGAGGCCGGCCATGATCTTGAGCAGCGTCGACTTGCCTGAGCCATTGACGCCGAGCACGCCGATCTTGGCGTCGGGATAGAACGACAGATTGATGTTATCGAGCACCTTGCGGGTCGGATAGCTCTTGGTCAGACCCTGCATGAAATAGACGAATTGGCGCGCCATCGCGGTCCTTCGGAAACGGGAGGATTTAAGGAAATTTGCTGGCGCTCATGTAGCCGCGCAGCCCCCAAAGGGCAACCGCAGGGGCTACGTTTTCCCTTCGTTCACCACGGGCGAATACCGGGTCGATACCATGTCGGCGCCCGATCCGGACAATTGAAACCATCTTTTAATAAATCACGCGAAAACTCGCATTCAGCAAGAAAAGCGGCAAAAGCCGCGCGCAAAACAGCGAGCCCGCGTCATGGCGACGTTGATATCCATCTCCTTTTCCACCCCGGCGGCCAGGCGGGACGGAGAGTCCAACCTGTCCGGCTTCAAGGCCTTCTGGCGCGCCTTCTTCGCGAAGGCGTTCGACCCCTACCGACCGGAACTGCACTATATGCGCGGGCCGGGACCGGCCTGGCGCGCCAAATACGGCGCCGACGCGCAATTCCGGGTGAAATAGTCCACCGGCCACCGCCCGCCTCGGCACTGCTGGCGTCTATTTGATAACCGCTGGGCAGTGGCGGGTCCTTGCGCGCGGAACAAATGCGCGCAACCATGGCGACCCCTCGCTAACGACCTTGGCGTCGTTACGTCAGCCATGAATGGACGCTCCCGATGACGCGGCTGCGCTGTGCAATCCTCGACGACTATTTCAAGCTTTCACTCAACTCCGCCGACTGGTCCAGGATCACGGACCGGGTCGAACTGACGGTGTTCGAACAGCCCTTCGCCTCCCAGGACGACGCGGCCGCTAAACTCAAGGATTTCGAAATCATCCTGGCGATGCGCGAGCGTACGCCGTTTCCGCGCTCGATGTTTGAGCGCTTGCCGAAACTCAAGCTTCTGATCACATCGGGCATGCGCAACGCCGCGATCGATTTCGAGGCGGCAAAGGCGCACAACGTCGTACTGTGCGGCACGACGTTTGCTCGCGATCCCACCGCGCCCTTGACCATGGGGCTGATCCTGGAATTGACCCGCAATATCGGCCGCGAGAGCGCCCGCATGCATGCCGGCGTGCCCTGGCAGAGCCTTCTCGGCATCGAGATCGAGGGGCGCACGCTCGGGGTCATCGGCCTCGGCAAGCTGGGCACCAAGGTCGCAAAGCTCGGACAGGCCTTCGGCATGAATGTGATCGCCTGGAGCCCGAACCTGACGGCTGAGAAATGCAAGGAAGCCGGGGTCACCTACGTCTCCAAGGAACAGCTGTTCAAAACCGCCGACGTCATCACCATTCACGTGGTGCTGAGCCCACGTTCGCGCGGGCTGGTTGGCGCTGAAGACCTGGCCCGGATGAAGCCGACGGCCTACCTGGTCAACACCGCGCGTGGGCCGATTGTCGACGAGGCCGCGCTATTGGACGCGCTGCAGAAAAAGAAGATCGCGGGCGCCGGCATCGATGTGTTCTCGGTCGAGCCGCTGCCGGTCGATCATCCCTTCCGCAAGCTCGACAACATGGTGATCACGCCGCATCTCGGTTACGCGACCGAAGAAAATTTCCGCGGTCACTATACCCAGATGATCGAAGGCATCGACGCCTGGTTCAAGGGCGAGCCGCTCAGGCGATTGGCCTAAGCGCCCATCTTCCGGGCGCCCCGGACGCAAGCGCAACGCGTGGATGAGCATTCACGTGCGCTTGACGCATCACACTACGCGGTGCGCTGCTGATCCGGGGACCATGGATTTGAACAATGACCGCCAGCTGCGTCCTGCATCTGCGGTGCACCGCTGAAAAAGCGCTGCACCGCGTTGCGGGACACGAAAAATCAGCGCACCGTCACCGGCGCGCCCAGCGGAGGGACCACGGTCGGCTGCGTTCCCGGTGCACCGCTTGGCATCGGCGGTTGCGGCGGCGCTGCGGCCGGCCCCGCCGCCGGGCCTGGAGCAGTCGCGGCCGATGCCGTCGTGGTTCCCGGCGATGGGTTGCCCGGCAGCACCACCACGCGCGTGCCAACCTTCACTCGATCGAACAGATCCGAGACGTCCTCGTTCAGCATGCCGATGCAGCCCGAGGAAACGAACTTGCCGATGGTCGACGGCTGGTTGGTGCCGTGAATGCGATATTCCGTGCTACCGAGATACATCGCGCGCGCGCCAAGCGGATTACCTGGGCCGCCGGCCATGAAGCGCGGCAGATAGGGCTGGCGCTCGATCATCTCGCTCGGCGGATACCAATCCGGCCACTCCGTCTTCTTCCTGATCTTCTGCACGCCCGTCCAGGTGAAACCTTGGCGGCCGACGCGCACGCCGTAGCGGATGGCGCGGCCATTGCCGAGCACGTAGTAGAGATAGGTATTGGGCGTATCGACAACGATCGTGCCTGCCGGCTCCTTTGTGACAAAGGACACTTCCTGCCGCCGCAGGTTCGGAGGCAGTTGGGTAGGCCCGGCGTCGGGCTGCTCTTCCGGCGGCAGCGAAGCGATCGTCATCGGCCTGCCGTCCGGTCCAGTCGCTGACGGCTGCATCGACCCAGTCGCCGCAGGTCCGCCCCCGACGCCTTCAGGCGGGCGGGGCGCGTTGGGATCGGCGCTCGCGTAAGGATAGGGCTGCGGTCCAGGCGGACGATCCGCGTATATCACCGGCGGCGGACCGGCGGGGCGGCCATAGCGCGGGTCGTCCGGCGACATCACCGGACCGGAATAAGCCGGCGGAGCGCCAGCAGGCCGACCGTAGCGCGGATCGTCTGGCGAGAGCACGGGTCCGGTATAAACCGGCGGCGGGCCGGCGGGCCGGCCGTAACGCGGATCATCCGGCGACGTCACCGGGCCAGGCGGCGGCAGACGTGCGGGATTTGCATCATCGTCGTCGTCCACCGGATCGTAATTGGGCGCACGACGATAGTCAGCCGGATAGCCGCCAGGCGAATTGGGCGGGGGATATGGCGGCGGAGCGGATGTCGTGTAAGCGCCCCCCGGCGGCGGATAATAGACCTGCTGCGCATGCGCGAACGACATCGTCACCGCGCCCACCACCATGGCGACACACAGCGTCAAAATTGGTTTGGTCTTCATTGCTGTTGTATAGCCCCCAAGCCGACACCGGATCGTTAACGGGAAATGACCGAAGATAGCGGCACATTCAAGACAATTCCGATCGATTTGCTTCAGATATCAGTATTTTGTGAAGTTCCATCAAGCCGTTGCCAGAAAGACGCTCCGAGCCAGAAATGTGCAATCTGAACGCGCGAGCGCCGTATCCACGGCCAATTTTTAACAAGCGCGGAACCAGCCTTGCAGTATTCTCGATCGAGCCTGATTCGCGGGCGGCGAAGCGGGCAAATCCAGTGATCACCGCGTTCCCATCAGGCTAACGGACCCTTCGCAAGACCACTTGCCAAGGCGGAAATCCCCGCGATGCTCCCCGGCTTTCGTTTTCTGTTCGCCGCCATCGTCTTGTCGATGTCGGTATTGGTTTTCGGGCTGGGCGCGGCGGCTTTGCTGCGCGCGGCACACGAGGAATTCGCGGCCAATCCGACTTGGCGCGCGGCACCTGAGCCGGTGTTCGCCCAATCGAACGAGGCGACCAAGGCGACGCTCGCGATGCTAAGGGTCGACCCGCCGCCGAAGCCTTCGGTCACCGCCACGGCGTTTGCGCCGACGGAACCCGCACCTTCCGCGTCTGACGAAGCCGAAAAAGCCCCAACGCTGGCGCCTGAAAGCTCTCCAATCACCGGGGCCGCCAAGCCGGAGAGCAAGCCAGACGAGATCCATCAAGACGCCAGTGCAGATACGCCGCTTACCCAAGTCGCGGCCCCTGCCGTCTCGGCCGAAGCTGCGCCGGCAATGGCACCAACCGAACCGGCTGCAACCAAGGTCGCGACCGCCGAGGATACCGCGCCTGCAACCAGCCAGCCTGCACCCATTGCCGGGAGCGAGGCTCCGGCCGCCGCGATAAGCGAGACCGCACCCGCGACAACCACCGAACCCGCTGCGCCGCCAAAGAGCGAAACCGCCATTGCTGCGATGACGGAGGTCGCGCCCACGCCCATTCCCGCACCAACAAGTCCGCCGCAAGCCACGGATTCCGCACCGAGCTCGAAGGAGCAGGCCTCGAAGCACCAGGTCTCAAAGGAGCCCGCCGCGAAAAAGCTAGCAACCGTCGGCGACACCGCCGTGAAGATGGACCAGTCAGAAGAGGCAAAGGCAGCCGAAGCGAGGGCCGAGCAGAGGGCGCGGCTGCGCGCGGCACGTGCCAGGGAGCGCAGACGCCTCGCGGCGCAACGAGCTCGCCTCGCCCACCAGGCGGCGGCAACCACGTTTCCTTTTCCTATTCAGCAGGCCGTCACGCCTCAGTTTCAATCGCAACAACAGGCTACCGACCCGTTCGCGCAGCCGACAACGACGCCGACGACACCACACGCCAAGCACGTCGCCCGCACGCAGTAGCGCCCGAATGCGGGATGGCTAGGCCGGTCCAGTTGCAATCGCCGGGCCACCCTCTTGCCCCCATTCCGACCACGAGCCGTCGTAAAGCGCCGGATTTTCGAGGCCGAGCCGATAGAGCGCGAGCGTCAGCACCGCGGCCGACACGCCGGAGCCGCAGCTGGTCACGATCGGTGCATCGAGTTTGACGCCCGCATCCGTAAACGCAGCCCGCAGTTCGGCGAGCGGCTTCATGGTGCCGGTCACGGCATCGAACAGCCTGTTGTAGGGCACGTTGCGGGCGCCGGGGATGTGTCCGGAGCGGATACCCGGCCGCGGCTCGGCGGCACGGCCCTCAAAGCGTTCGGACGCGCGCGCATCGATCACCTGCTCGGTTTTGCTTGCAACATTGGCGATCATCTGACGGATCGAACGGACGCGCCGCTCATCAAACGAGGCCTTGAAAGTCGCAGGTTTTGGCTTCACCTCGCCGCTTTCGGTCGCGCGGCCCTCCGCGCGCCACTTCTTCAATCCGCCGTCGAGCACGCGAACATTGTTGTGGCCGTAAGAGAGGAACATCCACCAGGCGCGGGGCCCGGCCACCCAGCCGCCGGAATCATAAACGACGACAGTGTCGTCGTTAGTGATGCCGAGCGCGCCGGCATCACGGCCGAACTGCTCGGCGGTCGGAAACATGTGGGGCAGCGGGTTGGTGTGATCCGATACTGCGTCGACATCGAAGAACACCGCGCCCGGGATATGCGCTGCGAGGTAGTCATTCTTCGGCAGCGGCAGGACGCCGGGCAGCTTGAAGGAGGCGTCGACGACTTTCACGTTTGCATCATTTTGATGCGCCGCGAGCCATTCGGTGGAAACGAGAGGATCGTTGGTCATGTGTCACAAGTCCTTTCGGCTTCGTCATGGCCGGGCTTGTCCCGGCCATCCACGCCTTTCTTCGATCGAAAAGGACGTGGATGCCCGGTACAATTCCGGGCATGACGGTGGTGATTGTGGCTGACGCCTAAGCCTTCTTCTTCGGCTCCCATTTCTCCACCGGCCCGCCGGCGTCTCGCCAGGCAGCAAATCCGCCGCCGATATGAGCAACCGGCTTCAGCCCCATGTCCTTGGCGGTCTTGGCCGCAAGCACCGAGCGCAAGCCGCCCGCGCAGTGGAAGATGAACTTTTTGTCCTGCTGGAAGATCGGCTTTGCGTAGGGACTCGCCGGATCGATCCAGAACTCCAGCATGCCACGGGTGCATGAGAAGGCGCCGGGGATTCTGCCGTCGCGCTCGATCTCGCGGGGGTCGCGGATATCGACGATCACGACATCATCGCTTTTGGCAGCCTTGATGGCGTCGGCCGCGCTCAGAGTCTCGATCTCGGCATTGGCCTGATCGATCATCGACTTGATGCCGCGGTGAATGGTCTGGGGCATTTCGGTCCTCCTTCTCTTCGTATCATTTCGCGGCACTTGCGACGGCGCGCGAACCCGAAAATCTCGATCGAGTACCCAATTTCGAGATTCCGGGTCAGTTCGCTTCGCGAACTGCCACGAAAGACGGTAACGACTATTAACGCACCAACTCCTTCATGGATGCTTCCAGACCTTCGATCGTGATCGGGTACATACGGTCGGTGAAAATGCGGCGGATAATGGTGGTCGATTCCGAATAGTCCCAATGCCGCTGAGCCACCGGGTTGAGCCAGACCGCATGCGGATAGGTGCGGATGATGCGATCGAGCCAGACCGAACCCGCCTCCTCGTTGACATGCTCGACCGAGCCGCCGGGGACCATGATCTCGTAAGGCGACATCGAGGCGTCGCCGACGAACACCACCTTGTAGTCGTGCGGATATTTGTGCAGCACGTCCCAGGTCGGCGTGCGGTCGGTGAAGCGACGCTTGTTCTGCTTCCACACGCCTTCATAAAGGCAGTTGTGGAAATAGAAATATTCCATGTGCTTGAACTCGCTCTTGGCGGCCGAAAACAGCTCCTCGACCTGCTCGATATGCGAGTCCATCGAGCCGCCGATATCGAAGAACACCAGCACCTTGACGGCATTCCGACGCTCGGGGCGCATCACCACGTCGAGATAGCCGTGGTTGGCCGTCTCGCGGATCGTGGTGTCGAGGTCGAGTTCATCGGGCGCGCCGGTGCGGGCGAATTTGCGCAAACGGCGGAGCGCGATCTTGATGTTGCGGATGCCGAGTTCGACATTGCCGTCGAGATCCTTGAACTCGCGGCGGTCCCAGACCTTTACCGCGCGATTGTTGCGGTTTTTCTCCTGGCCGATGCGCACGCCTTCGGGATTGTAACCGTGCGCGCCGAACGGCGAGGTCCCCGCCGTGCCGATCCACTTGTTGCCGCCCTGGTGACGGCCCTTCTGCTCCTCGAGGCGCTTGCGCAAGGTCTCCATGAGCTTGTCCCAGCCCATCGCCTCGATCTGCTTCTTCTCTTCTTCGGTAAGATATTTCTCGGCGAGCTTCTTCAGCCATTCGGCCGGAATCTCCGCCTTCTCCATGGCATCGAGCAGGTTCTCGAGCCCCTTGAATACGGTGCCGAAGACGCGGTCGAATTTGTCGAGATTGCGCTCGTCCTTCACCAGCGCGGCGCGCGACAGGTAATAGAAATTCTCCACCGTCTGCTCGGCGAGGTCGGCGTCCAGCGCCTCCATCAGCGTCAGATATTCGCGCAAGGTCACCGGGACCTGTGCGTCGCGGAGCGATGTAAAGAATTGCAGGAACATATCTTACAGATCGCCCGTCGGGTGACGAACGTCAAGGGCGCGCGGCACTAGACCGGGAGGCTTTTTCATCTAGAATTGCGCCATCAGGGCATTGTTTGCGGGGGCATTCACAATGAGTATCATCGCTGCCATCATCATCGGCGCCGTTGCCGGCTGGCTCGCCGGACTGATCGTGCATGGCGCCGGGTTCGGGCTGATTGGCAACATCGTCATCGGCATCCTGGGAGCGCTCGTCGCGGGCTGGATCCTGCCGCAGATCGGGGTCGTGCTGGCTTCCGGCACGCTCGGCGCCATACTCGACGCCACCATCGGGGCTGTTATTATACTCGTCATTCTATCGCTGGTCCGGCGCGCCTAGAACCGCACACACCAGCGCAATCCCCCCATTCCCGCAGCGAAGGCTGTTTCGGCAGCCCTTTCCTGCTAAGCCAGAACAGCTTTCCAGGCTGCTCTCAACAGATAGGTACGTGAACTCGATGAAATTTACCGGCACCAAGGACTATGTCGCCACCGACGACCTCAAGGTCGCCGTCAACGCCTCGATCGTGCTGGAGCGTCCGCTTCTGATCAAGGGCGAGCCCGGCACCGGCAAGACGGTGCTCGCCGAGGAAGTGGCGAAGGCGATCGGCGCGCCGCTTCTGACCTGGCACATCAAGTCGACCACCAAAGCGCAGCAGGGCCTCTACGAATACGACGCGGTGTCGCGGCTGCGCGACAGCCAGCTCGGCGATGCGCGCGTCTCCGACATCTCCAACTACATCAAGCGCGGCAAATTGTGGGACGCCTTCACCTCCGAAAAGCGTCCGGTGCTCTTGATCGACGAGATCGACAAGGCCGACATCGAGTTTCCGAACGACCTCCTGCTCGAGCTCGATCGCATGGAGTTCTTCGTCTACGAGACCGGCGAGAACATCAAGGCGAAACTCCGCCCGATCGTGATGATCACCTCCAACAACGAAAAGGAGCTGCCGGACGCCTTCCTGCGACGCTGCTTCTTCCACTACATCAAATTTCCGGATGCCGAGACCATGTCGCGGATCGTCGACGTCCACTTCCCCGACATCAAGAAGCGCCTGGTGGAAGAAGCGTTGCGGATCTTCTTCGAGGTGCGTGAAGTGCCGGGGCTGAAGAAGAAGCCTTCGACCTCGGAGCTGCTCGACTGGCTCAAGCTCTTGTTGAACGAGGACATCACGCCGGAGATGCTGCGGGAGCGCGATCCCCGAAAACTGATCCCGCCGCTGCACGGCGCGCTATTGAAGAACGAGCAGGACGTGCACCTGTTCGAGCGCCTGGCGTTTTTGAGCCGGCGCGAGGTCTAGGCTTACGCGAAGAAAGCGTGCGGCGCGCCGCGCGCGCCCTTCTGCGCAACGGTCTCCAGAGCATTCGAGAGTTCGGCCTCGGAAAGCTCCAGTCCAAATATCTCGGTAAGGACCGCGCGATATTCAGCCCGGTCAGCGAGAAGTCTTCGATCGGAGTTTCCACTGGCGTCGCGCACGGTCAGTCGGGCGTTGAACAGCGTGATCCGGCTTCGATCGGGTCCAGGCCGGGCAGCAATTAGATTGCTGCGGTACGGACTGTCGGGGTGGCTCGCGGTAAACCAGTTGCAGATCTCATATTCGGCATCGACCCTCGGCAGCAGGACCACACGATAAATGTGCTCCCATCGATCGCCAAGCTTCGATTGAAGTGCGAGTTCGTCGCCCATGCGGATGAAACGCATCACCTCGTGGGGTGTGTCCTGCTCTATATCGGGCGCCAGCTTGAGTGGCGCCGTCGGCGCGAGGTTTCCGAAGCCGACATCGGCGAGATATCTCCCATCAGGAAAATTCACCTGAAGCACCATGTGGAGCATGGGGCGCGGCGCGTCGATCGCCAGACCCCTCACCACCCTCGCTTGCAAGCTTGTGACATCGAAGCCGAGCGAACGCAGGCCGGCGCGGAACAGAAAATTTTGCTCGAAGCAATAGCCGCCTCGCCGGCTTGCAATCATTTTCCGCTGCAGTGACTCCAGATCGAGCTTTGGTGGCCGCTCGAGCAGCACATCGATGCTCTCATAGGAGATCGCGGCGGAATGAGCGTCGACCAGGCCGCGCAACGTCGCCAGCGTCGCTGCACGCGATCCTTTATATCCGATGCGGTCCAACCAGGCCTCTTGATCGAAACCGGGCTCGGGCATGCGCGGCTTACTCGGCGGCGGTGGCGGTCACAGCAGCTTCCGGTGGTGCCTTGCCCCGAATCAGGTCGCTAGCCTTGTCCGCGATCATCAAGGTCGACGCGTTGAGATTGGCCGAGATCATCCGCGGCATGATCGAGGCGTCGATCACGCGCAAGGCTTGCAGGCCATGCACGCGAAGCTGGTCGTCAACCACGGCCCAAGTCGAGTCGGCAGGTCCCATGCGGCAGGTGCAGCCCGGATGGAAGGTCGTGGTGCCGCGCTGAGTCGCGGCGGCGAGAAACTCGTCGTCGCTCTGCACCTTCGGCCCCGGGAAATCCTCATAATCGTAATAGGGCTTGAGCGGCTCGGATGCGAGCAGCCGGCGCGCCAGCTTCATGCCGGCGACGACGACGCGGCGATCGAGCTCGGCGGTGAGATAGTTGGTCTGGATGATCGGCGGCGCAAAGGGATCGGCGGAGCGGATACGCACATAGCCGCGGCTTTCGGGCCGCTGCTGCCATGACGTGCACGTCATACCGGGCAGGTCCTCGAGCGCGCCCTGTACACCCTCCTTGTAGCTTGCCGGCGTGAAGGTGAGCTGCAGGTCGGAGCTTTCCGCGGTTTCACCCGAATGCCAGAAGCAATAGACCATTGTCGGCGACAGCGAGAGTAGCCCGCGCCGGGTCGTCGCCCATTTCAAGGCCTCGACCCAAAGATGCCATCCCTGCCGGAGCTCGTTGATGGTCCTGATGTTTTTCACGCGCGCCACCGAACGCGGCGCGTAGTGGTCCTGCAATCCCTCGCCGACACCCGGCAGCGCATGGCGCACCTCGATGCCGTGTGACTGCAAGAGCTCCGGTGAGCCGACACCGGACAATTGCAGAAGCTGCGGCGAATTGTAGGCGCCGCCGGACAGGATGATTTCCTTGTTCGCGCGCACCTCGACTGGCGTGCCGCCTCGTCCGCCCTTCAAATAGCGGACGCCGACCGCGCGCTTGCCCTCGAAAATGATGTTGGTCGCATGCGCATGCGTACGCACATGGACATTGGGGCGCTTGCGCGCCGGATGCAGGAATGCGGTCGCCGCGCTGACCCGCAAGCCGTTCTTGATCGTGCGCTGGGCGTAGGACACGCCCTCCTGGATTGCGCCGTTGTAGTCGGGATTGCGCGGAATGCCGAGCGACATGGCGCCCGCCATGAACGCCTCGCACAGCGGATCCTTCCAATCCATAGTAGTGACGGTGAGACTGCCGTCGCGGCCGCGATAGGCGTCTTCGCCCTCGCCGATGCGGCGCTCCATCCGTTTAAAATAAGGCAGAACGTCCGAATAGCTCCAGCCGCGATTGCCCATCTGCGCCCAGGTATCAAAATCTTGACGCTGGCCGCGGTTATAGATGTGGCCGTTGATCGAGGACGAGCCGCCCAGCGTCTTGCCGCGCGGCGCGTAGATGCTGCGGCCGCCGGTGTAGGGCCCCGGCTCCTGCTGGTAGGCCCAGTTGACGCTCTTCATGTGAAACGTTTTGATGAAGCCCGCGGGCAGGTGAATGTACGGGTGCCAGTCGCTAGGTCCGGCCTCGAGCACGCAGATGGTGGTTGCGCTGTCCTCGCTCAAGCGATTGGTGAGCACACTCCCGGCGGAGCCGGAGCCGATAATCACATAATCGAACGTTTCCATGTCCCTAGGCCAGTGGCGCTAGCGCGCCTTCTCGTTCAGTTGATAGTTCAAGTGAGCTCTCACCGTCGGCCATTCGGCCGCCGTGATGCTGTAGACCACAGTGTCGCGCAAGGTGCCGTTCGGCGCAATCTGGTGACTGCGCAAAATGCCGTCCTGTTTGGCGCCGAGCCGCTCGATGGCGCGCCTGCTTTGATGGTTGAAGAAATGGGTGCGGAACTCAACCGCGATGCAATCGATCGCCTCGAAGGCATGGGTTAGCAACAGCAATTTGCATTGGGTGTTGAGTGGTGTGCGCTGCACACGTTTGGCGTACCAGGTCGATCCGATCTCGACGCGACGGTTGGTCGCATCGATGTTCATGTAGGTTGTCATGCCGGCGACCTTGCCGTCGGCGTCAAACACCGTGAACGGCAGCATCGATCCGGCCTTATGCAAACCAAGCCGGCGATCGATTTCCTTGGTCATGCCCTCCGCCGTCGGCACGGAGGTGTACCAGAGCTTCCACAGCTCGCCGTCCCTGACGGCCTCCACCAGAGAGTCGTGATGGGCATGCGTCAGCGGCTCGAGGCGGGCATGCTCGCCACGCAGGGTCACGGGGTCTGGCCAGGGCATCAAGCACTCCTTTTTCCGTCATTGCGTGCCAACGGGTCGCGCGAACGCGCGCCCGATGACAGGCTCCGCGAAGCAATCCAGAGTTTCAACGACGGAATCGGCCTGGATTGCTTTGTCGCTTCGCACCTCGCAATGACGCTTCTCATTGATTCAAAAAATTCAGCGGCAGGCCGCCGCGCGGCCAGTCCATGGCCACCAGTTCGCCCTTGCCTGATAACGTGATGTAGGCGGTCTTCAGCTCCGGCCCGCCAAAGGCGATGTTGGTGGTGACGCGGTCGCCCGTCGGCACCTGCTCGACCAGCGAGCCGTCCGGCGCGATTACCGAAATACAGCCGGAGATCAGCGTGGCGACGCAGATATTGCCATTTGCCTCGAGTGCGAGCGAGTCGAACATCTGGTAACCGCCAAGCCCCGCGATCGGCTTGCCTCGCTCGCCGCGGTAGATGACGTCGCGCGGCCTGACCGTGCCCGGTTCGGACAGATCATAGGCCCACAGTCGCGCGGTCGGGGTCTCCGCGATGTAGACGGTGGTCTCATCCGGCGACAGCCCGATGCCGTTCGCCGGCAGCATGCCGAACGAGCCTTCGACGGTCTCCTTCATGCCGGGCTTGATATAGTAGAACGCGCCAACATCCATGTCGCGCGCGCGCCGCTTGCCGAGGTCGGAGAACCATAGGCCGCCATGCTTGTCGAACACCAGGTCGTTGGGGCCCCTGAGCGGGTGCTCGCCGCATTTGTCGATGACGGTCTCGACCTTGCCGCTTTGCAGATCGACGCGCTGGATCGAGCCGCCGATGTATTCATGCGATGCGGGAGGGCCCGGCATGACCGTGTTTCGTGTCGGGATCCAGGAGAAGCCACCGTTGTTGCAGATGTAGCATTTACCGTCCGGCCCCATCGCAGCACCATTGGGCCCGCCGGGGATTTCGGCCACCACCTGCTTGCGTCCATCCGGAAAAACCCGGGTCAGGCGTCGGCCACGGATCTCGACCAGCAGCACCGACCCATCAGGCATGACCACAGGACCTTCCGGAAATTCAAGGCCGGTCGCAAGCACGCGCATCTCGGGCATCGATAACCTCCCGCTTGTTGGGCTGCAGGCGGATTATCGAGGCTCGCTGTCCGCACACGCAACATTTGTTTGAGTGAGGTTATGACAAAGTCGCCCGGCCTTGCCAAGCAAGCTTGGGTTCTTCGGTGAGACGCCTTGCACGGACATAGGGCATCGCCAAAAGCCCGGTGGCAGCCGCACACGCCCGCACATGTGGAAGCGCGAGCCTCCTGCGAGGCCGGGGATGTCATCCAGCGTCAGCGGATGCAGAACCTGGACCCCGTTGCTTCCGCATTGCGGAAAATAGCAGCAATCCTTGTTGCTGGTAACATAATCCCAATCGTGCATACTGGCTGACTGCATTCGATCCGACGGCTCGCAAGCAGCCCCACAATCAAACCCTGCGCGAACCGTCGGCTGGCACGATCAAGGGAGGACGATCCAATGCACTGTCGTGTCTTTAACGACGCCAAGAATCACGCAATGAGCATCGTGCTGGCCGCATTGCTCGCGACCGCGCTCGCAGGCACCGCAGAGGCGCAAAATAAATACGACCCGGGTGCGACCGACACCGAAATCAAGATCGGCAACATCATGCCCTATTCGGGACCCGCCTCGGCCTACGCCACGATCGGCAAGACGGAGGCAGCCTATTTCAACAAGCTCAATTCGGAAGGCGGCATCAACGGCCGCAAGATCAATTTCGTTTCTTACGATGACGGTTATAGCCCGCCGAAAGCAGTCGAGCAGGCACGCAAGCTGGTCGAAAGCGACGAGGTTCTTCTGATCTTCAATCCGCTGGGCACGCCGTCGAACAGCGCGATCCACAAATACATGAACTCCAAGAAGGTACCGCAGCTGTTCGTCTCGTCGGGAGCAGCGAAATGGAACGATCCGAAGAATTTTCCGTGGACCATCGGCTGGCAACCCAATTATCCGACCGAGGCGCGCATCTATGCCGCCTACATCCTGAAGAATTTTCCGGGCAAGACCATCGGCGTGCTCTATCAGAACGACGATTTCGGCAAGGATTACGTGAACGGGCTGCGAGATGGCCTTGGCGATCAGGCCGGCAAGCTGATCCTCATCGAGGCATCTTATGAGACCTCCGCGCCGACGGTGGATTCGCAGGTCGTGCAGATCAAGGGCGCGAACCCCGATATCTTCGTCAACATCACGACGCCGAAGTTCGCGGCGCAAGCGATCAAGAAGATCGCAGAGCTGAACTGGCACCCGGTGCATTTCCTCACCAACGTGTCAGCTTCGATCGGCAGCGTGATGAAGCCGGCCGGCTACGAGAACGACCAGGACATCCTGTCGACGGCCTACCTGAAGGATCCCAACGATCCCGAATGGAAGAACGATCCGGCCATGAATGAGTGGCGGGCGTTCATGACCAAATGGTATCCCGAAGGCGACCAGCAGGATGCCTCGACGGTGTTCGCCTATGGCGTCGCCAAGGGACTCGAGCAGGTGCTCAGACAATGCGGCGACGATCTCACGCGCGAGAACGTCATGAAGCAGGCGGCCAATCTGAATTTCGAGATCGGCATCTATCTGCCGGGCACCAGGATCAAAACCAGCCCCACCGACTTCGCACCGATCGAGCAGCTGCAGATGCAGCGATTTAAGGGCGAGACCTGGGATCGCTTTGGCCCACTGATGTCGGGCGAGAAAGACTCGTAAGGCTTGTAGGGTGGGCAAAGGCGCGATTGCTGCCGTGCCCACCGTTTTTAATCCTTGATGAAAGGTGGTGGGCACGCTTCGCTTTGCCCACCCTACGTTCTCCACTCCTCGCATGCGAGTCACACCATGCTCATCACCGACATCCGCGCGCACTATCTGCGCATCCCCTATGACGCCGGACCCGCAGCATTCCGCCACGGGGCGGCCGCGACCTCGGCGCTCGACATGGTCGTGGTCGAGGTCTCGACGGATACCGGGCTAAGGGGCTGGGGCGATGCCTTCGCCTATTTCTCCCCGCGCACCACCTGCAGTGCGATCGAAGAGATGGTCGCACCGCAGGTGAAAGGCAAGACAGTCCCGGATGCAAGCGAGATCCCCGCGTTCATCGAACAGATCCAACGCAATCTGCATCTGTTCGGCCGTTACGGCATCACGATGTTTGCAATCTCGGGCCTCGATATCGCGCTGTGGGATCTCGCCGCCAGAGTAAAGGGCGTGCCACTTCATCAATTGCTCGGGCAAGCGAAGCGCACGAAGATCCCCGCTTATGCAAGCCTGCTGCGAATTGGCAAGCCAGACGCTGTCGCCGGCGAATGCGAGAGAGCGCTGCGTCTCGGCTATAGCGCGATCAAGCTGCACGAGATCACGCTGCCGCCGGTGTTCGCGGCGCGCAAGGCGATTGGAAGCTCCACGCCACTGATGGTCGACATGAACTGCCCGCTCGATGGACCCGCCGCGATTGCCTTTGCAAAGGATTGCCGCGAGGCACATCCGATGTTCCTGGAAGAGCCGGTCTGGCCGCCGGAGGATTTTGCCACGCTGGCCGAGGTGCGCTCCAAGGGCGGGCTCGACATCGCCGCCGGTGAGAACGCCTGCACGGTTTATCAATTCCGCCAGATGATGGAAGCAGGCGCGGTCAGCCACGCGCAGCCGTCAGTGATCAAGGTCGGCGGCATCACCGAGTTTCTCAAGGTGGCGGCCACCGCCGATGCGCTCGGCGTCAAGATCATTCCCCATTCGCCATATTTCGGACCCGGCTATCTCGCGACATTGCAGCTCATGTCGCTGCGTGACGCCGGTTACATCGAGGTGTTCTTCATGAAGCGCGCCGCATGTCTCTGGCGCGGTCGTGTCGATGCCGATGCGAGCGGTCACATCGAAGTACCGCAAGGGGCAGGATTGGGTTTTGAGCCGGACCCGGCCGTGATGGAGCAGTATCGCGTCTCGTAACGCCTATTTCGCGCCGCCCTTTGCGGGGACCGCATCCTTTGCTGACGGCGCGTCAGCTTTCTTCTTCAGGTCCTCGGCCATTTGCTTTTGCCCGGCTTGAAGATCATTGACTGTCTTCTGCAGCGAAGTTGCAGCCGCTTTGAGAATCTCGATCTGCCGGTTCGCGGCATCAAGCCGCTGCTGATAGTCGCCAGTGATTTTTGCGATCGTCTTCTGAAGAAATTCCACGTTACTCTGCAGGCAGCTCGTGCGCCGCTCCATGGTTTTTTCGACCGTGCAGATTTCGATACCGGGAATGTCCTGCGCGCGGAGTTCCATCGACGTCATCATCAATGGCATCACTAGCGCCAACAGGCATGCAATTCTTACCGTCATGGACAAACCCCTCGCCAAAAAATCGTACTCATCACGCCAAATTGAGTCTCCGCGCGGCACGACTGATACCACACTGCTACCTCATTCCGGCGTTGTGATTTGGTGTTCGAGGGAACTGGGCGGGGGTCACACGGGAATGGCGCTGGGCGCGCCGAGAGACGGGGAAGTCACATGGCAACACGCGAACGACGGCTGGCTGAATTCGATGGCGCAGGCAAACCGCCACCCGGCTTGCCGGTTCAGGTGCTGTGCGAGGACCAAAGCGGCACCTATCAACTGCCGTTCGCGTGTCACTACGTTGACGGCCAATGGCACAATCATGAATCGGGCGGCGCGCTGCAGGCGATGGTGATCGGCTGGCGCATGCCCCGTTTCCAGAGATAGCGGTGCGTCTGCTGTGCCAAATCGTGACGAAAGGCGGGCGGATCTTAAGCAAAGGAACGCGGGAAGAACGAAGCGCGACCGAATCAGTGCTTCGGCGCCGTACTCACCTGTTCACGGCTAGATGTCGGAGCGGCATTGAGAGGATGTACCACATCCAGCAACTCCTCGGTCGGCCGCCCTCATGCGGCCGACGACAAAGGTTAATTCATACCAAGCTCATTTTTCAGAGACGAAATTTCCGCTCTTCACGGAGCGCGCGCACGATGGGAGTGCGCCGCTCCGCCTAGTCTAGAGCATGATCCGGAAAACCGTGAAGCGGTGTTCTCCCTCGCGACAACGCGGAACGCGTTTGCGCGGAGATCGCGCTCAATCAAGGCTCTAGAGCGCGAGGGAAATTCATCTTGGAAAGCGGGCACTAGTATTCGACTTCGAGCTCCTCGATCTCCTCGGGCTCGTTCTTGGCGGCCACGACCCACTCGTGCATCTCCGACATATTCATGATCGCATCCGCATAGGTCTTCAGCCGCGACTCAAGCTTGACGTCATATGTCATAAAGCGCGTCACGACCGGTGCGTACATCGCGTCCGCCATGGTGCGTTCGCCGAACAGGAATGGCCCGTCCGACTCGGCGAGACACTCGCGCCAGATCGCGCAGACGCGATCAATGTCGGCCTGTGCACGAGTCCAGATCTTGAAGCCGGGAAAATGCCCTCGCAGGTTCACCGGCAATGACGCGCGCAGCGTCGTAAAACCGGAATGAATCTCGCCGCAGATCGAACGGCAATGCGCCCGCTGGATACGGTCTGTCGGTAACAGGCCGGCATGCGGCATGGTCTCGTTCAGATATTCGCCGATCGCGAGCGTATCCCAGATGGTCGCCCCGTCGTGGCGAAGACACGGCACCAGGATCGTCGGCGACAACAAGAGGATTTCGGCGCGCGCGGAGGGGTCGTCCGGCGCGGTAACGACTTCATCGAACTCAAGCCCGGAGAACCTGGTCAGCAGCCAACCGCGCAGCGACCAGGAGGAATAGTTCTTGCTGCTGATGGTTAGAGTTGCTTTTGCCATAGGGCTTTCCCTCACGCCTGACGCCGTTCCAAGGCCAACCAGCGCGACCGGCGCGGCTGCCCATTTCCTATGCTTTTCCACATATATGCAGCAAGCGACGTGCCAATTTGCAAGGCGATTTGACTCCGCTCTGGCTTCGATATTGCATGGCAATAAGGGCGGGGGGCGTAAGTGAATGATGTCAATGCTGTATCGCGTCTGCCTGTGACAGAACGCGAGAACCCCCTTGTTTTGCAGAGGTTTTCTTCGCCTCACCCGAGAACAAATCGACACCCCCCATGACCGCCGATAGTCGGGCGTAGAGGCTCACGTCGTAAGGTTTGCCGAACTCGGTCGGATGGACGACGATGCTGTCGAGGACGTTGGCGAGCGCCATCCTGCAGGCCGCATCATCAGGGTTCCGCTCGATCATCTCCCGTAGTTTCTCGATGCTCCTGCCGAACGCTTTGACGGCGGGCGGATGCAAGGCGGTCACGTTGGTTTCGGCACCGAGAAGGCGGATGCGTTCCTGAAGTCCTCGGCGCTCGATCTGCTTCTCCTTGAGCGAGGTCACAAGCTCGGCCGGTATGTCGTCCGACTGATCTTGATCGACAAGCCGCACCAGTTTCGCGATCTGCACGTTGATGCGGTCGAGCTGCTTTTGCGCGGCCTGCCGCGCGCCACTGTTCTCTTTCTCAAGGCGGGCGAACTCGGCCGCTCTGGCGCGCGCGCGCTCCTTTAGAAGTTCCGGGTCACTCAGACGCTCGCAGAGCTTCTCGACCGCGAGAGAAGTAATCCGGTCGAGGTTATAGGTCTTGCGATGGTCGCAGCTTTGCCTGTTGTGAGCGGTCGAGCAGCAGACGCCCTTCTTGCCGTGGCGGTCGGAAAAGTTGATGACCATTCGCCCGTTGCATTCGGCACAGCGCAATAGCCCGGCCAGCAGATGCTGCTTTCGCGGAACGACCGCGCGCTGCGAAACCTTTCCGAGCATAGTGTTGCCGCGCTCGGCGCGGACCTTGTGCGCGGCGTCCCATAGCTTTTGATCGACAATGCGCAGGTGCGGGACTTCGGCCCTAATCAGATCATCCGGGTTTGCTTCGCGGGTGACGGTCTTCCCAGTCGACGGGTTCTTGACGTTGTAGGTCCTGTTCTTGAGGTAGACGCCGACATAGAGCATGTTGTTGAGCAGGCCGCGTTTCTTGCCGGCGCCGCCGACGATGGTCTGGTAATTCCAGAATGCGGACCCGGTCGGCGATGGGACCTTGTCTCGCATCAGGTCCGCTGCGATCAGGCGCGGTGATTTCCCGCTCGCATATTCCGAGAAGATGCGGCGGACGATCTGCGCCTCGCCTTCATTAATGACCTTCACGCCGGGCTGATGCGGCGCGCAATCGTAGCCATAGGCGGCACCTCCGGGGATGAGACCGGCGCGCGCAACTACGTCGTGTCCGCTTTTGACGCGATAGGCGAGCTTGGCGACAAAGTCCTCGTTGCTGTGACCGTCGAATGTCAATTGCAGCGACGATACCTCGCCTGCTGGCGTGTAAATCCTGATTTCATCGAACTTGAGTTCATCGGCCAGCCAAAACAGATCGGCGCGGCGTCGTGACAGGCGGTCGGTGAGTTCAACGAGCACGACATCGAACTGCTTTTTCTTCGCCGCGCCCAGCAATTCCCGCGTCAAGCCGGGCCGCTCGAATAGCGATGATCCCGACTGTGCTCGATCAAAATAGTAATGCCGCTTATCCAGTTTCAGCCCAAGCCGTTGGGCGGCCTTTTCGAGGTCGGCGAATTGGCGGTCAATCGAAAGGTCTTTCTGGATGTCAGTCGAGTACCGGGCGTAAAGCGCGGCGGTCAGTGTCTTGGCTGGCTTGCTCATGGCGTTGGCGCTCAATCAATTGTTGAAATGCTTCCCGCGCTTCCATCCGCCCGATTGCCCTCGCCAATTCGAGCCATTGCTCGTTGTGGCTCGGGTGATCAATGCTGCGCGGATCATTCGCATCAAGCGGCCGAACCTTCCCGCTCGGCCTATTGCGATTTGCGCCATATTCGCGGAGTCGCGTCAAGGGACCTTACTCGCCGGGGAAAATAATTCCTTCGCCAACAATGGCGGCGCGAGCGGGCGCGGCAAGAGAGGCAGGGCGCGCGCTCGGTGCGTAGCCGCGAGTTACACACAGACCAAAATGCGAACGCCGAGCGACCCCGTGATAGCGTGTTACCTGGGAAACGGGAGGACCTGAGATGTCTGAGATAGCGATGCACGACGACGAGCACAGGACGATCTTTATCACGACGCGATTTGCGTCGT
>Ga0209060_10001853_pt1 | contig 21272 bp, 15 predicted proteins | sample Coa_R1_8_FD_187155 | JGI IMG/M metagenome (GOLD analysis project Ga0209060, IMG submission 187155) | Surface soil microbial communities from Centralia Pennsylvania, which are recovering from an underground coalmine fire - Coalmine... | ecosystem: Environmental > Terrestrial > Soil >...
CGCGACATTCGATTGCAAACGTTCCACATAGCCCGCAACCACCGGAACCGGCGAGGAGCTGACCGCACCGGCCAGTCGCTCGTCGGCGCCGTCCACGAATTTATCAATAGGGATGCCGAACGCAAGATCCAGCCCGATCACCTTTGCTCCTGCTTCTCCAGCGGCTGTAATGGCGGCGGCGTAATGGTCGTTCCAGAACTCCAGGAGCTCCGGAAAATTGTCCATGGCCTTCTGATCCGCCACAAGAAGGACGATATTAGGGATTTTGGGGGGTCCAAAGAAATAATTGCGTGCTATGAAATGAGTATCGTAGGCCTTGAGATTCAGATTCTGGAAGAAGGGAACTTGGTCGAGTGACCAGGCAGCCAACACGCTCCCGAGGGCGATGATAATGCAGAGCGCCCAGTGCCTCCACTTCCGAGTCATGTTAACCTGCATCTTACTACGGCGGGGATCTGACTGTGACGCTTAGGCTTTTGGTGCGCCGAATTTCCATTGCAGCGGGGCTTTTCGTCTTTTCAGCCGCGCTCGGATTTTCGCAATCCACGCAAGGGTTCATCTCTGGGCGCTTGGTGAGCTCGGTGTCCGGCTTGCCGATCTCGGGTGCCAGCGTGATCTGGGCCAGTTCCTTCAGCAATTTATCGGGCGCCGCGCAAAGCGATGCATCCGGGTACTATTACTTGCCGCTGCTGTCCCCAGGAATCTACCGGCTGCGCGTCACCGACCCAGCCTATCAATCGCAGGAAGTGCAGGAGCTGGAGCTGACCGTGGCCGCGCGAATCGATCTGGATTTCCGGCTGCGCCCGCTGAATGATGTTTGGGAAAGCGGCCAGTATAACAGCGTATTCTTGCCCGGATCGAAGACCATTGTCACCTTTTTCGGACCCGACGTCGATCCCAGCAAATCCGGATCGTTCGAGGCGCAGAAAGGGCGAAGCGGGACGCTGGAATCGACCGTTTCCGAAGTCATCGATCAAGGCCAGATCAACAATCTTCCGCTCGAAGGGCGCGACGTTTATACGATGCTGGTGACGCAGCCGGGTGTGACGTCGGACGCTGCCACTGGGCGTGGCTTGGGATTGGCCGTCAATGGACAGCGTCCGTCGGCTTCGAATTTCCTGCTCGACGGCCTGGAAAACAACAATTACCTCATTACCGGTCCGCTGGTGAAGCTGGCGCCGGAAGCGATTGAGGAATATCGCATTTCGACGAACAACTTCTCGGCGGAGTATGGCCGGACATCCGGGTTTGTGGCGAATGCGATCACCAAAGCAGGCGGCGATCAGTTCCATGGCGTCGGATATTTCTATTTGATGAACGATGTTCTGAACGCCAACGATTTTCAGCAGAATCTGATCGGCGCGCCGCGGCAGCCGGATAAACAGGTTCAGCCAGGGTATGAAGTGGGTGGTCCGGTGCTACGGAATCGCCTGTTCTTTTCGAGCGCATATGAATATTTCCGCAGCCGCAGCCAGCAGGCGCCGTTTACGTTTAAATTTCCTTCGACGTTCTTCTTGCCCAACTACACTCTTCCCGATTCGCTTGCGCGCAAGCTGCTGACGGATTTTCCGGCGCCGGCGGTGGACGCCGGCACGTCGCCGACGGGCTTCCTGACCATTGCGCCTCCGGTGGCGGTGAATCGCACGCTCGCGATTGAACGGCTGGATTACACGCGGCCGGGTGGCGCGGATCGCATTCTGGGCCGGCTGATGCTCAATCGCTTCGAGGAGCCGGATTTCATCTGGTCGCCATACAAGGATTTCATTTCCGTGCTGCACGAAAACACATGGGCGCTGGGTGGCAGCTATATCCACACATTTCGACCGAATCTCATCAACGAAGCGCGGCTTGGCTATAGCAGCGACGACCTGCATTGGAACCGCCCGCATCCGGAGATTCCGACCCTGCTCTCGCTCGACCAAACGATGCTGCCGGGAAGTCCGGCGTTTTACGCATATAAAAACATCAACAATAGCTGGGAGTTGCTGGACAATCTGACCTGGACTCGTGGGCGGCATTTAGTAACTGCCGGCGCGGGGTTGTTACTGCGATCCTCGAACGGCTATCTTACGGCGGGAGCGGATGGAGAATACGGGTTCAGCCAAATTATCGCATTCGCGCTGGGAATCCCGAGCCAGTTCCGTGTGTCGCTGGATCGCGCGGCGCTGCCGAGTTTTCAACTGCCATCATTCAACCGGAATTATCAATACAACCAGTATTTCCTTTTCGCGCAAGACACTTACAAAGTGACGTCGCGGCTTACAGCGAATTACGGCGTCCGCTACGAGTTTTACGGCGGGCCGCAAAACACCGGATCGGTGAAGGATACGCTGGTGCGTTTTGGTTCTGGCGCAAGCATCGCGGAACAGCTCGCCGGTGCCACGCTGGTGAAGCCGAACAGTGGGGATGAGCAGCTTTTCGGCTCGGATAAGGGGGATTTTGCGGTTCGCGTGGGCGCTGCTTACGATCTATTCGGCACCGGCCGCACGCTGCTACGCGGCGGATACGGAATTTTCTACGACCGTCCGTTCGACAACTTGTGGGAAAACCTGCGCAACAACAATCTGGTCGTACCGGAATCGATCGGGCTGCCGCCGGGTCAATTCAATTTTCTTGCGCCGATCCCAACGGTGCTGGCTTCCCTCGCGCCTCAGGTTATTGGTACAGATTTTCCCAATCTGACTTACGTGAATCCGAAGCTGCGCAACGGATACGCGCACAGTTACTTCGCGGGAGTTCAGCAACGGATCCTGAATAACTTGACGGTGGAAGTGAATGGATTGGGCACGTACGGCCGCAGTTTAATTACGACGGACATTATCAATCGGCCATTTTCGGTGGATCGCGGAATCGGAAATCCGACCAGCATCAATCCGGATTTGCCGGAGATTTCGTATCGTGCCAATCAGGGATTTTCGGATTACAACGCGCTGACTGCAGTCGTTCGTTATCGAACGAGCGGAGGGATGGTGCAAGGTTCTTATACTTGGAGCCACACCATCGACAACCAGAGCGATCCGCTGCTGGGCGATTTCTTCAATCTGGATTTCGCCAGCATTCAGGGAGGGTCAGGCACGACGGGTCACGCATCGTTCACGCAGCAGTTCAATCCGCGGGTAGATCGCGGCAATTCCGATTTCGATCAGCGGCACAATCTAGTGATTTTTTCATGGTGGAATCTTCCGTCGCCGTTCGCAACTTCGAAATTCGCCACCGTCTTTCGCGGATGGACGGTGTCGGAGCTGGCGGCATTCCGGTCGGGTCTGCCTTATTCGGTGTTCGGGACGTCGAACGCGATCCGGGGGCAAGGGCAACTGCTCGAGAATCGGGCGAATATTATCGATCCGAACGGTGCAGTACTGTCGAGTTCCCAACCGGTACCCGGCGGAGAGCGCTTGCTGAATTACGCTGCATTTTCCGAGCCGGCGGCGAGCGTGCTAGGAAATAGCGGACGCAACGCGTTCATTGGTCCCGGATTTTATAGCTTGGACGTTTCGCTCGCGCGATCTTTCGGATTACGTTGGCTGGGCGAAGGCGGACGTCTCACGGTGCGGGCGGATGCTTATAATTTTCTGAACCACGCCAATCTGGGGAATCCGAATTCGGTGTTCACGGATCCAAGCGTGACCAATCCTGCGACGACGAATTTTGGAATTGCGACCTTCGGGCGACAGGGAACGCAGTCGGGGTTTCCGGCAGTGAGTCCGTTGAATGAGACGGCGCGGCAGATTCAGCTTAGCGTGCGGGTTCTGTTTTGAGGTAACCGAGCGGGGACCGCGAGGGAGCGTTATCAGGAACGTTCGGGGTAGCGCTCCCTTGCGGTCGCGGTTCGGTTAGAAAGCTAGCGGGTCGCCGTGGCGATCATCAGCTTTCCGCCGGCCGGCACAACTAATTCTTGGTCGAGGATGAACGTTGCTGCCTCGCGACGGTGTGCAATGGGCTGTCCGTCGAAAGAGACGGATGCTTTGTGCGCGGACGTCAGCGGGACGCGAATGGATTTCAGCGGCAGCGAGCCTTCCTTGACGATCAGTTCGGCGCGGCTGGCCGCTGTGGTGAACGATCCCCAACCGAAACCCGTTGAAAAGAATGACGTGAATTCGCCGTTTGTTTTAGGCAGCAATGTGAGCGCTTTCGCTGCGCCGTGATAATCGAATCCGCTGTACGCGATTACGTTTGACCATGCCGACATGGCCCGGGCGTAGTGGTGGCCGCATTCCGGTTCATCCCACGGATTGCGGCGTTCGCCGTCGTAGCGGCGGCGGACATTCTCGATAGTTTCGAGCCCCTCCTTCAACATGCCTGCTTGGATGAATTGCGCGGCGACCAGATATTCAATACCGGTCCAGGCTTCCTGGAAATAGGGGAACGGAACTTTGGGCCGGCCGCCCTTGGTGTAATCGCAAACCAACAATGCGGCTTCGTCATTCAACGCATAAACGCGCTGGACCGAGTCGTGCTCGAAAAGCTGCGCGCGATAGTTGTACTTGTGAATGGATTCAAGCGTCCTGCGAATGTGCGCCGGATCGAGCAGAGGCCCAAGTCCCGCGACATCCGCGAGATATTGGCCAATCAACTGGTCGGCCAGGCAGCCGTCCGCCAATTGAAATTCGGGCTGCTCCGGATTATCCGCGCCCATGTCGCCGACGGTGGCCTTTGCGATCTGGTCCTTCGGAATCCCGCGCACTTTTTGGATGTAATAATCGCCATTGAACAGATTCTGATCCATCCAAGCGCTGCCTTTGGCGAAGAGCGCGTGATACATCGCTGCCGCCGAAGGATCGCCGAGCGCGTTGGCCATTTCTTCGGCCGCGCGCAAAGCGCCCAAATAATAAATCGTGCCGAGCGGATTCGGTCCGTAGAACTCCACGTCATAGGTGTTGTGCTGCACGCCTTCGAGATAGCCGTTGCGGTTGGGATCCCAGCCACCGGGAATCCAAGCGAAGGAAATTCCGCGCTGGATGTTCGGCCATAGACCGCGCAGCCAATCGGTATCGCCGCACAATTTCCAATCGAGATAGACCTTGATGATCTGGCCCATCTGTCCGTCGGCGGCGGCGTAGCCGAAACGATCCAGACCATCGGGCAGCATCTGGCGGAACCGCATACCGCCGTCATCGTCTTGCGAATATCCGAACGCGGCTTTGCGCAAGGATCGCGCAAGGCTAGGGAAGATGAATTGCGTGGACGTTTCGTAATTCCAAACGTGCGTGCAGTTGCCGAAGCAGCATCCGGAATGATCGTCGCAGCCCTCAAAACCGTGGAATTCGCCGTCGGCCGTTCGGAAACAGGTTTGCGTGACAAGCGTCGAAAGATTGGCGACCGCCGCATCGCGCAAAGCGGGTGGAAGGGTGCTGTGGCGCACGGCATCCACGAAAGCGCGGGTTCGCTTTTCCGAATCTGCCAACTCGGTGGCGGCGTGCTGCGCGGCGGCCCAGGCATCCGAAAAGCGCGTGCAGTAGTAGTTGCCGATGACATCGTTTTCGTGGCCTTTGGGAGCAGTCCAGCCGGACCACGCAGCTGTGCGATTGGGAAAATGCCATGCGAGAAGGAAAGTGTAGCTGGCATCGGCGCCGGCGGCGATTTCGCGATGCAGGCAGAGAGCGCCCGTTGTGGTCCGCTTGTCGGATTCGGGGCCGAGCTGGCCATCTTCGGTGAAGTCGTCCCAGAAAAGCGTCGGACTGGCCCACCATTTCGCCGCCGGCCATCCTCGCAGATAACTGACTTTGCCATCGCCGGGCTCGACCAGACACAGCGCGAATGTTCCTGCGTGAGGATCGGTGCTCTTCAGTTCCGGATTGCTCATCAAAAGCCCCTGCAAGCTCTCGCCCGCACCGGAGACGCGAAATTCGTTGACGCGGCCGTCGCCCGAATTCAGCTTGCCAACAGGACTTTCGATGGAAAAAGCAATTCCCACTTGCGCTGGGCCTGGGCCGGGATTGTGGACGCGGTAGCGTAGAACAGCGACAGGGAGTCCGGATGCATCGGCATCCAACGGAATGAACGGGCTGAACGCGTCGAGCGAAACTTGCACGGGCAGTGCCGGATCGTGAAACGCGATGTTGGCCATCGGAAACTCGCCGGTGAAGGTGGCGCCGGCGAGACGGCTTAATCCTGGCGCGTTGTCGGAACCGAGGCCGGAAGATCCAGCATAAGGCGGCATCAAGCGCGCTTCCAATACACGAGTGACGGGTTTTGAGTTGCCGCGCTTGGCCCAGATGGAAGGAAACGCGTAAGGCGGAGAATTGCCCTTATCCGGGCGATTGAAAATCTCCCAATCGCGGAGCTGGCCGCGTCCGCCCAGGCTGATGCTGCCGGTGCCGATACCGCCAATCGGAAAGGCGATCATCGCGAGCTGGCGTCCGGTGAAGCTGCGCGGATAGTGAATACGCTCGGCTGCGGCTGAAGCTGTGCGCTGCGATTGCGCGCCGGCCAGTGGAGCAACTCCAGGCAGGCTCACGCCCGCGACCACACCTTTAATGAAACCGCGCCGGTCCGTGCCGGAGTTGTCGCTCATGTTTTTAGATTCCTTCCGGGGCGGCCGAAGCCACCGTGGCGATGCGATGCTCCGGCTTGGGAGGCGCCGGGCTGAAACATTGCATATTATCGATTTCGAACTTGCCGGGCAACTTCGCGATGTGCCGCTCGACGATTCCGCGGAGAGCTGCAGGGTCGCCTTCAGCGCGGATGTTCAACAACAGCCGGTGTTCGCCGGCAGGCGAGGCATCCAGCATGCCGTGCACCAGTGGTTCCTGATCGTTGCTGACGACGGACGCTTTCAGATATCCGGCGCTCGAATCGTCGGAGAGTTTCAGGTGCGCGATGCGAAATCCGGCGCCGCCGATCGCTGGCTGCAGATCGTCTAAGAAAGGACCAATCAACATCGCGGGAGAAAGCGGCGGATCGGGCATCACGCGGACGCTGCAGTTCAGCCACGCTAGGGCGGCTTCGGCGCGGGCGTAGCGTTCATAATCGATTTCGAGAATCTTCGCGCCGGCGGGAATTTCGCCAGCTAGGGCTTCATCCAGCCACTCAGCGACACCTTGGCCGTTGAGCGCGCTGAGATACCGCACGGGTGCGCCCGTGACGTTCGGAAATTCGTTGTACCGGTCGGATTTATTGAAGCAGACCAGGTCGGCTTCGGCGATTTGCGTTTGAAAGAGAAAGCGCAAATCGGAATCGGCCGGGCTCGCTTCGATTTCGCAGGCGCGTTCGGGATCGACGAGAACCGTGTACGGCGCCAGGCGGAACTGAGCGCTGTAGGAGAGCTTCAACGGCTGCAGAGTAGTGGCGGAGATATCGGTGCAGCTTCCCACGGCTTCCGCGAAGATCACATCCGGTGAGTGCGCGCGCAGGCGCTGAGCGGCGTCGATCAGGTCGGAGAAACGGCAGCAGAAACATCCACCGGTGACTTGATCGGCGGCAATTCCATTGGTGGCTACGAATTCAGTGTCCACCAGATTCTGGCCCTGGTCGTTGAGAATCGCGGCGGCAAGCAATCCGCGGCTGCGCAAGATGCGCGAGGCGGCAAGAATCAGCGTGGTTTTTCCAGCGCCGAGGAATCCGCCGAGTGGGACGACGATGGGCCGGTCGCTCATAATCGCTCAATTCGGGAACGGACTTGGATCGATGCCCGGGATAATGCGTAGGGCGTTCTTGTAGTAAATCTTCTTCAGAACTTCGTCCGGCAGATCCAGCCCGTACATCTGCCAGAAGGCGTGATATTTGCGGTAGTAATCGAAATATTCGTCCGCGGTTTCGAGCACGCGGAAGTAGGTGTGATACTCGTCGGCGTTCCACGCGTCTTTGCCGAACATCACGCGATCCTGGTATTTGATCAGCCATTCGCGCGCGAAACGGGGTTGGCGGCCCAGCTCATACAACACGGCGGCGATTTCGGTGTTCACGTTCGGCAAACGATCGAGCAGTTGGCCCAGTTCAGCGAGATTGTTGCCCAGCCAATCCAGGTGAGCGGCGATGAAGGTGGTGTGCGGGTGCCGCGCGAAGAGATTGTGTTGCTCGCCCATCAGAGTTTCCCAGCTTGGATATTTTTCCGGCGGACGCGCGCGGCCGGGGTGCGTTTTTAGCTCCAGCCAGCGTTCGTTGTACTGGTCCATCGGTTGGAAGAAGGACCATGGTTCGGCCGTGTGGATCAATACCGGGATTTTCAAGCGGCCGCAGGTTTCGAACAGCTCGTCGAAGCGCGGATCGTCCACGTGGATGCGCTGGCCATGTGTGTCTTTCAGATCCATGCCGAAGTTTTTGAATATTTTCAGGCCTTGCGCGCCCGTTTGCACGTCGTGGGCCAGCACTTCGGCGGCCCGATGGCTGTATCCGGGATCGTCGATGTTCGTGAAATCGATATTCGCGAAGAGCACGAAGCGATTTTTGTAATGGCCCTTCATGTTGGCGATGCCTTTTGCGAATGTGTCACCGTATCCGCCGCTCAGGTTAACCATTACTTGTAGATTCAGGCCGTCCATGTCTTTCACCAGCTTGTCGAGCTGCGCCACCGCCATCTGGGAATTCTGATGATTGTGGACGTCGATGAAGGGATACCTGGCGCGCGAGACCGGATGCTGCGGGACGACGAGCGTGTTCTTCGGTTTGTATTCTTCGATGGACATGCTCTGCGCCAGCAACAGCGCAGGCGAAAGGGCGAAAAAGAGTTTATGCATGGATGGGATGTTCTTCAAGCAATGCGAGGACGCGTTGGCGCACTTCTTCGGTGAGACGGAGGCGATCGCGAGGACTCGCCTGGGCCGTTGGAATCGGATCGCCAATGCGCATGGTGACCGTGCCTGTTTGAACGATACCGGAGCCAAACGGCAGAATTTCGCGCGTTCCTTGCAGCGCGACCGGAACCAGCGGTACTCCTGCCTTGATTGCGATGAACGCGGCGCCTTCCTTGAAATCGCCGGTCTCACCGTCGCGCGAGCGGCCGCCTTCGGGAAAAATGAGCAGGGAGATTCCTTCTTTCCGCACGACGTCGGCGGCGAGCGTCATGGTTTTCACCGCGGCGCGAGCGTCTTCCCGAGGGACGCGGATGTGTCCGGCGCGCCCGAGATGCCAGCCGAGGAAAGGAATTTGGAAGAGGCCACGCTTGGCGAGAAAGCGGAAACGTACGGGGATACTGGAGAGAGCCACCGGCGTGTCCATGTAGCTCAGATGGTTCGAGACGAAAACATAGCTGCCGTCTTTGGCGATCTTTTCGAGTCCTTCTACCCTCACTTTGACACCGCTGACTAGCAGCAGAGCGCGGGCCCACGCGCGTTCCGTGGCATTTTGGCGGCGGCGTTCGGGGTCGAAGAAGGAGACCAGAAGGCTGGCGGTTCCGTAGACGATTGTGGCCAGGACAATGAGCGGGTCCGTGATGACGAACGCGCGCAGTTTGGCCAAGGGGGACACTCGATTCATTGTACGAGCAGCGCCCGGGCCTCGCCCACCACGAATAGCGATCCAGTGATGAAAATAGCCGTTTCCGGCGGGGCGTCCCTAAGCAATGCGAGCGCCTGGCTAACCGATGCCGCGATGGTGGCGCCGGGTGTGTGGATTTCCTGGGGCGGCAAGGCGCGTGAGTTGTTGGGCGCGGTGAGGATCACGCGTTCGGCGAGCGGAAAAAGCAGCGCTGTCATTTCGTCCACTGCTTTGTCGCGCATCACTCCGTACACGATCCAGATTTTGCGGTCTGCATAGAATCCACGGATGTAATCGGCCAGGGCGCGTGCTCCGGCGGGATTGTGCGCGCCGTCCAAGATCATTTCAGGATGGCGGGAGACGAGTTCGAGGCGTCCAGGCCAGACCGTTTGCGCGATACCCGCAGGGGAAACATTGAGATGCGACAGAGCGATGGCAGCGCATCGGGCATTTTCCACCTGATGTTGTCCAGCTAAGGGGCAGACGATTTCTTGATCGCGTAGACGGAACTTGCTGCCACGGGCGTCGATCTGGAGCTCTGTGATCGGCCACTCACGGGTGAGCGTGTACGGCGCTTGAGCGTGCGCGCGCAAAACCGCTTCCGCCTCCGGATGCTGCTCGGCAAAGATGGCTGGGACACCGGGTTTCAAAATGCCGGCTTTTTCCGCTGCGATCTTTTCCAGAGTGTCGCCGAGGAAGACTTGGTGATCGAGATCGATCGGCGTGATGACGGAGAGCGTGGGTGTCACGACGTTGGTCGCGTCCAGCCGGCCGCCGAGTCCCACTTCAAGGACGACGGCTCCCACTCTTGCGCGAGCGAAAAGTAAGAACGCCATCGCAGTTACTGTTTCGAAGTAAGTGGGATGTAAATCGATCTCGCCGCTGCGTAACATTCGCTCGGCTAAAGCGTGCACTTCGACGAACGCTTCCGCGAACTGAGCCTCGCTCACCGGGTGTCCGGCGATTTGGATCCGTTCAGCCGGTTCTTTCAAATGCGGCGAAGTGTAAAGGCCGGTGCGAATGCCTGCGGCACGCAATCCGGATTCGATCATGGCGCAGGTCGAACCTTTGCCGTTGGTGCCCGCGACGTGGACGAAGCGTCCGGCGCGATGCGGGCTGCCGATCGCTTCCAGTAATCGCGTGATTCGATCTAAACCGAGCTTTGCGGTTTGGACTTCGTTGCCGAGCGAGTAGAGATACTTTACGGAATCCGGGTAAGTCATCCGCGCTCGGCCTGACTACGCGCGAAAATCATGCGGCCTACAACCACCAGCAGAAGAGTTCCGCCCACCACTTTCAGCTCGAACAACCAGACAGAGGAGACGCCGGGAGGAGGGATTGTCGAAAGGACGATCGCGATCGCCGAGACGATTGCACCGGTGGCGCCCGCCACGCGCTGTCCGAATTTCATTCCCGAAGCGAAGATGTACACGAACGGGATCAGAGTTACGATGACCGTCATATCCACCATGATCTGATATGCGGCGCGCAGGTTTTCGCCGAGCTCCGCCAGTATCAGGAAAAGCCCCGCGAACACGCCTTGGAACAGAATCGAAACGTAAGGCGTTCCCCAGCGCGAGTGCACCTTCGCGAAGACAGGCGGTAGATAATGATCGAGCCCGAGCGCGAACGGTAAGCGCGAGTTTCCCGCGATGAAGGTGCTGAGCTGTCCGAGCACGCCGACGGAGATTAACAGCGCGAAGCAGGGCGAGAGCCAGATGGCTCCAAAGCGCGCGCCCGCTACATCGCCCGCTTGCGCGAGCCCGGTCATGGGATTAATGCGATCCGGCGGAAGCAGTCCAAGCATGGCGGCGGTTCCGGCCATATAAAAAGCGGCGCAGAGAAGGCCCGAGATCCAGGCCGCGCGCGGAATGGTTTTTTCGGCGTTCTGAATTTCGCCGCCGAGGATTGGGGCAAGTTCGAGGCCTACCATCGCAAATGCGATTTGCGACCAGAAGTTAAGGTTCGACCAGCTCACGCCGGGAATCAGATGGTCGAAGCGAGTGGCCGATCCGTAACGCCAGGCGACGATGACGGCGAGCGTGCAGAGCAGAAGCGCCACCAGATAGGCCGCTGCGCCGCCCAGCATGCTTGGCCATTTGCCAATGCGCAGGCCGACCAGGTTCGTGAGGATGGCGATCCAAAGCACGGCAAGCGTGGCGGGAATCGCATAGGCAGCGTTTTCTGAATATTTTGCGCCGCTCGCGCCGAACATATAGCTCGCCATCGCGACGCCGGAGAGCAGCAGCGTAGGGAAATAAAGAATGTTGCTGACAAAGTAGACCCAAGCCGCGAGGAATCCGTGCCAATTGCCAAAAGCCTGCTTGGTCCAGATGTAGAATCCGCCTTCTTCGGGGAAGCGCGCGGAGAGCGCAGCGATCACCAGGGCGGACGGCAGGAAGAAGGTGAGTGCAGCGAGAAGCCAAAGAGTAAGCGATCCGGGACCCACTTGCGCCGCGGCGGCTAACCAGCGAATCCCGGCGACTGCGGAGACATTAAACAGCACCAGGTGCCACAACCGGAGTTCGCGACGCAGCGCTGGCTGGGCGTCAGACATGGGCCCGGCATGGTTTTGGCGGTGTCATGTTTCGTTCATCGTACACTAAGACCCAGGGCTACTTATTGGGGCCACGTCGAAAGTATTGACTTAGGAAGATTGGCTCAAGCTGCCAGAAAATCTTTTGAGAGCCGGCGCCGGCCCAAAGAGGGTCCAAATGCGTGTCAGTAACTCTGGGCTATTGATCCGGCGCGGTTTCTGTGCGGGTTTGTTGGAGGCGCGGACCGGAGTCGAACCGGTGAATAAAGGTTTTGCAGACCTCTGCCTTACCACTTGGCTACCGCGCCTAATCGTTTGAGGGCCTTGCGGGGCTGGGGCTTCTCTTCGCACCATACCGCGCCGGGCTTGTATAAGTCAATTCTAGCGCGCTTGGAACGAGAGTCCTTTTCCCGCGCTTCCGTGCGTCTTCTTAGCCGTGGGTAAGGAATGATATTCCGGGATCACCGGCAGAAGAATATGCGACGGATATAGCCGGCTGTGATAAACGGTCTGCTGGGCTTTCTTGAGGGCGGTCTCATCCGCTTGGGGACGTCCTGTGTTCGGATTGCGATCGAATCTTGGGAAATTGCTGCTCGAAATTTCGATCCGGATGCGGTGACCTGGTTGGAACACATTGCTGGTGACCCCGGCGTCGATGGTCAAAGGATAGACTTGGCCCGGCTCCGCGAGTTCCGATTTGTCCAAACCCGCGCGATAGCGGATCCGGAGCAAGCCGTCGGTGAGGTTGCGCGCTTCTCCACTCGGAAGAACGTCGATGAGTTTGGCGGTAAAATCGGTGTCCGGCGCGGATGTTGACGCGTAGAGCACCACCTTCACCGGCCCTGTTACTTCCAGTTCCCGCTTGAGTGGGTCGCTGGTGTAGACCAAAACATCCTTGCGCTTTTCCACTGGACGCTGATCCATGGGTCCCCAGGGGAAAATTTTCGGATCGCAGCAGACTGCGCCGCCCATGGTCGGCACGGGATCGCGCGGGTCATAGATGTACTGGTCCGGCTTGTCTTTCTTGCTGACGGCGAAAACCAGCGTGCCATCGCCTTTTCCAGTGTTGGCGTGGCCTTTGCTTGATAGATAAACCGGTGTGTAGCGCGTGCGGGCGAGCGGCCACTCCTCCTCATCGCGCCAGCGATTGGCGCCCATCACGAATAGGTGCACCGGCGCTTCGTCCACTTCCGCGCGCGCGCTGTGCCAAGTGAAGAGCGTGTGGCGCGATTCTTCAGGAGCGCCTTTCAACCAACGATCAAACCAGGCGAGCTGATAAGCGCGGATAGGAGCGCTAGAATCGTTTCCGAATTGAACACCCGCGAACGCACTCGACATGTTATGCGGCCAGGGGCCGATCATGATGCGATGGCGGTCGTCGGGTTTGCCCGGCTTATGCAGCGCGGCGAAGGCTTCCAGATCGCTTTCCACGTAGTTGTCGTACCAGCCGCCCACGGCGAAGACAGGCACGCGCACGCGGTCGATTTTGTCGCGCACGCTGAGATCCTTCCAGAACGCGTCGTAGGTGGGGTGTTCAAGCACTGCCTGATAGAGCGGCAGTGTTCGCGTGGTGGCGGCCGTGTCGGACGTTCGCAAAGGCAGATGACCGATGTAGCTGCCGAACTTCGGCTTCTGCAGTCCAGCAGGCGTGAGATTTTCCGACAACCACAGCAGGCGATGTCCGAGTTTCATGGCGCCGCCGGTGGAGTAGAAACGGTCAATGTAATCGTCGGATCCGGAAACAACCGGAAAAATCGCTTTGAGATGCGGATTGTTCAACAGCGCGACGCGCCACTGCGCGATGCCCAGGTAGGATCCGCCGATCATCCCGACTTTGCCATCGGACCACGGCTGCGCCGCGATCCAATTGAGCGTGTCGTATCCATCGGGACCTTCCTGCTTTAATGCATCGAACACGCCTTCCGAACCGTACCGTCCTCGGACGTCTTCAAGAACTACTGCGTACCCGCGGTCGATAAAGGAAGAATAACCGGGGTTGAAATCCGCGCCTTTTCCGTAAGGAGTTCGCAGCAGGATCGTGGGGTAACGCCCACCGCTGTGCGGGTAGAACACGTTGGCATCCAGATGAACGCCATCGCGCATCGGCACACGCACGTGCAGCGCTTTCTCCATGGTCACGGGAGAAGCCGTGAGTGTAGCGACAAAACAAACGAATGCGGTGAATTTCACCGGCAAATATCGCGCCGTTACGAGGCGCGCTCCAGGGCAAACCGATTACCTTAATGATAACAGCAGTGAATTGCTTCCCAATACATATCGGCAACGCGTTGGGGATTATGCAACGTGCGAATGTGCGCGGCGGCGCGCGCTCCCAGGGCTCGGGCGTCCTCGGGAAATGTGGCGAGCCAGGTCATGAACTCCACCAACTCGTCCTCTTCGGCTGGTCCCGTGTCCACTCGGATGCAGCTCGCATCCGGAAAGCCGGAGTTCTCCAGCGCGTCGCTCATGAGAACCGGTTTTCCGATACCCATCAATCGAACGGTGATGCCGGATGTTTCGCCGGCCGCCGGATAACGCAGATTGATGCAAGCGTCCACAGCAGCGGCGTGCAGCCAGAAATCGTGCTCGGGCGTGTAGCCGACGCGGAAGATTCTCTCGGAGGCGAGTAGCGGCGCGAGAGATTTTTCAAGGCCCATGGATACGAAGTCCCCGGCTACCAGGAGCGCGATGTTGGCCGCGCTGCGTGCTCGATGGAAGGCCCGCAACACCGTAGGCAAGCGCTTCGATTCACGGAGATGTCCGAATACGCCGAATAGAAATGCGGTTGGCGGAACGCCCAAGTTTTCCCGCAACGCTGCAATTTCCCAGGACGGCGCGGGCTCCGGCAGCTCCAGCAAATGCGGGATTTCGTGAATCGCGGTGGCGGGCGAGTGCTGCTTCACCACCGCAGCCGCCGCCGGGTTGTGAACGATTACTGCCAACGACCGCTCCGCCACGCGCTTGAGCATTGAATAGCGGAAATATTGCGGATCGGCGGCCGAGCGCGCGCGCCCGAGCCAGAGTTGGCGCGCCTGATCTTCGGTCCAAGCACCGTAGTTGTAGACGAATTCTTTAACGTACTCTTGTTCGGAAAAACATCCGAGAAAGAAGTGCTGCAAGACCGCGTCGTGGATGACCGCGATACCGGGCTTCTCGAGCGCGCGCTGATAAATTTCGCGATGAAGCTGATTGTTGCCCAAGTGGTAGAGATTCACGTCGCCTTCGCCGATTTCGACGGAGCCGGATGCACGAAGAGCGCGCAAAAGAGAAGCGGAGTAGTCCGCGACGCCGGTGCGAGCGGGTGGAAGCGGCGAGAAAAACCCAAGCCTCAAGCTTTTTTCCGCGGACCAAACAGGGCCGTGCCAATGCGGACCATGGTCGCGCCCTCCTCAATGGCAACTTCCAAATCGTGCGACATACCCATGGATAGCTGGTTCAATCCGTTCGCTTCCGCAAGCGCGCGCAAACGGGCGAAATAGGGGCGCGACGGCTCAGCATCGTCAGACCATGGCGGCATGGTCATGAGTCCGAGCAACCGCAAATGCGGGCACGCCCGGATGGCTTCCACCAAAGCCGGAACTTCGTCCGGCGCCGCTCCCGCCTTCGCTTGCTCGTCCGAAAGTTTCACTTCGATCATGACGTCCAGCGGTTTTTGTTCGGAATCGAGGCGCCGCGCGAGTTTCTGAGAATCCACGGTTTGGATGACATCGAAGGCCGCTGCGGCGACCTTGGATTTGTTCGATTGCAGATGTCCGATCAGATGGAAGCGCGCCCCGGACAAATTGCCGAGATCCACCCGCTTAGTTTCGAACTCCTGGACGTAGTTTTCGCCGAATTCACGCAGCCCCAAAGCGTAGGCTTCTTGAATCACCGAGGCGGGAAATTTCTTGGTGACGGCCAGCAGCAGGATTTCGCCGCGCTTGCGCCCGGCGCGAGCGGCTGCGTTGGCGATCCGGGTTTCCACCTGGTCGAGCTTTTCTTTGAGCACGGGAAGACTGTCTAGGAATAAAATACTAGGTTAGCGCAGGCCTTGTTCCGGCTTGCTGCTCACCGCTCCGCTGGGTTGCGTGCCTAACGGAGCAACTCCCTGACCGACATCCAAAAAACGATCGAGAGCTTTCTCGAAAATAGCGCGGAGCCTGTGTTGTGCGAGCCGGGCGAAGAGTCGATGGCGATCACCGCCGACAACTTCGTGCTGGAATCGCGCAACGGGTTATTGAGCCTGCAAGCTTGGGACGATCGCCGGAACCTGGTGCGTCGGGTAACTGGTATCGAAAGCCAGACGCGCGCGAAGTTAACCCTTCAGATTCAGCGTTTCGGCCAAAAGACCGGTACTTTGATGCTGTTGGATTTGCGGCGCAGCGCGGGTGAGAATGTCGCTCTTCGCGCAGGCCGGTTGGAGTTTCGCGAGCAGTTCCGCCGGTTTCTGCGGCGCCAATTCCCCCGTTATAAGATCGCGGATTTGACCACGGAGGCCGATCTGGAGCATAGCCTCTCGCCCGCATATCCGCGTGCGTTTTTGCGGCAGGGGTCGTCGGCCTGGGCGGCCATCGGCGCTCCGCCGGACGATTTCCATTGCGACAGTGTGCTGACCTTCGGGCTGATCTGGCTGGACTATTTGCGCGGGCGCGAGCCGGACAAAATTGTCCAAGGATTGATTCTCTATTTGCCGAATGACCGTGAGAAAACGACGTGCCTGAGGCTGCTGTTCTTAAACACGAAGGTCGCACAATATACGGCGTTCGTCTATACCGAGCAGAAAATCGAAGAGCGCGTGGAGGTGCCCGACTACGGGAATCTCAACACACGGCTGGATCCGTATCGCCGTAGGCTGCCTTCGGATTTGGATCGAATCCTTGCTCCGGTGCGCGAAGTGGATGGCGTGGAAGCGATCGAGCGCTCCGATGGCGAGCTGAGCTTGCGCGTCCGAGGGATGGAATTCGCCCGCACATCCGAAGAAGGATTGCGCTTCGGGTTGGAACGGCGGCGCACGTTTGCTTCGGCGCATGCGGGCGAGATCCGGCGGCTCGCGGAAGAACTCGCGCGCTTTCGTTCGCACGATGCGGTGGATCGGCAGAATCCGCTCTATCTGCGAAATCCGGAAGCATGGCTGGAATCGCGGGTCCGCACACACATTGAGTCCGTAGACGCGAGCTTGCGCACGGAACCGGTGTATGGCCAGGTTCCGGCATTCGCGGCGACGGATCGCGGGGTGCTGGATTTGCTCGCGGTGGATCATTCTGGCCGGCTAGCGGTACTCGAGCTCAAAGCATCCGAAGATGTTCACCTGCCTCTACAAGCGCTGGATTACTGGATGCGCGTGAAATGGCATTTGGATCGGCGGGAGTTCAGCCCGCGCGGATATTTTCCTGGAATCGAGTTGCGTCAGGAGCCGCCGCGGCTGCTTTTGGTTTCGCCCGCGATGGATTTCCATCCATCGAACGAGCGCGTGCTGCGCTACATTTCTCCGGGCGTGGAAGTGGAAAGGGTGGGCGTCAGTTTAGAATGGCAGAAGGAGCTCAAAGTTGTGTTTCGCTCCTGATCTACCATGCCTGTACAATTCTTCAACAACATCAAGGACGCCATCAGCAATCTGGATCCGGATGAGGCGCGGCGCCACGCGGAGCGGCCGCTGCGGCTTTTCCTATACGCCGATAGCGACCGGGCCTACCGCGAAATGGAAGTGTTTTTCTCGCCGCCCGAGCTGTCCGACGCCAGGCGCGCGCAACTGCAAGACCGAATTTTCCGTGCGACCGAAGGATTTCTGCCGTCCGAGCGCCACGATTTGGAAATCTATTACGAGGACTCGCCGCATGAAGTCCTGACGCCTACCAGCCAGGTTTTCGCATTTCATCCATCGAGTCCGATGGACACCGTGCGCCAGGTGCTGCATCATCGGCGCGACTTGGCGATTCCGCTGGCGCTGCACATCCAACCATTTCGCCAGGAAGTTTCGCAGCGGATCATCAAGAAGGTCGCCAAGGAAAATGCAATGTTTGCGTTAGCCACCGCGCTTCCGGATATCGTTCCGTTCTTGTCGCTGCCGTGGGCGATCGGCGAATTTGCGACGGATACCGCCCTTCTGACGGCCAACCAGTTCCGGATGGCATTTCTGCTAGCAGCAGCGAACGATCGCGAGGTGGGATACGCCCAGCAGAAGGCGGAGGTCGTATCCATCATGATGGGTGCGTTCGGATGGCGGGCGCTGGCTCGCGAGCTGGCCGGCAAAATCCCGCTCGGCGGCGGACTGATTCCAAAAGCGGCTATCGCCTACGCCGGAACGCGCGTGGTGGGGCTATCGCTCGAACGGTTGTATCGCATCGGACATGCGTATACACGAGAAGAGCGGCGCCTGGCCTGCGAGGATTCGCTCGCTCGCGGGAAGAACTTCGCGGCAGCATTTCTCGAAGGGGTTCAGAGGAAAAGTCCGGCCGCTAGAATTGAGTAGCCGAACTGCGCGGGCGCGCGTCCAATCTCTGAAATTCCTGTAGACTGTTCACAAGGGGGCCCCATGTTCCTTAGGATTTCCACTGCTTTCATTGCACTTACCACCCTCGCCGCCGCCGATACGTTAACGCTTCGCAGCGGGGAGGTGGTGCACGGCCAGTATCTCGGCGGCGATGCTCGTCGAGTGAAAATCGCCGTCGGCGATCGCGTCCAGACCTATTCGATCGAGGATGTTTCGGACCTCGCCTTTGGGACGCGCGTGTCGCTGGATGCCGATCGCCGAGACGACCCTGATCGCCGCGACGATCGCGATAACGGAGTCCGTGAGGCGCCTCAGCCTGGACAACCCGCGGCCGTCACTGGAATGGTGATTCCGGTGGGAACTTCGATTACGATCCGCATGATTGACTCGGTGAATTCGCAGGAAGCACGCGTAGGCGAAACTTTTCGCGCCAGCGTGGATGAACCCGTGTTGGTGGATGGTCAGGTAGCCGTGCCACGCGGCGCGGACGCCACTGTGAAGCTGGTGGAAGACAAGGAATCCGGCAAGATCGAGGGCCGAACGATTCTTACTCTGGTTCTGCAGCAAGTGGTGGTGAATGGGCGCACGGTGGATTTGACTTCGGGCGACGTTTCGCAGTCCAGCGGCTCGCGCGGCTCGAAATCGGCGAAGGTGATTGGCGGCACCGCGGCATTGGGTGCGATCATCGGCGCGCTGGCGGGCGGCGGCCGGGGCGCGGCCATTGGTGCGGGATCCGGCGCGGCGGTTGGCACCGGAGTGCAAGTTTTGACCAAAGGTCAGACCGTGAAAATTCCGTCGGAAACTCGTTTGACCTTCATCCTGCAGCAACCGGCTCAACTATGATGCGGCTTGCCGCGGCCGCTTTGCTGACTGCTCTGTCGGCGTTTCCGGCTGTGCAACATCTGGTGGAAGGCGCGGCGCAAAGTCCGGTGCGTGTGGTGATCTATGAGGATCTGCAATGCCCGGATTGCGCGGATTTCCGCGTGATGCTGGATGAGAAGCTGCTTCCGCGTTACGCTGCGACGGTGCGTTTTGAGCACCGCGATTTTCCGCTCGCGAAACATGCGTGGGCGCGTAAGGCGGCCATTGCGGCGCGATTCTTCGAAGAAAGCCAGCCCGGCCTGGGTTTAGCGTACCGGAAATATTCGATGGCGAATCTACGCGAGATCACGGCGGACAATTTCAATGATCGTTTGTCGAAATTCGCCAAGGATCACGGTGTGGATCCGGCGAAGGCGGTTGCCTCGCTCGAGGATGCCCGGCTGGCTGCAATGGTGGAAGAAGACTACCAGGACGGCGTCGCGCGCGGCATCGCCCACACGCCTACCGTTCTGGTGAACGGCCGTCCCTTCGTAGAAACATTCCCGGTGGAGGACGTCGCGAAGGCCATCGACGCCGAACTTGCCGCAGCCAAATAAGCCAATTGCTCTGGTAACCGGAGCGAGCCGCGGAATTGGGCGCGCCATCGCGGTGGAGCTTGCTAAATCGCACATGGTGATCGCGACGTATCGCGAGAATCAGGCCGCGGCTGATTCACTTCACAAAGAAACCGGAGCCGAGATAATTCGCAGCGACATCGGATCGGCGGCGGATCGCGACGCGCTGGTCGCGCACATCCAAGCAAATCATGGCCGCTTGGACTTGTTGGTGAACAATGCCGGCATTGCGCCGCGCGAACGGCGCGACATGCTGGAGGTGACCGAGGCGAGCTACGACGAAGTGCTGGCGACCAATCTCAAGGGTCCGCACTTTCTGACGCAACAGATTGCGCGCTGGATGGCGGAACAGCGCAGCGGCCGGATCGTCTTTATCACGTCGATTTCGAGCTACACGGCCTCCACGAATCGCGCGGAGTACTGCATTTCGAAAGCCGGGCTCAGTATGAGCGTTGCGTTATTTGCGCAGCGGCTGGCTGCGGAGAACGTCAAGGTTTTCGAAATCCGGCCGGGGATCATTCGGACGGATATGGTGGCGGCGGTGGAAAAAGCTTACGAAGAAAAGATCGCTGCTGGGCTGTTACCGCAGCGCCGCATGGGCGAACCGGACGACGTAGCGCGCGCGGTCCGCGCGGTTGCGGATGGATTGCTTGACTACTCAACCGGCCAGGTGATCGACGTGGACGGCGGCTTTCATCTACGCGGCCTGTAAAGTCTGACACAATGTACCCAATATGGCCCGCAAGTTTTTCGGCTGGTGGGTAGCCGCCGCCGCTTTCATCACGTTTGGCCTCGCGGTCGGCATCCCGTACTACAACATCGGATTCTTTTACGATTACTTCCAGCGCGATTTTCATTGGTCGCGCGCGAACATCACGCTTGGTTTTCCGCTCGCCGCCGCGCTGACCATCTGGTTCGGCCCTATCGTTATCCATCGCTTCAGCCCGCGCAAGTTGATTCTGGTCGGAACGCTGCTCAGCATTGGCGCGCTCGCCGGATTCGCCAATATGGGCGGTGCGCTCTCCATCTATTACGGATTTTGGGTGCTCTACACGATCGGCTACATTCTTTCGGGGCCGATTCCGCATCAGTTGATCGTTTCGCACTGGTTCCGCGTGAATCGCGGCAAGGCGATGGGCATCGTTTATGTGGGCGTGGGGTTGATGGGATCGCTCGGGTCGTTCTTGGTGAAACCGCTCACCGAGAATTACGGCTATCACACGGCGCTGATGGTGCTCGCCGGGATGATTTTGCTGGCATGGCCCATCGTGCTGTTCGTACTGAAAGACAAGCCGTCGGACATCGGGCAGAATCCGGATGGCGCGGCTGTGGCCCCGGCCGAGAATAAGGCGCAATCGCACACGTTCAAGCAGTTGCTGGGTAGCTGGCCATTCTGGCTTCTGCTCATCGGAAGCTT